>FTCZ01003009.1_pt1 | contig 38869 bp, 27 predicted proteins | sample 1658871 | NCBI WGS metagenome assembly FTCZ01 (sample SAMEA3914864, study PRJEB12502) | metagenome | biome: forest; material: soil | place: USA | collected 2012-03-12 | depth 0.3 m | reverse complement strand
TGAAAAGAGCCGCCAGGCCTTGATCGACGCCGCAGTGCGCCTGGCGTCGGGCGCGAAATACCGCTCGGCCGGCACGGTCGAATTCCTTTACGACGCCGAGCGCGACGACTTCTTCTTCCTCGAGGTCAATACCCGGCTTCAGGTCGAACACGGCGTCACCGAGCAGGTGACGGGCGTCGATCTGGTCGAATGGATGATCCGCGGGGCCGCCGGCGACTTTGCCTTCCTGAATGTGCCGCGTCCCGCCCCAAAAGGCGCGTCGATCCAGGTCCGTCTCTATGCCGAGGACCCCGCCGAAAACTATCGCCCCAGTTCGGGCAAGCTGATCGAGGTCGCCTTCCCGCACGGCCCGCGCGTCGATACCTGGGTTGCCTCGGGCTCCGACGTCAGCGCCTTCTACGACCCGATGCTGGCCAAGCTGATCGTCACCGCGCCCGATCGCAACGCCGCGGTCGAGGCCTTGCAGTCGGCGCTCGACGCCACGCGGCTCTCCGGCATCGAAACCAATCTCGACTGGCTGCGCACCGTCGTGCGCGCCGACGCCTTTACCACCGGGAAAGTCTCGACGCGGGCGCTGAACGACATCGTGTATACGCCGCACACCATCAAGGTCCTGTCGGGCGGGCCGGCGACGACCGTCCAGGACTATCCCGGCCGCACCGGCTATTGGGACGTCGGCGTGCCGCCGTCGGGCCCGATGGACGCGCTGGCCTTTAGGCTGGGCAACCGCCTGCTCGGCAACGATGAGGGCACGGCGGGGCTGGAAATTACCGCCGCCGGCCCAACATTGCAGTTCAATACGGCGGCGACCGTCTGCCTGACAGGGGCAACCTTCGACGCCACGCTCGACGGTGAGGCGGTCGGAACTTACGCCCCGCTCGACGTCGCCGCCGGCCAGGTGCTGAAGATCGGCCGCGTCCAGGGCGGCGGCATGCGCGGTTATCTGCTGGTGGCGGGCGGGCTCGACGTGCCGGCCTATCTCGGCAGCCAGAGCGCCTTCGTGCTCGGCGAATTCGGCGGCCATGCCGGACGCGGCGTCACCACCGGCGACACCCTGCATTTGAAGGCTGCATCGCAGGTGGCGGGTGAGACCCTGCCCGAAAGCCTCCGGCCCGCGCTCGGGCGCGACTACCAGATACGCGTCCTCTACGGTCCGCACGGCGCGCCCGACTTCTTCACGCCGGCCGATATCGACATGGTCACCGGCACGGCGTGGAAGGTGCACTATAACTCGAACCGCACCGGGGTGCGCCTGTCGGGCCCCAAGCCCGAATGGGCGCGCAAGGACGGCGGCGAGGCCGGCCTGCACCCGTCCAACATCCACGACAACGCCTATGCGATCGGCGCCGTCGACTTCACCGGCGACATGCCGATCATCCTCGGGCCCGACGGTCCGTCGCTCGGCGGCTTCGTCTGTCCCTTCGTCGTCATCCAGGCCGACCTGTGGAAGGTCGGGCAGCTGGCGCCCGGCGATACGGTGCGCTTCGTGCCCGTCGACGACGCCTTGGCCGCCGCGGCCGAGGTCCACCAGGACCGGACGATCGCCACCCTGGCCGATATCGCTTCGCCCCTGCCCGGCACGCCGTGCGCGTCGCCGATCCTGAAGCTGATCGCCGAGGAAGGCTACCGCCCGGCCGTGACCTATCGGCGCCAGGGCGACCGCCACCTGCTGGTCGAATACGGGCCGATCGTGCTCGATCTCGAACTGCGCCTGCGCGTCCACGCCCTGATGCTCGAAATCGAGAAGGCTGCCCTGCCCGGCATCATCGACGTGACCCCCGGTATCCGCTCGCTGCAGATCCATTTCGACAGCCGCATCCTGCCGCAGACCGGCCTGCTCGACGCGCTTGAAGCGGCCGAAGACCGGCTGGGCATGCTCGACGACTTCGAAATCCCGTCGCGCGTCGTCCACCTGCCGCTCTCCTGGGGCGACCCGGCGATCTATCAGACGATCGACAAATACATGGCTTCGGTGCGCGACGACGCCCCGTGGTGCCCGGACAATATCGAGTTCATCCGCCGCATCAACGGCCTTGGCTCGACCGAAGACGTCAAGCGCATCGTCTTCGACGCGCGCTATCTCGTCATGGGGCTGGGCGACGTCTATCTCGGCGCGCCCGTCGCCACGCCGATCGATCCGCGCCATCGCCTGGTCACCACCAAGTACAATCCGGCGCGCACCTGGACGCCCCCCAACGTCGTCGGTATCGGCGGCGCCTATATGTGCATCTACGGCATGGAGGGCCCGGGCGGCTACCAGCTGTTCGGCCGCACCATCCAGGTGTGGAACACATACCGCCAGACCGACGCCTTTACCGGCGGCAAGCCGTGGCTGCTCCGCTTCTTCGACCAGATCCGCTTCTTCCCGGTAAGCCACGAAGAGCTGACCGAGTGGCGGCGCGACTTCCCGCTCGGCCGGCGCCAGATCAAGATCGAACACGAGACCTTCCGCTTAAGCGAATACCGCACCTTCCTGGCCGAAAACGCCGATGGCATTTCGCGTTTCGAGACGGCGCGCGGAACAGCCTTCCAGGCCGAACGCGACGACTGGCAGCGAAAGGGCGAGTTCGACCGCGTGGCGGCGCTGAGCGAAGACGCCTCTGCATCGGCGGCGTCCGACGCCATCGTCGTGCCCGACGACTGCGAAGCGGTCGAGGCGCCGTTCGGCGGCAGCATCTGGAAAATGCTGGTCAAGGTCGGCGACCGCGTCGAAAAGGGCCACGTCATCGCCGTCATCGAGGCGATGAAGACCGAATGCCCGATCACGGCGCCCGGCAGCGGCATCGTGCGCGCCGTCTATGTCGGCGAAAGCCAGGCGGTCAGCCCCGGCGCGCCGATCGCCGCGCTGGAGGTCGCATGACGTCACGCCTGAGCGTCACCGGCATCGCTGCCGACGTGGCGGCCGGAAGGTTGACGGCCGTCGCGGTGGCGGAAGACGTGATTGCGCGCCTGATCGCCTACGACGCCGTCCAGCCGCAGGCCTGGATTTCGCGCGCGGCGCCCGAAGCGCTGATCGCACAGGCCGCCGCCATCGACGCCCGCGTCGCGGCGGGCGAGGACCTGCCGCTGGCTGGCGTGCCCTTCGCGGTCAAGGACAATATCGACGCGGCGGGCTTCGACACCACGGCGGCGTGCCCGGCCTTCGCCTACCGGCCGGAAGCCAACGCGACCGTGGTGGATAAGGTATTGAAAGCCGGCGCGCTGCTGGTCGGCAAGACCAATCTCGACCAATTCGCCACGGGGCTCAACGGCACGCGCAGCCCCTACGGCGCGCCGCGCTGCGTCTATAACGGCGACTATATCAGCGGCGGGTCGAGCTCGGGCTCGGCGGTCGCGGTGGCGGCAGGTCTGGTCGCCTTCGCCTTCGGCACCGATACGGCGGGATCGGGCCGCGTGCCCGCGGCGATCAATCATTTGATCGGCTTCAAGCCGACCAAGGGGCGGTGGAGCACGTCGGGCCTTGTGCCCGCCTGCCGTACGCTCGACTGCATCACGGTCTTTACGGCTACGGTCGAAGAGGCCTTGAAGATCGACAGCGTGGTCGCGGGTTTCGACGCCACCGACGATTATTCGCGGCCTTTGAGCAATCTCGGTGAGGCGGTGCGCACGCTGGGCGTGGCACGGCCGGACCAGCTCGACTGGTGCGGCGACACCGAATCGGAAGCGCTTTACCGGGCGGCCGTCGACCGCTTTCGCGCGCTCGGCTGTGTCTTCCGCGAAATCGACTATGCGCCGTTGGCCGAAGCCGCCGCCCTGCTCTACAGCGGACCCTGGGTCGCCGAACGCACCGCCGCCGTCGCGGACTTTCTGGCGTCCAATGCCGACGATTTCGACCCGACGGTCCGCACCATCATCGAAGGCGGTCTCAAGGTCAGCGGCGTCGATGCCTTCGCCGGCCAGTACCGGCTGGAGGGGTACAAGCGCGCCGCCGACACCCTGTGGGACGATATCGACGCCCTGCTGCTGCCGACGGCGCCCACCACCTACACGGTCGCCGCCATGCGCGCCGATCCCGTGCGGCTGAACGCAAAACTCGGCCTCTATACCAATTTCGTCAACCTGCTCGACATGGCGGCGGTCGCCGTGCCGGCCGGGTTTCGCGCCAACACCACGGGCTTCGGCGTCACCCTGATCGGCCCGGCGTGGAGCGACTGGTCGGTCGCCCAACTGGGTTCGGCCTATGCGGCGGCGCTCGACCTCACGCCCCCTGCCCTCGACCTTACGCATAAGGAATTCTGACATGACTACTGTCAAACTGGCCGTCGTCGGCGCCCATCTCGAAGGCATGCCGCTGCATCATCAGTTGACCTCGCGCAACGCAAGCTTCGTTGCGGCGACGCAGACGGCGACGAGCTACCGCCTCTACGCCATCGCCAATTCGACGCCGCCGAAACCGGCCCTGGTGTTCGACGAGACCGGCACATCCATCGCCGTCGAAGTCTACGAGCTGGGCGTCGAAGCCTTCGGCAGCTTCACCGCCGAGGTGCCGCCGCCGCTCGCCATCGGCACGGTGACGCTGGCCGACGGGAGCCAGGTCAAGGGCTTCGTCGCCGAGCCGCGCGCGCTGATCGGCGCCCGCGACATCACCGAATTCGGCGGATGGCGAAACTATATCCAAAGCCTGAAATGAATGCGGCGGCTGACCACAGTCAGCCGCCACACACCTCATTCCGATGCGGTGAACCCGGAACTACGCGTCGACCTCGGCGTCGAGCGCATTGTCCTGGATGAATTCGCGGCGCGGTTCGACCAGGTCGCCCATCAGCTTCGAGAACATGTCGTCGGCTTCGTCGGCGTGGTTGACCCGGACCTGCAGAAGCGTGCGTACGTCCTTGTCGAGCGTGGTTTCCCACAGCTGCTCGGCGTTCATCTCACCCAGGCCTTTGTAGCGCTGGATGTTAAGACCCTTGCGGCCGGCGTCGAGAACGGCGGCGACTAGGTCGAGCGGCCCACGGATATCCGACGTCTTGTCCTTGCGCGTGAAGACGCCGACCTGGGCATAGAGGTCCCCCAGGCCGTCGGCGCGTTCGGCCAGGCGGCGGGCGTCCTGGCTGTGCATCAGGGCGTCGTCGAGCACGATCTTTTCCGTCACGCCGCGGCGCGTGCGTTCGAAGACGTAGCCCCCGACCTCGCCGGCCAGGACCGACCACGGGCCGTCGCCGTCCTGATTGAGACGATTTAGGTTGCCGGTGACGCGTTCGAGGTCGGGCGAAGCGCCGAACAGGCCGGCCAGCGCCGCCTGCTCGATGGCGAAGGCCGGGGCGCGCATCGACAGGCGGTCGACGCTGGCCTTGAAGCTCTTGGCGGCGCGGACCTGCGCCTCCAGGTCCATGCCGGCGATGCGTTCGCCCGAACGCAGTTCGAAGACCGCGTCCTGGGTGCCTTCGTCGATCAGATAGGCGTCGAGTTCGCTGTCGTCCTTCAGGTAGCGCGACGACTTGCCCTTGGCGACCTTATAGAGCGGCGGCTGGGCGATATAGAGATAGCCGCGCTCGATGATCTCGGGCATCTGCCGGTAGAAGAAGGTCAAAAGCAGGGTGCGGATGTGCGCGCCGTCGACGTCGGCGTCGGTCATGATGATGATCTTGTGGTAGCGCAGCTTCTCGATATTGAAGTCGTCGCGCCCGATACCGGCGCCGAGCGCCGTGATCAGCGTGCCGATCTGTTCGGACGACAGCATCTTGTCGAAGCGCGCGCGCTCGACATTCAGCACCTTGCCGCGCAGGGGCAGGATGGCCTGGTTTTCGCGGTTGCGCGCCTGCTTGGCCGAGCCGCCGGCCGAGTCGCCTTCGACGATGAAGATTTCGGACTTGGCCGGGTCGCGTTCCTGGCAGTCGGCCAGCTTGCCGGGCAGCGAGCTGATGTCGAGCGCCGACTTGCGCCGCGTCAGTTCGCGCGCCTTGCGGGCAGCTTCGCGGGCGGCGGCGGCTTCGACGATCTTCGACACGACCTGCTTGGCCTCGGTCGGGTTCTCTTCGAACCATTGGGCCAGCTTGTCGTAGACCAGGCCTTCGACGGCCGGGCGGACTTCGGACGAGACCAGCTTGTCCTTGGTCTGCGACGAGAACTTGGGATCGGGCACCTTGACCGACAGGACGCAGGTCAGGCCTTCGCGGGCATCTTCGCCGGATACCGAGACCTTTTCGCGCTTGGCGGCGCCCGAGCTGTCCATGTACTGCGACATGACGCGCGTCAGCGCGCCGCGGAAGGCCGCCAGGTGCGTGCCGCCGTCGCGCTGCGGGATGTTGTTGGTGAAGCACAGCATGGTCTCGTGGTAGCTGTCGTTCCACTGCAGGGCCAGGTCGACCTCGATCTTGTCGCGGACGCCACGCACGCTGACCGGCGCCTTGATGATCGACGTCTTGGCCTTGTCGAGGTGGCGGACGAATTCGACGACGCCGCCGTCATAGTGCAGGATGATCTCGTAGGGCTCGGCCTCGCGCAGGTCGGCGAAGCGGATATGGACGCCTGAATTGAGGAAGGCGAGTTCGCGCAGGCGGTGTTCCAGCGTCTTGCGGTCGAAATCGATGAAGGCGAAGGTGCCGGTATCGGGGCCGGTCTTCAGCGACGGCAGGAAGGTCACGACCGTGCCGGTCAGCGGATTACCGTTTTCGCGTAAGGGTGCCGTGCCGGTGACGTGGGCAGGTATGACGGTCTCGCCCAGTTCGAAGCGCGCCTCGTGGGTTTGGCCGTCGCGATAGATCTTGAGGTTGACGAAGTCCGACAGGGCGTTGACGACCGAGACGCCGACGCCGTGCAGGCCGCCCGACACCTTGTAGCTGTTCTGGTCGAACTTACCGCCGGCGTGGAGCTGGGTCATGATGACCTCGGCCGCCGACACGCCCTCGCCTTCGTGGATGCCGACCGGCATGCCGCGCCCGTCGTCGGACACCGAGCACGAACCATCGGCATTGAGGATGACTTCGACGCGCGTGGCGTGGCCCGCCAGGGCTTCGTCGATGGCGTTGTCGACGACTTCGTAGACCATATGGTGCAGGCCCGAGCCGTCGTCGGTGTCGCCGATATACATGCCCGGCCGCTTGCGCACGGCGTCGAGGCCTTTCAGCACCTTGATCGAATCAGCGCCGTAGGCATTGGTTACGATCTCGGGGTGGTCGGCGTTTTCGTCGCTCATGCGATGATATCCATTTTATTCAACAAATTCAACAAATTGCGCACCTTCAACGCGAACACCCAAGGCGCGCGATTTCAGGCCGTCGAACAGGCCCTGGTCGGTGCCTGTAAACAGGGTTTGTAGGCCCAAAGCATGGGTCTCGTCAAACAATGCATGGCGCCGGCCAGGGTCGAGATGGGCCGCGACTTCGTCGAGAAGCAGGATCGGCGGCGAAGACGATTCCGCCTTGGCCAGCCTGGCGCCCTGGGCGAGGATGACATTGAGCAAAAGCGCCTTCTGCTCACCGGTCGATCCCTCCGCCGCCGGACGGTTCTTGTCGCGATGAATGACGGTGAAATCCATGCGGTGCGGCCCGAACAGCGACCGTGACGCGGCCGCGTCCCGGGCGCGCGATTGCCGGAAACCATTGATAATATAGGCGTTGATGTCCGATTCCGCAATGTCTCCGGCAAGCCCGAGGTCGGCTTTCGGGAACGGTCCGGTATGGCGTTCGATCTCCACCTGCAAAGCGCTCACGGCGCGGCGGCGCGCCCCGATCATGGCGGCGCCCGTCTCCCCCAGCTTCTGTTCGAGCAAGGTCAGCCAGGCTTCGTCCGGCGGCCCGTCGGTCAGCAGCTTCAGCCGTTCGCGCAGGGCCTTTTCGTAGGCGCTGACCACGCCGGCATGCCCCGGTTCCGCGGCATAGGTCAGGCGGTCGAAAAAGCGCAGGCGCTCCGAGCGCGCCTCGATGAACAGGCGGTCCTGCGCCGGCGTCAGCCAGATCAGCCGGACGTGCTCGATCAGGCGGGCGGCGGGCGCGGGCTCCGCGTCGATGCGCACGGTGCGCTTGTTGGGGTCGCGCGGATCGGAACCGGTTGCCAGGCGCACCTCGGTCTCGCCTTCGCCGAAGGTGGCGGCCACGCCCCACGCCCGGCCGCGGTCCTCGTCCGGCAGGCGGCGGCCCAGGTCGGAAAAGCCGGCGCCGCGCAGGCCCTTGCCGGGATTGAGCACGCTGACCGCTTCCAAAAGGTTGGTCTTGCCGGCGCCGTTCTGCCCGAAGAGGTAGACACTGCGGCCGTCGAGCGCAAAGTCGAGCCGCTCATAAGAGCGGAACTCGGTCAGGGAGAGGGTGCGTAGGGCGTGCGACAACATCTGTCCTCCCTATGCGCAGCATGGGGAGGAGGCATTCGCGGAGCGAATGACGGCGGGGGCGCAAGCCACCCGAAGCCTTGGCAAAGGAGTGGCGAAGCTAAAGGAAGAAACCCCTCCACCACTTCCTTGCGCTTGCCGAGGCTGTACCTCGGCTACGCTCACCCTCGCCGTGCTTTGCATAGGGAGGCGAAGAAGGGGGCGGACATCGCCTAGACTCGCAAAGGCATCAGCACGTACTGGACGCCGTTATCGGCCGGGTCGAGGACAAGCGTCGGCGACGAGGCGTCCGAGAAGCGCAGCTCGACATTGTCGCCGCCGATCTGGGCCATGACGTCCAGTATGTAGCGGGCGTTGAAGCCGATATCGAGCGTATCGTTGTCGTAGTCGATCTCGGCCTCTTCGACGGCCTGGCCGGCTTCGATATTGCGCACGCTGAGCGTCAGGTGACCGCTTTCGATCGTCATCTTCACCGAGCGCGACTTTTCCGCCGAGATGGTCGAGACGCGGTCGACGGCCTTGGACAGGACGCCCGAGTCGATGATCATCGTCTTGTCGTTGCCGCGCGGAATGACGCGGCCGTAGTCGGGGAAGGAGCCGTCGATGATCTTGGAGGTCAGCGAGGCGTTGCCGAACTGGAAACGGATCTTGGCCGGGCTGACGGTCAGCTCGACATAGCCCGAGCCGTCGTCGAGCAGGCGGCGCGCCTGGTCGATCGTCTTGCGCGGAATGATGATGCCCGCGCCGCCCATGGCGCCATCGGGCGCCGGCATTTCGGCCAGGGCCAGCCGGTGGCCGTCGGTGGCGACGGCACGCAGGTAGTTTGACCCGTCCTCGGCCAGGGTGTGCAGGTACATGCCGTTGAGGTAGTAGCGCGTTTCCTCGGTCGAGACGGCGAAGCGCGTCTTGTCGATCAGGCGCTTCAGGTCGTCGCGGAGAATTTGATAGGTGACGCCGTCGTGGTCGCCCGACATGATCGGGAAGTCGCCGGCCGGCAGGACCGGCAGGGCGAAGCGCGAACGGCCAGCCGAGACGTTGAGGCGCGGATCGTCGCCGGCGGCGTAGCGCAGCTCGACATCGGCGCCTTCGGGCAGCTTGCGAACGATTTCGTAAAGCGTATGGGCCGGCGCCGTGATCTGACCAGGCACCTGGACGGTGGCCTCGGCCGTGTCGACGATTTCCATATCGAGATCGGTCGCCGAGAACGACACGCTGCCCCGTTCGGCCGACAACAGGACGTTCGACAGGATGGGGATGGTGTTGCGGCGTTCGACGACGCTCTGCACGTGGCCAAGGGCTTTGAGCAGCGCGCCACGCTCGATAGTGAACTGCATCTACGGTGTCCTAGATTGATCGATTCTGCCGGTTTCTTCTGAAGCCGGGGGGCGGACATTACACCATCAGGCGCAAGACTCAAGATATGAGTCAAACCGGGAACGGCGTTCACAAACCCCGTTCCCGAAAAGGTTTTAATTGCTGCGCAGCTTGCGCGTCAGGGCCTCGACGTCGCGGGCGATCTGGTCGTCCGAGGTCAGCAGTTCCTCGACCTTTTTCACGGCGTGCAGGACGGTCGTGTGGTCGCGTCCGCCGAAACGGCGGCCGATATCGGGGTACGAACGCGTCGTATGCTGCTTGCACAGCCACATGGCCACCTGGCGCGGGCGGGCAACCGAACGGGTGCGGCGCTCCGACAACAGATCCGCCTGCTTCAGACCGAAATGATCGGCTGTCAGCTTCTGAATTTCATCGACGGTGATGCGGCGCTCCACCGAAACCTTCAGGTTCGGTTGCAGCAAGGCCATGGCTTCTTCCAAAGTCAAACTCCCAAGACGAGGGCCGGCGGACGCCACCAGGGTATTGACCGCGCCTTCAAGCTCACGGATCGACCCCGGCACGCGCTCGGCCAGAAATTGCATGACGTCGGCGCGCGGGTTCTGGCCCGCGATACCGAGTTTCTGCGAAAGTTGCGCGAGCTTGCGCTCGATAATGCCGATGCGGAGCGACTGGTCCGCCACGTCGAGCGCGCACACCAGGCCGGAGGACAGGTGCGAACGCAGGCGGGCTTCGATCTCGCTCAGCTGCGACGGCGGCCGGTCGGCGGTGAAGACGATGCGGCGGTTGTTTTCCATCAGCGCGGTCAGCGTGTGGAACAGCTCTTCCTGCGACGACGTCTTGCCGCCGATGAAGTGCACGTCGTCGACCAGCAGGAGGTCGGCGCCGCGGATTTCGTCCTTGAACGCGGCGGTCGACTTGTCCATCAGCGCCTTGACAAAGGTGGAGGTAAACTTTTCAGCCGTCAGGTAGACGATACGGGCGTCGGGGCGGCGCTGCTGCGCTTCCCAGCCGATGGCGTTCAGAAGGTGCGTCTTGCCGTAACCGTAGGGGCCATGGAAGAAGACCGGATTGAAGTGGCCGTCCGCCCAGGTCGCGACCTGGCGCGACATGGTGTAGGCGAATTCGTTGCCGCGGCCGGGCACGAAGGTGTCGAACGTCAGGCGCTCCTGCAGCCCGGTGATGCGGCCGGTCAGCTGCGCCGTCGTCGGCACAGTGACAGGGGCTGCCGGTTGTTGGGGCATCTGGATGGGCGTGCGGTGCGCCGAACGGTCGGCGGTGCCGTCGACCGGGATCGCATTCATGTTACGAAGGTCCTGCGCGCGGATATCCTGGCTGCGCAGGTCGGCTGTACGCACCGGAGCGACCGGTGTCTGCGGCATACCGGCCGCACGGGCCTGATCGTCGTATTCGACGCGCGATTTCACGTCGAGGATGCGCGCATCCGGATCGTGCTGCGCCCAAAGCTCCTGTGCCCGCCGGATGGCGTTGCGCGAAATCCAGTCGCGCGCATAGGCGGTGGGAGTCACAAGGACCGGATCGCCGTACGGCCCCGGTTTGACGCTCGACGGCGCCACATAGGAATTATAAGGCCCTTCGCCGAGCTCGCGGCGGAGGACGGATGCCACTTTAGACCATACCGTCTCAGGTAGGATCGGCGACCAGCTTGTCATGCTTGGCATTTTTTGTGCGCCCCGATCATGTGCCCCATACTTACTCATACGCTTTTACTCCTCCCCGACGGCCCTTCTGGACCGCCAGTTATCTTTATCAAGCCCCGTCGTCGCCCTAGCCCAGGTTCGTACGCAAGCCTCAGCCGCATCGAGCGCTTTCAGCGCCCTTAACAGCCCGCACCGCACCGGCGTTCCTCCGCGCCGGCAAGCAACCTCAACAATCCGCCCCGAAACAACCGTCCGGGGCACAACGCCTTGATTTTACACCAAAAAGGCGAACCCCTGGCGTCGGGTCATAGCTTTTCCGTGCCTGAAAGTAACGCCTCAGGCCGCGGAACCGAATGGAGACTCAGGACATTCACCCAGAGCCGAAAAACTGCTTGAACTCTCCGGCGCGCGTTTTTTATCGGACGCCACCCAATTCATCCGTGTTGGGATGAAACCGGGCGAGAAGGTGCTCAAATTAGCGTCCCGGAGACGCGCGTCAATCCCGATATTTTCGTGACTGCGCTGATAATTTTGTTGACTCCGATAAGCCGTTCCCTCGCAAAGGGAATTTGACGCTTTATTAACGCTTTATTAACTCTTTTGTGAAGCCCGAAAACATAGGCGCACGTGGGCGCGGCCGCAGAGGCTTCAGCGGCAATAAAACGCCATTTTACGCACCTTTTCGCGCGCAACCGGCATCAACCAATTGTGAGGAAATAGGCGGCCACGGAAGGCCGCTGGCCGGTGCCGTCGTGACGAGCGGCACCGGAAAAAGCGCGGTTTAGGCGACGCTCAGCTTCTTCAGCTGGGCGGCCAGGCGCGACACCTTGCGCGAACCGGTATTCTTGTGCACGACGCCCTTCGAGACGGCGCGCATCAGTTCGGACTGGGCCTCGACGAAAGCCGTGCGGGCAGCGGCGGCATCGCCGGCGGCCAGCGCCTCTTCGAACTTGCGGACGAAGGTGCGGACGCGCGAACGGCGCGCCTTGTTGACTTCGGTACGGCGGGCGATCTTGCGGATCGCCTTGCGGGCGCCAGGATTATTGGCCATTCATCACCTGAAAACGGACGAAAGTTGTAAACATGACCGCCCGGACAGAGCCGGGGGCCGCGAAATTCAAGGTCGCGGGATATAACCGATGCCCGCCCCCCGGTCAACGCCTGCCCGCACCCTTTTCGTCACCTCGGCGTAAAATTATTCACACCGGTGGAGTTTTTAGAGGTCAGACGCCGGTTGATTTAACACAAACACCGCATGGCGCCTCGCCCGTCGCGAAGCGCTATCGCTTCGCGGCTTGAGCACAAAGGCCCGGGCGGGCTGTGCGCTTGCCGGCTCTGCGAGCCGGAAGCATGCGTCAATTCTTCTGTTGCGCACCGGAGGGCTCTAACTCACCGCCTCGGGAGCCTTCTCGACCAATCCCGCCGCGATCAGGCTTTGCGCCGTCGACCGGACCGCGTCGGTGGCCGAGCGCGGGCGCCAGCCCAGGTCCTGCCAGGCACGCGCCGGCGAACACGGCGCGTAATGTCCGAGATCCGGAAGGGCGCGCGACGCCGAACCGTCGAACATGGCCCTAAGCCTGAGAACGATATCGGGCGCCGTGCGGCGGCAAATGCGCCCCGCGTGCTCCTGGAACTCGGTCGACAAAAGCTGCGCCACGTCCTCGAGCCACAGGAAGCCCGCGGTGGCGACGTAGCGGTTGCCTATCGACAGGTCGTTGCCCAACACACGCATATAGAGGTCGGCCAGGTCGCGCACGTCGATGCCTTCGAAGCCGATGCGCGGCAGGTCGCGGTATTCGCCCGCCATCAGCCGTCGGATCAGCCCCGTGCCGCCGCCGATTGACGCTTCGCCGATTACCGGCCCGAAGACCTTGCCGGCGTTGATCACGCTGATGCCCATTTCGGCGAAACTCATGGCGAAGTCCCACACGGCCAGTTCGGCGCGCGTGCGCGCTTCCTGGCCGGCGCTGAGCCGTCCGGAGGCCAGGTCCGACCAGTCGGCCTCCGTAAAGGGGTTGAAGCGCGTCCCCTCTTCGGCGTCACGCATGTGCCCGCCGACAATGGCGGAGGTCGACGACGCGACGATGATACGCGTGATGCCCGTGGCGCGCGCGATATTCAGAACCCTCAGAATGGCCGCGACCGCGCCCCTGACCAGGGCGGGACGGTTATGTCCCACCACCGCCGGCAAGGGCGACGCCGGTATGATGACGGCGTCTATGCCTTCCATGGCGCGGGCCCAGCCCGCGTCCGCCGAGAAGTCGGCCGGCGCATAATCGAGCCCGCCCACGGGCGCGTATTGCGAAAGGATGGTCTTGAGACGGTCCGCGTCTTCGGTGTGGTCGAGCGTCCCGCGAACCGAGTGGCCGGCGTTCAACAGCGAAACAGTCAGTTGCCGGGCTACACACCCGCCGGCATCGGTCACCAGAACCGCGCGATATCGCATGCGGACGGCCTCCCTATGGGGCCGGGGTCGCCCCCGGAAGCCCACCAGTATAGGCCGCGACACAGCAAAGGTCAAAACTGTCCACAGACGGGACAAGAGTTCTCATGAAATGAGGCGCTTAGAGCGCAATCCGATAAGGTGGGCACGCCTCGGTTAAACTGCGCGACCCAGTTAGAGTTGGCAAACGGGGCAGAAGAAGGTCGAACGGCCCTGGTGGACCTTGCGCTCGACGATGCCGCCGTCTCCGTGCCGGCACGGCTCGCCTTCGCGGTCGTAGATGCAGAAGCTGTGCTGGAAATAGCCGGCCTTGCCCTCAGCCGACGTAAAGTCGCTGATCGACGAGCCGCCGGCGGCGACCGCTTCGGACAGGACCGTGCGAATGGCCTCGACCAGCGCCTTGGCGTCCTTGGGCGTGAGATCGGCCGAACGACGGTCCGGACTTAGCCGCGCGCGCCACAGCGCCTCGCACACATAGATATTGCCGAGGCCGGCAATCCCCGCCTGCCCCATCAGCAGGGCTTTCAGATTCGCCGAGCGGCCCTTGGCCTGGGCCAGCACGTAGTCCGCTGTCAGCCCGTCCGACAGGGGCTCGACACCGAGCGACCTGTACCATTTGGCGTCGTAAAGCTCGTCAGGCGTCATGAGCAGCATAAAACCGAAGCGGCGCGGATCGTAGAAATCGATGCGCGCAGGCTGGCCATCGGGCTTTGTCGCCACAGTCTGGAAGTGCAGGTGTTTCGCGTCCGGCCGCACCTGGTGATAATAGTGACCGAGCCCCTCGGCCGAGGTGTCGATCTGGAAGCGCCCCGTCATGCCGAGATGCGTCACCCAGACGGCCTGCGTGTCGAGATGCGCGAGGAGATATTTGGCCCGGCGCTCGAGCCTCAACACCGTGGCGCCGTCCAGCCGGCGCGCGAAATCCGTCGGGAAGGGATAGCGCAGGTCGGCGCGGTTGATGCGGGTATGCGACAGCTTCGCGCCGGTGAGATACGGATCGAGCCCCAGCCGGACGGTTTCGACCTCTGGCAATTCGGGCATCGCGGCTTAGGCCACGCGGATGAAGCGCTTGCTGACGTCGCCAAGGTCGGCGTACCACTGCCGGGGATCGAGCGCGATATCGTCGTTGAGCGCCATGGCGTCCCAGTTGAGCTTGGGCGGTTGCCGCTCCGAAGCCGCCACGATGGCGCGCAGTTCGGCGGCCGACGTCACACCCACCACGACCGTCGATACGCCCTTCAGATTGAGCGCGAAGCTCAAAGAAGCATGCAACGGATCGGCGCCCTGCTCCATCATCAGGCGGCGCACCTTCGACAGATGCGGACCGATCGCCACGAGGTTAGACGGCAGGGCTTCGCGCGGCAGGAAGAGCAAACCTTGCAGGAAGACCGAGCGCACCTGAACCTCGACGCCGAGCTCTGCCATGGCGGCGATCTCACCATTCTTCACCAGGCGCTGGTCGAGGATCGAGCACGGCACCTGGACGATGTCGGGCTTGAAGCGCTTGGCCAGCAGCAGCGGCTGGTCCTTGGCCGTCGCGGAAATACCGATCCGGGTGATCAGGCCTTCGGCCTTGAGCTTTTCGAGGCGCTCCCACAGGGCGTCGCCGCCTTCGCCCGTCAGGTCTTCGGCGGAATCGACCAGAGCGCCGTGCGCGCGCACCAGGCCCATGTGATCGACGGAGCGGCGCAGGCGCGACTCCAGCCAATCGAGGCCCTTTTCGAGGCGCAACGTCCTGACCTGCGGCTTGAACGGCGACGGGAACGGCCAGCAACGGCCCAGGATCCGTTCGACGTCGCCGTCATAATGGGCTGCGTCGATGTGCTTGATCCCGCAATCCCCAGCCAGCGCCAGGATCTGGCGCACTTCATCCTCGCCCACGCGGCCGCGCGTGTTCGAGATGCCGTAATCACAGCCGAATTGTGCTGAGCCTAGTCCTAAGCGGGCGACCATGGGGAGGGTGATGCTCTCGAATCTTAACCATACCGGTTAAGGGCATCGTCGCCTCTAAATCTTAAAGAACCTCTGAACAGGAAATAAAAATCCCGTATGCCTGGGGATAATTTATGGTAAATTTCCTGTTAATCTGCGTTAACAAACGCGTAACTGTCCGGGTAATAAGCCAAAATAGACCCTGTGCGAAGTGCATAAGTGCACACAGCCTGTGGATAAGCCTGTGCGTACAGTTAACGCCTGTTAAGGTCGGTTTACAGCCCGTAAACGGCGGCGCGTTCGTCCTCGCTCGAGATGCTGACGCCCAGGTCGGTGACGTGGCCGTTGGCGATGCTGTAGACCCAGCCGTGGATCGTCAGCTCCTGTCCTGACCGCCAGGCGGCCGTGGTGATCGGGTTCAGCGTGACGTTGCGGACCTGCGCCTTGACGTTCAGTTCGCACAGGTGATCGACGCGCGCCGTCTGGTCCTGGCAGGCGTCGAGCTCGTGGCGATGGCTGTGCGCCAGTTCGCGCACCGGCGACAGCCAGTGGTCGATCAGGCCGTGGTCCACGGACTCGAGCGCCGTGCGCACACCGCCGCAGCCATAGTGGCCGACGACCAGGACGTGCTTCACCTTGAGGACGGCGATAGCGTATTGCAAGGTCGATAGATAGTTGGCGTCCTGCGGCGGCGCCAGGTTCGCAACATTGCGGTGGACGAACATCTCACCGGGATCGAGATTGACGATTTCATTGGCCGGCACGCGCGAATCCGAGCAGCCGATCCAGAAATATTCCGGCGATTGCTGGTTGACGAGGCGGCGGAAGAATTCAGGATCCACCTGAGTCTTTTTCTCGGCCCAGATACGGTTGTTCTCGATCAGCTTGTCCAGCATCGGCGGTCCCTTGCGAAAACTTGCCGCCGTTTAACGTCGCACAGCCAGGGGAATCAAGCCTTTTGTGCGTGGACCAGGCCCATGACGAAGGTGCGCACCGCGTCGATGCCGCCGTCGATCGCCAGCCCGGCCTTTTCGAAGGAGCCGTAACGGATAAGCAGGATCAGCACGACGACGCCCATCAGCGCCAGCAGGCCTTCGAACAGGTTGATCGCCAGGTGCAACGGCCGCACGCGGCTGACGCGGGCATAGGAGGTCAGGCCTTCGGGCGCGCGCAACGGACTGGAAAACTTCATGGGTACCCCCTGATTTACCGGGAGTTAACTCTAAAAAGACGGCGCCGCCAAGGGGGTGCGCTTCAAAGGCGACAAACGAAGCAACCGGGTTGAGGATTCGCTCTCAAACCGGCCGGCGTGCCCGCGCGCCCTCTGAGCGCATGGATGGCGGAAAGTTGACGCCCGGGCATCTATGTTATTGTCCTGTTCACGCAATTGGGGATATCAATTGCGATCCGCGTGCCCCCCTGCCGATTTTACCGCCCCATGAGCGAATCCGAATCACCGACTGCGCCGCCGGCGCGCCTGAAGATGAGCGACGTTGCCCGCCTGGCCGGCGTGTCGGTCTCGACGGTGTCGCGCGCCCTGGCCGGCAGCCCGCTGATCCCGAAACCCCTGCGCGACAAGATCGAAGCGATCGCGGAAGAAGCCGGTTACGCCGTCAACCATTCGGCGCGAACGCTGCGCATGCAGACGACGCGCACCATCGGCGTGGTCCTGCCGATCGGCCAGCAGACCGACCAGCGCGCCACCGATCCGTTCCTGATCGAAATGGTCGGACACCTGACCGACGAAGTCATCAAGCGCGGCTACGACCTGCTGGTCAGCAAGGCGCCGGCGCTGCGCGAAGGCTGGCTGTCCAGCCTGATCCAGTCGCATCGCTTCGACGGCATGCTGATGATCGGCCAGAGCGACCAAAGCGCCGGCCTGAGCGATGTGGCGCGCCGCTACATGCCCATGGTGGTGTGGGGAGAGCGCTCGCCGGATGCCGCCTACTGCACCGTCGGTGTCGACAACGCCTATGGCGGCCGCCTGGCCACGGACCACCTGCTCAGCATCGGCCGCCGCCGCATCCGCTTCATGGGTCCGATGGGCGTACCGGAAGTCGCGGCACGCCACCGCGGCTATCTTGAAGCCCTGGACGGGGCCGGGGTCGAGCCCGATGAGCCCGTCGTCAGCACCTTCGCCCACGTGTCGGCCTACGAGGCGACGCGCAAGTTGATCGAGGGCGCAGAGCGCTTCGACGCATTATTCTGTGCATCGGACGTCATTGCCGGCGGCGCCCAACGCGCCCTGATGGACGCCGGCCTGCGTATTCCCACCGACGTCGCCGTCGCCGGTTTCGACGACGTCCCGCTGGCGCAATACATGTCGCCGCCCCTGACCACGATCCGCCAGGATCTCAAGGTGGCAGCAAACCTCATGGTAGAGCTGTTGTTCCGCCGCCTGGAGGGCACGGCCACGCCGTCGAGCGTTATTCCGGCACGCCTGGTGATACGCGCGTCGACAACCGGAGCCGCAGGCTAAGCGCGCCAGCGCGGTTTCGCCGGCCGCGGTAAAACAAACTAAGGCCTGATCTTACGCGCATTTTACACAGTTTCTTTTGTGTCACACTTTTTACGTGTCCGATACATTTGATTCTTGATTTGTTAAGAGTCCGCCCTATATTCTGCAAACGATTGCAAGGCGCGGTGGTCCGGTCCCCTCTCACCCCCCACAGCGACCCTCGCCAGTTGCTTACGGTTTCGCGGTATTACCCCCCCCAACGCCGCGGGCCTTTGCCACGGCGCCGCCAAACGACCTTGCATCGCCTGACTGACCGCTTCCGGCCCATCCCCCCTCACCGCCGGAAGCGGTCTTTCATCTTCTCCTGTCCCCCTTCAGCACTTGTCATCGCGGCATCTTTCGGTCAAATGCCTGCTAGCGTCGTGATTTCGAAGGTCGTGCGATTTTCAGAATCAGGATGCCAGACCCGAACAACGGGCAAGATGATCAGGGGCGAACCATGGCGGAAGCCGAAAAAGCCGGTGCGAATACGACGCACGGCCTGAAAACCATCGTCGCGGCCAGCGCCGCCGGCACGACCTTCGAATGGTACGACTTCTTCATCTTCGGCACGCTGACCTCCATCATCGCCAAGAATTTCTTTGCGGGCGTGCCCGGCACGCTCGGCACCTTCCTCAGCCTGTCGACCTTCGCGGTGGGCTTCATCGCACGGCCCGTCGGCGCCCTGGTCTTCGGTCATATCGGCGATAAGAAGGGCCGCAAGGGCACCTTCCTTTACACCATCCTGGTCATGGGCCTGGCGACGATCGCCATCGGCTTTTTGCCGACCTACGCCCAGGTCGGCGCCCTGTCGCCGATCCTGCTGGTGGCTTTGCGCGTCGTCCAGGGCTTCGCGCTGGGCGGAGAATACGGCGGCGCGGCCATCTATGTCGCCGAACACGCCCCGTCCGGCAAACGCGGCGGCTTTACCGGCTGGATCCAGACCTCGGCCGCCTTCGGCCTGATCGCCGCGCTCGGCATCATCCTGATCACACGCACCCTGGTCGGCGAAAAGATCTTCGGCGAATGGGGCTGGCGCATTCCCTTCATCGTTTCGGCGGGCCTTCTGGCCGTATCGGTCTATATCCGTGCCAAAACCGCCGAAAGCCCGGCCTTCAAGGCGTTGCACGAAGAGGGCCGCATCGCCAAGTCGCCCCTGTCCGAAATCTTCACGCGCTGGCGCAACCTCAAGGGCATGCTGATCGCTCTGTTCGGCTTCATGACCGCCCAGGGCGTCATCTGGTACACCAGCTTCTTCTACACCCAGGTCTTTCTCGACCGGATGGTCAAGCTCGATCCGATGCAGATTACCGAGCTGACCCTGGGCATGACCCTGGTCTCGGCCTTCCTCTACATCACCTTCGCCTCGCTGTCGGACCGCATCGGCCGCAAGCCCGTCATGATCTTCGGCATGCTGCTGGCCAGCCTGTTCTTCTATCCCGGCTTCCAGATGCTGCTGCACTTCGGCAACCCGGACCTGGAAGCGGCGACGAAGCGCGCACCCGTCGTGGTCGTCGCCGACCCGGCGCAATGCACCTTCCAGTTCGACCTGTTCAACACCGCCCAGTTCACCTCTCCCTGCGACCTGGCCAAGCGTGTTGTCAGCGACGTCGGCGTCTCCTACGTCAACAGGGCCGCCCCTGGCACGGGCGCGGCCGTCCAGGTCGGCGAGGCGCGCATCGACGTGCCGTCGGGCCAGGGCCTCGACAAGGCCGGCATCAAGGCGCTCAAGGACAAGGCTACGAAAGACATCAAGGCGGCGATGAAGGCTGCCGGCTATCCCGAAAAAGCCGATCCGAAAAAAGCCAACCTGTGGGCCATGTTCGGCGTCCTCTGCGTGCTGGCCGTGGCCTGCACGGCGCTTTACGGTCCCATGGCCTCGGCGCTCGTCGAAATGTTCCCGACGCGCGTGCGCTATACGGCCATGAGCCTGCCCTACAATATCGGCACGGGCTGGTTCGGCGGGCTGCAGCCGGCCCTGTCCTTCGCCATGGTGGCAGCGACCGGCGATATCTATTTCGGCCTGTGGTATCCGATCGTCATCGGCCTGCTGGCAGTGGCCGTATCGCTGCTGTTCCTCAAGGAAACCAAGGGCCGCGACCTGCATTCGATCGAGGAATAATCCTACTACGGCCCGGTGCCGTCGATCGCCTTGACACGGACGTGGCTCTTGTCGCTATGGCCCGACGCATCGACAACGGTCAGGTCGTAGAAGCCTTCGGTCCCGGGTGACCAGCTGAACTCGCCGTTGACGTCGGCCGGCAGGGGCTGGCCGTCGATATACCAGTTGACCGGGCGCTGGCCCCGCGCCGACAGCTTGAGCGGCCGGGTCACCTTGAGATTGCCCGCCGCGTCGCCCGAAGCCTCGACATAGACGGTCGTGTTCTTGGGCGGAAAGAGGATCGAGGCGCGCGCGTCCTGACCGTTGAAGTTCTTGAGCGCGACCGGCGCGCGCGCGGGCATAAGCGGCGCCGGCAGTTGCGACGGCGCCTGCAGGATATCGAAAACGTCGAACAGCAAGGGGGCGGCGGCTTCGCGGCCGGTCTGGTCGGCACGCGCCCCACCATCGGGGCGTCCGGTCCACACCATGACGGCATAACCGCCCGCCACACCGACCGCCAGGGCGTCACGGTAGCCGTAGGACGTCCCGGTCTTGAAGGCCGGCCGGTTGGCCGACCGCATCAGAGGCCCCGGCAGGCGGCCGGCGGGCGCCGGGGTTTCCCTCAGGATCGAGATCACCTTGTCGGCGGCTTCGGACCGCATCAGCCGCGTGCCGCCGTCGTGCAGCCGGAACTGTTCGTCCTGCACCGTATAGGCTAACGGCTTCGACAGGCCGTGGTCGCCCAACGCCGCGTAGAGCAGGGCAAGATCGTCGAGCCGGACGCCTTCACCACCCAGCGCCAGGGCCAGGCCGGCGTCGCGCAAGCGCGCCTTCGGCCGGTAAAGGTGCACACCCGCCGCCTCCATGCGGCCTTCGAAGGCGTCAGGCCCGACCTTGTTGAGGATCGACACCGCCGGCACGTTCAACGAATTGACCAGGGCCTCCTTGACCGAGACCTCGCCGTGGAAGACGCGGTCGAAATCCTCGGGCTGGTAGTCGCCGAAGCGCGTCGGTACGTCCATCAGCCGCGTATCGGGCGCGATGACGCCGTCTTCAAAGCCGAAGCCGTAGATGAAGGGCTTGAGGCTCGATCCCGGCGAGCGTACGGCGCGCGTCATGTCGACCCAGCCGCCCGGCCGGTCGAGCCCGCCCGAGCCCACCGAGGCGCGCACGCCGCGCGTCCTGATGTCGATGACCAGAATGGCGACCGAGGAGTTCGGCCCCTGCTGACGCGCTGTGGCAGCGCCCAATTGCTCAAGGCGCTGTTGCAAATTGGCGTCGAGCGACGTCACGACGGTTGCCTGCAGCCCCTTGACCTCGCGCGCCAGCCGGCCGGCCGTGTGCCAGGCGACGGCCGGGAAGACCAGGCGCTGCGGCGCGATCTTTTCGTTCATCGCCTCGCGGACCTGGAGGCCGTCGATGGCGCCGGCCTTTTGCAACCGTTCCAGCATACGGTCGCGCGCCACGCGGGCCGCATTGGGGTGGCGGTCGGGCCGGCGCGCTTCGGGCGCCTGCGGCAGCGAGATCAGTAGGGCCTGTTCGCCCAAGGTCAGGCTTTCGGGTTCGTGGCCGAAATAGCTGAGCGACGCGGCGCGCACGCCTTCGAGATTGCCGCCGTACGGCGCCAGCGACAGGTAGATGGAGAGGATGTCGCGCTTGGAATAGCGCAGTTCCAGTTGCAGGGCGCGCAGGGCTTCGATCGCCTTGTTGCCGTAGTCGCGCGGGTGCGGCGACAACAATCGCGCCGTCTGCATGGTGATGGTCGAACCGCCGGAAACGATATTGCCGGCGTGGAGGTTCGACAACAGCGCCCGGGCGACGGCGGTGGCGTCGACGCCCGGATGGAGATAGAAGCGTTCGTCCTCGATCTTGAGCACATGCCGGATAAAGGTCGGATCGGTGCGGTCGAGGTCGGCGCGGATCCGCCAGCGCCCGTCGTCGACCGGCAGGGCGCGCAGCCACGCGCCGTTGCGGTCGAGCGCCACGGCCGAGGCGCGCTCGGCCCTGGTCATGTCGGGCGGCAGGGCCAGGTTCAGCGCGCAGATCGCCACCTGCACGCCGACCATGCCGATCAGGCTCTTGACCAGCGCGGGGATGAAACGGTCAAGCTGAAATGATGGAAACGAAACTCTCACGGAAACTTGCCTTCCCCCTCTCCCCTCTTGAGGGGAGAGGGCTGGGGTAAGGGGCATGCCGGAAGCGCAGCGCGCGCTGAAAACGCCATTTTGCCCCTCATCCAGCCCTAAAGGGCCACCTTCTCCCCATTGTCATGGGGAGAAGGGAAGCAAACGCAATCACATACATTGGCCTTAGCGTCCCGCGATCACGGTGCGGCTGCCGGAGGTGCGGCCGAAGGTTTCCGGACGATAGAAGTCCTTGGCCTCGGCGCCCGGCAGGTAGTAGTCGCCGGGCGTCGTGGCGCGCGCCATGTAGGCGACGCTGAAGTCCTTGGCCGACGACACGTCGAGCGCCGCGACGAAGCGGTCGTCGCGTGCCTCCTGCACCTTCGTGCCGGAAAGCGCGCCGACGAAGCGGAAGGGACCGCTTTGCACGTCTTCCGACGACAGGGTCGAGTCGATCTCGAAGCCGGCCGGCAAGGCGTCGTCGACCACGATCGGCCGCGTCTCCGCCCGGTCGGAATGGCCGGAGATGACGACGATGATGCGGTCGCCCTGCGTCAGGTGCGACGGGTCGACGCGCTGACCGTTGAGCGAATAGTAGCTCTTGGTCAGGGTCAGGCCGCTCGACAAGCCGGACGGCGGCGCCAGCGGCGTGCCGATGACCGTCACCGTGCGCCACAGGGGACCGGAGCCCGTATTCTTGAACGACACGCCGTCGAAACGGGTGACGCCGAAGCGCTGGACATTGAGACCGCCCGGAAGGACGGCGACATTGTTGGCCGCCACGTGGGTCGGGCCCGCCGCCCGGAGCATGGCCGAGGCCGCACGCAGGATGAAGGCCTGTTCCTGGGTGTTGAGGGCCGACGGCGCCTTCATGGCGTTTTCGAGACGCGAGGTGAGCGAGGCGCCGATGTCGGGATTACCCGATTCGTAGGCCAGGGCGATGACGCCGGCCAGGTCGCGCAGCGGCGACTGGTACCAGTCGTTCGGATCGGAATAACCGATCTTTTCGATCGCCTGCTGAAAGGCAGCGCGCGCACGGGCACGGTCGCCCATGATGGCCAGGCCGGCGGCGATCTGGGCGCGGGCCAGCGGCGACTGCTCCTCGCGGAACTGCACGTCGCTGTACCAGCGCAGGCGGGCGAGGTCCCCGGTGCCGCCCTTGGCCATGACGTAGAGCGCGTAGGCCGAGGCGCGCGACCGCAGCTGCTTGGTGTACTGTTCGCCCGTCAGGCCCAGGAAGCGCCAGTAGTCGGGCGCCGACAGCTGGTAGTTGACCGAGGCGAAGCCGTCGGGGCGCGACAGGCTGCGCATGGCGTTCATCGCCTTGTCGATCGCTTCCTGCGGCACATAGGCGCCATGGGCCCGCGCCTGCAACAGGAAGTCGGTGGCGTAGGCGCCGATAAAGCCCGTCGCTTCGGCGTCGCCGACGCGCCACAGGCCGAAGGCGCCGTCTTCCGACTGGCGGTCGAGAATCTTCTGCACAGCGGTCTTCAGAGCGTAGTCCGACGGCCGCGCCTTGTCCTTGCCGACCAGGGATTGATCGGCATAGAGCCACGGCATGGCGGCCGAGGTCACTTGTTCGGTGCAGCCGTACGGATATTTGTCGAGCGCCGCGGCGATCGGCGCCGGGTCGATATTGCGGAAGGGCGAATAGCTGACCTGGACCGTGGCAGAGCCCGGTTGCAGACCGGCCAGCAGAGACGTCGACGGCGCGAAGACGCCGTTCACCGGCTGCTGTTCGACCGACACGCGGTTTTCCGGCCCCCAGCCGTTGCGCGTCTGGATCTGGAAGTCGTCGCTGAAGCTGTAGCCCTGGCCGTCCAGCCCGATATGCACGGTCGAGACGCCCGTGACGTTCGGTGCGGTCATCGGGACCGTCTGGATGACGCGCTGACCGTGACCGAGATTGAAAGCCTTTTCGAAGGCCAGGATCAGACCTTGCAGCCCCTTGACGATGGCCGTGTAGATGCCGGGCTTGCCGTCGACATTGTCGAGTTCGAGCGTGGCCACGGCCTTGTCGCCCGGATTGAGGAAGCGCGGCAGGGCCAGGTCCATGACCACCGGCTCGCGTACGATCAGCCTTTGCGCTCCGGACCCGACGGCGTCGTCGGTCCAGGCCACGGCCATGACGCGCAGCTCGCCGTTGAACTTGGCGATCGGCAGGCGGACCGTCGCCTTGCCGTCAAGACCCGTTTCGATGACGCCGGACCACAGGGCGACCGTGCGGATCGGCGTCGTCGTCAGGCCTTCGCCGCCGATCTGGTCGCCGCCGAATTCGATCGGCGCCGGCGCGCCGAGGTTGGGATCGAGAAGGCGGCCGTAATCGTCATTGTAGTCGACGGCCAGCGCCTTCTTGCCGAAATACCAGTCGACCGGGTTCGGCGTCTGGAACTTGGTGAGGTTCAATATGCCCTGGTCGACCACGGCCAGCGAGACGCGGGCGCGATCGCCGAGCTTGAGGCCGCTGATCTTGACCGGCACGTCGATATAGCCGTGGCCGGCCTTGTCGAGCTGCGGCTTTTGCGGCTGGTCGCTGGCCGGCAAGGCGATCTCAAGCTTGCGGTTCTTGGCGTCGAGCGGAATATAGACCAGGCCGATGGCGCGGCGCGGCTTCGACGCCGTCACCGGGTCGCGCGGCTGGATGACCGACACCATGACGTAGGCGCCGCCGCCCCAGGCCGCGGTCGTCTTCAGGCGCACGGTCGTGCCGCCTTCGCCGATGCTGACCGTCTTGAGATCGATGACGTGATCGGTGGCGACGGCGACCTGCGCCTCGCCCTTGTACGGCGCCTTCAGCGTCAGGTCGACCGTGTCGCCCTGATTATAGTGCTTGCCGCCGGTCGACAGGCGCACGAAATCGGGCGCGTCGGAGCCCTTCTGCGACGAGCCCCAGCCCGAGGCGAAGCGCGCCACGGTGCGGGCCTTGCCGGGCACCTCGACCTCGAGGCGGTAGTCGCCCCAGTCGAGACCCTTCGGAATGCTGACGCCGGTGTTGGCATTCAGATCGTAGGTCTTGGTGAAGACCGGCACGTCGCGGTGCGTCGAGCGCCAGTTCCACTTGCCGTCCTGGATGTACCAGTCGTAGTCCCAATGCTCGGCGATCAGCTTGACGCTCACCCCCTTGGCCTCGACCTTCTGGCCCTGCGGCGTCACGGCGACGATGTTGAACAGCATCTGCGGCGTATCGCGCCACGACTTCGAGTCCTTCTGGTCGACCTTGACGCCGAGATAGAGCGGCGACGGCTTGATGTGCAGGGTCTGCGATTCCTTGACCGGACGGCCGCCGGGTTCGAAGACCGAGGCGGTGACGGTGACGCTGAGCGGCTGCGTCGTGTCGCCGGCCAGCGAGGCCGAGAACGGGAACAGCGCGTTGCCTTGCGCGTCCGTCGTCGTCGCCGGCAGGTCGGTGTACTTTTCTTCGTACGGCTTGGCGGAATCGCCGAACGTATAATCGCGGAAAGCCGGGAACGGATTCGGGTCCTGGCGGATGCGCGCCTCGCCCGTCACCTGCAGGTCCGAGCCGATGGCGCCGTAGAGATAATGCGCCGAAACACGCACGGGGCGGTCTTCGGTCAGGCTGAGCAGCGGCCGGTTGGCGTCGGCATTGATATCGACGCCCAGGCGTTGCGGCGCGAAGTCTTCGACGGCGAAGCTGGTCGAACCGGCCGCGGACTCCATGCCGTCCAACTGGATCTTCGCCGACCACTGGCCGCGCGGCGCGGTCTTGGGCAGTGCGATATTGGCGGCGGCGAAGCCTTGCCGTGTCTCTTCGAAACGGAAGCGGAAGGCTTCGATGCCCGACGGCCGCGACACGATCAGCACGCCCTTGCGGTCCTTGACGGTCTTGCCTTCATTGTCGCGCACCATGGCGACCAGGTGAACGCTTTCGCCCGGACGGTAGATGCCGCGGTCGGTATAGAGGTAGGAATCGACGCCATAGCTATTGGCGCGGCCGGCGGCGACATTTTCGTCGTCCTGGCGCCCGCCGACGCCGTGCGCCGTCAGGTCCATGGGCGCGCGCTGCACGTCGGCGGCCGTATAGTCGTCATTCGGCCCGTAGGCCATGACCATCTTGGCCTGGAGCGCGTCGGTACCCTTGAGCAGGGCGGCGTTGAAGGTCACGCGGCCGTCGACGCCCGAGCGCGCCTCACCCAGACTATCCCCGTTGGACGCGACCAGGTCGACCTTGACCCCGCCCATAGGCTTGGCGGACTTGAGCGAGCGCACGACGACGTCGAGGCCGCTCTGGCCCTTGTAGGTCGTCAGCGCCATGTCGGTATAGAGAATCCAGCGGCGCGCCTGCGCCGGCTGGTCGTCGGCCTTCTTGTCGCGTCCGCCCGAGGCGTCGCGCACCTTGACGACATAGGCGCCGGGCTTCAGCGACTTCAGCACCGCGCCCAGCGGGAAAACGGTCGTGACGCGATCGCCGTTGCCCTGTTTGACCCCCACCTTGCCGGTCCAGATCTTGACGCCGATATCGTCGGCGGAATCATCGCCGTACTCGTCGGCATAATCGCCTTCGGCCACGGGATCGGGCGCAGCGACGCTCTTGCGCACCAGGTTGCGGTCCGAAACGTGCCAGACCTCGACCGCCAGGGCCGAGACGTTGACGGTTTCGATGGCGACCCCGTCGGCTTCTTCGCGCGGCAGGATGACGCCGTTGCCGGCAAAGCCGACATAGGGGGGCTTTTCGCCGAAGGAGAAGTCGAAGTCGCGATTGGCCTTGAGCGTATCCCCGCCCTGGCCGGGCAGGCCCTTCAGCAGGGTGATGCGGCGGTCGGTGAAGCCGAAGCCCGAGACGCAGAGCTCATCGCCCTTGACCGCAACGGCCGGGGCCGACGGCAGGGCCGGCGAGACGACGACGAAGTCGCCGTAAGGCTTGGCGGGATCGAGCGGCTTGGAGAATTGAACGCAGGCGCGCGGACTGTTGCCCGAGGTGTCGAGCCGCTGTTTCCAGGTGTCGAAGCCCGTGGGTTTGACGTCGGAGGCGCGGCGCGCATCCTTGTCGCGCGGCTTGCCGAACAGGCCGGTCGCCGGGCCGTCGAGGGCGCCGGACGCCACGGCGGAGGAGGTGTCGTGCCCGCCGTTCGTCGCCTTTGCCGTGAGAAACCCAACGCAGAACCCGGAAATCAGCACCGCCGCCGCACCCGCGATCAGCGTCCTGTTGTGCCAGTCGATCATGTTGGCCCCCACCGCCAGGCAAGATCCGTCACAGAACCTTGCGTTTTGAAATGAAAAGCGCGGATCAGCCCACAAATCAATCTTTGTTTTACGAAATTTGCAAATACAGATAGTGAGATTCGGGTCCGTGCCCGGCGGATGCGCGAATCGTAACGGGTATCGCGCCCAACTCTGAAAGAAACGCGTTTTGGCCAGCCGATTTGCCCGCGTCATGGTCCTGGTGGTCGACGACAATCACTATATGCGGGTGATTGTCTGTACGATGCTGAGGTCCATGGGCATCACCATGATCCGCGAGGCGTCCGACGGGATCGAGGCGCTGGAAATCGTGCGCGACTGGCGCCCGGACGTCATCGTGCTGGACCTGATGATGGAACAGCTCGACGGCATCGAATTCACCAAGCTGATCCGCCGCGGTTCCGACAGCCCGCACCCCTACGTGCCGATCATCATGATGACGGGTCACACCGACCGGCGCCGCGTCATCGAGGCGCGCGACGCCGGCGTCAACGAGCTGGTGGCCAAACCGCTCACCGCCAAGGCGCTGATCGACCGCATGCGCAGCGTCATCGACAACGAGCGCAGCTGGGTCAAGTCGGCCAACTATATCGGCCCCGACCGCCGCCGCCGCGTCAATCCGGAATATCGCGGTCCGTTCCGCCGGGCGTCGGACAAAGCCGAGTAATTGGGCCGAGTAATTGGGCCGAGTGATTGGGCCGAGTAATCGGGCGGAACAGCTGCGGCTTCTTGCCGCGTCCTGACCTCACAAAAGACGAAACTTATTCCAATCGCAATCTTTTGCCGGTAAAGACATTTCCATGTCCGATACCGCCACCTCCCCCTTCGGCTTCAAGGACGTCGACGCCCGCGAAAAGGTCTCGCTGGTGCACGACGTATTTGCCCGCGTCGCCCCGAAATACGACCTGATGAACGACGTCATGTCGCTGGGCGTGCACCATGTCTGGAAGGACGCCGCCTGCGCACGCCTCAACCCCCAACCCGGCGAGGTCATTCTCGACGTCGCCGGCGGTACGGGCGACATCGCGCGCCGTCTGGCCAAGCTGGCGCGTGCCGCCAAAGCCCGGCGCCAGGCGCGCGGCTATGAGGCCAAGGACGTCGAAATCCGCGTCATCGACTATAACGAAAACATGATCGTGGCCGGCCGCCAGCGCGGCACCGAGCCCGAGCTGACCTGGTCGGTCGGCGACGCCATGAACCTGGCGATCGACGACGCAAGCGTCGACGCCTACGTCATCAGCTTCGGCATCCGCAATGTCTCCGATGTCCAGGGCGCGTTGAACGAAGCCCGCCGCGTGCTCAAGCCCGGCGGCCGCTTCTTCTGCCTGGAATTCTCGCACCCGACCGCGACGCCGATCGCCAAAATCTATGAGGCCTACAGCTTCAAGGTCATCCCCTGGATGGGCGAACTGGTGGCGAAGGACCGCGATTCCTACCAGTACCTGGTCGAAAGCATCAAGCGCTTCCCCGACCAGGAGACGCTGAAGGGCATGATGCTGAAGGCCGGTTTCCGCCGCGCCGCCTACACCAACTTCTCGGGCGGCATCTGCGCCCTGCACGAAGGCTGGGCCTAAGGGTCCGAACCGCTGATGGCCAGTCTCGCCACATGGATGCGTACGCTGCGCACGGGCCTTGTCCTGCTGCGCCACGACGCCCTGATCCCGAAAGAGGTCTCGCACCTCCTGCCGCCGATCCCGCGTTTCTTCGCCGGGACCTTGCGCGCGATCTTCGCCAAAAAGGAAAAGCTGCGGCCGGGCGAGCGCTATGCCCAGGCGTTCCACGATCTCGGCCCCGCCTTCATCAAGCTGGGTCAGATCCTGTCGACGCGCGGCGATATTTTCGGCCGCGAGTTCATCGCCGACCTCAGCCACCTGAAGGACCGGTTGCCGCCCTTCTCGCAGGCCGTGGCCGAAGCCACGGTCGTTGAGTCGCTGGGCAAGCCGGTCGATGCCATCTTCGCCGAATTCGGCGGTGTCCTGGGCGCCGCCTCGATCGCCCAGGCGCACGAAGCCACGCTCCTCGACGGCCGCAAGGTCGCGGTCAAGATCCTGCGCCCGCATATCGAAGAGATCATCGCGGCCGACATCGCCATGCTGACCCTGTCGGCGCAGTTGATCCATACCTTCGTGCCCCTGTCGCGGCGGCTGGAGCCCCTGGCCTTCGTCGCCACGGTGGCGCAGTCGCTGTTGCTCGAGCTCGACTTGCGCCTGGAAGCGTCGGCGTGCGACGAGATCGGCAAGATCATCAATGCCGAACCCTATATGCGCGCCCCCCAGGTCGTGTGGCACCAGGTGTCGCGCCGCGTCATCGTCACCGAATGGGCGGACGGCACGCCGCTGTCGAGCCCCGAGGCCCTGACCCTGCCCGGCCTCGACCATAAGGAAACAGCGGACAACCTCATCCGCGCCTTTCTCTCGCAAGCGCTCGACCACGGCGTTTTCCACGCCGACCTGCACGAAGGCAATCTGTTCGTCCAGGCGCCCGCACAGTTGATCGCCATCGATTTCGGCATTATCGGCCGCCTGCGCCCGCAGGAGCGGCGCTACCTCGCCGAAATGCTGTGGGGCTTCCTGCGCCGCGACTACAAGCGCGTCGCCGAGGTCCATTTCGAAGCGGGTTACGTGCCCGGCCACCAGAATGTCGATAGCTTCGCCCAGGCCCTGCGCGCCGTCGGCGAGCCCGTGCTGGGCCAGAAGGCGACCGAAGTCTCCATGGGCCGCTTGCTGACCCAGCTGTTCGAGATCACGGCGCAGTTCGACATGCATCTGCGCCCCGAACTGGTCCTGCTGCAAAAGACCATGGTCAGCGTCGAGGGCGTGGCGCGCCGCATCTACCCCGAACACAATCTGTGGGAAGCGGCGCGGCCGGTCGTCAAGGCGTGGATTTCGCGCGAGCTGTCGCCGCTCAACGAAGCCAAGCGCCTGCTCGAAAAGCTGATCAGGAAGCTCGACGAACCCGCGCCGCAGCCCGCCGCCACAACCGCCGACGCCGATGCCGTCCGCGCCGAACTGCGCCACAGCCGTACCGTCGGCTATGTCGCGCTCGGCATCTCGCTTCTGGGCCTGGCCGTCATGGTCTGGCTGGCGCTGCGATAAGGTCTTTTCGGATATAGGCTTCCACGCCTTCAAAGCGCTGCCTTTGCGCCGGCGTCAGCGTGTCTTTCGCCAGCGGCGCATAGTCCTGCATCAGGCGATGCGTCTCGGGATCGGCGTCGATCCAGCCCAGCCAGTTGAACGGCCCCAATCCCACCAGCACGATGTCCGGGCGTTTCATCAGGTCGCGGTTGGTGACCATACGGTCGTAAGCCATCCAGGCCTTCAGCCTGTCGCGGCGCTTGGGATCGACCGCCTTCTGCAATAGGAAGTTGGCATTGGCGGTGATCCAGCGGCTGGAATAGGTGCCGGCCCACATGCCGTGCGCCTCGGTCGTGATGGGGTGGCCGGGCGTCAGGTCGAATGAGATCGACATTATGGTGGGGTGTTTGACGGCGGCCTGGATCGGCGCCACCACGCCGCCGCCGCCATAGCCGAAGCCGGTGAAATAGCTGAGGTGCGCCATAGCCGCGATGACGGCGGCGATCGCCGGAACGCGCCGTTTCGGATCGCCGGAGGTCAGCGCCGGCAGGATGGCACAGGGCATCGCCATCAGCATCAGGGCCACGGCGGGATAGGCGTGGTAGGGCCAGTTGCGCCCCTGGATCAGCATGACCAGCAGAAAGCCCGTCGAAGCCGAAACCAGCACGCCGGTGACGGGGTCGAACAGACGGTGGCGGACGGCGATGTACAGACAGACGGCCGACGCCACCCACATGATCGTCTTGAACGAGATCAGCAATTCCATGAGCGGCAGGCGCATCGGCTGGTAGAGATCGACCAGCAGCGGCACGACCTCTTTGGCATAGGCGGGAATAAACTGCGCGACCAACAGGGCGTAGACGCCGAGCATCGCAGCTGCCAGCATCGCCTCGGGCGCCAGCAGACTTAAGATATTGCGGCGGCAGATGGCGACGAAGACATAGGGCGCGGCGACGCCGAGGGCGAAATACGGTTTGATCATCGGCGCCAGGCCGGCCAGTCCGCCGGCCAGCACGATCAACAGCCACGATACCGCCTCTCCATTGGCACGCCGGACCGCGACGCCATAAAGCGGCAGCAGCAGGACCAGGGCCACGTGCTCGCGTTCGCCGAAGGCCGACAGCGGCGCGACGAGGACGGCAAACAGGACGCTCGCCAGCAAGACGTGACGCGCCGGCGACTCCGGCAGCTGATCGCGGACGAGTTTGTAAAAGACCCACGCCGATGCCGTCCCCGCACCCAGCAGCATGGCGGTGAAGACACCTTCCGCCGGCAGGCCCGTGAGGCGCTCCACCAGCGTCGCCGGCAGGTAGATGAAGATAGCCATCGGCGGATTGGTCTCGACGATGTCCTTATAGAGGCGGGCGCCGTCGAGGAAACGCCGGCAATTACTGATCAACCAGTCGATATTGGCGTCGATCGGCACCAGGCACCGGATCACCACCGCCAGCGCGACGATCGCCACCGGCACCACGCGCGCGTCGATTTTCAGGGTCCGGCCGAGGGTCATAGCCGCGACAGTCGCCGAAAGCCGTTACGATCCGATAAACCATCTTATTGGCCGGTGGCGCTGGCTTTGTCCGAGCCATCTATAATCGCCATAGACGCCTCGGCATCGTCCTGCATGGCCGGATCGTGCGACACGGCCGACGGACCGGCATCGCACGCCGCCAGCACCAGCAGGGCCGCAAGACCCGCAATCCGTAACGCTTTCATGCTTGCCTCCCCTTGCCTCGTCCTACCGATCTATGACACAAGCCGCTGAAACGGAAGCGCGCAATGGACCCGAAACGGATACTGCTCATCGTCGGCGGCGGCATCGCGGCCTACAAGTCGCTGGAACTGATCCGCCTGATCAAGAAGGCCGGTATGAATGTCCGGGTGGTGCTGACGCGCGCGGCCCAGGAATTCGTGACGCCGCTCAGCGCCGCCGCCCTGTCCGGCGACAAGGTCTATACCGACCTGTTCGACCTGACCGACGAGACCGAGATGGGCCATATCATGCTGTCGCGCCAGGCCGACCTGGTCGTCGTCGCGCCGGCGACCGCCGACCTGATGGCCAAGGCCGCTCAAGGCTTGGCCAACGACCTTGCCTCGACCTTGCTGCTCGCCACCGACAAACCCGTGCTGATGGCGCCTGCCATGAATGTCCGGATGTGGCACCACGCCGCAACTCAAAGGAATCTGGCGCAGTTGAAGGCCGACGGCGTCGCCTTCGTCGGACCCGAGGAGGGTGACATGGCGTGCGGCGAGTTCGGCCTCGGCCGGCTCAGCGAGCCCGGGGACATCTTCGCGGCGATCGAAAACCATCTCCCGAGATCCGGAAACCTAAGCGGCCGCAAGGTCGTCATCACCGCCGGCCCGACCTTCGAGCCGCTCGACCCCGTGCGCGGCCTGACCAATCGCTCGTCCGGCCGCCAGGGCTATGCCGTCGCCGAACGGCTGGCGCGCGAAGGCGCCGATGTCGTGCTGGTGTCGGGCCCCGTTGCGCTCACGACGCCGCCCGGTGTGCGCCGCGTCGATGTCGAAAGTGCGCAGGACATGTTCGACGCCGTCCACGCCGAATTGCCAGCCGACGTCTTCGTAGGCGTCGCCGCCGTCGCAGACTGGCGGCCGAAGGAAGCGGCGAAGGAAAAGCAGAAGAAGACCGCCGAGCCCGAATTGACGCTGACCTTCGTCAAGAACCCCGACATCCTCGAGGCCGTGTCCAAGCACCTGGACCTGCGGCCGCGCGTCGTCATCGGCTTTGCCGCCGAGACCGGCTCGCTGGAAGACTATGCCCGTGCCAAGCTGGCGTCGAAGGGTTGCGACGCCATCGTCGCCAACAATGTGTCTGACGGCGTTTTCGGTTCGGCGCATAACCAGGCGACCTTGCTGGACCTCGACGGCTTTACCCCCATCCCCGGCGACACCAAGACAGCCGTTGCCGATTTCCTTGCCGATTATATCCAGAAGAAGCTCTAATGTCCGAACCCGAGATCACCGCGCACGTCATCCAGCTGCCAAACGCGCAAGGCCTGCCCCTGCCGGCGTATGAGACGCACGGGTCGGCGGGTCTCGACCTGCGCGCCGCGATTGGCGACGGCGATGAACTGGTGCTGAAGCCGCTCGGACGGGCGCTCGTGCCTACGGGGCTGAAGGTCGCCGTGCCGCAGGGCTACGAGCTGCAGGTTCGCCCACGGTCGGGCCTGGCGCTCAAGTTCGGCATCACCTGCCTCAACTCGCCCGGTACGGTCGATTCCGATTATCGCGGCGAGGTCGGCGTCATCCTGGTCAATCTCGGCTCCGAAGACTTCGTGATTCGCCGCGGCGACCGTATCGCCCAGGCCGTGGTCGCCCGCCACGCCCGAATCGTCTGGGAACAGACGGAATCGCTGGAAACCACCGCGCGCGGCGAAGGCGGATTCGGCTCGACGGGCCGCTGAGCATTTCCAGGCGAAGCGGTCACCACTTCGCCGTGGGAAATGCGACCAGCAAAGATTTCAGAACATTGTTTTATTTAAAATTTCTCCCGTCAGGCGAATATCACTCGCGTGACGACACGCACATGTGATCATATAACCACATTATCTCACTTCCCGGCCACAGCGAAGCACCGCACGCTTACCCTCTGGCGTATCCATATCGATTTTTAACGGTGCGTCCCTGCCCTTGGGAGGCAGGAGTCTGAACTGAATATGAACAGGCACCACAAAGCCCGTTCAGATCGCCAGGTCAGTATGGTCGGTACTTGTAACGCGCATCCGCGCCAAAAGCGGAGCGCAAGTGAAAGACTGAGTGCAATGGGCGAGTTTACACAGTTTCTTTGGGCCATGGTGGATTCCACGAGGGCGGCCCTGATCGGATTGAACCTGGTGCCGGTGATCGTGTTCGGCCTGTTCGTCGGCATGATCTTCAAACGCGGCCGAAGCTGGCTGAAAGCGCCGCTGGCCGTGGGCCCCGCCATGATCGTCGCCGGCCTGTGGCCGCTGATCTACGGCGCTGCCGCCATCTGGCCCGATTTCAACCAGATCGAAACCGGCATCCAGACGGTCGTGCTCTACGCCGCCGCCTGGGCGGTGATCGCCGCGACCGGATGGATCAAGGCGCTGATGAGCCCCGTAGACCTGCGCCGCCCGCCGGTAATCGTCCCCCTTATCTCCGAAAGTTGATTGCGGCAGGCTGGTCGGTCGCATGTCCCTTGCGGACGCGTCCCCAGGAAATGCGCTTGGTTAACGCCTGTTCATCTTCGGTTCATCATGGTACATGAAGACTAGGGGCAGGGTTCAGGGGGCTAGTTGGTCGCGTACGCGTAACGTATCCAGCCATAAGGGAACAAGCTTCATGAACGATATCTGGAACTCCGCCCTGTCCTTCGGCGATCTGCTGCAGGACTCCCTGGCGGCCGTCAACCTCCTGATGGTGCTGATCGTCAGCCTCCTCATCGGCCTCTTCCAGCCCAAGAGCGACAAGCCAGCCCTCAAGGCCTTCCTGGCCGTCGCCGTCGTCTACGCCATCCGCCTTCTGCTCCCGTCTCTGTCGGGACATCGCGTCGCGCCCCTGCCCGACGTACGCCATGTGGGTCCCGTCGTTCAGATTCTGCTGATGTACTTCTTCGCCTACGGCGTCATCGCAGCGCTGGGCAGCTTCAAGACCACGATGAAGTTCGAGGCCAAAAAGGCTTAATTTTTGCTTTGTCGCGCATCTTATCCGAAACAGCGTTCGGCGTAGCCAAAAGTGCGTCACACTTTTCGGGATGCGCTTAGAAGCCCAACACGTCCTGCATATCGTACAGGCCCGCCTTCTGCTTGCGACCCCAGAGGGCGGCCTGGATGGCGCCGCGCGCGAACAGGGTCCTGTCGCGCGCGCTGTGCGACAGGGTGATGATTTCATCCTCGCTGGCGACGATCGCCGAATGCTCGCCGACAATGCCGCCGGCGCGCACGACCGAAAAGCCGATATCGCCGACGCCACGCGGGCCCGTTATACCGTCGCGCGCCGTCACCTTGACGTCGCTCAATTTTACACCCCGCCCGAACGCCGCCGCTTCGCCCAGCATCAGAGCCGTACCCGAAGGCGCGTCGACCTTGCGGCGGTGATGGCCTTCGGTGATTTCCACGTCCCAGTCCTCGGCCGCCAACCGGGCGGTTGCCTGCTTCAGAAGACCTGCCAGCAGGTTGATGCCCAACGAGTAGTTGCCCGAACGGATGATGACGACACGCTCGGCGAAGTTCGGAATGCGCGCCAGCTGCGCGTCCGTAAAGCCGGTCGAGCCGATGACATGGACGAGCGGCTTCGGACGGCTGAGGCCTTCGTTGGCGCAGGCTTCGAGGAGCGCGAGCGACGCTTCCGGCGTCGAGAAGTCGATCACCGCGTCGGCCTTGATGAGGTTTGGCAGTTCGCCCTTGTCGAACTTCGACGTCACCGGCAATTTGCGATCGTCGAGCACGCGCAGGACGGCCTGGCCCATACGGCCCTTGTAACCATTGACGGCGAAACGGTATGCGGAAGCGGCGGCCATGTTCGAACCCCTTAGAGCGCATGCCCAAAAGTGCGACACACTTTTTCGGGATGCGCGTAAAAGCAAAACTTAGAGCACTATGATTTTTGCTGAAGCGGCGGCATGTGTGACGCGTTGGGTTCCCCCCTTCCGTCACTCGCTCCGCTCGCGCCACCTTCCCCGTAAACGGGGAAGGAATTAGATGGCTTAACTCCCTTCCTTCCCCGTTTACGGGGAAGGTGGCTGGATCGGCGTCAAGCCGAGCCAGACGGAAGGGGGAAGAACGTAGCCGCGACTAATGCTGCTTCCGCCTAAAATCACAACGATCTAGAGCGCCGATCCGATCCAATCGGGTCGGCGCTCTAAAAGGTGGGTTTCCGATAAGGGTTTGTAATCACGGCGTCAAAGAAAAAGGCCTCGGAAACCGAGGCCTTTTTCTTTTTTACTGCGCGGCCGCGCCGGTAATGTCGTCCCAGAAGCGCTTGGCCTTGCCCATGAAGCCCTGGCTCTGGGCATAGGTCTGGGCCTGCGAGATTTCGGCGAATTCGCGCATCAGTTCCTTCTGGCGGACCGTCAGGTTCTTCGGCGTTTCGACGAACAGCTCGACGATCAGGTCGCCCTTCTGCCGCGAATTGAGGCCGGGCATGCCGCGTCCCTTCAGCTTGACCTTGTGATTGGTCTGGGCGCCTTCGGGGATGTTGACCTCCAGTTTGCACTGGCCGTCGCAATTTTCGCCGCCCATCAGGCACGGCACTTCCATAACGCCGCCCAGCACCGCCGTTTCCATCGGCACGGGGATGGTGCAGTGGAGGTCCAGGCCGTCGCGTTCGAAGATGTCGTGTTCGGCGACGCCGAGGAAGATATAGAGGTCGCCCTTCGGCCCGCCCTTGGCGCCGGCTTGGCCCTCGCCCTTCAGCAGGATGCGCGCGCCGTCGTCGACACCGGCGGGGATATGGACGTTGAGCGTCTTGTTCTGACGGACCTGGCCATGGCCGTGACAGGCGGTGCAGGCGTCCTTGATCGTCTGGCCCTGGCCATTGCAGCTGGGGCAGGTGCGTTCGACGGCGAAGAAGCCGTTCGAGGCGCGCACGCGGCCGGCGCCGCCGCAGGTCTGGCAGGTCTGGGGACGCGTGCCGGGCTTGGCGCCCGTGCCGCTGCAGACTTCGCAGGTCAGGGTGGTCGGGATGGTGATCTCGACCTCGGCGCCCTTATAGGCCTGTTCCAGCGTGATTTCGTAATCGAAGCGGACGTCGGCGCCGCGCTGCGGGCCCGATGGCCGGCGCTGCTGGCCGAAGATGTCGCCGAACATTTCGGAGAAGATGTCTTCGACGTTGGAGAAGCCCTGGGCGCCGCCGAAGCCGCCCCCGAACCCGCCCGCTCCGGCGGACTGGCCGTTCATGCCGGCGTGGCCGTAGCGGTCGTACGCCGCGCGCTTTTGCGCGTCGGACAGGACGCTATAGGCCTCGTTGATTTCCTTGAAGCGCGCCTCGGCGTGCGGGTCGCCCTGGTTGCGGTCGGGATGGTGCTCCATCGCCTTCTTGCGGAACGCGGATTTCAACGCTCCGTCGTCGACGGACCGTTCGACTTCCAGCACCTCGTAATAACAACGCTTGCTCATTGTACTCGCCCCGATGACGACCGACGCTTCATGCCCGCCCCAATGCCAATCATTGTACCGGAAAGTGTTTTCCGGCGGGTTAGCGGCCGTCTGGCCATAGTTTTGAATTGTTGAATATGGGTTTTCGCGAACCTTAAAGTCACCGGCGGCAAGGAGTCAAACCTTGCCGCCGTGCCTTTATCGCGTTTAGGCGCCGCCCGAGTATCGCAAATCAGGATCCCGGCGCCCATGGCAAGGGCCTCAGGCGCTCTTCTTGCCGTCGTCGACTTCCTCGAACTCGGCGTCGACAACACCGTCATCCTCGGCCGTTTCACCGGCCTCGCCGGCTTCACCGCCGCCCTGGCCGTACATGGCTTCGCCGAGCTTCATCGACGCCTGGATCAGGGTCTGGCTCTTGGCGCGGATGTCTTCGGAGTCTTCGCCGTCCTTGGCCGACTTCAGGTCTTCAAGCGCGGTTTCGATCGCCGTCTTGTCGGCGGCCGGAACCTTGTCGCCGAATTCCTTCAGCGACTTTTCGGTCGAGTGGATCAGCGCGTCGGCCTGGTTGCGGGCTTCGATCAGGCTCTTGCGCTTCTCGTCGTCCGCCCTGTTGGCTTCGGCGTCCTTGACCATCTGCTCGATGTCGGCATCCGACAGGCCGCCATTGGCCTGGATGCGGATCGAGTGCTCCTTGTTGGTCGCCTTGTCCTTGGCGTGGACGTTGACGATGCCGTTGGCGTCGATGTCGAAGGTGACTTCGATCTGCGGCACGCCGCGCGGCGCCGGCGGGATGCCGACCAGGTCGAACTGACCCAGGAGCTTGTTGTCGGCGGCCATCGGGCGTTCGCCCTGGAAGCAGCGGATGGTCACGGCCGACTGGTTGTCGTCGGCGGTCGAGAACACCTGGCTCTTCTTGGTCGGGATCGTCGTATTGCGCTCGATCAGCGGGGTGAACACGCCACCCAGCGTTTCGATGCCCAGCGTCAGCGGGGTGACGTCGAGCAGCAGGACGTCCTTGACGTCGCCTTGCAGCACGCCAGCCTGGACGGCAGCGCCCAGCGCCACGACTTCGTCCGGGTTCACGCCCTTGTGGGGCTCGCGGCCGAAGAAGGTCTTCACCGCGTCGATGACCTTGGGCATGCGCGTCATGCCGCCGACCAGGACGACT
>FTCZ01005552.1_pt1 | contig 39015 bp, 34 predicted proteins | sample 1658871 | NCBI WGS metagenome assembly FTCZ01 (sample SAMEA3914864, study PRJEB12502) | metagenome | biome: forest; material: soil | place: USA | collected 2012-03-12 | depth 0.3 m | reverse complement strand
CACTTCGTCGCGCAGCTTGTCGTCATCGATCTTCTTGTTTCCCTCGAACGCCACCCGATTGATGATCGGGTTCTCGGTGAGCTTCACGACCAGGACCGAGCCCTGCATGTCGATGGCGACGTCGGAGAACAGTCCGGTCGAGAACAGCGCCTTCAGCGAGCGGTCCGCCGCCGCCGGATCGTAGGGCTGTCCCTCTTTCAGCTGGAGATATGAGCGAACTGTTTCGAGCTCGGCCCGGACATTGCCCGTGATCTGGACCGAGCTGATGGTATTGCCGGCTGCACCGCGCGGCGCAGGCGCAGGTGTTGGCGCCTGCGCGTAGGCGGGCGCGCCAACAACGAAAATTGCGACAACGGCCAGGATGGCCCAACGAACGATCAAACTCACCCCTGGCCCCTTCGATGTCCGCCGATGGCCATGCCCAGAAACGCTGTTTCATAGACTGACGTCTGAGGCTTAGCCACCCCTTTTGTCCCCCGATATGAAGCCATCCACATCCCGTCAGCTCAACGCAGCAACAGCTTGATATCGTTGAATGTCGCGACCAGCGCCATGCCGATCACCAGCGCGAAGCCGATCTTGAGACCGAACTCCTGTGCCTTCAGTCCCAACGGCCTGCCCCGCAGCGCTTCATAGGCGTACATCGCGAGATGACCGCCATCGAGCATCGGCACCGGCAGAAGGTTGAATACTCCCAGCACGACCGAAAGGCCGATGACGAGATTGAGGATGCCGACCCAGCCGCTGTACGACGCTTCGCCCGCGGCCTTGGCGATCCGGATCGGTCCGCCCAGCTCGTCGACCGGCCGCGTCGCGGTCGCGATCTGCGCCAACGACGTATAGAACATCTTGGTCATGCCCCAGACGTGGCGCACGCCGGCGTCCATCGCGCCAAACACATCATGGCTGCGGAATTCGGTGATGCTCGCCGGGCTGATGCGCAGGCGGCCGATCATGTGCGGTTGTCCCGCACAGTTCAGGACCTTGTCGGCCTCGGGGACCACCGTCGACTCGTAGCGCTTGCCGTCGCGATCATATTTGACGACGACCGGCTGTCCCGCGCGGTCACCGATCAATTCCGGGATGTGCGAGAAGTGATCGACCGGCTTGCCGTCGATCTCGAGCAGCAGGTCGCCGACCTTCAGTCCCGCCGCCTTGGCAGGGCTATTGGTGGTGAAGCCGCCGACAACGGGGCGAACGAGCTGATCGAGGCCAAGCTCCCCGTAGCGCATCGTGTTGTTGTACTTGTCCGTGCGCTCGCAAAATTCGGGCGATATCTCGGCATGCAGGAGCTTGTCGCCGCGGCGATAATCCACCGCCATCGGCTTGGCCCAGTAGAGAAACTGCGCGTCCTGGATGTCTTCGTAGCGGTTGATGTGCTGGCCGTTGAGGCTCACGACCTCGTCGCCCGTCCGCAGGCCGGCCTTGGCGGCCGGACCGTCGAGCTGGACGGCCACGATCGATGGCGAGTACGGCTCGCCCGCGACATAAAAGACGCCGGTGAGCAGGAGGACGGCGAACAGCAGGTTGGCCGCCGGCCCGCCCAGTACGACGGCGGCGCGGGCATAGAGCGGTTGGGTGAAAAAGGCGCGGCGCTCCTGCTCGCTCGAGAGGGCTTCGGTGGACGGCGTGGCGCTGCTGGCATCGCTGTCGCCCAGGAATTTCACGAAGCCGCCGAGCGGGACCGCCGAGATCTTCCAGCGGGTGCCGTTACGGTCGGTCCAGCCGATCAGTTCGGGGCCAAAGCCGATCGAAAAGACCTCGGCATGGATGCCAAAGCGTCGGGCGACCCAGTAGTGGCCGAACTCGTGCACGAAGACGAGCAACGTCAGCACAAGAACGAAATACGGCAGGTAGGTCGTGAACAGGCTGACGATGCTCTGCATGGCTCACTAAATCACGATATTTGTTTAAACTCAATTAGTTAGAGCGTGGTTCTGTATAGCTTCCTCGGCCCGTTGCCGGGCCTCGAGATCGGCGGCATGGACTTGCTGCAGGGCCGCCACCGGCATCGCCAGCGTCTGGCTTGCATTCAACACATCCTCCACAACGCGGGCGATGTCGAGAAAGCCGATGCGGCGCGCCAGGAAGGCCGCGACAGCAGCTTCGTTGGCCGCATTCAGCACGGTGGGTGCGAGACCACCGATCATCAGCGCCTCTCGCGCGAGCCGTAGCGAAGGAAAGCGGCCAGAATCGGGCCGCTCGAAAGTCAGCGGTGGAAGATTGGCGAAATTGAGCCGCGTGGCCGGGCTGTCGATCCTCGCCGGCCAGCCCAGCGCGTGGCTGATCGGGATACGCATGTCGGCCGTTCCCATCTGCGCCAGGACCGAGCCGTCGCGATAGGCCACCATCGAATGGATCACCGACTGCGGGTGCACCACGATCTCGATCTGCTCGGGCGGCAAGCCGAACAGCAGGTGTGCTTCGATCAGCTCGAGGCCCTTGTTCATCATCGTGGCCGAATCGATCGAGATCTTGTCGCCCATGTCCCAGTTGGGATGCGCCAGCGCCTGCTGCTGCGTGGCGACGGCCATGTCGGCCAGCGACCAGTTGCGGAACGGGCCGCCCGACGCGGTCAGGACCAGGCGATCGATGGCGTGGCGTTGCGTAGGATCGAAGACCTGGAAGATCGCGTTGTGCTCGGAGTCGACAGGCAGCAGCACCCCGCCCGATTCCTCCACGGCGTCGAGCAGCAGCTTGCCTGCGCAGACCAGGGCTTCCTTGTTCGCGAGGGCCAGCATCGCGCCGCGCCGTGCCGCGACCAGTGCCGGCGCAAGACCGGCGAAGCCCACGACGGCCGCCATCACCCACTCCGCCGGCCGCGCCGCGGCCTCCGTCGCAGCCTCCGCGCCGGCCGCCACCTCGATCGATGTGCCGGCCAGCGCATCCTTCAGCGCACGATAGCGCTGCGGATTGGCGACGACGGCGAGCTTCGCGTGAAGCCGGCGCGCCTGCTCCGCCAGCGCCTCGACCGAATTGCCGGCAACCAGCGCCTCGACACGATAGCTCAGCGGATCGCGTGCGATCAGGTCGACCGTGCTCTGGCCGACCGATCCCGTCGATCCCAGGATCGAGATGCCGCGCGGCTGATCGTGCGACGGAGCGGTCCAGCGCATCATGCCCATGGCCAATCTCCTCCCATCACAAGGCGCGCGAGCGCCACTGTCACCAGAACAGCGACTAGACCGTCAATGCGATCGAGCACCCCGCCATGTCCCGGAATGAGGTGGCCGCTGTCCTTGACGCCGGCGTCGCGCTTGGCCGCCGACTCCAGAAGATCGCCCATTTGCGCGACGATGGCGAGGACGACGCCGATCGCGGCCAGGCCGAAGGTCGCACCCTGCTCGAAGGCCAGCCCCATCGCCGCACTGGCGACCGCCGCCCAGCACATGCCGCCGATCAGGCCCGACCAGGTCTTGCCGGGGCTGATGCGCGGAGCAAGCTTTACGCCGCCCGCGAACTTGCCCAGGAAATAAGCGCCGATGTCGGTCGCCCACACGACGGCGACGACCCACAGCACCGTCTCGCGCCCCGAGCCCGGCTGATGCCGCAGCCACAGCAACGCCACGAGCGCTGCGAGGACATAGACGATGGCGAGGACGCGGACCACCGGCCGCCGGGGCGTAAGATGAACGCACTCGGAGACGACAATGGGTGCGGCGATCGCCACGATCAGGTCGATCCAGGGGAAGCCGTACCACAGCGCGGCGAGGACCAGCGGGCCCAGCACCAGCGCCGAGGCAACACGCGGCAGCAGCCCGCGAAAGCGCCGGGGTTGCATGGCTGGGAGGCTAGGCGCCGACGCCGCCATAGCGTCGCTCGCGTTTGCGAAACTCGGCGATCGCCTGCTCGAGATGTTCCTTGCCGAAATCCGGCCACAGCGTATCGACGAACACGAGCTCGGCGTAGGCGCACTGCCAGAGCAGGAAGTTGCTAATGCGCTGCTCGCCGCTGGTGCGAATCAGGAGATCCGGATCGGGCACGCCCGCGGTCAGAAGCTCGTGCTCGAAGCGACTCTCGTCGATCTGTTCGGCGGCGATCTCGCCCGCGGCGACCTTGCGCGCGAGGCTGCGGGTGGCCTGCAGAATCTCGTCGCGCGAGCCGTAGTTGATGCAGATGTTGACGTCGATGCGGGTGTTGGCGCGCGTGCGCGTCTCGGCGTCGGAGATGTCCTTCACGATATCCCTGGCCAGGCGATCGCGGTCGCCGATCACGCGCAGCTTCGCGCCGTTGCGGCCGAGCTCTTCCAGCTCGTGCCGCAGATAGTGGCGCAGAAGTCCCATCAAGTCGCTGACCTCGTCGGCGGGCCGCGCCCAGTTTTCCGTCGAGAAGGCAAACAGCGTGAGCACCGGCACGCCGAGCTCGCCGGCGCCGCGAATGACGCGGCGCACCGCGTCGGCGCCGCGCCGATGACCCGCCACGCGCGGCAACCCGCGTGCCTTTGCCCACCGCCCGTTGCCGTCCATGATGATGGCGACGTGCTGGGGACCCGGTGACAGGTCTGGAGTGGCGGGCAGCGGCGCTGTGGACATCAGACCGTCTTTATCTCTTTTTCCTTCGCAGCCAGGACGTCGTCGACCTGCTTGACGTGGCGATCTGTCAGCTTCTGGACCTCGTCGGCCTTCTGGCGATGCTCGTCCTCGGAGATCTTGTGGTCCTTCTCCGCCTTCTTGAGCGCGTCCATGCCGTCGCGGCGGATGTTGCGCACGGCGACCCGCGCGCCCTCGGCGTATTTGTGAGCGAGCTTGGCGAGCTCGGCACGCCGCTCGCTGGTCAGCTCCGGCAGGGGAATACGGATCACCTGGCCATCGGGCTGCGGGTTGAGGCCGAGGCCGGCATCGCGAATGGCCTTCGCCGTCGGCGTCACCAGGCCCTTGTCCCACACGTTGACCGCAAGCAGCCGCGCCTCGGGCGCGCTCACGGTGCCGACCTGGTTGAGCGGCATGCGCTGGCCGTAGGCCTCGACCATGACCGGATCGAGCAGATTCACCGACGCGCGGCCGGTGCGCAGCCCTCCGAATTCCTTCTTCAGCGCTTCCATCGCGCCGTTCATCCGCTTCTCGAGCTCCTTTACGTCGGTGCTCATGGTCAGGCCTCGTCCTTGATGATGGTGAATGTTCCCTGCCCGCACATCGTCTCGGCGAAGGCGCCGGACTTGTGGATGTCGAACACGATGATCGGAATCTTGTTCTCACGCGCGAGCGAAATCGCCGAGGCGTCCATCACCTGCAGGTCCTGCTGCAGCACATCCATGTAGGAGAGCGTCTCGTAGCGCTTGGCGTTCTTGTCCTTGCGCGGATCGGCGGAATAGACGCCGTCGACCTGCGTGCCCTTCAGCATGGCATCGACGCTCATCTCCGCGGCGCGCAGGGCCGCGGCGGTGTCGGTCGTAAAGAACGGATTGCCCGTGCCGGCGGCGAAGATCACGACACGCCCCTTCTCCATGTGGCGGGCGGCGCGGCGGCGGATGTAGGGCTCGCAGACGGTCGTCATCGGAATGGCCGACTGTACACGGGTCTGCAGCCCCTGGCGCTCCAGCGCACTTTGCATCGCCAGTGAATTGATGACGGTCGCGAGCATCCCCATGTAGTCGCCGCTCGCCCGGTCCATGCCCGAGGCCGCCGCGGAGACGCCGCGGAAGATATTGCCGCCGCCGATCACCAGGCAGACCTGGACGCCCATCTCGGCGACGGTCTTGATCTCTTGGGCCACCATGCCGACCATCTTGGGGTCGAGCCCATACTCACGCTCACCCATGAGCCCCTCGCCGGAGAGTTTCAGCAGGACACGGCGGTAACGGGGGGCCGACGGCATCGGAGCAGCCTCTGGAACGGTTTCCTTGGGCGGCGCGGGCACCAATGCCTGCGCCGCCGATGGCTAGTACATACTACTTCTTGAGCTGGGCAGCCACCTCGGCCGCGAAATCCTCGGATTTCTTCTCGATGCCCTCGCCCAGGGCAAAGCGCAGGAAACCCGCCAGTTTGACCGGCGCGCCGACGTCCTTGCCGGCCTCGTCGACCACCTTGGAAACCTTGGTCTTGCCGTCCATGACGAAGGCCTGCTCGAGCAGCACGACCTCCTGGTGGAACTTGCGCAGACCGCCCTCGACCATCTTGGCGATGATGTCGGCGGCCTTGCCGGTCTGGCCGGCCTTCTCGGCCAGGACACCACGCTCGCGTTCGATCGCGGCCTGGTCGAGGTCGGCGACCGTGAGTGACTGCGGGTTGGTCGCGGCCACGTGCATGGCGAGCTGCTTGCCGAGTGCGGCGAGCTTTGCCTTGTCGCCGGCGGATTCGAGCGCCACCAGCACGCCGATCTTGCCGAGATCAGGTGCCACGGCATTGTGGGTGTAGGCCACGACCACGCCATCGGAGACCGAGAGCATCGCCGAACGGCGCAGGCTCATGTTCTCGCCGATGGTGGCGATCAGGTTGGTGAGCTCGCCCTGCACGTCGCGGCCGGTGCCGGGAAACGGCGCGGCGGCCACCTTGGTGAGGTCGCCCGCGTTCTCCAGGGCGATCTTCGTGGTGGTGCCCACGAACTTCTGGAACTGGTCGTTGCGGCCGACGAAGTCGGTCTCGGCATTGACCTCCATCAGCGCACCCTTGTTGCCCGCGGCGGCGACGCCCACGAGACCTTCGGCAGCGATGCGGCCGGCCTTCTTCGAGGCGGCCGACAGGCCCTTGGTGCGCAGCCAGTCGACGGCCTTCTCGATGTCGCCCTGGACTTCGTTCAGCGCCTTCTTGCAATCCATCATGCCCGCGCCGGTCTTCTCGCGCAGTTCCTTGACCAGCGATGCGGTGATCTCAGCCATTACTTGCTCCATTCAGTGCAATAAGGGCCGGTCTTGCGACCGGCCCCGATATCGATTTGCCAGAGGGGCCGGTTACTCGGCCGGCGGCGGCGCCTCGGCGCCCGCGCCCTCGGCGGCGGGAACTTCGTCGACCGGCGGCTCGTCGAGCGCACCGACGTCGCCGCCCGAAGCGGCGATCTCGGCACGGATGCCGTCGAGCACGGCGCCCGACACCAGCTCGCAATAGAGCGAGACGGCGCGGATCGCATCATCGTTGCCCGGGATGGGGAAATCGATGCCGTCCGGATCGGAGTTGCTGTCGAGCACAGCGGCGATCGGAATGCCGCGCTTGCGCGCTTCGAGCACCGCGATCGACTCCTTGTTGGTGTCGATGATGAACAGCATGTCGGGCGTGCCGCCCATTTCCTTGATGCCGCCCAGCGAGCGCTCGAGCTTGTCGCGCTCGCGCGTCAGGTCGAGCTGCTCTTTCTTGGTGAGACCGACGACGTCGCCGGCAAGGCGCTCGTCGAGCTCGCGCAGGCGCTTGATCGAGGCAGAGATGGTCTGCCAGTTGGTGATCATGCCGCCCAGCCAGCGGTGGTTCACGTAGTACTGGCCACAGCGCTTGGCGGCCTCGGCAACGCGCTCTGCGGCGGCGGCCTTGGTGCCGACGAACAGCACGCGGCCGCCGTTGGACACGACCTGGCGCACCTGGATCAGGGCCTGCTCGAGCAGCGGCACAGTCTTGGTGAGATCGATGATATGGACCCCGTTGCGCACCCCGAACAGGTACGGCTTCATCTTGGGGTTCCAACGCCGGGTGTGGTGACCGAAGTGGACACCCGCTTCCAGCAACTGACGCATCGTAAATGTCGGCATAGTCATGCCGTTCTCCTTTTCCGGTTGAGCCTCCGCGGGCGTCGTCCCCCGGGGTGGGGAACACCGGAGCGAGCGGCGGGATGTCTCCCCGTCGACCGCAAACCCGCGTGCGAATTGGGCGTGGTTTTAGGGGGTTGGCGCCCCGAATGCAAGCGGCAGAATCTCACCCTTGTGAGACGGTTCCGATATCGATCACATAAGGGTTTTAGGAGATTCGTCTCAGAATCTCGCCACCCCGTGCGCGCAACTTTATTACGCGTCAGAGAGACTGGGCAATCTCCTCGGCCAGCTTCAGAAGCGACAAGGGCGCACTCCCCTCGGCCTTGTTGTTGGCCGTTATCCACACCCGGCGCTTGGCCTTGAAGGCATCGGCCGCCATCCGGGCCAGAATCCTGCGACTCTCGGGATCTTCGTCCACCAGCCGGTCGAACGGCTCGTAGCGTTGCTTGGCATCCTGATAGAGGAAGCCGCGGTGCAGGTTCCAGCGCACGACCAGATCCCCCGGCGCGTCGCCGTCGAGCGCCTTGAGCGCCACCGCCTGCCGCTCGACCTCCGGCATCCGGTCGTGCAGGCCCACGCAGTAGCGCACGCCCGCGTCCTTCAGCATGCGCATCAGCCGCGGCGTCAACAGCTCGGCATTACGCAGCTCCAAGGCATAAACCGGCCGGCGGTTGCCGAGCTGGGCCGGCAAGGCGGCGAAGAACGCCGCCAGACGGTCGATCAGCATCGGCGCTTCTTCGACCAGCCCGCGCGGCAGCGGCGATATCTGGAAGACCATCGGGCCCGCCTTGTCCGCCAGCCCCTCGAGGCAGGGCACGACGAATTCGCGCGCAGCGATCGCGGAATCGAGAAAGTGCGGATTGGGCACCTTCCCTCGCCCGTCCTCGTCGCGAACCACGGCGTCGCAAACGAGCGCCGGCGCCTTCACCACGAAACTGAAACCGTCCGCGACCTGGGCGGCATAGCGCGCATACTCGACCGTCGTGATCGGCGCGTAGAACGTCCGGTCGAGGCTGACCGTGCGCAGCAGCGGGATCTGCGCGTAGGCCGCGAGCCCCTTCTTGCTGAGCGCCGTCTGCGGATGGACGCCTTCGTAGACCAGGCCGCGCCATCCCGGAAAGAACCATGAAGACGTGCCGAGCCTGATCTCGGGCGGCAACGGGGGTGCGCCGAGAAGCGGCGAGGTCGAGGCCGGCTGGACCTCGCCCGCCGCGGGCTTCTGCCGCTTGGGCAGTTGGGGTGTTTCGAACAGGCCGGGCTGCCTGCTCAAATTTCCTCCACCTGGGCGACCCCCGGCAGCATGCCGACGATATCACGCAGGCCACCCGCGATCGAATAGGTGCCGGGCAGCGTGACCTCGGCTTCGGTCTCTTCCTCGAGGGGCACGACGATCGTCACCCGTCCCCGGCCCTTCTTGCCCTCCAGCGTCTTGCGCAGCGCCTCGAGGACCGCCGGATCGGAAATGCTGATGCGCAGGCCGGCGGCCGAATTGGCGACGGCGTCCTCCAGCTTCTCGACGTTCTGCGCCAGCAGCTTCACCTGCTCGCCGTCGAGCCGGCCGTCGACCGACACCAAGATCGCCTGGCCCGGCTCGAGCAACGGACGCTTGCTGCTCAGCACTTCGCTGAACACCATCATTTCGAAGGCGCCCGACTGATCCGAGCATTGCACGAAGGCGAAGCGGTTGCCCTTGGCCGAGGTCCGCTCCGAACGGTCGATGACCGTGCCCGCAAGCTTGATGCGTCCCGGCGTGCCACGCGCCAGCAAGGCCGGCAGGTCGGCCGAGCGGCAGACACCGAGCCGTATCAGGCTGCGCTCGTAGGCCGCCAGCGGATGCGACGACAGATAAAAGCCGATCGCCGAGAACTCGTTCTGCAGCTTCTCCATCGGCGCCCAGTCCGGCACCTTCGGAAGCTGCGGCCGGCGCTGGGCCGTGTCGTCGCCGAACAGGCTGTTCTGGTTGCTGCCGCGGGATTCATGCGTCGCCGCCGAATGCCGTGTCAGCGCCTCGATGGTCGCGAAGGTCTGTGCGCGATTCTTGTTCAGGCTCTCGAAGGCGCCCGCCTTGGCCAGGCTCTCCAGCAGCCGCTTGTTGATCACTCTTTGATCGAGTCGCTCGGCCACGTCGAACAGCGTCTTGAACGGCCCATTGGCCTCGCGTTCCTCGACCAGGCGGTTCATCGCCTCGCGGCCCACGCCCTTGATGGCGGCGAGCGCATAGCGGATCGCCTTCTTGCCCTCCGCCGTCTGCTCGACGGTGAACTCCGCCGACGAGCGTGTCACGTCGGGCGGCAGGAGATCGACGCCGATCTTCTCGAGATCGCGGCGATAGCCGTTCAGCTTCTCGACGTTGCCCATGTCGAGGGTCATCGTGGCGGCGAAGAACTCGACCGGGTGGTTGGCCTTGAGGTAGGCCGTCTGGTAGCAGACCAGCGCGTAGGCCGCGGCATGGCTCTTGTTGAAGCCATAGCCCGCGAACTTGTCGACCTGATCGAAGATCGACGAGGCTTTGTCTTTCTTGACGCCGTTCTTCTCCGCGCCCTCGATGAAGCTCGCGCGCTGCGCGTCCATCTCGGCCTGGATCTTCTTGCCCATCGCGCGGCGCAGCAGGTCGGCGCCGCCCAGCGTATAGCCGGACAGGACCTGCGCGATCTGCATGACCTGCTCCTGGTAGATCATGATGCCGTAGGTTTCCTTCAGGATCCCTTCGAGCAGCGGATGCAGGTAGTCGGGCTGTTCCTCGCCGTGCTTGCGCTTGATGTAGCTCGGGATGTTCTCCATCGGACCCGGGCGATAGAGCGCCACGACGGCGATGATGTCCTCGAAGCGGTCGGGCTTCATCTTGCGCAGCACGTCGCGCATGCCGTTGCCTTCGAGCTGGAACACGCCCGACCCGTCACCGCGGCAGAGAAGCTCGAAAGTCTTCTTGTCGTCGAGCGGCAGCTTGGCGATGTCGATCTTGTCGTGGCCGATCAGCGCGCAGGCCTTCTCGATTACGGTCAGGGTCTTGAGGCCGAGGAAGTCGAACTTCACCAGCCCCGCCGTCTCGACCCATTTCATGTTGAACTGGGTGGCCGGCAGCGAGTCCTTGTTGTCGGTATCGCGGTAGAGCGGCACGAGCTGCTCGAGCGGCCTGTCGCCGATCACGACACCCGCGGCGTGGGTCGAGGCGTTGCGATAGAGGCCCTCTAGCTGCAGCGCGAGGTCGATCAGGCGCTTGATCTCCTCTTCCGCGCCGTACTGGTCCTTCAGAAGCTGCTCGGTCTGCAGCGCCTCGGCCAGGGTCACCGGCTTGGCCGGATTGTTCGGCACCAGCTTGCAGATGCGGTCGACCTGGCCGTAGGGCATGCCCAGCACGCGACCGACGTCACGCAGCACGGCGCGGGCCTGCAGCTTGCCGAAGGTGATGATGGCGGCGACGCGGTCGTGGCCGTACTCGTCACGCACGTAGCGGATCACGCGGTCGCGCTTGTCCTGGCAGAAGTCGATATCGAAGTCGGGCATCGATACGCGCTCGGGATTGAGGAAGCGCTCGAACAGCAGCCCCCAGCGCAGCGGATCGAGATCTGTGATCTTGAGCGACCAGGCAACCAGCGAGCCGGCGCCCGACCCGCGACCGGGCCCCACCGGCACGTCGTTGTCCTTCGCCCACTGGATGAAGTCGGCCACGATCAGGAAGTAGCCGGCGAAGCCCATCTTCTCGATCATGTCGAGTTCGTAGACGAGCCGTTCCTCGTATTTCGTGAAATCGATGTCGGCGGCGAGACGGCCCAGTCCCTTCAGCTCATCGAGTCCCTCGCGGGCCAGCGCGCGCAGCGCCTGTCCCTCGGTGCGGCCCTCGAGCTTGGTGTAGCTCGGCAGGATCGGCTTGCGCGGCGCCGGCATATAGGCGCAGCGCTGCGCCACGGCCAACGTGTTGTCGCAGGCCTCGGGCAAGTCGGCGAAGACCGCGCGCATCTCGGCCGCCGACTTGAAGTAATGCTCCGGCGTCAGGCGCCGGCGATTGGGATCGTCGACATGCGCGCCCTGCTCGATGCACATCAGCACGTCGTGCGCCTCGTACATCGACGCCTTGGGAAAGTGCACGTCGTTCGTCGCCAGCAGCGGCAGGCCGCGCTCATAAGCCAGATCGAGCAGCGGCCCCTCGATGCGGCGCTCGCTGTCCTCGCCGTGACGCTGCAGCTCCATATAGAGCCGGTCGCCGAACAACTTCTGCAGCCGGTCGAGCTGATGGCCGGCGGCGGGTGCCTGCCCGCCCCCGAGGAGCCGGCCGAGCGTGCTGCCCGCACTGCCGGTCAGGGCGAGCAGCCCGTCAGTATGGCCTTCGAGATCGATCAGCGGCAGGGCTGCGACCGACCCAACCTTGAATTCGAGATGGGCCCGGCTCACCAGCCGCATCAGGTTGAGATAGCCCGCCTCGCTCTGGACCAGCAGGGTGAGCCAGTCGACCAGCACGATCTTGCTGGCGGCCGCGACTCCGCTTTCTTCTTCGCGGCGGATGGCCAGATCGCAGCCGATGACCGGCTGGATGCCCGCCTTGCTCGCGTACTGCGCAAATTCGAGCGCGCCGAACAGGTTGGTACGATCGGTGATCGCCACCGCCGGCATCGCCTGTTCCTTCGCCAGCGACACGACCTTGTCGACCTTGTTCGCCCCCTCAGTGAGCGAATAGGCGGAACGGACCTTCAGATGGATGAAATCGGCGATGGCCACGTCCTAGTATCGCCCCTCGTCTTGTGGACAGTCAGGCCGAGAGTACACCGTCCTTCAGATGGACCGTGCGGTCCATGCGGGCGGCGAGTTCGGGATTGTGGGTGGCGATCAGCGCCGCCATCCCGGTCTCCCGCACCAGCGTCAAGAGCTGACGGAACACGATCTCGGCGGTCTCGGAGTCGAGATTGCCGGTCGGTTCGTCGGCCAGCAGGACCCGCGGCGCATTGGCCACGGCGCGCGCGATCGCCACCCGCTGCTGCTCGCCGCCCGACAGCCGGCCTGGCCGGTGATCGCCCCGGTCCTTGAGCTGGACCATCGCCAGCAGGTCGAGCGCACGCAGACGGGCCTGGCCGCGCGACAGGCCCGCCAGCATCTGCGGCAGCATCACGTTCTCCAGCGCCGAGAATTCCGGCAGCAGGTGATGGTACTGGTAGACGAAGCCCAGGAACTTGCGCCGCAGCATCGTGCGCTGGCCATCGTTCTGCTGGCCCGCCGAGCGGCCTTCCAGGATGATGTCGCCGCCGTCGGGCCGTTCGAGCAGGCCCGCGATATGCAGCAAGGTCGACTTGCCGCTGCCGGACTGGCCGACCAGCGCCACGATCTCACCGGCGCGCAGGTCGAGCGACACGCCCTGCAGCACCTGAAGCTCGCGATCGCCCTGCACGAAGGTGCGCTCGATGCCCTGCAGCGACAGCGGAAAATTCGGATCACTCATGTCGCAGTCCTTCGACGGGTTCCACGTGCGCGCTGCGCCAGGCCGGGTAGGCAGCGGCAATCAGGGACAGGACGATCGCCACCGCCACGATCGACAGCACCTCGGTCACTTCGACCTTCACCGGCATCGCGGTGACGAAATCGACCTCGGCGGCACCCGCGCCGGACGACGTCATGCTGCTGAGCCACCGGCCGATCGCCGGCATGTTGGCGCAGATGTACAGGCCGAGCGCCGCGCCGATCGCGGTACCGACCAGGCCGACGCCCGCCGCCGCCATGAAGAAGGCGCGGATGATCGTCCCCGGCCCCGCCCCCATGGTGCGCAGTATGGCGATGCTGCCGCGCTTCACGCGAACCAGCATGGTGAAGCTTGCGACCACGTTCATCGCGGCCACCAGCACGATCAGGCTCAGGATGATGAACATCATCACCCGCTCGACCTGAAGCGCGCTCATGAAGCGCGCGTTGAGGGCCTGCCAGTCCGACACCTTGAGGTCGTCACGGGCGATCGACCGGCGCAGGCCGGCCGCCACCTGCGGCGCCGTCGACGGATCGGCGAGCTCGAGGTCGATCGAACTCACCGTACGGCGGTCGTATTCGAGATCCTCCTGCAGCATGCGCAGCGGAACGAAGATGTAGGCGCCGTCATACTCGAAGCGCTTGCTGAGGAAGCTCGCCAGCACCTCGTAGTCCGAATAGCGCGGCGCGATCGTGCCCGTCTCGTTCAGCTTGTGCGTCGTCACGGTGATGGTGTCGCCCGCACGCACGTTCAGCGACTGGCGTAGTCTCTCGCCCATCACCACGCCGCGCCGCGTATCGAAGGCGCCGAGCTCGCCGGTGACGATGTTCTTCGTCACGATCTCGCGCGAGGTGAGGTCTTCCAGGCGAACGCCGCGCAGCAGCGCGCCGCGCGTCTGGCCGTTGTAGCTCACCAGCGCCTGGCGCTCGAGATTGAGGCGCACGGCCTTCACGCCTGATGCGGTGCGGAGCTTCTCCAGAAGCTCCGGTGTTGCCTGCAGCATGCCCTCCCGGGCGGTAACGACGACATGGCCGTTCATACCGATCACCCGGCCCACCAGCTCCTGGCGAAAGCCACCCATCACCGACAGCACGACGATCAGGGTGGCGACGCCCAGCGCCACGCCGATCAGCGAAAAGATCGCGATGAACGACACGAAGCCTTCCCGTTGGCGCGTCGCGAGATAGCGCCAGGCGAGCCAGCGTTCGACGGCAGGCGCCCGGTCACTCACGGCGCAGGCCCTCCACCGGATCGAGCTGGGCGGCGCGCCAGGCGGGATAGATCGAGGCGGCAAGGGAAAAGAACATCGCCATGCCGGCGATCGCGCCGACCTCGAACCAGGTGATATGCGAGGGCATCTCGGCCAGCAGGTAGAGTTGCTGGTCGAACAGCACTATGCCGAAGGTGTTCTGCAGCCACTGGCGGATCGCCTCGATGTTGCGGGCGAAGGCCAATCCCAACCCGACGCCGACGGCCGTGCCGACGACACCGATGGTGAGACCGTCGATCAGAAAGAGCCGCAGGATCGCCCAGCGTGTCGCGCCCATGGTGCGCAGGATGGCGATGTCTCCGGTCTTGGTGCGCACCAGCATCACCATGCTCGAGACAATGTTGAACGCCGCAACCAGCACGATCATGGTCAGAACGAGGAACATCACGTTGGTCTGGGCCTGGACCGCAGCAAAGAAGCCGTAGTTCGCCTGGAACCAGTCGAACACCCAGCCCTGCAGACCGACCGCCTGCGTGGCGCCGCGGCGGGCGGCGGCAAGCGAAGTATTATCGTCGACGAACACCTCGATGGTCGTCACCTTGTCGCCCATCGCCAGCAGGCGCTGCACGTCGGAGATCGGCGCGTAGATGAAGTTGGCGTCGTAGTCGTACATGCCGGCGCAGAAGATCGCCGACACGCGTGCCAGCGCCGAGCGCGGCATGACGCCGAGCGGCGTTGCGACCGACACCGGCGAAATGAGCTGCAGCGGGTCGCCGACTTTCAGCTTCAGCAAATCGGCGAGACGCTTGCCGATCGCGATCGAAAATCCGTCGCCGAAATCCTTGAGACTACCCCACTCGATCGGCTTGTCGCCGTCGCTGTGGCACAGCCCCCGGTAGCGTTCCTGGACATTGGCCGGACCCTCGACTGCGGCCGAAAGAGGCGTACGGGCGCGAAAATCGTCCGGGCTCATGCCGCGCAGCAGCACGCCACGCGCCTGGTCCCCGGTCACCGCCATCACCTGCCCTTCCGCCGCCGGCGTGACGCTCGTCACGCCAGGCACGGCGCGCAGCCGCGCCATCAGATCGGGCGTGGCTTCGAGACCATTCGAATTGCCCTGGACGCCGAGCTGGCCGCTGATGCCCGACATCTGGTGCAGCATCTCGGTGCGGAAGCCGTTCATCACGGCCATCACGACGATCAAGGTGCCGACGCCCAGCGCAATGCCGACCAGCGAGAAGCCGGCGATCACCGAGATGAAGCCTTCCTCGCGCTGGGCGCGCAGATAGCGGAAGGCGACCAGGCGTTCGACGGCGGCAAAAGCCATGATGTGCGAGCGTCCTCCGGATCAGCCGAAGCGGGCAACGACCTGGTCGAGCGGAAGTTCCTCGCGCGCGCCGGTCTTTCTGTTCTTCAGCTCGACCTTGCCGGCGGCAATGCCCTTGGGGCCCACGATCACCTGCCAAGGCGTGCCGATCAGGTCCATGTCGGCGAACTTGGCGCCGGCCCGCAGATCGCGATCGTCGTGCAGCACCGAAACGCCCTTGCCTGTCAGCGTCTCGTCGAGCTTCGCGCAAACTCCCGACACGGCGGCATCGTCCGGCTTCAGGTTGACGATGGCGACCCTGAACGGCGCTACCGACTCGGGCCACACGATGCCCGCATCGTCATGGCTCGCCTCGATGATGCCGCCCACCAGGCGCGACACGCCGATGCCGTAGGAGCCCATCTCGACCGTGATGTTTTCGCCGCCCGGGCCGGCCACAACCGCGTTCATCGGCTTGGAATACTTGGTCCCGAAGTTGAAAATATGGCCGACTTCGATGCCGCGCGCGGCCAGTCGCTCGCCCTCGGGGATCTTTTCGAAGGCGTCCTTGTCGTGCATCTCGTCGGTCGCCGCGTAGAGCGACGTCCATTCGTTCACGATCGGCTGCAGGTCGCCCTCGAAATCGATGGTGCGGCCCAGGATGTCCTTGTCGATCAGCCCCTTATGGCAGAACACGGCACTCTCGCCGGTGTCGGCCAGGATGATGAACTCGTGGCTGAGGTCGCCGCCGATCGGGCCGGTATCGGCGCGCATTGGGATCGCCTTCAGTCCCATGCGGGCGAAGGTGCGGAGATAGGCCACGAACATCTTGTTGTAGGATCGGATCGCGCCTGCGCGATCGGCGTCGAACGAATAGGCATCCTTCATCAGGAACTCGCGGCCGCGCATCACGCCAAAGCGCGGACGGACCTCGTCGCGGAATTTCCACTGGATGTGATAGAGATTCTTCGGCAGGTCCCGGTAACTCTTGGCGCCGTCGCGGAACAGCACCGTGATCATCTCCTCGTTGGTCGGGCCGAAGAGCATGTCGCGGTCGTGGCGGTCCTTGATGCGCAGCATCTCGGGGCCGTAGGCGTCGTAGCGGCCGCTCTCGCGCCACAGGTCGGCCGACTGGATGGTCGGCATCAGCACCTCCTGCGCGCCCGAGGCGTCCTGCTCCTCGCGCACGATGCGCTCGATATTCTTCAGCACGCGCAGGCCGATCGGCAGCCAGGCATAGATACCCGCGCTGGTCTGACGAATGAGGCCGGCGCGCAGCATCAAACGGTGCGAGACGATCTGCGCCTCCGACGGATTCTCCTTCATCGTCGGCAGGAAGTACTGGCTCATGCGCATGCGGTCGAAATCCTCGATCTTGGCTCTGTCCGGGGGTGCCGCGGACTGTAGGGAACGGGCCTTCTAATGGCAAACCGGCCGCTTCGCGACTGGTTTTGCACAGGCTTTGCCCGCACACTTGTGTCCGTACCTCGGGGGAGATACCAACGTGCTCGACCAGCTCTTCAAGCTCGGCGAAAATAAGACCTCGGTGAAGACCGAGATCGTGGCCGGCCTCACGACCTTCCTGACCATGGCCTACATCATCTTCGTGAACCCGAGCATCCTGGCCGCGGCCAAGATGCCGGCCGGCGCGGTCTTCACCGCGACCTGCGTGGCCGCCGCCATCGGCTGCTTCCTGATGGCCTTCCTCGCCAACTATCCGATCGCGCTGGCGCCCGGCATGGGACTGAACGCCTACTTCGCCTTCGGGGTGGTGGGCGGCATGGGCTACACATGGCAGGTGGCGCTGGGCTGCGTGTTCATCTCCGGCGTGATCTTCCTGGTCATCAGCGTGCTGCCGGTGCGCGAATGGATCGTCAACGCGATCCCGAAATCGCTCAAGATGGCGATTGCCGCCGGCATCGGGCTGTTCCTCGCCCTGATCGCGCTCAAGAACGCGGGCATCGTGGCAGGCAACGAGGCGACCCTGGTGACCCACGGCAAGCTCACGAGCTGGTCGGTCCTGATGGCGGTGCTGGGCTTCGCGCTAATCGTGGCGCTGGAATATCGCAAGATCATGGGCGGGGTCATCATCGGCATCCTGGTCGTGACCGCCGTGTCGATCGCTGCCGGCGAGCAGAAGCTCAACGGCATCCTCGACATGCCGCCGTCAATCGCACCGGTGCTGTTCCAGATGGATCTGGCGGGCGCCTTCAAGGTCGGGCTGGTGACGGTGGTCTTCGCCTTCCTGTTCGTCGACCTGTTCGACAATACCGGCACGCTGATCGCCCTCGCTCACCGTGGCGGATTCATGCGTCCCGACGGCACGGTGCCACGCCTCAATCGCGCGCTGATCTCCGACAGCGCCGCAGCCATGATCGGCGCGGCGGTCGGCACGTCGACGACAACGAGCTATATCGAGAGCGCCTCGGGCATCAACGCGGGCGGCAAGACGGGCCTCACCGCAGCCACGGTCGGCGTCCTCTTCCTTCTCGCGTTGTTCATCGCGCCGCTGGCGACCTCCATCCCGGGTTACGCCACGGCGCCCGCCCTCCTCTATGTCGCCTGCCTGATGGCGCGCGGTCTCACGGAAGTGGAATGGGACGACATCACGGAGGCCGCACCCGCAGTGATCACCGCGATCGCGATGCCGTTCACCTTCTCGATCGCCGACGGCATCGCCTTCGGCTTCATTGCTTACGTCGGCATCAAGCTGGCCGCAGGACGCCGGAAGGACATCCATCCGGCTATCGGAATTCTCTCTGTGCTATTCGTGATCAAATACGTGGTCATCTGATACTCGACAAAAAGATACGGACATTTGTTTGTCGACGAATGGCGCTGCGCCATAACAATTGTTCGATCAAGCCTCGTCCGTCGAAAGAAAAGGTCTTGGCAAGCACCTAGCGGACGGGTAAACAGCCTTCTGCTTAGGCGCAGCCTGGGTTTAGGGAGGAGACCGGCAAAAGCCGGCTTACTACGAGTTTCGGGGTTAGAGAGACGGCGGGTCACGGGCCCGCCGTCTTTCATTTCAGGTACTTAGGAGACGTTCCTAAGAAATTACTTTAAAACTTGTCCGCCCACTGCCGGAAGTCGAAAAGGTCCGACTGGTGCAGGAAATAGAAGGCGATCCAGAGCACGGCCGCGACCAGCGAAGTGATGATCGCCTTGCGCAGCAGTTGCGGCGTCTCGGGTGCCCCATGGTCCTGCCCGCGCCCCGGATTTTCGACCTTGCGGACACCGAGCGGCAGCACGGTGAACAGGATCGTCCACCAGATCACCAGGTAGACCATGAGGCCCGTGGCCCAGCTCACGGGACGCTCAGACCTGTTCGAGTTCGATGAGGGTGCCGGTGAAGTCCTTCGGGTGAAGGAACAGCACGGGCTTGTCGTGTGCGCCGATCTTGGGCTCGCCGTCGCCCAACACGCGCGCGCCGCCCGCCTTCAGCCTGTCACGCGCGGCGTAGATGTTCTCGACCTCGTAGCAGACATGGTGGATGCCGCCGTCGGCATTGCGTCCGAGGAAGCCCGCGATCGGTGACTTCTCGCCGAGAGGGTGCAGCAATTCGATCTTGGTGTTGGGCAGCTCGACGAACACCACCGTGACGCCGTGCGCCGGCAGCGCCTTGGGTGCGCTCACTTTGGCGCCCATGACATCGCGATAGAGTTCCGAGGCCTTGGCGAGGTCCGGAACGGCGATGGCGATGTGGTTCAGGCGTCCGATCATGTAGCGCTCCTTGCCTTTAGATGCGGACGATGTGGACATCCGTCAACGGCTTCTTGCCCAGGTGCGCGCGCACGACGCGCCGGACGGCCTGGCGGGCCGCCTCCTCGATCCGCCCGTCGTCCCGTCGTTCCGCCGCGCTCAAGTCGGCCAGCATCTCGTCGAGGCCCAGCACGACGGCCTGCAGGAGCGTGCCGTCCTCGTCCTCGATGCCGCGCAGGGAGACCTTGGGCGGCGCCACCGGCCGGCCCTTGCCATCGATGACGATGGTCGCGGCCGCAGCACCGTTCCACAGCAGCTTGCGCCGGTCGCGCAGCGTGTCGCCGTCGAGCTGCACGACGCCGTCGCCGTCGCGCGCCAGGCGACCGGCATGGACGTGGTCGATGATCTCGGCCGGCCCCGGCGCCAGACGCACGAGAGTCCCGTTGGGCGCCACGATCGTCTCGGGGACCTGGCATTTCCGCGCAAGGGCCGCGTGCTCGACCATGTGGCGCACCTCGCCATGCACCGGCAGTGCGATCCTGGGGCGGATCCATTGATAGACCTGCACCAGCTCGTCGCGTGCCGGATGGCCCGAGACGTGGATGCCGGCGTCGTGGTCGGTGATCACCTCCACACCGCGCGCCATCAGCGCGTTGTGCAGCCGGCCCACCGAGCGCTCGTTCCCCGGGATGATGCGCGAGGAGAAGATCGCGGTGTCGCCCTCTTCCAGCACGAGGTCGCGATGCTCGTCGTTGGCGATCTTGGCCATCGACGCGCGCTCCTCGCCCTGGCTGCCGGTGCAGATGTAGAGGACCTTGTCGCGCGGCAGGTAGGCACCGTCCTGCGGGCTGATATGGCGCGGGAAATCGAGCATGTAGCCACATTCCTGGGCGCACTCGACCATGCGCAGCAGCGCAGGGCCCGACAGCACCGGATGGCGCCCCGCCGCGACGGCCGCCAGCGCGATGCTCTCGACCCGCGCGAGGTTGGAGGCGAAGCAGGTCACGGCGATACGGCCCTTGCGGCCCTTCACCAACTTCTTGAGGCTGTCCCGCACCTTGGCTTCGGAGCCCGCCTCGCCCTCGACGAAGACGTTGGTACTGTCGCACACCATGGCGAGCACGCCGGCGTCGCCGATGCGCTTCAAAGTCTCCTCATCGGTGACGTCGCCCAGCAGCGGCTCAGGGTCGATCTTCCAGTCCCCGGTGTGGAACACCGTGCCGAGTTTCGTCCGCACGGCCAGCGCATTGGGCTCGAGGATCGAGTGGGTCATGGTGATCATCTCGAGATCGAACGGTCCGACCTTGAACTGGGTCCCGAGCGGAATCTCTGTGACCGGCACCTCGTCGACCAGGCCCGCCTGGATGAGCTTCCGGCGCAGCACCGACGCCGCGAACGGCGTCGCATAGACCGGCGCCTTCAGCCGCGGCCAGAGGTCGGCCACGGCACCCAGGTGATCCTCATGCGCATGGGTCAGCACGATGCCGACGAGGTCGCGCCGCCGCTCCTCGATGAAGGCAGGGTCGGGCATGATGACCTCGACGCCGGGCATGCTGTCGTCGCCGAAGGCGATGCCGAGATCGAGCATCAGCCATTTGCCGGCGTGGCCGTAGAGGTTGAGGTTCATTCCGATCTCGCCCGCGCCGCCCAGGGCGAGGAACAGAAGTTCGTCGTTCGACGGAACGGTCATTTGCGGTTACGACGCCATATCTCCAGCAAGCCGAGCGACATCAGGTCGGGCTCGATGAAATCGAACAGGCCGATCTCGTCCTTGAACACGTTCGCGAGGCCGCCGGTCGCGATGACCTTCATCGGCTCGCCATACTCGTCGCGGATGCGCTTGATCAGGCTTTCGATCAGCCCGACGTAGCCCCAGAAGATGCCCGACTGCATGGCCGGCACGGTCGCTTTGCCGATCACGTGCGCGGGCTTCTCGACCCGGATGCGCGGCAGGCGGGCCGTCATGAGGTAGAAAGATTCGATCGTGAGCTCGACGCCCGGCGCCAGCACGCCGCCTACGAAGTTGCCGTTCTTGTCGGCCAGATCGAACGTCGTGGCGCTGCCGAAATCGACCGTGATCAGCGGGCCGCCGTGCCTCTTGAAGCCGGCGATTACGCCGACGAGGCGATCGGGACCCGCATCTTGCGGCCGGTCGATCAGCACCTTGATGCCGAGCTCGCAATCCGGCTCGCCGACGATCAACAGCTTCGTCTTGAAATAGCTCTCGCACAGGCGGCGAATGTTCGGATTCACCTGGGGCACGACGCTGGCCAGGATCGCGCCGGTGATCGATTCCGGGTCGAAGCCCTGCAAATGCATGAGCTGCGTCAGCCAGGCGGCATATTCGTCGGCCGTGCGCTTGGCTTCTGTGCGCAGTCGGAACTGCGACACCAGCTTGTCGCCGTCGAACACGGCGAACTTCGAGTTGGTATTGCCGACATCGATCGCAAGCAGCATCGACTTCACTCCTCTAGGCCGCACGGCCCAGCAATTCACCCGAGACGATGCGCCGGGGGCCGGCTGGCGTCTCTAGCAGGAGAGCCCCCTCCCGATCCATGCCGGCGAAGGCGCCTCGCACAAGCTCGTCGCCCAGTTTCACGTCGACTTCGGCGCCAAGCGGGCCCGCCCGGTCCAGCCAGCCCGCGCGGATCGTGTCGAAACCGTGCTTACGCCACTCCGCCAGCCAGCGCGCCAGGCCTGCGGTCAACCCCTCGACAGCGGATCCGACCGTGCCCCCCAGGGTCGCACCAGGATAGCGCATCTCCGGCAGGCTCGGCGCGAATGCCACATTGAGCCCGATGCCCAGCACGACATGTTCGACATGCCCATCCTGGCCGATCGAACTCTCCGGCAGAATACCGGCGACCTTGCCACCGTCGACCAGCACGTCGTTCGGCCATTTCACGCGCACCGCGCGCCCGTCCTGCACCAGGTCAGCGACGGCAAGAGCTGCGACAAATCCCAGCTCCGCCGCACGTGGCGCCGAGCAGTCCGGCCGCAGGATCGTCGAGCAATAGAGGTTGCCGACCGGCGAGGCCCACCGCCGCCCCCGGCGGCCACGGCCACCGGTCTGCTGCTTGGCCCAGACGAATGTCCCTTCGGTAGCGCCGGCCTCCGCGAGGCGTGCCGCCTCGTCGTTGGTGCTTCCGACGCTGTCCAGCGCGACCAGCGTCCACCCGTCCGGCAGGACGGGCGCCGGGTTCACGGGAACAGGCCCTTTGCCGCCGCTTCGGCGATCAGGCTGAGCGGCTGCGGCGCCAGCGAGAACACCGCGATCAGGATTGCCGCAACGAACGAGACGGCGCGGCTCACGCCAAACGCCGGCGCGTCGAGCGCCTCGCCCGGCTCGTCGAAGTACATCACCTTCACGATCCGCAGGTAGTAGTAAGAGGCCACGACGGAGGCGAGCACGCCCAGCACGGCCGGCCAGAACAGCTTGGCCTCGATGGCCGCCATGAAGATGTAGAGCTTGCCCCAGAAGCCCGCGAGCGGCGGGATGCCGGCCAGCGAAAACATGAAAATCAGCATGGCAAAGGCCATCATCGGGTGGGTCCTGCCGAGGCCCGCAAGGTCCGAGACGCTTTCGACCATCACGTCCTTGCGCTTCATCATCAGGATGATGGCGAACACGCCGAGCGTCATGACGAGGTAAATCGACAGGTAGAAGACGACCGACTGGACGCCCTTCTCGCTGCCCGACGCCAGGCCCAGCAGCACGTAGCCCACGTTGCCGATCGACGAATAGGCCATCAGTCGCTTGATGTTCTGCTGGCGGAGTGCCGCGAACGCGCCCAGCCCCATCGACAGGATCGAGGCCACGACGATGATCTGCTGCCACTGCACGAGCAGCGGCTTGAACGGCCCCATCAGGACCGAGACTGTCAGCGAGATCGCGGCGATCTTGGGCGCCACGGCGAACAGCGCGGTGACGGGAGTGGGCGCACCCTCATAGACGTCCGGCGTCCACATGTGGAACGGCACGGCAGAGATCTTGAAGGCAAGACCCGCGACCACGAAGACCAGGCCTACGGTGGTGCCGATCTCGCCACCCTTGCCTTCGAGCAGCGCCTTGGAGATCTGGACAAAGGCGGTGCCGCCGCAGAAGCCGTAGATCAGCGAGGCGCCGAACAGCAGCATTCCGGAGGCGACCGAGCCCAGGACGAAGTACTTGAGGCCCGCTTCCGTCGAGCGGATCGAGTCGCGCTGGAAGGCTGCCACGACATAGAGCGCCAGCGACTGAAGCTCGAGGCCGACATAGAGGGCCATCAGGTCGTTGGCCGAAATCATCAGCATCATGCCCAGCGTCGCGAGCGCCACCAGGATCGGGTATTCGAATCGCCAGGCCTTCACCCGCTCGAAGTACGCACGCGACATCAGCACGGAGATGGCTGCGCCCACGAGCACCAGTGCCTTCATCGTCGTTGTCAGGTGATCGGTGATGAACAGTCCGGAAAAGGCGGTGCCATCACGATAGGGCGTGAACAGCAGAACGGCCGTCGCCAGCAGGACGACCGCCGTGCCGACCGAGATGAAGGCCGTGGCGATCTCACCGCGCAGCACGCCGTAGAGCAGCAGCAGCACCGTGGCCACCGCCAGGAAGATCTCCGGCCGGGCCAGCGCCCAGGATTCGATACCGATCATTGGCATTTCCATCACTCCCCGCCGCTCACCGCAAAGCCGCGGTGTGGGCGAGCTTGATCGCCGCGTTGTAGTCGCCGATCAGCTTGTCCACGGAGGGGGCGATCGGGTCGAGGAAGGAATTGGGATGGACGCCCATCCAGATCGTGATCAGCACCAGCGGCAGGAACACCACGATCTCGCGGCGGTTCATGTCGAGCATGGCCTTCAGCGACTCCTTGGTGAGTTCCCCGAAGATGATCTTGCGATAGAGCCAGAGGGCGTAGGCCGCGCCCAGGATCAGGCCGGTCGCCGCCAGGAACGCCACCCAGGTGTTGGCCTTGAACGCGCCGATCAGCACCAGGAACTCGCCGACGAAACCCGACAGGCCCGGCAGGCCGACGCTGGCCAGGGTGAAGAACATGAAGGTGAAGGCGTAGCGCGGCATGCGGTGGACGAGGCCGCCGTAGGCCGCGATCTCGCGCGTGTGCAGGCGATCGTAGACCACGCCCACACAAAGGAACAGCGCGGCCGAGACGATGCCGTGGCTCAGCATCTGGACGATCGAGCCTTCGACGCCCTGCGTGTTCATGACGAAGATGCCGATCGTCACGAGGCCCATGTGGGCGACGGACGAATAGGCGATCAGCTTCTTCATGTCCTCCTGCACCAGCGCAACCAGAGAGGTGTAGATGACGGCGACGCAGGACAGGCCGAACACCAGAGGCGCGAAGTATTGCGTCGCCTCGGGCATCAGCGGCACCGAGAAGCGGATGAAGCCGTATCCGCCCATCTTCAGCAGAACGCCGGCCAGGATCACCGAACCCGCGGTCGGCGCCTCGACATGCGCATCGGGCAGCCAGGTGTGGACCGGCCACATCGGCACCTTCACCGCGAAGGACGCGAAGAAGGCGAGCCACAGCCAGAACTGCCACTGGAACGGCAGCTGGAGCTTCTCCATCGCAGTGGGAAGATCCGTCGTGCCGATCTGCCAGTAGATGGCGATGATCGCCAACAGCATCAGCACCGAGCCGAGCAAGGTGTAGAGGAAGAACTTGAAGGCCGCGTAGACGCGCCGCTTGCCGCCCCAAACGCCGATGATCAGGAACATCGGGATCAGCACGCCTTCGAAGAAGACGTAGAACAGCGCCAGATCGAGCGCGCAGAACATGCCGACCATGAAGGTCTCGAGCACGAGGAACGCGATCATGTATTCCTTGACGCGCACCTGGACCGATTCCCAGCTCGCCAGGATGCAGATCGGCGTCAGCAGGGTCGACAGCAGCACGAAGAACAGCGAGATGCCGTCGATGCCGACATGATAGCCGATCTGCAGCGCCGGCACCCAGGCGAGGTTCTCCTCGAACTGGAACGACGCCTTGGTCGGATCGAAGCGGATCCACAGCAGCAGCGAGATCACGAAGGTCACCAGCGAGGTGATCAGCGCGGCGCTGCGGCAATTGCGATCGACGGCTTCCTTGGGACCGCTGACGGCCAGGCAGAACAACGCGCCCACCAGCGGCAGGAACGTGACGAGGGAAAGGATAGGCCAGCTCGACATCGGACCTTACCTCACCATCACGACGAAGTAGGTCACGAGCGCGGCCACGCCGAGCAGCATCATGAACGCATACTGATAGAGGAACCCGCTCTGGAAGCGGCTGAGAACGCCCGCCATGTCCTGCGAGCGCGCGGCGATGTTGTCGGGGCCCAGGCCATCGATGATGGCGCCGTCGCCCTTCTTCCAGAACAGGCGGCCGATCGCGAGCGCGGGCTGGACGAACACCGCCTCGTAGAGCTCGTCGAAGTACCACTTGTTGTAGAAGAACGTGTGCAGCGGCTTGAACATCGCCACGGTCTTGCCCGGCAGGTCCGGCCGCACGACGTAGTAGACGTAGCTGAGAGCGATGCCTGCAAGGCCCATCACGAGCGGCAGCAGGCCGGCCCAATGCGGCACCTCATGCATGGCGTGCAGGATGTGCTCCGTCGCATGGACGGCGATGGCGTGGCCCCAAAAGTGCTCCCAGCCCTCGCCCACGAACCAGGGATAGGCGATGAAGCCCGAGAGCAAGGCACCCGCGGCCAGCACGTAGAGCGGGATCAACATGACCATCGGCGATTCGTGCGCATGGTCCCAGGTGTGGTGGTCGCCGCGATACTTGCCGTAGAAAGTCATGAACATCAGGCGGGTCGAGTAGAACGCCGTCATGAAGGCGCCCGCGATGCCCAGCCAATAGGCGATCTGGCCGACCGTGGAATGCGCACCGAAGGCCGCCTCGAGAATCGAGTCCTTGGAGTAGAAGCCCGCGAAACCGACGCCGTCGCCGAAGATGAACGGCACACCGATGCCGGACAGCGCAAGCGTGCCGATCCACATCAGGATGAAGGTCTGCGGCGCCTTCTCCTTCACGCCGCCCATCTTGCGCATGTCCTGCTCATGATGGAGGCAATTGATCACCGAGCCGGAACCCAGGAACAGCAGCGCCTTGAAGAAGGCGTGCGTCATGAGATGGAACATCGCCGCCGAATAGGCGCCGACGCCGGCGGCAAAGAACATGTAGCCGAGCTGGCTGCAGGTCGAATAGGCAACCACGCGCTTGATGTCGTACTGGGTGAGGCCGATCGTGGCCGCGAAGAAGGCGGTCGCGGCGCCGACCAGTGTCACCACCTGCGAGGCGACAGGCGCCATTTCGAACAGCGGCGACAGGCGGCAGACCATGAAGACGCCCGCGGTCACCATGGTCGCGGCATGGATCAGCGCGGAGACTGGCGTCGGGCCTTCCATCGCGTCCGGCAGCCAGGTGTGCAGGCCGAGCTGGGCGGACTTGCCCATCGCGCCGACGAACAGCAGCAGGCAGGCCGTCTCGAGCGCCGGCACTTCCCGGCCCAGGAACACGAAATGCATCGTCGACATGTCGTGGGCCTTGGCGAAGATCTCGTTGAAGCCGATCGAGCCCGTCAGCATCCAGACGGCGAAGATGCCGAGCGCAAACCCAAAATCGCCGACCCGGTTGACGATGAAGGCCTTCATCGCCGCGGCATTGGCCGACGGACGGTCGTACCAGAAGCCGATCAGCAGGTAGGACGCGAGGCCCACGCCTTCCCAACCGAAGAACAGCTGCACCAGGTTGTCGGCCGTCACCAGCATCAGCATGAAGAAGGTGAACAGGCTGAGATAGGCCATGAAGCGCGGGATCGAGGTGTCCTCGGCCATGTAGCCGACCGAATAGACATGGACCATCGACGACACGCCGGTGACCACGATCAGCATGACGGCGGTCAGGGTGTCGACCCGCAGCGACCAGGCGACGTCGACGGTACCCGAGGTGAACCAGGAGGCGATGTTCACGACCACCGTCTTCGATTCTTCCGGGCCAAAGCCGATGTGGATGAAGACGAAGATCGAGAGTGCAGCCGCGATCAACAGCGCCGCGCAGGTCACGATCTGGGCCGGCCGGTCGCCGATCAGGCGGCAGAACAGGCCGGCGATCGCGGCGGCGACCAGCGGCAGCAGGACGATGAGCTTGATGGCGAGATCCATGGTCGTTCCGGCCCCTAGCCCTTCATCGCGCTGATGTCTTCGACTTCGATGCTGCCGCGGTTGCGGAAGTACACCACCAGGATCGCCAGTCCGATCGCCGCCTCGGCGGCGGCCACCGTCAGCACCAGCATGGCGAAGACCTGGCCCACCACGTTGCCCTGGAAGACCGAGAAGGCCACCAAGTTGATGTTCACCGCGAGCAGCATCAGCTCGACGCACATCAGGATGACGATGACGTTCTTGCGGTTCACGAAGATGCCGAACACGCCGAAGGTGAACAGCACCGCGGAAACGAAGAGATAGTGGCCGAGGCTGATGGTCAGCATCACACGCCTCCCCGCGACGTCACCTTGACGATGGTGATCGCCTTGTCCTTCGCCCGGTAGAGCTGCTCGCTGACGTTCTGGCGTCGCACACCGGGACGGCTGCGGAGCGTCAGGACGATGGCGCCGATCATGGCGACCAGCAGCACCATGCCCGCGACCTGGAAAAGATAGAAGTACTGGGTGTAGAGCACCTGGCCGATGGCGCGGGTGTTCTCGATGGTCACCGCCTGGGTGCCGGCCTTGTTGAAGGCCTCGACGGTGAGCGAACGGCTGCCGAAGACGCCAAGGCCCCACATGATCTCGGCGGCAAGTACGATGCCGATCAGCGCACCGATCGGCAGGTACTCGAGAAAGCCTTCCTTTAGCTTGGCGATGTTGATGTCGAGCATCATCACCACGAACAGGAACAGCACCGCGACCGCGCCGACATAGACGATGACCAGGATCATCGCCACGAACTCCGCGCCGATCAGCAGGAACAAGCCTGCGGCGTTGAAGAACGCCAGGATCAGGAACAGCACCGAATAGACTGGATTGCGCGACACCACGACCATCGCGGCCGAGGCAATCGTGACGGCGGCAAACACATAGAAGGCCAGAGCCTGGAGCACCATTGTCTTGTCCTCTCCCCCTGCCCGGCCCTAGCGGTAGGCCGCGTCGGCGTGGAGGTTGGCGGCAATCTCGCCTTCCCAGCGGTCGCCGTTCGCGAGCAGCTTGTCCTTGTTGTACATCAGCTCCTCGCGGGTCTCGGTCGAGAACTCGAAGTTCGGCCCTTCGACGATGGCGTCGACCGGGCAGGCTTCCTGGCAGAAACCGCAGTAGATGCACTTGGTCATGTCGATGTCGTAGCGCGTCGTGCGGCGGCTGCCGTCGTCCCGCGGCTCGGCCTCGATGGTGATGGCCTGCGCGGGGCAGATCGCCTCGCAGAGCTTGCACGCGATGCAGCGTTCCTCGCCGTTCGGATAGCGGCGCAACGCGTGCTCGCCACGGAAGCGCGGGCCGAGCGGGCCTTTTTCGTACGGATAGTTCACCGTCACCTTGGGCTTGAACATGTACTTCAAGGTGAGCAGGAAGCCCGACACCACCTCGGTGAGGAGAAACGAGCGCGCGACGCGGTCGAGAGAGGCCATGGTGCGTTCTCCCTTAAATCTTCGGAACCCAGCCGCCGAACTGCAGCACGGCGGCGGTGAGGACGACCCAGAACAGCGACACCGGCAGGAAGACCTTCCAGCCCAGCCGCATCAGCTGGTCGTAGCGATAGCGGGGCAAGGTGCCCTTGGTCCAAGAGAACACGAACAGCAGGAACGCGATCTTGAGCGCGAACCAGAGCACGCCCCAGGCGCCGACCGACGGCAGGAACGGGAACGGCGCCATCCAGCCGCCGAGGAACAGCACCGCGCCCATCGCCGAGAGCAGGATCATGTTGGCGTATTCGCCCAGGAAGAAGAGTGCGAACGGCATCGACGAGTATTCGGTCTGGAAGCCCTGCACCAGCTCGGCTTCCGACATCGGCAGGTCGAACGGCGTGCGGTTGGTTTCGGCCAATGACGAGATGAAGAAGATCACGAACATCGGCAGCAACGGCAGGAAGTACCAGTGCCAGAAGCCGCCGGCCTGGGCCATGACGACGTGGCTGAGGTTGAGCGAACCGACGCACAGCAGCACGGTGATCAGCACGAAGCCGATCGAGACCTCGTACGACACCATCTGCGCCGCAGAGCGCAGCGCGCCCAGGAAGGCGTACTTCGAGTTCGACGCCCAGCCCGCAATAATGACGCCGTAGACGCCGAGCGAGGAGATGGCGAAGAGATAGAGCACGCCGACATTGATGTTGGAGATCACCAGACCTTCGCCGAACGGCACGACCGCCCAGGCGATCAAGGCGGTCAGGAAGGTGATCATCGGCGCGATGATGAACAGGATGCCGTTGGCGCTCGACGGAACGATCGTCTCCTTCAGCATCAGCTTCAGGCCGTCGGCAAAAGGCTGCAGCAGGCCGAACGGGCCCACCACGTTGGGACCGCGGCGCAGCTGGATCGACGCCCAGACCTTGCGGTCGACGTAGGTCATGTAGGCGACGGCCACGAGCAGCGGCACCGTCACCGCCAGGCACTCGAGCAGAATGACGATTGCCCGGCCCAGCCAGTTCTGCGTGAAGAAGACGATCAGCGTATCGTACATGCCCTACTCCGCCGCCAAGAGCTGGGTGCGCGAGGCCATGCAGTCCGCCATCGTCTTGGAGGCGCGGCTGATCGGATCGGTCATGTAGAAGTTCGCGATCGGCGAGACGAACGGCGCATCGCTCATCGCGCCCGCCTTGCCAAACGGCCCCCAGGCGCCGGCGGCCTGCTGGTCGAGGGCGGCGAAACTCTTGTTCACGGCCACGAGACGCGCGCGCACCTGGTCGAGCGTGTCGTACGGCAGCGCCTTGCCGAGACGCTCGGAGAGCGCGCGCAGGATCGCCCAATCCTCGCGGGCATCGCCCGGCGGATAAGATGCGCGCAAGCCGAGCTGCACGCGGCCTTCGGTGTTCACGTAGGTGCCGGGCTTCTCGGTGTAGGCCGCGCCCGGCAGGATCACGTCGGCGCGATGCGCGCCGGCATCGCCGTGGTGGCCCTGATAGATCACGAAGGCCTTGCCGAGCTTGGCGGTGTCGATCTCGTCGGCCGCCAGCAGGTAGACGGCCTCGATCTCCTTCGACGCGCAGCCCGCGAGGATGCCGGCCACGTCGCGACCGCCCTCGCCCGGCACCAGGCCGAGGTCGAGTGCGCCGACGCGCGAAGCGGCGGTGTGCAGAACGGCAAAGCCGTTCCAGTCTGCCCGCACGGCGTTCAGCGTCTCGGCGAGGTCGCGCGCGGCAGCCAGAACGGCGGCGCCGTCTTCACGCGCGAGCGCACCCATGCCGACGATGATCAGCGGATTCTTGGCGGCCTTCAGCTTCTCGGCGAACGCGCCCTTGCCCGCGGCGATGTCGGCCAGGGTCGCGGGGCCGGCACCCAGGCGCTCGACCGGATAGGTATGGTCGACGGCAGGACCGACGCTTGCGATCGCGCAGCGGCCGGAGAGGTAGCGCTTGCGCAGGCGGGCGTTGAGCACCGCCGATTCCCAGCGCGGGTTGCTTCCGACCAGCAGGATCGCGTCCGCCTGGTCGATACCCTTCACGCCGGCATTGAAGATATAGCTGCCGCGGAGACCCGCTTCGAGCTTGGCGCCATCCTGGCGGCAATCGACGTTGGGCGAGCCGAGCCCGGCCATCAGGTCCCTGAGCGCGACCATCGACTCGGCATCGCACTGGTCGCCGACAATGGCGGCGATCTTCGAACCCCCAAGCGGCTTCAGCTTGGCGGCGATGGCTGCGAACGCATCGTCCCAGGTCGCCTCGACCAGCTTGCCCTTCACGCGCACATACGGGCGATCGAGGCGCTGGTGGCGCAGGCCGTCGATCGCGTGGCGCGTTTTGTCGGAGATCCACTCCTCGTTCACGTCCTCGTTCAGGCGCGGCAGCACGCGCATCACCTGCGCGCCGCGCGTGTCGACGCGGATATTGGCCCCGAGCGCGTCGAACACGTCGACCGACTCGGTCTTGCGCATCTCCCAGGAGCGCGCCTCGAAGGCGTAAGGCTTGGCGGTCAGCGCGCCGACCGGGCAGAGATCGACCAGGTTGCCGGCGAGCTCCGTCTGGAGCGCCTGCTCGACATAGGTCGTGACTTCCATGCTCTCGCCGCGGCCCGTCGCGCCCAGCTGCTCGACGCCCGCGACCTCGGTCGCGAAACGGATGCAGCGCGTGCAGTGGATGCAGCGGTTCATCGATGTCTTCACCAGCGGACCGAGTTCCTTGTCCGGCACCGCGCGCTTGTTCTCGTGATAGCGGCTGCGGTCAAAACCATAGGCCATCGCCTGGTCCTGCAGGTCGCACTCGCCGCCCTGGTCGCAGATCGGGCAATCGAGCGGATGGTTGATCAGCAGGAATTCCATCACGCCGTTACGCGCCTTGGTGACCATCGGCGTGTTGGTGAAGATCTCCTGCTTGTCCGCGATCGGCAGCGCGCAGCTCGCCTGCGGCTTGGGCGGGCCGGGCTTCACCTCGACCAGGCACATGCGGCAATTGCCGGCGATCGACAGGCGCTCGTGGTAGCAGAAACGCGGGATTTCGACGCCGGCCATCTCGCAGGCCTGCAGGACGGTGATGCCTGCCGGCACCTCCATCTCCTTACCGTCGATCTTGATGATGGGCATTGCCTGCTCCCCGCCCCTATTCCGCTGCCAGCTTTTCGGTGCGCGCGCGGATGCGGCGCTCCATCTCCGGGCGGAAATGCTTGATCAGCCCCTGGATCGGCCATGCCGCCGCGTCGCCCAGCGCGCAGATCGTATGACCCTCGACCTGCTTGGTGACGTCCTGCAGTGCGTCGATCTCCTCGATGCGCGCGTCGCCCGTCACCATGCGTTCCATCACCCGCCACATCCAGCCGGTGCCCTCGCGACATGGCGTGCACTGTCCGCAGCTCTCGTGCTTATAGAAGTACGAAAGCCGCGCGATCGCCTTCACGACGTCGGTCGACTTGTCCATGACGATGACCGCCGCCGTGCCCAGGCCCGAGCCCACGGCCTTCAGCGAGTCGAAATCCATCAACATCGTGTCGCAGACGTCCTTCGGGATCAGCGGCACAGAAGCGCCGCCCGGAATGATCGCCAGCAGGTTGTCCCAGCCGCCGCGCACGCCGCCGGCATGCTTCTCGATCAGCTCCTTGAGCGGAATGCCCATCTCCTCTTCCACATTGCACGGCTTGTTCACGTGTCCGGAGATGCAGAAGAGCTTGGTGCCGGTGTTATTCGGACGGCCGAGGCCAGCAAACCACGCCGCGCCCTTGCGCAGGATGGTCGGCGCCACCGCGATCGACTCGACGTTGTTCACGGTCGACGGGCAGCCATAAAGGCCGGAGCCGGCGGGGAACGGCGGCTTCAGCCGTGGCATACCTTTCTTGCCCTCAAGGCTCTCGAGCAGCGCAGTCTCCTCGCCGCAGATGTAGGCGCCGGCGCCACGATGGACGTAGACCTCGAACTTCCAGCCCGAGCCGCAGGCGTTGTCGCCAAGCAGCCCCGCTTCGCGCGCTTCCTTGACCGCTTCGATCAGGTTCTGCGCCTCGTTGTAGAACTCGCCGCGCACGTAGATGTAGGCGGCATGCGCCTTCATCGAGAAGCCCGCGATCAGGCAGCCTTCGATCAGCAGATGCGGATCGTGGCGCAGGATGTCGCGGTCCTTGCAGGTGCCGGGCTCGGACTCGTCGGCGTTGACCACGAGGTAATGCGGCCGATCCTTCACTTCCTTGGGCATGAAGGACCACTTCATGCCGGTCGGGAAGCCCGCGCCGCCACGGCCGCGCAGGCCGGACTTCTTCATCTCGTCGATGATCCAGTCGCCACCCTTGTCGAGGAGCGCCTTGGTGTTGTCCCAGGCGCCGCGCTTGCGCGCGCCCTCGAGCCGCCAGTCGTGGAAGCCGTAGAGGTTGGTGAAGATGCGGTCCTTGTCGGCGAGCATGGCTCACTCACCCTTCAATGTAAGCGGGCCGCCGACCGGCGCCGACGTCTGTCGGGCGACCTGCGGACCGGGCTTCGGCGTCTCGCCGCGGCGGAACGCGTCGAGCACCTTCTTCATCGAGGCCTCGTCGAGATCCTCGTAGAAATCGTCGTTGATCTGCACCACCGGCGCGTTCACGCAGCCGCCGAGACATTCGACTTCCTGCACGCTGAAGGTCGTGCCGTCGGCCGCCGCCGTGCAGGCCTTCATGATCGCCTCGGAGCCGCGCAGCCAGCACGGCGTCGTGGTGCAGACCTGCAGCAGGTACTTACCCTTCGGCTTGAGCTGGAACATCGTATAGAAGGTCGCGATCTCGTAGACACGGATCGGCGCCATATCCAGGAGCCTGCCGACCTCGTCCATCGCCGCGCGCGGCAACCAGCCCTGCTGGCGCTGCGCGAGATCGAGCACGCCGATCACGGCGCTCGCCTGACGGCCCGGCGGATAGTTCGCCATCAGCGCCTTGGCCTTCTCGAGGTTCTCCGGCGTGAAGGTGAAGCTCTCGACCTTCGGCACGTCCTTCGGATCGGCGGTGATCATCGCCATCTTGATCGTCTCCTAGCGGTCGATCTCGCCGAACACGATGTCGAGCGAACCGATGTTCGCCGACATATCGGCGAGTTGGTGGCCCTTGGTCATCATGTCGAGCGCCTGCAAGTGCGGGAATCCAGGAGCGCGAATCTTGCAGCGGTAAGGTTTGTTGGTGCCGTCGGACACGAGATAGACGCCGAACTCGCCCTTCGGCGCCTCGACGGCGGTGTAGGTCTCGCCGGCGGGAACTTTGTAGCCCTCGGTGTAGAGCTTGAAGTGATGGATCAGCGCTTCCATCGAACCCTTCATCTCGCTGCGGCGCGGCGGCGAAATCTTGCGGTCGTCGACCCGGACGGGGCCGGTCACGGTGCGCAGCGCCTTGATGCACTGCTCCATGATGCGGGCGCTCTGGTACATCTCCTCGACCCGCACGAGATAGCGCGCGAAACAGTCACCGGTGTTGCCCACCGGAATGTCGAATTCCATGCGCTCGTAGACGTCGTAAGGCTGTGACTTGCGCAGGTCCCAGGCGAGGCCCGAGCCGCGGATCATTGGGCCGGAGAAGCCCCAGTCGATCGCCTGCTCCGCCGACACGACGCCGATATCGACCGTGCGCAGCCGGAAGATGCGGTTGTCGTTCAGCAGCTTCTCGATGTCCTTGAGGAACGGATAGAACTGCTTGATCCACGCTTCCATCGAATCGAGCATGCCCGCCGGCAGGTCCTGATGGACGCCGCCCGGACGGAAGTACGCGGCATGCATGCGCGAGCCCGACACGCCCTCGTAGTATTCCATCAGCAGTTCGCGCTGCTCGAAGCCCCACAGCGGTGGCGTGAGCGCGCCGCAATCCATCGCGAAGGTCGTGACGTTCAGCAGATGGTTCAGGATGCGCGTGATCTCGGAGAACAGCACGCGGATGTACTGGCCGCGCTCGGGAGCGGTGATGCCCAGCAGCTTCTCGACCGCCAGCGCATAGGCGTGCTCCTGGTTCATCGGCGAGACGTAGTCGAGCCGGTCGAAGTACGGCACCGCCTGCAGGTAGCTCTTGTACTCGATCAGCTTCTCGGTGCCGCGATGGAGCAGGCCGATATGCGGGTCGCAGCGCTCGACGATCTCGCCGTCCATCTCGACGACCAGGCGCAACACGCCGTGGGCCGCGGGATGCTGCGGCCCGAAGTTCATCGTCAGGGTCTTGATCTCGACGTCGGACATGTCAGCTCTTCGTCGCTTTTTCGTCGCCCGGAAGCTCGTGCGGGATGCCGCCTTCCCACGGGCTCAGGAAATCGAAGCGGCGGAACTCCTGCTGCAGCTTCACCGGCTCGTAGACGACGCGCTTCTGCACGTCGTCCCAGCGCAGCTCGACGAAGCCGGTCAGCGGGAAATCCTTGCGCATCGGATGTCCCTCGAAGCCGTAGTCGGTGAGGATGCGGCGCAGGTCGGGATGGTCGGCGAACCACACGCCGTAGAGATCGTAGGTCTCGCGCTCGAACCAGCCCGCGGCGCTGAACAACGGTGCGGCCGACGGCACGGGCGTCGTCTCGTCGGTCTGGACCTTCACGCGGACGCGCTGGTTCTTCTTGAGGCTCAGCAGATTGTAGACGACGTCGAAGCGCTTGGCGCGTTCGGGCCAGTCGACGCCGCAGATGTCGATCACGACCTTGAACAGGCACTTGGGATCGTCGCGCAGGAAGGTGAGCAGCGCGAGCACCTTGTCCGGGGTCGTCTCGAGCATCAGCTCGCCGAGCCGCACCGTCATTCCGGTCGTGGCTCCGCTCGCCTGGACGATATGATTGCCGAGGTCATCCATCAACGCGCCCCCACTCACCGGACAAGCGTGCCGGTGCGCCGGATCTTCTTCTGCAATTGAAGGATGCCGTAGAGCAGCGCCTCTGCGGTCGGTGGGCAACCGGGAACGTAAACGTCGACTGGCACGATACGGTCACAGCCGCGCACGACCGAATAGCTGTAATGATAGTAGCCGCCGCCGTTGGCGCAGGAGCCCATCGAGATCACATAGCGCGGCTCGGCCATCTGGTCGTAAACCTTGCGCAGCGCGGGCGCCATTTTGTTGGTCAGCGTGCCGGCCACGATCATCACGTCGGCCGAGCGCGGGCTCGGCATCGGCGCGAAGCCGAAGCGGTCGAGGTCGTAGCGACTCATCCAGGCGTGGATCATCTCGACGCCGCAGCAGGCCAGACCGAAGGTTAGGCCCCACAGCGATCCGGTGCGCGCCCAGGTGACCAGCTTGTCGAGTTGGGCCACGACGAAGCCCTTGTCGGCCAGCTCGTCGTTCAGCGCACGCGAAAGGGCCGCTTCCGCGGCCGCACTCGGCTTGGCCTGGACTACTCCCATTCCAAAGCTCCCTTGCGCCACTCGTAGATGAAGCCGATCGTCAACACGCCCAGGAACAGCATCATCGACCAGAAGCCAAAGAGCCCGATGTCGCCCAAGGCGACGGCCCACGGAAACAGAAAGGCGACCTCGAGGTCGAAGATGATGAAGAGGATGGCGACGAGATAGAAACGCACGTCGAACTGGCCGCGGGCATCGTCGAACGGCGCGAAGCCGCACTCGAAGGGCGACAGTTTCTCGGAATTCGGGTGCTGCTTGGCGATCAGGTAGGAACCGCCGAGCATAGCAAGCACCAGACCCATTGCGAGGCCGAGGAAGATCAGGATCGGAAGATATTCGCTTAGAAGAGCTTCCATCGTCACCCCTTCCCCTCAACGGGTTGCCAGCGTTTGGGCTGGCGCGAGCGACGGGACTCGAACCCGCGACCTCCGGCGTGACAGGCCGGCGTTCTAACCAACTGAACTACGCCCGCAATAGCCCCAAACGGCGCGCGGAGAGATAAAGGACCCCCCATGGGGTGTCAAGCATTCCGCAGGCGCGAACGGTTCGTAAGTGCCCGAAAAATCAGAGATTTCCTACGACCTGCGAAATGCTGGCGCGGCTTCGTTGCCGCATGCTACCTAGGGCGACGGGCGATTAGCTCAGCGGTAGAGCATTCCCTTTACACGGGACTGGTCGGCGGTTCGATCCCGTCATCGCCCACCATCATTTCAGACGGATATTCAGACGATCAGTTGATCGCGTCCTTGAGGGCCTTGCTGGCCTTGAAGCGCGGCACATTGGCGGCCGCGATCTTGATCTTCTCGCCGGTCTGCGGATTGCGGCCCTCGCCCGCCTTGCGGCGTGACACCTGGAAGGTGCCGAAGCCCACGAGCAGGACCTTGTCCTTCTTCTTCAACGATTTGGTGATCACGGTGAGGATCGAATCGATCGCATTTGCCGCATCGGTCTTGGACAGGTTTGTCGAGGCAGCAACGGCTGCGATCAGATCGTTTTTGTTCACAGGCTAGTCCCCAACATGATCCGGCAGACTGAAGTGTAGAGGCGGCAGGAAAACGGCGTCAACGCCGATCACCATATTTTGTGGCATGCCGGCCCTACTTTGCGCTTCAGGTTGCGTCCAGACGCGACAAAGCCCCGGCTTTCGCCAGGGCTTTGTGTATCGTTCGGAGGGCCTTTAGTGCGCGACGATGGCTTCGGGGCTTTCCGGCTTCTTCGCCACCGTCTCCAGGTCGTTCACCCACTCGACCGGCACCAGCGGCTTGACCAGCGCCCGGGCGAGGACTTCGTCGACCGTCGAAACCGGCACGATTTCGAGGCCCTTCTTCACGTTGTCCGGGATCTCGGGCAGATCGCGCTCGTTTTCCTTGGGAATGAGCACGGTCTTGAGACCACCGCGCAATGCGGCCAGCAGCTTCTCCTTGAGGCCGCCGATCGGCATGACCCGGCCGCGCAGGCTGATCTCGCCGGTCATGGCGACATCCTTGCGCACCGCGATCCCGGTCAGGGCCGACACGATCGAGGTGATCATGCCGACGCCGGCGGACGGACCATCCTTGGGCGTGGCGCCTTCCGGCACGTGCACATGGATGTCGCGCTTCTCGAACACGGCCTGCTTGATGCCGAAGCCCGCGGCGCGGGAACGGACGTAGGCGTTCGCCGCCTGCACCGACTCCTGCATCACGTCGCCCAGCTTGCCGGTGACGGTGACGCGACCGCGTCCCGGGACCAGCACGGCCTCGATCTGCAGCAGCTCGCCGCCGACCTCGGTCCAGGCAAGGCCCGTGGTGATGCCGACCAGATCCTCGAGCTCGGCCTCGCCGTAGCGGAAGCGACGGACGCCGGCGTACTTGTCGAGGTTCTTGGCGTTGACCTTCACCTTGGCCGATCCCTTCATCAGGATCTCCTTGGTCGCCTTGCGCGCCAGGTTGGCGATCTCGCGCTCCAGGTTGCGGACGCCGGCCTCGCGCGTGTAGTAGCGCACGAGATCGCGCACGGCGTCGTCATGGATGTCGAGTTCGCCTTCCTTCAGCCCGTTCGCCTCGATCTGCTTGGGGATCAAGTGCTTGCGGGCGATCGCGATCTTCTCGTCCTCGGTGTAGCCGGCCAGCCGGATGATCTCCATGCGGTCCATCAGCGGCTGCGCCATGCGGAGCGAGTTCGCCGTGGTGATGAACATCACGTTCGACAGGTCGTAGTCGACCTCGAGGTAGTGATCGTTGAACGCGCTATTCTGCTCGGGGTCCAGGACCTCGAGCAAAGCCGACGACGGGTCGCCGCGGAAATCGGCGCCGAGCTTATCGATCTCGTCGAGCAGGAAGAGCGGGTTCGAGGACTTCGCCTTCTTCATGCTCTGGATGACCTTGCCCGGCAGCGAGCCGATATAGGTCCGGCGATGGCCGCGGATCTCGGCCTCGTCCCGCACGCCGCCCAGCGACATGCGCACGAAGTTGCGGCCGGTCGCCTTGGCGATCGACTTGCCGAGCGAAGTCTTGCCGACGCCCGGCGGGCCGACGAGGCACAGGATCGGGCCCTTCATCTTCTCGACCCGCTGCTGGACCGCGAGGTACTCGAGGATGCGTTCCTTGACCTTCTCCAGGCCATGGTGGTCCGCGTTCAGGATCTCCTCGGCGTACTTCAGGTCCTTGATGACCTTGGTCGGCTTGCGCCACGGGATCGACAGCAGCCAGTCGAGGTAGTTGCGCACCACCGTCGCCTCGGCCGACATCGGGCTCAT
>FTCZ01003976.1_pt1 | contig 39165 bp, 35 predicted proteins | sample 1658871 | NCBI WGS metagenome assembly FTCZ01 (sample SAMEA3914864, study PRJEB12502) | metagenome | biome: forest; material: soil | place: USA | collected 2012-03-12 | depth 0.3 m | reverse complement strand
TATTCTGCCGCCAACCCCTACAAGTTCGATATCAACGATCCGAACAGCTACAATAACGCGACGTCGATTCAGGTCTATGATTCGGCCGGCAATGCGATCCCGGCGACCATCTACTATGTCCGCACCTCGTCGGCAGTGCCCAGCACTTGGGACGCGCATATGTTCGTGGGCGACAAGGAGGTGTTCCCCAGCGCCACGCCTGCGACACCGCTCCAGCTGCAATTCGACGCGACCGGTGCGCTCACTGCGCCGCCGGCGGGGCCGACCGCCTACGCCTCGGTGCTGCCCACCGGCGCCGTCGCGCCGCTCACCATCTCTGTCGACTATGGCGCCGCGACCAAGCAGGGTGCCTATGCTTTCTCAACCGTGTCTTCGCACCAGGACGGCAACACGACCGGTAAGTTCGACAATCTGACGATCGACGAGAAGGGCCTCGTGACCGCCAGCTATTCGGACGGTTCGTCGATTGCACTCGGCAAGATCGCGGTGGCGAATTTTCAGAACCCAACCGGCCTCCACCAGATCGGCAACACCACATGGAGCGCTACCGGCTCCAGCGGTTCGCCCAACATCGGCGAGGCCGGCTCCGACGGCCGCGGCACGGTCGCCTCGGGCCAGCTCGAGATGTCGAACGTCGATCTAACGACCGAGCTCGTCTCGCTGATCTCGGCGCAGCGCAACTTCCAGGCGAACGCCAAGGCGATCGACACCGACAAGCAGATGCTGTCCTCCATCATCAACATGCAGTGATGATGGCGACGGCAAGGTAGCACGGGAAATCCGCAATGGACCGGCTGATCTACACCTCGCTCTCGGCGATGCGGGCGCTCACGCAGAAGCAGGCGATGACGGCGAACAACCTCGCCAACGTCAACACCACCGGCTTCCGCGGCGACCTCACCAACAGCGAGGCCGTCTATCTGGGCTCGGCCGACGGCGCGATCTCTGCTCGCGCCCAGGCGACAGACAGCCGGGACAGCGCCGACATGAGCAGCGGCACCGCCATCGCCACTGGGCGCGACCTCGACGTCGCGCTCAACGGCGACGCGCTACTTGGGGTGCAGGCCCCCGACGGAACCGAGGCATACACCCGCCGCGGCGACCTGATAATGACGGATTCCGGGCTACTGACGACCGGCGACGGCCTCCCCGTGATGGGCGATGCTGGCCCGATCACGCTCCCGCCTGCCGACAAGGTGACGATCGACAAGGCAGGGGTCGTCTGGATCGTGCCGCTGGCCGGAGATCCAGCCAACCCGGTTGAGGCGGACCATCTGAAGCTCGTTTCCGCCACCGGATCCAAGATCGCCAAGGGCGAGGACGGGTTGTTTCATGTCGCCGGCGGAGGCGCGCTTCCGTCGGATCCCAACGCCCGTGTCACCTCGGGCTCGCTCGAGGGATCAAACGTCAACGTCACCAAGACGCTGACCGACATGATCGACGCCAGCCGTGCCTGGGAAACCCAGGTGAAAATGCTCAGCGGTGCCAAGGAAATGGATACCTCCACCGCCGAGCTAATGAACCTGCCTGAATGATCCGGGTCCACGCGAAACTGCCGAAGGAGTAACCTTCCATGACCAACGCCGCCCTTCATGTCGCCCGCACTGGCCTCGATGCCCAGCAGGAGCGCATGCGCGTTATCGCGAACAACATTTCGAACGTAAACACCACCGGCTTCAAGCGGGACAGCGCGAACTTTCAGACGCTGGCCTACCAGTACATGACCCAGCCCGGCGCAACGTCGTCGGGCGATGATAAGTACACACAGGGCCTGGCGCTGGGTTCGGGCGTGAAGATCGCGGGCACCTCGCGGTCCGACACGCAGGGCGCGATGAACCAGACTGGCGCCTCACTGGACGTAATGGTGCAGGGCAACGGCTTCTTCCAGATCCAGCAGCCGGACGGTACCATCGCCTATACGCGCGACGGCCATTTCACCGTCTCACCAGAAGGGCAGATCACCACGCAGGATGGCCGCGCCCTGGTGCCCAATATCCAGCTGCCACAGGGCTATACCTCCCTGACGATCGGCGCCGACGGCACCGTGTCAGTGGGCACCCCCAACTCCACTCAAGCGACGCAGCTCGGCAAGATCCAGCTCGCCAGCTTCGTAAATCCGACCGGCCTCCAGTCGATCGGCGGCAACCTCCTCACCGAGACGCAGGCGTCGGGCACACCGCAGCTCGGCGACGCCGGCACCGACGGCCGCGGTACGCTCCAGCAAGGCGCACTCGAAGCCTCGAATGTCGACGTGACGCAGGAACTCGTCGACATGATCGAGACGCAGCGGGCCTATGAGGTGAACTCCAAGATGATCAAGGCGACGGACGAGATGCTCCAGTTCGCCAACCAGAACATGTGATCGCCAGTATGACGAGACTCACCACCACTTTGCTCGCCTTGGCGCTTGGCACCGTCGCGTTCGTCGCGACGGCGATCCCGGCCTCCGCGCACAAGAAGGAGCCAAAGGTCAACGAGTTCGCGCCGACGCTCGCCCCGCCGATGCCGGTCCCGGCTGCGAACGGCGCGATATTCCAGGCGTCGATGGGCTATGCGCCGCTGACGTCCGGCGCACGCGCAGCGATGGTGGGCGATCTCGTCACGATCGTGCTGATCGAGAACACGCAGGCGCAGAAGACCAACTCAGCATCCACGGATCGTTCGGGCAATATCGGCATCACCCCGCCGCCGACGGGCCCCCTGTCCTTCTTCAAGGACACCGACACCCAGATCGCAGCCAATGCCAAGTTCAGCGGCAAGGGCGCGGCCCAGCAGTCCAACCAGCTGTCGGGTGCGATCACCGTCACAATCGCCCAAATCTACCCGAACGGCACCTATCTGTTGCGCGGCGAGAAGCATCTGACGCTCAACCGCGGCGACGAAACGATCCAGATCTCCGGCATGGTCCGCGCGGTCGACATCGACTCCTCGAACAGCGTGCCGTCGACCCGCGTCGCCGATGCCCGCATCACCTACACCGGCAAGGGTGAGATCGCGCGCGCCAGCTCGCAGGGCTGGCTTGGCCGTTTCTTCTCCCGCGTCAGCCCGTTCTGAGGATCGCCTCTTGAAGCGTCTCTTCCTTCTTCTGCTGGCGGCCATGGCCGGCTTCGCGACGCCTGCACAGGCCGACCGGATCAAGGATCTCGGCACCTGGCAGGGCCTGCGCGCCAACCAGCTGACTGGCTACGGCATCGTCGTCGGCCTGTCCGGCACGGGCGACGACAGCCTGGAATATGCGACGCAAGCAATGAAGGGCGTCGCCTCGCGCTTCGGCCTCCAGATACCGCCGGGCGTCAACCCGGCCACCAAGAACGCCGCCGCCGTGCTTATCACCGCCGATCTGCCCGCCTTCGCTAAGCCCGGCCAGACGCTGGACATCACCGTCTCGGCGCTGGGCAAGGCCAAGAGCCTGCGCGGTGGCACGTTGGTGCTGGCGCCGCTGGTCGGTGCTGACGGACAGATTTACGCGATGGCGCAGGGCAACCTCGCCGTAGGCGGCCTCGGCGTCTCCGCGGCAGACGGCTCGAACGTCGTCGTCAATGTGCCGACCGCCGGCCGCATCCCGGGCGGCGCCACGGTGGAACGTGCGGTCGACGCCGGCTTCGCCACCGCCCCCACCATCAACTTCAACCTCTCCGAAGCCGATCTCACGACGGTCCAACGGGTCGCCGCGGCGATCAACCGACAGCTCGGCGCCGGCCGCGCCCAGGCGATCGACGCCGAAACCGTCGCCATCTCCGCTCCTCCCGGTGCCGAGAGCCGCACCGCGATGATGGCGCAGCTCGAGGAGCTTCAGGTGACGCCGGCCGACGCTCCCGCGCGCGTGGTCGTTAATGCTCGGACAGGAACGGTCGTTATCAACGGTGCGGTCCGCATCGCACCGGCCGCCGTCAGCCACGGCAAGTTGACCGTAAAGGTCGACGAGAAGCCTCGGGTCTCGCAGCCCGCGCCCTTCTCCAACGGCCAGACCGTGGTGACGCCCAACAGCGCGATCTCGGTGGAGGAGAAGGCATCGCCAGCATTCCAGATCAAGGGCGCCAGCCTGGCCGACATCGTGAAAGCGGTGAATGCCATTGGTGCCTCCCCAGCCGACCTTGTCGCCATCCTTGAAGCGCTGAAGCAAGCCGGCGCCATGAAAGCGGATTTGATCATCCTATGATCCAGGCAGTCCCCTCCTCCACCCTCGCCGCCACCTCGGACGCCAAGGCGACCGCGGAGCAGACCAAGCTGAAATCGGCTGCGCAGGCATTCGAAGCCGTGTTCCTGCGCCAGATGATCGGATCGATGCGCCAGGCGGGCCCCGGTGACGGCATGCTCGACAACGACGCCTCTAACCAGTTCCGCGACATGTCGGATGCGAAGATGGCGGATTCGATGGCACACAAAGGCGTTCTAGGTATCGCCGACATGCTCATGAAACAGATCGGGCCAGTCGCCGCGAAAGCCGCCAGTGGTAACGGAGGCCAGCCATGAGTGACCTGCTCAGCATCGGCTCATCGGGCATCAGCGCCTACGCCGGGGCGCTTGCCGCGATCGGCAATAACGTCGCCAACTCGGATACGCCCGGCTACACGCGCCGCGGTGTCGTTCTTGAGCAGAATGCAGCGGCGGATGCCACGCAGGCATATTACACGCACCGCACCGAATTCGGCGGTGTGCTGACCACCAGTGTCACGCGCGCGGGCGACGCCTATCTGACCGCCGCTGCACGCACCGCCGCGGGTGAGGCCGGCCAGGCGAACATGCGCTTCTCTTGGCTCTCTAACACCGAAAACGCCCTCGGCAACGGGTCGACAGGCGTCGGCCAGAGCGCGACTGCTTTCTTCAACGCCGGTGACCAGCTGGCCGCGGATCCCGGCAACAGCGGCAGCCGCAAGCAGCTCCTCGCCTCGCTCGACCAAACTGCAGCCTCCTTCCGCTCGACCGCGAGCGCGCTTGCCGACACCTCGAACGGCATCGCCAATGCCGCCGAGACGACAATCCACACGGTCAATTCCGATCTCGACGCGCTGGACAAGGTCAATGCCGCGCTCAACCACCAGGTGCCAGGCTCATCGGCCCAGGCGGACCTGATGGACCAGCGCGACCGGCTGATCGACGATCTTTCGGGCCATATCGGCGTGACCGTCAGCGTTGCCGACAACGGCACCGCCACTGTCCGGCTGGCTAACAATGGGCTGCAGCTGACGGCCGACGTCACCAACAACGTCAAGGCGGCCGGCGCGCGCTTCGCGGTGGCGGTGGGCGGCAACGGCACGCTGTCGCTGCAGGCAGTCACGGTCGGCGCCACGCAGCCAATTGCGTCACCGGGCGGCGAACTTGGCGGGCTAATCGACAGCGCATCGGTCGTCGCCGATCGCCGCAATACGCTGGACAAGATGGCGACCGACTTCGCCGCTGCCGTCAACAACTGGCAGGCCACGGGCGTGACCTCTGCGGGCGCCGCCGGCGCGCCTCTCCTGACGGGCACCGACGCCGCGTCGCTGACGATCACGACTTCCGACCCGAATGCGATCGCCGCGGGCCTTGCCGGTGGCGCGAGCAATGGCAACCTGCTCAATCTCAATGCGCTGCGCGGTGCTGGTGGCGTCGAGCAGAGCTGGGCTGGCATGGTTACGGATCAGGGCCAGATGGTTGCCGCCGCGAAGACGGCCAACACGGCGGCGTCCTCAGCCAGCGATTCGGCCAACAGCGCACGCTCCGCCAACACGGGTGTCGACCTCAACACCGAGGCGGCCAACATGATCCACTTCCAGCAGGCCTATAACGGTGCGGCCAAGGTGGTTCAGGTCGCCAAAGACACCATGCAATCCATCTTCGATCTGTTCTGAGGGGAGCCAGGATGCTCATTTCGAGTTACAGCCTCTCGTCCGAGATCGGCCGCCAGCAGGCGCTCGAGGCTCAAATCGCGCAGCTCCAAATCGACATCTCGTCGGGCGTCAAGGTGCATGTCGCCTCCGATGACCCGCAGGCGGCCGCGCGCATCGGGCAGATCGGGCGCCAACAATCCGACGAAGGCATCTATGCCAGCAACGTCAAGCAAGCGCAGGCAATCTCGGCACTCGTCGACGGCAATCTCGACAGCGTCCAGACAGCGCTCGGCCGCGCCAAAGAGCTAATGCTGATCGGCTCGAACGGCACGATGAACCCCGGCGACCGTGCGAGCATCATCACGGAGCTCCAGGGAATCCGGCAGAGCCTACAGACCTACGCCAACCAGACCGACTCGAGCGGCAACCCGCTCTATGTGAAGGGCGCCCAGCCCCCACAGATCCCCATCGGAAAGGCAACCACGATCGCTGCCGCCGACAGCTATGACGACGTTTTCGGTACAGTCACGCTCAAGAGCGGAGCGACCAGCGACATCGACACCATCATTGGAAATGCGATCAGCGCGCTCCAGACCGGCAACGCGGCCCAGATGTCGACGTCGCTCGACGACATCGGCTCCGCAGCGGACCATATCACCGACGCCCAGTCCGATATCGGCGTGCGCGAGACGCGGCTCAACAATGCCAGCGACGCACTTGCCAATTCGGCCACCGATCTCGCGAGCGAACGCTCGGGACTCGAGGATACGGACGCGACAGAGGCCTACGCCACCATGTCGAGTAAGATGACGATCCTGAACGCGGCGCAATCTGTCCTCGCAACCATCGGGAAAAATTCGCTTTTCGACAAGATCAGCTAGGCCGTCGCCGCACCGGGGCCAGGGTGAATCGGCTGTTAGCTTAGGGTTTCGTTTCCGATTGCCCGCTATCCCCGGAAGCCAAGGCAGGAACGGGCGGCGGGCTTCGGCCTGGGCAAGCGTCAAACAGGGGTTTTGGGTTCTATGTTCGCAGCGATCGGCCTGGTCGTGCTTCTTGGCATGGTGTTCGGCGGCTTCGTCTTCACCGGCGGAGACCTGCACCCGATCCTGGAGGCCGTCCCCCACGAGATGATCATCATCGGCGGCGCCGCTGTGGGTGCTCTGGTGGCGGGCAATTCGATGAAGGAGCTCAAGCAGTTCGGCGGCGGCCTGGGCAAGGTATTTCAGGGGCCAAAGTACAAAAAGCAGGATTATCTCGACGCGATCTTCCTGGTCTCGACGCTGATGAAGATGCTGCGCACCAGCGGCCCCGTCGCCGTCGAACCGCACATCGAGGATCCGAAATCCTCCACCGTCTTCGCCGAATATCCGAAGCTGCTGAAAGACGACACGCTAGTCCACCTGATCTGTGACACGTTGCGGCTGGTCGTGGTCTCGTCCGGCACGCTCGATCCACACGCGGTCGAGGAGGTAATGGACAACAGCCTCAAGACCCACCACCACGACGCGATCCGCCCGGCGGACATGTTGCAGAGCCTTGCCGACGCCCTGCCGGCGCTCGGTATCGTCGCCGCCGTGCTGGGGGTTGTGAAGACGATGGGCTCGATCGACAAGCCACCAGTGATCCTGGGCGCGATGATCGGTTCGGCGCTTGTCGGCACCTTCATGGGCGTGCTGCTCGCTTACGGCATCGTCGGCCCCTTCGCGTCGCGCTGTCGCCAGGTCGTCGAGGGCGACGCCGCCATCTATCATGTCGTGAAGCAGATCATCATCGCCTCGCTCCACGGCCACCCGCTGCCGCTCGTCATCGAGGCTGCGCGCTCGTCGATCAGCCACTCGAACCAGCCGGCCTTCGCCGACGTGTTCGACGGCATGCGCGGTCGCTAGACAATGGCAAGCGCGGCTCCCAAACGCCGGAATGAACCCGAACCGCCCAAGATCATCATCGTCAAGAAGGTGACCGGCGACGGCCATGCCGCCCATCATGGCGGGGCATGGAAGGTCGCCTACGCCGATTTCGTGACGGCAATGATGGCCTTCTTCCTGCTGCTCTGGATCCTCGGCGCAACCACTGAGAAGCAGCGCAAGGGCATCGCCGACTATTTCTCGCCCACGCTCGTGGAGATGCGAGAGAAGTCGGCCGGCTCCAATGGCGCCTTTGGCGGCGACAGCATCATCGCCAAGGACAAATACGCCCACCGCGCATCGCAGACCGGATCACGCAGCATTACCATCCCCAAGGACGCGTCTGGTGGCATCAAAGAAGGCGCCGCTGCAACCCGCACGCGCGACCGCGCCCGCTTCCGAACGCTAAAGCAGAAGATCGAGTTGCGGATGCAGGCCAATAAATCGCTGACCGGCCTCACCCCGCACGTTCGCTTCACCGAGACTCAGGAGGGGTTGCGCATCGACATCGTCGACGGCGCCGACTTCTCGATGTTCGCGCTCGGCTCGGACCAGCTTGTGCCGCGCGCCGCCCAGCTTATCGGCGAGGTCGCCAGCACCATTGCTGGCGTTCCCAACGGCGTGATCGTGCGCGGTCACACCGACGGCCTGCCCTATGCCGCCGGACGACAGGTGAACAACTGGACGCTTTCTTCCGGACGCGCGGAAGCGACCCGCAAACGGCTCGCCGACGGCGGCGTCGGCGCCGACCGTTTCGTCCGCATCGAGGGCGTCGCCGATCGCGAGCCCTATGAGCCCTCCGACATCTATGATCCGCGAAATCGCCGCATGTCGATCACACTCGCCTGGAGCGCCGACGGCGCCGACGAGCATGACGTCCAGGACATGCAGGCCAAGGTGAACGCCGGCAACGCGGCAAACGATGCCGGAACACGAGGCTTCGACCCCCGTTAACTCTCCCGCCACATTGGGGAGAGACGATCATGGGCGACTATGCGGGCCGCAACAGCGAGGGCCATCACCGCATTCTCGACGATGATCCCGTGGCGATCGCGCTTCTGAAGGAAGAACATCACATCTTCCGCACATTGTTCGACAAGGCGCAGGAGCAGGATGGTGACGCATTGCTCGTCACCGCGCGGGAGATCTGCCTGCGCCTCGGTGTCCACATGACGATCGAGGAGGAGTTCCTTTACCCCGCACTCAAGGCGCTGGGCGACGAGGAGAAGGATGAGGTGAACGAAGGCATCGTCGAACATGCCTCCGGCAAGGCGCTCTGCGCGGAGATCGAACAGCTCAACGGCGACGAGGAGCTGTTCCAGTCGAAGGTCCACGTCTTGGGCGAAGAGACCGTCCACCATATCGACGAAGAGGACGCGGAACTGTTCGAGACAGCCAAGAAGGCGGCCAACGACGGCAGGATCGACCTCGACGCGCTGGGGAAGCGAATGCGGGCACGCCAGAAGGAACTCTATGACCGGATCGCCGAAACAGGCGAAATGGGCCCAACCCGTGAAGCCGAGACGGAAGAGATCCCGAGCCGCTGAGCAGGTGCAGCCACATGGGGTTAGTACGGATGTCGCTTTGCCAGATCGGGGGCGAGCCCCTGCACGCCAACGAGCCAAGCGACACGGACCAGTTGCGCGCTACATTGCCGTTCCACTTCGGCAACCCTCATGAGCGAAGCTCGGTCCGCTCCTGGCTCAGACGACCGCGAAACCGGGGAAGAGTGCTCCGTTCGGCATCTAATCCTTAAGACTGCTTGGCCTCCTTCGATCGCGTGGTGAGGATGGCCGCGCCGGTACTGGTGCCGGCGGATGGGCGCGGGAACCGGGTGGCGCAGCCGACACGAGGCAAACCCGATCACCTGATCGGCATCCAGATTCTGCGCGGCCTCGCCGCGAGCGCCGTCGCCCTGCACCACAGTCTCGAAATGTCGAATGGCGTGCCCGGTCGGTTCAGCCCCGACTGGTTAACAACCGCCGGCGCTGCGGGCGTCGACATCTTCTTCGTGATTAGCGGCTTCATCATGCTGCATGTGAGCTTTCCCGATGTCGACAAGCCGCTCACGCCCAGCTCCTTCCTCGTGCGCCGCGCGCTCCGCATCTATCCCTTCTACTGGCTGTGCAATCTCGCCATGCTGGCGCTGGCCGTGGCCGGCTTCCTGCGGCACCAAGATCATGGCGCGAAAACGATCCTGCGTTCACTGCTCCTACTTCCTGGCGACCACTATCTGCTCGGGGTCGCCTGGACGCTGGTCTATGAGATCTACTTCTACATCCTCTTCGCGGCGTCGCTTTTCGCGCGGTCGATCATCGCCTCCGTTGTGATACCGAGCGTCATGATCCTCGGCCTGATGTTAGCGTCCCCTCTCCTGCCATCGGGAGCGGTACGGGACTTTCTGGGCAATCCGATCGCCGTGGAATTCTGTTTAGGGCTCGGGTTGAATCTTGTGTGGCGACGCCATCGCTTCGGCGGACGCCTTCCGCTCGTCCTAGGGGGGATCGGGGCCTTGGCACTCGCGCTGGCACCGCTGGTCTTCATCCCGCCATCCACCAACGGACTGCTTCCCGCCCGACGGATCTTCGCCTGGGGGCTTCCGGCGCTGCTGATCGTCGCGGCCTCGCTCCGGCCTGTCCACCCACGCCGTCTGGTGCGCGCGGCAGCAATTGTCGGCGACGCATCCTACTCGATCTACCTCAGCCACATATTCCTGATGATCGCGTATGGTTGGTTGCTCAGGATCCCGGCTGTTGGCCAGATGCCCCAGCTCTTCCTGGTCTTCGTCGTGACGCTGTCCTGCGTGATCGCAGGCGTCGCCTGTCACTTCGCTGTGGAAAAGCCGACCCTCAACCTTCTCCACAAGGCTCGGCAGAGACGGCGCACCTCTGCCCTAATCAGACCGCCTGCCGTCGGCGATCGTGCCGAAGAGGCAGCCTCTCCCTGACAATGGAGGGACGCTCCCGGCTCCGTTACCCCGATCGTATTAGCCTCTTCCGAGTCACCGGATGCCCCTTTCGGGCAGACCGTCGCGCGCCGTGGATGATCGTTGGCCCTAGATCGGCGCTTACTGCCGCACGAGTGATGTCATTAAGGGGTAGCCGCTCAGGGCGCGGTGCCGCGCTGCAAACAAAGGCGGATTTTCGCGTTTTGCCGACGTTGCCCTCTCTAGCCGCGATTTTCGTGGAGAGCGTGAGGCCGCTCCAAGATCGAAAGCAAAAGAAGGACATCCGGTGGCCAAGGCTTTGTGTAAGGCGATGGGGAACAACTCATGGGAGCCTTGTTCGAGGGTTTCGAACTTATCGGGAGTCGACCGTCAGCGCGAGTGCCAAGACTCTTCCAGGCGTCGTTGGTAGCGATCGATTCGTCCCTAATCCGCGCGGTGGACATCGTGCTCAGCAGCGCGCTCCTGATCGTGCTGGCGCCGCTCCTGCTTGTGATAATGATCGCGGTGCGGGTCGAGGATCCCGGCCCCATATTCTATTCGCACCAGCGGGTCGGGCGGTTCGGCCGCGAATTTCCCTGCCTGAAGTTTCGCAGCATGGTGGTCGGCGCCGATACGCGGCTGGACGAGATCCTGGCCCAGGACAGCCGATTGCGCATGGAATGGTTCATCGACCGCAAACTTCGGAGCGATCCTCGCGTCACCCGCGTCGGTGCATTCCTGCGTCGATCGAGCCTCGATGAGCTTCCTCAGATCATTAATGTCCTGCGGGGTGAGATGAGCCTCGTCGGCCCGCGCCCCATCGTCCCCAGCGAAGTACCGAAATATGGCCGCTACATCGCAAATTATTGCAGCGTCCGACCAGGGATGACTGGACTATGGCAGATCAGTGGCCGCAACGATGTCTGCTACCGCCGGCGCGTGGCGCTTGACGTTCTGTATACCCGCACGCGCTCGCTAAGGCTTTATCTGCTCATCATGATGCGAACACCGTTCTGCGTTCTGGTCTCGCGCGGCAGCTATTAGGCGAAGAGCTTCCAGATGAGATACAATAGACCCCACAGGCACAGCGACAAGGGAACGCCCAATACGATGGCTCTGCTTGCACGCAGCTTGTTCATGCCCGGCCTGGATACTTCTAAGCCGCGCTCCATCTTGTGCGGGCGTGGCAGCCCGGTATCCGCCTTGAGCTGTTTTCGGAACATAACTGCCTTCCCCCGGACAGGCCGCATTCCGGACGCCCCTACCCGCGCCCCTCTGCAGGATAGTCGGGTATGATTTATAGTCCTTTATTATCGGACGTCACGCTTGGACCATTGGATCGGCAGACAGAAGGAGCGACAGCATGAGGAGTCGACTTCTCGCGACAAGCATTGCCTTCAGTCTCGTGCTGGCTCCGTTAGCCAGTGCATTATCGGCCGATACGGCGTCGAGACCCATCAATGACGACCAGACCTATCACCTCGGAGCGGGAGACAAGCTGCGCATCACGGTCTACAACGAGCCGAGCCTGACGGGAGAATATGGCATCTCGGCCGCCGGCAACCTGTCCTTCCCGCTGATTGGCAACGTCCCCGCGAAGGGCACGACCATCGAAGATCTCCAGGCCACGCTCCACAACAGCCTGTCCCAAGGTGAATTCGTCAAAAATGCCCTCGTCACCGTCGAGGTGCTGAACTACCGGCCCTATTATATTCTCGGCGAGGTCAACAAGCCCGGCGAATATCCCTTCTCGGTCGGCCTGCGGCTCGAGCAGGCGGTCGCCGCAGCGGGCGGCTACACCTACAGAGCGAATCGCGGAACGATTTTCCTGCGCAGAGCAGATGATGCTGCGGAACGCCGGGTGAAGCTGCGCCAGCAGACGCTCCATGTAATGCCGGGAGACACGATCCGCGTCGGCGAACGCTATTTCTGATCGCACGGCGCCGCGATCTCCGGCGACCTCAGCTCGCCGATTGCATGCGCGTCGCGAGCATGTCGTCTGACAGCGCCAACCATTTCCGCGCGAAACTCTCAAATCCGAACCTGTCGATCGACGCCCTCAGCTCCACTCGGCGGCTGCCGCGCTCTTCGTCACCCATCGTGCAGAGACGGGTCATTGCAGCTGCGATATCAGCCTCGTCCAACGCGTCCACGCGAAGGGCGCCCGGCCCCGCCACCTCGTCCAGAACGCCTTCGCGGGTCACAATCGGGACCAACCCTCGAGCGATCGCTTCGGCGACTGGAATGCCGAAACCCTCCAGCAGACTGGCGAGAACAAACCCGATCGCATGACGGTAGAGCCAAGCCAATTCACCGTCGGAGACATAGGGCAGCAGGTGGACCCCCGAAACGCGGGCCGCCAGGTCAGCGACCTCGTCGAAGCCGGGTTCCGGCCCGCCGCACAGCACATAGCGTACACCTTTAGCCGCAAGGCCGGAAAGTTCGAAGGCGACAATGCAGCGAGCCTGGTTCTTGCGTGAGCCGATACTTCCGACGGTCAACAGAAACGGTTCAACGAGGCCTCCAAGTGGCGTCGCCTCGACTTCAGACATCTCGACCCGCAAAGCAGGGTAGATGACGCGCGCGCTGGATGGTCGCGCGTCGGGAAAACGCGCCATAAAGGCGTCGCGCGACGCCCGGCTGACGAAGACGATGTGCGGACCGACATCGGCAATTTCCGCGTAGATCCCGTGATAGGCGGCGCTTATGACAGGATCGAACAGATCGGGATGGGTGAGCGGCCCGATATCGTGGCACAGAACGGCATCGCAGGGACGCAGGGAGGCAGTCGGCACAGTAAAGGGATCGAGATGCAGGAGGGGCGCTGGGCCCCGTCGCCGCGGCGGCAAATGCAGATGCCCCCCGCCGGCCCGGCCTGTAACCTGCCAGTGCTGGATGCGCCCCAGCACGCGCCCGAAAAGGCCCGTCGGCGGACGCGGAAGCGCAATAGGGCCATAATAAACGGAGCCGACCCTGTCCCCCAGCAGGGCAATGACATCGCGCCCGATGAAGTATTTTCCCGTTCGATTATGGATGGCGAGAGAGAAGTCGACGTCGATGCAAGGCTTTCCAGTACGATGATTGATCGCCTGCTTCATTGCTCGCCCCACATCCGGCCCGACGCAACCTGCTCCATCTTTAACGCAAAGCAACCAATCGTTCGCCGGTGTGAAGACGCCGATCGCCGATCTGGCGCAAGATTGCTTGGCAAGCCGGCGTATTGCGCCGATCGGGCCCGCGCCAAGTGAACGCCCGCAGCCTTAATCCCGCCGGCATAGGCACGGGTTGCGCGGTCCGCTCGATAAAATCCGCGGCGCCCGAGGTGACGTCCTGCGTGCGCCAACGCCGGTTTGAGACTAGGATCGAGCCGCTCGGATAGCATTCCATTACCGCCGCCAGCGACGATGCGCTGCTGATGCCATGCCCGCCGGTACGAGGATCCACGCCAAATTCCGCCTGTGTGAAATCCCACATTACCGTGCGGTTGAGCAGCAGATCGAACCCGCCCAGATAGCGCAGCGCGCGCAGATCATCCGCCGTAACCAGCATTGACGTGCGTGTCAGCGGGCGAAGCGCAGGCATGAAGGGCGTCCAGTCGACGCTCTCATTGTCCTCCTGCTCGGGATTAACGAAGGGCGGCTCGCCGCGCGCCAAGCGGAGAAACTCATAGAGCGTTGCCCGATACATTGGGACTCCCAACACCGCGCTCGACGCCGCCACCAGCATTACGACGGCAGCCAGCGGCGCGGCCAGCCGGTCCGGCAAATCGCGGAACGGCCAGGCAGCCCATTGGCTGAACGACGAAAGGAGCGAAGCGAACGCCATCGCCCAGACAGCGAGGATGAGCGGATCGAGATAGGAGATATAGCGATCTGACTTCATCCCCGCGAACGAGTGCAGCAAGAGGCTGACTGCAATGATCGCCAGACAGAACAAGGTGGGACGCGACCAGTTGCGGTACGCCAGCAGCGCGGCCACCGGCAACAAATGGAGCAGCCATCCGTAGGAATTCGCCAGAAGGCTGTAATAGAAGGTCGGGCGGCTGCTCCCGGCCTCAGCCCAGAGTGCGACATGGCGGAATTGGCGCATCGCATCGAGTAGCGCCCCGCCACCGACAATCAGCGCGACCAGCAGCACGGCCAATGCGCCCCCTGCCGCCAGCCAAAGGCCTCGCGACCAGCGATGGAACCCGAGCGATCGCGCCACGATCGGCGCGGCCCAGAGGCCGACTCCGATCATTGCGATCGCCGTCGTCGCCTGGATGTAGAGCGCGAGCGCAAGTGCGATGGCCGCAAGCAGGCCGCGTGCGATCCGTTCGCCGAGGCCGAACGTCCTCCAGTCGCCTGCCAGCGCATAGCTCTGGGTCGCGAAGATCCAGACAGCCAGCACATGCCAGCTATAGAAGCGGGCAAGCTGCGAAACGTCGATGAGCCGGAAGCTAAAGCAGACCAGAAACGCTGCGATCCATGCGGCTCGTTGGCCGGCAACGGTGCGAACCCAGATGAAACTCGCCCACACCTGTAGTGTGCCGGCAATGATCGCCGGAAGACGCGCTGTGAGCGGGCTTCCACCAAACAGCTCTATGCTGAGGCCCGTCGCAACCGTGTACAGCCGGACGCGCAGATATTCGCCGCCAGCGATCGAGACGCCATGCCCGGCTGCCCAAGATTGGCCGGCCAGAAGATGATAGAGTTCATCATTCTCGAATGGCCGCCCCTCGGCACCCATGCACCGCAGCGCGAACGCCATGAGGCAAAAACCGGCAATGCCCAGCCAGCCCGATATAAAGCCCTGCGCGCCAGTCGTTCGCTCTCGTTTCCCGGGCCGTCTCATCAACATGACCGGGCTACCACCAAAGAGTGAAGGTACATCGGCGGCCCCCTCTGTAGGCTCGCTCTCGCCTGACTGCCTGCAGCACCGGGACCCCTCAAGGAACGGGAGATAAAGGCTGGCGGGCGGCGAATATGTAGTAGCGAAGCGCCAGGTCCGGCTCTCCGGCTCGCGATGGAGCGAACATGGTATATGCGGCGGTGGACGGTCATGTTCATCTCGAAACGGCGGATCCGGCGCTTCTCGACGCCGCCGCCGACAATCTCCGGCTGAGTTCGACGCACGATCCCGCGCTCGGCGTGCTGATGCTGACTGAGATGCCCCGCCTGTCTTTCTTCGACAGCCTCAAACGACTGGCGACTGGATGCAGCGAGGAGGATATTTCCTTCTGGCATCGCCGCGCCAGTCAGCTTCCGCTCCTCGTCGTAGCAGGCCGCCAAATCTCGACAGCCGAGCGACTGGAGGTTCTCGCGTTGGGCACGCGGGCCACGCTGCCGGACGGTGAGCCGCTTGCGACTGTCCTCGCTTGGTGCAAGCGGCATGGTGCTTTTCCCGTCCTACCTTGGGGCGTGGGCAAATGGCTCGGCCATCGGGGAACGGTCGTCGCGCGCGCGCTGGCGACGTGCAATCCGCGCAACCTGGCGCTCGGCGACAATGGCGGGCGGCCGGCCTTCTGGGGCGTGCCGGCGTTCCGCTTCGCCCGCGAGAAGGGTGTGAAGATTGTTCCGGGCAGCGACCCCTTGCCGCTGGCGGGACAGTCGCGGCGGATCGGCTGCTATGGTTTCGATATCGCTGTCGATGTTGACGAGCGAAACCCCGCCCGCGCGATACTGGACGCGTTGCGCGAGCCCGCGACGAACATTGAACCCTTCGGCGCGCCACGTCCGCTTCATCGTTTCCTCGCCGAGCAGGCGGCGATGCGTTTGCCAAGGCCCATCGCCCACGCATTGTCGTGAGGATCCTCGTCCTCGCGCCGCAGCCCTTCGTCACCGAGCGTGGCACGCCGATTGCCGTCCGCGCCCTAGTGTCTGCGCTGTGCAAGGACGGTCATGAGGTCGACCTGCTGGTGCTGCACGAGGGTACGGATATCGACGTTTCGGGCCTTCGCCTCATCCGCGCCCCTCGCCCTCCGTTCGTCGGCAAAGTTCCTATCGGCTTTTCGCTGGCCAAGCTCCTCTGCGATATCTTCCTTTCGATCACCGCCTTCCGACTGCTCGCGCGCCAACGTTACGACGTGATCCATGCAGTCGAGGAAGCGGTGTATCCAGCGCTGCTCGCCAAGCTGTTCTGGCGCGTGGTCGTGGTCCACGACATGGACTCGCTCATGGTCGATCAGATCGTGGAGAAATGGCCCCGCGTCGCTGCTGTACGTGGGCCGCTTGATTTCATGGAGCGGCTGGCGGCGCGTCGGGCCGATATGGTGCTGGCTGTATGCCCGCTGATCGCCGCGCGCGCGGCGGCGGCCGCCGGCTCGCACCGGGTGTTTCTGCTACACGACATCGCCTCCCCTCCGCCCAGTGGATCGCCTCCTCCCGGCTTGATGGAGCTAAGAGCCGGGCTGCCCGACGGCGCGCTGCTGGCGCTCTATGTTGGCAATCTGGAACGCTATCAGGGAGTCGATCTGCTGATCGAGGCGATGGCCAAGCTCCCCTTGGATGGCGACGCCTGCACTCTCACACTTGTCGGCGGCGACGGAACGACGATCGATGACGCCCGCGCACGCATCCACGTTCTCGGGCTCGACAACCGCGTACGCCTCACCGGCCCAGCGCCGTTCACGCATCTGCCCTGGCTGCTCGCGCAGGCGGATATCCTCTGCTCGCCCCGGCTAAAGGGCGTGAACACGCCGATGAAGATTTATTCCTACATGGCCGCGGCAAAGCCGATCCTGGCTACACGCATCGCATCGCATACCCAGGTGCTCGATGATGCAACGGCCCTGCTCGTGGATCCCACCGTAGATGCGCTCGCCGGCGGGCTGGCGGCGTTCGCCCGTAATACGGCACTGCGGACCCGGTTGGGCCGGGCGGCGGCGGCGCACGCGATCGACAACTATGGGCAGGACGCCTTCGAGGCCCGGCTTCGCGCCGCGTATCGCTTTCTCGCGTCCGCCCTTCCCTACTCCGAAAGAGCACCTGTAGCGCAAAGGTGATAAGCCGTAGGCCGCATGGTGCCCCCCTGTCCTCACTGCCAGACTTCGCCCCGACGGCGGAGCTGGTCGGGGAGATGGACGAAAACGGGATCGACAATTGTGACACCCCTTTCGCTCGGCCGGAGCGGGAGGCAGCGGGCGTCGATGTTTCGATCGTCGTTCCCCTCTATGACGAGGAGGACAATATCGCGCCCCTCTATCAGTCAGTGAAGCAAGCCTTGGCCGCCTGTCCCTGGCGCTACGAACTGGTGCTCGTCGACGATGGCAGCAAGGACTGGACTTTCGCCCGCATCGCCAATCTCGCCGATCACGACAGTCAAGTCAGGGCCGTGCGGCTGCGGCGCAATTTCGGCCAGACCGCGGCGATGGCTGCGGGCATACAATGCGCGCGGGGCGCCGCGATCGTCACGATGGATGGCGATCTACAAAACGACCCCACCGACATTCCCAGGCTCGTCGCCATGCTGGATCAGGGATTTGACATCGCCACCGGCTGGCGGCGCAAGAGACAGGACGAAGGTAAGCGGGTCGCGATCTCCAAGGCGGCCAACCGCATCATGAACATGGTGCTGGGAGTGCACATCCGGGACAGCGGATGCTCGCTGAAGGCCTATCGGGCCACGCTCATCCAGTCATTGCCCCTTTATGGCGAGATGCACCGCTTCATTCCGGCGCTGGGCCAGCTGGCCGGCTCTCGCACGGCTCAGATCGAGGTGCGGCATCACCCGCGGCGGTTCGGCAAGTCCAAATACGGCTTCTCGCGGATCTACAAGGTGATGCTCGACATCGTCTCGATCCGATTCCTCATTACCTACGCGCGCCATCCCATCATGTCGTTCGCCTGGCCGGCTGCCGCCTTCGTAATGCTGGGCCTAATGATGTTGGGCATCCTGTCAGCTGAGCATTACCCGTCGATGGTATTCTCCAGCATCGCTATGCTGATGTTCACCTCTGCGGGCTTCATGATGTGCTGGGGTTTCGCGGGACTGGTCTTCGCCGCCCTCGAGCCGCGCATGGCCGAGCTTGCCAATGTGGGCGCAGAGATATGGCGCCATGGGCCGGTCGCCGGAAAGGGCGAAAGCTCATGACTCTGGCACTGAGCATCGGCGGCCGATCCATTACGGCCCCTTCGCTCAGCGTGGTCATTCCGGTGACCCGGCCCACGACGGGGCTGCGGCGCGTGCTCGACCTGTACCGCCCCTTCCTCGACGCACTGAATGAGGGGTACGAGGTCATCTACGTCATCAGCCATTTTGATCCGGCCGAAGCGAACGATTTGCAAAGTTCCGAGGACAGACCGCCCCTGCGGCTGATCCGCGTGCCGCACCATTTCCGCGAGGCGTCCTGCGTGCGCGAAGGCGCCAAGAGAGCTCGCGCCGACAAGATTCTGGTCCTGCCGCCCTATCTCCAAGTGGCGCCGACCTCCATTCCTACTATCGTCAAAGCGCTAGGCGGGCGCGATCTGGTGGTCACCTCGCGCGATCGTCGCCGGGAATCGTTGCGCAACCGGGTGCGCGGCCGAGCCTTCCGAGCCCTTTCCCGCCTTGCTTCCTCGCATTTCGACGATCTTGGCTGTTTCGTGCTGATCGGCCGACGGCAGGTATTCGAAGAACTGCACGTGCAGGACAGCCAATACAATTTCCTGCCAATCATGGCGGAGCGGGTCGGCTTTTCGGTGTCACAGATCAGCGTCACGCAGGCGGAAAGCGATCTCAATTATCGCTCCCATGGGCTAAGCGCCTACAGCACCCGCCTGCTGGATATCCTGTCGATCAGTTTCCTCATCCAGTTCCTTCAGAAACCGTTTCGTTTCTTCGGCACGATAGGTGCTGCGATCATGGCCGCCGGACTGGTGCTAGGCATTGTGCTGCTATTTCAGCGCAGCGCCGGAAGCGTCCCGATGGCCGACCGACCGGCCCTGCTGCTCAGCGTGTTGATGGTCGTGCTCGGCATCCAAATCGGCGCGGTCGGGCTCATCGCCGAAGTGGTGCTCTTCACGCGACTGCCCACCGACGCCAATTATCGCATCCGCGAGATCGTCGAGCGCAGTGACCATCAGACGGCCCAGACGAGCCAGCACCCCGCGCAGACCGATGTCGAGCCATGATGCCATCATCATAGGCGGCGGTATCCAGGGCGCGATGCTCGCGCTCGAATGTGCGCGGCGCGGGCGTCGACCGCTGCTAGTTGAGCGCGCCACATGCGGCGAGGGGGCCACGGCAAGTAGTTTCGGAATCATCCATGGCGGCCTGCGTTATCTGCAGGCATTCGACTTTCGCCGCTGGCGGCGTTCGCGCCGCGAACAGAAGTGGTTCGCGCGGGAATTCGGCGACGCCGTGACCCAGCTGCGGTGCGTGATGCCGCTCTACCGGGGGGCACTACGATCGCGATTGCTGTTCCGAGCTGCCTTTGCCGCTCAAGCTCTCGCGAGCCGTCTGTTCGAGCTTGGCGAGGCAGGAACAGTTACGGGTCTGCTCACGTCCGCCCAGACACGCGCTCTCTATCCTATCCCGGAGGAGGGTCTGATTGGCGGCGCTTATTGGAGCGAACTGGTCGTCCACGATGCGACGGCACTGGTTCGGGCCATTCTTCGACGTGTCGAGGGCCTGGGCGGGACGGTGATTGAGCAGCGTGAGGCGAGCGAGCTCCTGACGCGCGGTGGCGCGGTCGTCGGCCTCGCCGTTCGCGACAGGGCCAGCAATGCCGTCGTCCATTACTTCAGCGATACCGTCTTCGTCTGCGCGGGCTTTGCTTCCCAGCGGATTGCAGCTCATTTCGATCGGCCCCTTCCTCTCCTGTCCGCACGAGTCCTTGCCTTCAATCTCCTGCTAGATGCGCCGGCACCGGCGGGCGTCGCGCTCGCCGTATCCGCCGTCCCGGGCCGGGGACGCAGCCTGTTCCTGCGCGAGCATGATGGCCGTCTGCTGGCCGGGACAGCCTACGCGCCTGCGACCGACCCGTCCGGGAGCACAGCTGTGCCGCGCGAAGAGGTCGAGCGCTTCCTCGGCGAAATCGTACGGGCCGCACCTACTCTGGCGAGCGCAAGGGTCCTTCGTGTCTGGTCCGGCCTGCTGCCCGATCGGGACGAGACAGGCCTTCGATTGCGGGCGCGGGACGTCGCTTGGGATCATGGACGCCATGGCGGCCCGTGCGGGCTTCACACTGTCACCCCCACCAAGCTCACCACAGCCCACGCGCTCGCTTGCGACGTGCTCGATCGGATCTGGCCCCACACCCACCCGCCTGTCGCCAACGCCGCGCGCGCGTGGCGCCCCTCGCCGTCGCTCGGCAAGGGCAGTGCGGAATGACCGGGCACCGGCGGCCTGTCGCGGTGACGGGGATCAGCGGCCTTCTCGGCGGCGCGCTGACCCGCCGGCTGCTGGGCGACGGTTACGCCGTTCGCGGATTGCTGCGCACGCCTGATGCCGCGTGGGAGGCGCAATCGGGCCTCACGATCGTCGCCGGCGACCTTGCCGACCCCCATTCGCTCACCCGGCTGGTCATGGGCACCGACACCGTCTTCCACATCGCGGCCATGTACCGGAGCGACGGGTCGTGGGAGCAATTCGCGGAGACCAACTGGCACGGCACGGAACGAATGCTCGCGACCGCTGCCGGAGCGGGTGTCCGCCGGTTCGTCTTCTGCTCGACCATCGGCGTGCATGGCAGCATCGCGGACGCTCCAGGTGACGAGGATGCGCCCCTGAATCCGCGCGACAATTATCAACGCAGCAAGCTCTACGCCGAGCAAGCATGTCGCGCCGCGATGGGCGGCGATATGGAAATTGTCATCCTGCGCCCATGCGGCATCTACGGCCCGGGCGACCTGAGGATGCTGAAGATGTTCCGGATGCTCCAGCGCGGCGTCTTCATCCAGATCGGCAGCGGAGAGGCAAATTTCCATGCCGTCTATATCGACGATCTGGTCGAGGGCTTCATGCTGGCCATGACCGTAGACGGCATCGACGGCGAGACCTTCATTATCGGGGGCGCGGACTATTTACCGCTCAAAGATTATGTCGCGACCGCCGCGGCGGCGCTGCCCGTCCCACCGCCGCGCCTCCACCTGCCCTACAAACCCATGGAGACGGTCGCGCGACTCTGCGAGACGCTGTGCGCACCCTTCGGCCTTCAGCCGCCGCTGCACCGTCGCCGTCTCACTTTTTTCAAACACAACCGAGCTTTCTCGATCGAGCGGGCGCGGACGCGGCTAGGCTATTCCCCCCGCGTCGCGCTTCCCGAGGGTTTTCGACGGACGGTGGCGTGGTATCGCGAGGAAAGGCTTCTGCCGTGAATTCCTCCGCAATCGAGGCGCCCGATGTCGAAACATCGAGCGAAGCCTATGCCCGGCGCTTTTCGGGAGCAGCGGGCGCCTTCATGCTGGCCCGTCAACTCGCCATGATCGAAAGCCTGCTTTCGGACAAATGCGGTGCCACGATCCTCGATGTCGGGGGTGGCCACGCGCAGCTGAGCGGCCCGCTCGCCGCCGCCGGTCATCGCGTGACGGTGCTGGGCAGCACGCCGGCATGTTCCGCCCTGCTGGCGCAGGATCGCCGGAACTCGGCCGTGCGGTTCGTGGCCGGATCCCTCGTTAACCTGCCATTCGGAACGGGGAGTTTCGATACGGTCATCGCGATCCGACTGATGGCCCATATCGGCGACTGGCGGCGCCTCGTCGGCGAAATGTCCCGGGTCGCGCGCCAGACGGTGGTGATCGATTATCCGACGTGGACGAGCAGCAATGCCCTGTCACTACTGACATTCGGGATCAAGAAGCGGATCGAAGGCGACACCCGCAAGTATCGGAGTTTCTGGGACGGGGAGATCGCTCGCGAATTTCGCCGGCACAACAAGCGTGTTGTGGCGCATCGGAGGCAGTTCCTGCTGCCAATGGCGCTTCATCGCAAGGCCGGCGGGCATCGCGCCTTTCAGCGCTTTGAGGCAGCCGCCGCCCATTCCGGCCTGACGTCGTTGTTCGGAAACCCCGCAATGCTGCGGGCAGACACCATCCTCGGCTAACGCCGTGCTGGATCTCGTCATCAACGGCCGTTTCCTCAGCCAGCGTACAACCGGCGTTCAACGTGTCGCGCGGGAATTTGTTCGGGCGCTTGACCGACTGCTCGGCGAAGGCGCGCTACCCCGCATACAGGCCCGTCTTGTGGCACAGGTCGATGCCGATCCGGGGCCACTTGAACTGCGTCATATCGCGTTCGAGGCGGTGCCGGGTGCGCGCGGTCACATCTGGGAACAATGGGTGCTTTCCCGCCATGTCCGCGGCGGGACGCTGCTCTGCCTCGGGAACAGCGCACCATTGGCCAACCTGCTTTCCGACCGCCCCGTCGGGGTCATGCTGCACGATCAGGCACACCTACTCTACCCGCGGGATTATTCGGTATCCTATCGTCTCGCCCACCGGTTTCTCGAGGCGTGTATCGTCCGCCGGGCCCGCCCCCTGATCCTGGTCTCCGAGTCGGAACGACGCGCACTCGCTCAGCGCGAATCCGGTTCGCCGCCAAACGCTATCGTGGCACCGAATGGAAGCTGGATGGATGATCGCGCCGTCGGCTTTTCTCCACCGAATAGCCGCCTTTCACCGCGACAAGGCTATGGCCTCTTCGTTGGCACCCTGAACAGCCGTAAGAATGTCGATGGCCTGCTCTCAACCGCAATCAGCCTGGCACGCGAACGCAATCACAGCTTCCGTTTCGTCGGTCCGCCTGCCGATTCCGGCTGGATCGCCGACCGCATTCCCGCAGATGTACGACCGCTCATAAAGTTTACGGGTTATGTGGCGGATGAGAATCTGCCCGAGCTTTACCGGAACGCCGCCTATCTCCTCTACCCGTCCTTCTATGAGGCGTCCGGCCTGCCCCCGAGCGAGGCGATGACCTTCGGCTGCCCCGTCGTTGCATCGGACCTTCCCGTCTTGCACGAACGCTGTGGTGCGGCGGCCATCTATTGCGATCCGCACGATCTCATATCGATCCATGACGCGGTGACGCAGATCCTCGACCATCCGGAGCGCGCCGCAGTCCTGGCCCAATATGGGCTCGCTCAGGCCAGGCGTTTCACTTGGCGCCGGCAGGCCCTGCTCATCGTCGAGGCGCTTGAACGCGCGTCGAATACCGCGCGCTATCATAGCGGACGACGCAGCACGGATATCCGCCCATCCGCCGCACCATGAGCGACTCGGGCTAAGCCTTGCCCCTGCCCTGCTCCACGGGAACGACCGTCCCTTCCTGACTGCTGACCGGGTCATGCGATCCGTCGGCCGCAAGCGCCAGCACGATTTCGAGCAGCCTCGATCCCGCACGCGCCCAGGTAAATTCCGCAGCGCGATGCAAGCCTGCCTCCACTTTCGCCCGGCGATAGGCCTTGTCGTCAGCGAGGGCGCGAATGCCCTCCACCCAGTCTTCGGGATCGTCCACGTCGGCATAGCGTACGGCGTCGCGATAGATTTCGGGCATCGCGCCAGCCGGCGCCACGAGCGCCGGGCAGCCGAGCCGCATTGCCTCGAGCGGCGGCAAGCCAAATCCTTCCGTCCGCGACGGCATAGCGAGACAGACCGCCTTCTCGTACAGGCCGCGCAGCACATCATCCCCGATACGGCCGATGAACATGGCATTGGGCGGCGGCACGATTCTGGCCGCGACATGATCCGCCTCACCCTCACCGACGATCACCAGCCTGAGGTCGCCCAACGCCGCCGAGCGAAACGCCTCGAACACCACTTGCACGTTCTTGTAGCGTTTGGTGCTGCCGAACATCAGCACATAGGAGCCGCCGGCCAACTCGTATCGATCGAGCGCATCGGGTGCGGCCACAACGTCGAGGATATGATCCGCTCCATTGTACAGGACCGAGACGCGGTCGCGGGGGCAGATGCCTGTGAGGTCGATAATTTGCCGCGAATATTGCGAAACCGTCAGTGCGCCTGCGCTGCCCCGCATCATAGCCGGAGTGAGGATGCGATGCCCCCATTGGCGGCGGAGGGGATAGGAGCTGTCCGGGAATAAGAATTGGGCGTCGTGTAGTAGAAGCACGTTATTGCGCGCGAGGAGCGGAGCCAGGTTGCACAGGTTGACGATGACTGCCCGCCTTGCCCGCACCGGAAGGACGCACTGTTCCCAGAGCTGCGTGTGTCCAAGCGTTTGTTCGACGAGTGCGATCGAGTGCAACTCGGGCGTCCAGCTTCGCCGCTTTGGTAGGAAAAGACGAGCGTCCGTCCGCCGCGCCGGCGGCAGTTCCCCAAGGAGCCGATCGACCTCGCGGATCAGACGATCCGCCACGCGATGCACCCCGTTCAGCGTGCCGGAATAGAATTTCCCGTTGAAGACGATCGGCCGCGTCACCGGAGCGTCAGCGCATGACCAGGATATGTCGCGGATCGAGCCGTCGCGTGGCGAGATGGGCAAGCGCAATACAGTTTCCCCGTAGTCGCCCGCGCCGATCGATATGAGGCTCCGGCCAGACGCTGCGGAGAAGATTGGCAGCGAGGTTTCGCCCGATCATGCGCCAGGCCAGATGCACCGGCGCGCTCTGCTTGGCCAGCATGTAGAGCGGATTGGCAATCTGCGAATAGCCGAATCGTACGCCCGACGTTCGGCCTGCCTTGGCGCCCATATGCACCCCCGCGAAATGATCCGAGCGGATCAGGCGACCACGTCGCCCTAAGCGGAAGGTCAAGTCAATGTCCTCCAGCCAGCCATAGAGGGGCAACGCCTCGTCAAACCAGAGATCGTCCAATGCAGACAATCGCAGTGCCATGTTGCAACCGTAAAGCGCCTCGGCCGGGTAATCAGCTGCATTGAGCGGCGTGGAATCCGCAGCAATCAGTTCCGCCGCCTCGTCGAAGCGATAGCCTCGCCCTTTGACGCCATCAGCGATGATGCGGCCGGTCGCCCCGACAACTCTGGCGTCGCCCTCGAACAGGCACTCCACCTTCTCAAGATAATCGGTCGCGGGGAGGAAATCGTCATCAAAGAAAACGATCAGGTCCGCGCTCGTGCGTGCTCGGGCGATGGCTCGGTTCCGCTGGACACATGAACCGCGAGCCGACAGCAGCACCTCGACCGGAATGGAGGCATTTCGCACCTGCGCCACGTCCCCCTCCTCGGCACCCACAACGATAATGCCGTCCGGCGCTCTCGATTGCAGGCGAAGCTGCTCGACGACCCTGCAGACGAGATCGGAACGACCGACTGTGGCGATGCAGACGTACAGCCTCACTGGCGCCTCCCTCGCTCACCATCCCACCACTGTTGGGCATCACGCCAGCGCTGCGTTCGATCGAGCACAACGGGCTCTCTTTCCGATACGACCATTGCGCTCCATGCCGTGTCCCCAACAAGATCGGCATCAATTGGCTCGCTCGGTGCCGGCAATGACTCCCGAGGTGTCTCGCCCTCGCCGGAGCGCCACGCCCGCTTCCTGCGCAGCGCGAGCGAGGCCCCCGCCAGCACCGCGAAGTCGCTTCCCGGATCCGGACTGGGGGAGATGAAGGCGGCCGTGATCAGCACACAGAACGCGCTCCAACCGGCAGCGACACCAATCGCGTTGGAATAGGTGGTCGGCACATTGTAAGTCGAAGCCCGAAACGGCTTGATGACGGCCAGCACATACAACACGAAGGAGATGGCTCCGACGATCCCGGTGCAGCCGAGCACCGCCATCATCTGGCTGGACGAACGGAAGCTGCCTGGGCCGATGCCGAGCCCGAAGGACACGCCGAACGCCTGTAGCCCCTGCTGCGCCCAGAAAGCGCGCTGCGTAGCGGAAGCGCTGCTCTGCTTGTTGATCGTCATCGTCGTGATGATACCGCCGATGCGGGAGGCAAGGCCCGGCGTCAGCAGCAGCAAGGTAGCGATGAGGATTGATCCGATCAGCAACCCCACGGCAATCCGTAACAGCTTGGCCGACGAGGCGCCCTCCGGAAGGATAAGGGTCCGGAATCCGAACAGGGACGCGTAGAGAGCAAGCCCCAGATAGGCGGTGGAGGAGGTCGAGAAAACAAGCGTCACGGCCATGCAGACCGCAATGGGGCCGGTCATGCGTGACATGATTCCCCGGAACCAGCATTCGAACAGGAATACGAACCAGACCAGCCCATAGGCTGCGAAGCCGGAGGGTTCCGGGAAGATGCCATTCATCCGTGCGAAATCGCCGATCCGCTGGTCCAGCTGGGCATAATTGCCGTTGCGGAAGAATTGCAGGACGGTGGAATAGTCGGTCCCGGCGAACAGGGCGCCCGTCACCCCGAAAAAAATGTGGAAGCAGGCCGCAGCGATACCTGCCTTCACCAGCACCCGGCCGCCGCCCTCATTGCTGCACGCGATGTAGGCTCCGATTGCACACATCAGCGTGCCGACGAGATAGACGGCGGCGGTGATGTTCTGGGGTGTCGGTCGCAACGGAAACGTCGCGAACGTCGCAGTGCCGACGTAGCGCATCGGCACGACCGACATTTGCTCCGTGAACAGCCGTGGCCCGACATAGGCAATCACGACGCCATAGGCGACGAAGATGACCAGCGGCAGGTTTGATCGGAGAGCCGCACGCGCAAACTCCCCCTGCCCGCTGCCCGGCAACAGGCACCGCAGCGCGAGGAAGCCGAGCGCGAAGTGCAGCGGCGGAATTGTCGAGCCGCCCAGCGCCGGCAGATCGACAGCGGACGCCCCGCCCAGGACCGAGCACAGGACGACGAAACCGAACATGGCGGGCACGTCCGCCACGACCAGCAGCACCAGTCCGATGAGCGCGATGACGCCTCCGAAGATGGTGGGGATCATGGCTATGTCCCGCGCCGCACCCGCCCACGAACCGGGTTGCCTGGCCTCAACCGCATGACGCGACCGCCTTGCTATCCGGCGTCAGCAGCCTGATGCGGTAGGAAAGCGCATCGCCCCCAGCGTTTCCGTTCGGCCCGAAAGCGAAATCGAGCGTGTCCCCCTTCGCCAGACGCACGGGCAGGCCATCGATCCTGCCATGATCTACCAGCACCGAGGAGTGGATCGACTTGCCGTTGTGGAAAACGCCGATCCGCATGCCGTCGCCCTGCTTGCTCTTGGCAAGGCAGGCCGACACGATCGCGTCCCCCCCCATCGGTGCGGTGTAGCGCAGGGTCGGATCGAGCGGATTGCCGGCATTGCCGGCGGCGATAGCGGAGGTGGACTTTAGCTCCAGAGGGCGCAGCGAGGGACCGCCATAATAGGAGGTCCAGTTCCAGTCGACCATCGTCAGCGGCTGCATCGGCGGGTTCTGGCGCCGCGCGAAATAGGACCAGGGCGCCCCACCGAACTGGTAGAGCGAGTCCGCAAGCACTTCATCACGGCCCAGCGCATATTGAAAATTGCCCGTGACGATGACGGGTGCCTCCGACAGGCGCTGGATCGCCGGAATGGATTGTCCCTCCGCATCGAGGAAATGCGCGTCGCCCGTGAAATGGACCGCGCGCGGCGTGCCCCACATCACCACCGTGTTCGGCCCGAAGCGGAAGATGAAGCTGTTGCGATCCTCCGCGTCGACGCGGACTCCGCGATGGCTGTTTGACAGATAGCGGACCACTGTCCGAGCCGCTTCGCCGGCCGGCTTGATCCTTGCGGCGCTATCGTAGAGGCCCATGTTGCGGTAGGCCGGCTCGTCGATAAGCGCATACCAATAGGCGCGTTCGACACCGGCAGCGCTCAACATGCACAGCGTCCGAATCAGCAGTCCGGCCGCCGTTTTCGGATTATCGACTTGGTTGCCGACCTCGGTCGCCCAAATCGGTTTGTGGCCGCCGGCCCGCCGCATCGCGGCATCCACCCGCACCAATTCGACATCGACGTCTTCGGGATGGTCGCGATAGGGATGGACGGCGACGCCATCCATATTGGCGAGCGCACCCGCCTTGAACAGCGCCTCCAGGAAACCGGTTCCGATCACGTTTGTCGAGCCACCCAGGATCGAGACGTCCGGATGGTGCGGCTTCACCGCATCCCGCACCGCGGCCAGCAGATGCGCATAGGTATCGATGGGATCGACACCCTTGGGCAGATGGAGGCCATCGGCATTAATCTCGTTGCCTACTTCGATGGCCGAGACGCAGCGCGCCCCGTAGAAGTCGACCATAGCATTGATATATTTACCGAACGCCGCCTGTGCCGTGGGGCTGTGCGCGGTGTCGCCGCCGTCATAGGCGGCGTTGCGCGGGTCGACAACGAGCAGCACGTCGACGCCCTTCCGGCAGGCCGCGCGGACGAACATCGAGTCCCCCTGATCGAAGACATAATGACCGGGCTGAGGCTCCCCCTTGCCCCACGGGAGATCATCGCGGATTGAACGGACGCCCACCTCGGACACCTTGTCCAGCAACGTCAGCGGCCAACGCTGGTCGAAATGCGTGGCGACACCAAAAACGAGCGGCTTCGGCGGGGAAGGAGGCGCCGCCGAGCAAGAGAGAATTGGGACCACTCCTGCCAGAAGCAGGGTGCCCCGCAGCAGGCCGAAAAGCGGACGATGCATCTCAGGCTCCCACGGCTTCACGGATGCCGGCATCAAAATATTCGGGCGCGAAGCGTGCGGCCTGCCGGATCGCGCAGGCCGGCTCGAAATCCGGAAGCCACCGCTCCATTGCTTCGACGCCATCAATCAGGCTCTCCACCGTCTGCTGATCGAAGAACAGGCCTGTCTCCCCCGACACCACGCTGTCGCACGCGCCCCCGCTCCCAAAGGCCAGCACTGGCCGGCCAGAGGCCATCGCCTCGACGGGCACGATTCCGAAATCCTCCTGCGCAGTGAAGATGAGCGCCCGACACGTCTGATAGGCTGCGCGCAGGCTGCAGAAATCGAGGTGCGATACGATTTCGATATTTGGGCCTGCGCGTCGACGGACTTTCTCCGCCAATTCGCCCGTGCCCACCATCAGCAGCGGCAGCTTGAGCGCATTGAAGGCCTCGACGACGATATCGGCACGCTTGTAGGCATTCATTTGCCCGACCCAGAGGTAGCGCGGCCCGACATCGGGACTGGTTCCGAAGCGTGAGACCTCGACGGGCGGATGGACGACGACGGAATCTCGTCCCCAGGCCCGGCTGATCCGCCGCTGCACGAAGGTGGAATTGGCCAGAAACCGGTCAACCCGCGACGCCGAAGACACGTCCCACATCCGCAGGAGATGGAAGACCCACGGCATCTGCATGCCGGTGAACCAGTCCGCCGACGCGCGATAGTCGGCATAATGGTCCCACAGATAGCGCATGGGGGAGTGGCAATAGCAGACGTGCATCGCGTCTGGCGCGGCGATCACGCCCTTGGCCGGGCCAGACTCGCTGCTGATGACGAGATCGTAACCGCGCATGTCGAGATGCTCGAGCGCCATCGGCATCAGCGGCAGGTACCTCTGATAGTGCCGCCGCGCGCCCGGCAGCTTCTGGATGAAGCTCGTCTGGACCTTTTGGCCGCGAATGATCGAGGAGACCGCCTCAGGAACATAGACATGGGTGAAGATGTCCGCCTCGGGGAAGAGATGGATCAGCCGCTCGAGGACGCGCTCGCCGCCGCGCATCCCGACGAGCCAGTAATGGATGATCGCCACCCGCCGCGCCGCCATCGCAGCCCTCCCGAGATGATCTTCCGCCACCCTCTTAACGATACTAGGCGACAAAAGACGGCCATCCCTCAGGCGTAGTACTCCTTATAGTTCCTATAGTAATAAGACGCATCGCCGCGCCCGTAGCTTCCTTGTTTCTTCATATTAATCCGGCTCAGCACAACGCCGACAACATTGACATATTTCGACGGCAGAAGCCGGAGCGCGGCTTTGATCGCGTGATCGGGCGTATGACGCCAGCGCGCGACGAATATCGTTGCGTCCGCTATCGCGGTGACAAGCCTCGTCTCGGCGATCGGCAGCACGGGCGCGGTGTCGATGATGATATGGTCAAATCGCTCTCGGAGACCTTCGATCAACTCGAACATGGGCTTGCCGACGAGCTGGCCCGGAGGTCCGCGATGTCCGCTCGCGAGCGGAAGCACATGCGCACCGCTGAACGCGTCCACCTCCATCACGTCATCAAGCTTGGCTTCGCCGTTCAGCAACTCAACGAGGCCAGCCGAGCGCCTTGCCTCACACAAGCGGCGGCTCATACCGGACTGTACCCCGTCGCAATCGATTAGGATGACGCGCTGGCCATCGAGTGCCATCGAGCGCGCTAGGCAGATCGCCACGGTCGTCTTGCCCTCCTTGGGAAGCGCGGACGTGACCGCGATCACCTGGGGCGAACGCGGCGTGACATATTGTAGTGACGTGCGAAGGCTCCGAATGGCTTCGGCGAAGGCGGACCGCGGCTCTGCGACCGCTTCCTCAGGTGTGGTACGCGTGCGCGGTGTCAGACTCGATGTTAGCGGAATCCCTGCCAGATAGGCGAGCGAGAGCTGCTGCTCCACCTCTGCGCCCGTGGTGAGACCGGAGAACAGCATCTCCGCAATAAAAGCGGCGGCAAAGCCAGCCCCCAGCCCGATCGCGACCCCCAGGAACATGTTCAGGGGCCATTTGGGGCTGGAGGGAGCAAGCGGTCGCTCGGCCCAGGATACGATAGTGGCATCCGGCCGTTCCGTTCCGCCCGAAGCCACCGTCTCCTTGTAGCGGTTGAGATAGGTATCATAGAGCGCTTGCGACGACTGTGCGCGCCGGGTCAGGTCGTCAAGGCCGGCCATTGCGCGGTTGTTGGCCTGCAGGGAACCGCGTGCTCCCGAAAGGCTTCCGGAGAGTGAGCCCAGCCGACCTTCCGAAACGCGCCGCTTGGCCTGAAGATTGGAGATGACCCGCCCGATCTCGGCCTGGATGCGCTCGTCGACATCCTTTAACTCGCTCTTGGCCTTGATGACGTCGGGATGCTTGTCCCCGTAACGGGCCTGCAGATCAGCGAGCCGGCCGCTGACCTCGGCTTGCTTTGCGCGCAACCCGCTGACTACTGACGAACTGAGTGCTTCGCCGACATCGTCGCCGGATGATCCACTGCTGAGTTGCGACTGTGCGGTGCTGAGCCGCGCCTGATCCTCGGCCGCCTGCGCGCGGGCACCAGCCACGGCCTGGTTGTAGGCGGAAATCTCTTGCTCGGTGAGCGAGGCGCCGGAAGTACTGAGCAGGTTGTTCGCGATGCGATATTGCTGCACCCGCTGCGTATCCGCTTGCGCCTGCGCCCGCAGCTCGTCGAGCCGTGAGGCGAGGAAGCGAACGGCTACCTGCTTTTCCCGCAGCTTCTGTCGCAACTGCGCGCCGGTATATTGCTTGGCATATTCGTTCGCGATGCGGGCCGCGTCGAAGGCCGACGGAGCCTTGACCGAAATCTCGACCGCCCGCGTCTCGCCCAACCTGTTGACCTGGAGCATGTTGAGAAGGAGATCGATCATCAACCGCCGCACTTCCGGCGAATTGAGGTCGGGTTTTTGCGCATTCTCGGGGAGGATGCCCAGCATCTTACCGATCCAGGCACGAACGCCCGTCGGTGGCGTGAGCAGCGGATTGAAGGCGGGATCCTGTGCCAGCCGGAGCGAGGTCGCGACCTGATCGGCCAACCGTCGCGACAGCAGGACCTGCACCTCGGTGTCGGTTCGATCCGCCTGGCCGAGCGAGGTATCCTGCGGAGTGGTCGGCGCGATCTGCTCTTGCCGCATGTCGAGCACGATCTGCGACTTGGCGGTGTACATCGGCGTTTGAAGGACGGTGATCAGGATCGCCGCGAGAATGATCGTCCCGCATATGCCCAGGAATAGGCCCAACCTTCGCCGCAGTACCGTCAGCAGCGCCGCGAGATCCAGCCTGTCGTCCGCGCGGTGCCGGCCGGGTGGGCCGTGAGGCACAAGTTCGCCATGCGGCTCGCGAACGATCTCCAGTGCCTTGGTCACCGCTGGTCCCTTTTCAGCTCCGCATCGGGGGAACACTCACCTCTGAAGCTTGATGGACAACTGAACCGAGTTGCCCTTGTAATCGCGCCCGAACAGGCCACTCCCGTTCTGGTCCCGCCGATCATAGTCGAGGCCGATCTCTAGGAAACGATTGGCGAGATAACGCACGCCCGCGCCCTCCTGATTGCGCCGGTCAGTACGGCTGAGGCCGCGATACCGCTCCACCGTGTAGCCAACCCGCCCGTTGAACAGGATATTGCGCAGGATCTCCCAGTCGACCTTCGCCCCCGCATGATTGCTGATGATGCCCGACACGTTGATGTCCGGGCTCTCCTCGACAGCCTTGTCCGCATTCATGGTTAACGTCACCAGCGTCGTGACGTTCCAGACGATCGAGGCATCGTAGCTGAGGCCATTGACCGAGCGGAACCGGGAATCCTGATAGTTCCGCTCTAGATAGCCGACGCCGACGCGGCCGACGATCAGGCTGGTGATCTTGAAATCGACGCCCCCTTGGACGGTCCAGCCATGCGAATTCAGCGTGCCTGTGCTGGTACGGATATCGTAGCGTTCCTTATCATATCGACCCTGGACGAAGCCCACGATACCCGGTCCCACCTCCCAGCCGAGTTGGACCAGCGCATTGATATCATTGCGGTTGCGATATTTTTGCGACTGGATCGTCGAGCCCACGCGCACATTATTATAGACGAAGCGATCGACGCCGCCGCTTGCGCTGAGCTGGAAATGCCCCAGGTCCACCTTTGCGGCTTCCGCACCTCCGAAGGTGCGATAGACCACTGGATTAGCGCCAATGAAGATATCCCCGATTGAACCTCGCGGCTCGGTCGCGCGGGCAAAATGCCCCGTCGTGCTGAGCCTCGCGTTTGACGACACGTCGATCCGTCCCGCCCCGGCAACATTGAACTGGTCAAAATCGGCTTCGGACGCGTTGGTGTAACGCTGGATCAAGCCGCCAGCGTCGAGATTGAATTGGTGGACACTCCAGTTCGACCGGAGCGAGACGCTGGGCTGGATGGAGTAGACCCCGCTCTTGCGGGTCAGCGTATCGGTATCGAAGACATTGTCATCATAGGCCAGCGTGGCAAGCAGCGTCGGGTAGAGTGTGAAGCCGCCCAGATGCAGGCCCTGCGGATCCAGCCCGGGTCGTGACCGTGACAACACATTATTCGCCATGGCAAACTCGTCCGTCGGCGCAGCCACTGCCTGCTCCGCCCAGATCGTTGCGAAGGCCCCGGCAAACAGGAGCCCGATTAAACGCGACATCCCCATGTCGTTTTCTCCCCCTCCTGGCCCCCCTTTCAACTCGGGCGCAGCCAGTCCCTCGAAAACGGCTTTTCACCGCAGCTGTGGTACCAATGAAGTGGTCAGGCGACCAGACCAATACCCGCGCACGCCTTTTAATCCCTTGGAGTACAACAACGCGGCTGACGCCCATTCTGGTCAACCAGCCGCCTTTATCGAGTTCCCGTCCCAAATACTGACTGACTTTGCATTGGTTTTTTTCGTCCACTCCCAAATGGGTAATCCGTAAGCCGAACGGAAACGACGCGCGCAAATCGATTTATTGCGGCATCGCCGTGGATGAAGCTGCGACATCGAGGTTATCGCGTCGGCCGAATCGACGCATGCGCGGGAGGCCTATGGAACAACCGAGGCGAGGGGTCGCGGAGCGTACGACGCAAGGGGCGGCTTGGCTCATCGGCTCTCGCCTCATCGCCCGCGGAATCGACTTCGTGCTGCTGCTCGTGCTCGGTCGCCTGCTGGGACCGGCCGATTTCGGCGTGGTCGCCATCGCCATGACGCTGATTGCTATCGTCGAGGCCATCCTCGAGCTTCCGCTGCTGCAAAGCCTCATTCGCATTCCCCACGTCACGCAGGAGCATTTCGACACGGCGTTCACGCTGGGCCTAATCCGCGGACTGGTGCTCGCACTGGTATTGGGAGTCCTCGCCTGGCCATTCGCGCGCTTTTACCACGACGGACGGCTTTTCCCTTTGATCTGCGTCTTGAGCCTCGCGCCCGCCGTGAGGGGCGTAATCAGTCCCACCATGGCGATTTATGCCCGCGACATCAGTTTCCACCGAGACTTCCTGCTGGAAATATCGGCAAAACTCGTTTCCTTCGCCGTCGCAGCGACCCTTGCCTTCCTGACCGGAAGCTATTGGGCGCTGGTCGCGAGCACGGTTATGACGCCGGTATCGACCATGCTGATCTCCTACAGGATCGCGCCCTATCGGCCGCGCCTCTCACTGTCGGAATGGCATGCCTTCGCGGCCTTCCTCGGCTGGTCAAGCGCGGCACAAGCGATCCTTGCGATCAACTGGCAGTGCGACAAATTTCTCATCAGCCGCCTGACCTCACGCAACCTGCTCGGCCAGTTCTCGATGGCGAACGACCTGTCTGTCCTCCCCGTCCAGGCGCTTGTCGTGCCACTGCTCCGACCGCTGACCGCCGCCTTCGCACTGGTGCGTGATGACGAGGAGCGGCTGCGCGCCGCCTATATGCGGACGAGCAACGCGCTACTGCTGGTCGGCACGCCCCTCATGCTCGGGCTTTCCGCCCTCTCCGGCCCCGCGGTGCGCCTCATGCTGGGTGACAAGTGGACGGTAGCCGCCCCGATCCTGCAATGGCTCGCGCTGGCGACGATCCCTACAATGTTCGTCACGCCGCTCGGGGCGTTAGCGATGGCGTTGAATCGCACCAACATCTTCTTTCGGCAGGCGATCATCGAGTTCTGCGCCAAGATCCCGCTGGTCGTCACCGGCGCGTTGCTGCTGGGCATTCCGGGCGTGGTGCTGGCCCGTCTACTCTCGTCGCTGGTGATGGGCCGCGTCGCGATGGGCTTGGTGCGCGAGTTGTGCGGGCTCACCATTAGCCGCCAATGCTTGGGTCCGTGGCGTACCCTCCTGAGCGGTGCGCTCATGTATGGAGGGCTGGCGCTCCTGCACCCCTGGATTGCGGTCTCGTCCAACAGCCTGGGGCTTTCGATCGAGCTCGCAGCCTTCGCCCTCGTGGGCCTCCTCATCTACTCGGCATCTCTGGCTGCCCTGTGGCTGCTCTCCGGCCGCCCGGACAGCATCGAGGCAGCATGCGTCCGGGTCGCGTTGCGCCTCCTGCCGCCGCCTTGGCGGAAGCTTGCCACGGCCAATAGGGATTAGCTCGAAGGCGCACCGCCCTTTCGCAGCCGCGCAAAGGCGGATTCAGCGTTCATAGGCCGGCCGCGTCGCCTTGAATCCGGCGTTGCGGTGTTCGTCCCGGCCTAGGGGATCGCGCAGGACATGGCCCAGCTGACGCTCGCGATCTGCACGCACAACCGCCCGCAATTGCTGAAACCGCTTGTCGACAGGATCGCGCCGGAACTCGCCCGCCTCGGCATCACTCTGATTGTCGTGGACAGCGCCAGCGAACCGCCCGCAGCAGCAGCCATTATGGAGTGTCTCCAGCACCATCCGGGGGCGCAGCTGATATCCCTCGACGTTCCGGGCGTTTCGATCGCCCGCAACGCCGCCTTAGCTTCCACCGAAACACCGTGGCTCGCCTTCATTGACGACGATGAAGTCCCCGCCGAAGGCTGGGCAACCGCGGCGCTCGCACTTCTATCGCGCCTGCCGACAAATTGTGCTGCCTGTGGCGGAAACGTGGCCCCGCGCTGGCCGGAGGGCGAGCCACCTCCCGACATCGGTCCTCGCTGGCGGGATTATCTCAGCATCATCGAGCGGAAAGGGGAATTCGATCAGAGCACCGCGCCTAAGTTCGGAGTCGGCCATTCACTTCTACGGGTGGGCGCCGTACGGGCCGCGGGCGGGTTCGATGCCCGTCTCGGCCGTGACGGGACAAGCCTGTTAAGCGGTGAGGACGTCTTTATGGTCGAAGCCCTGCGTGCCCAGGGCTGGAGGATCTGGCACTCCGATAGCATTCGTGTGGAGCATCTCATCGACGACGCTCGACTGAAGCGCGAATGGGCGCGCGACAGGGCCTACTGGGAGGGCGTCTCCCGGGCCCGACTGCTGGCAATCATCGACCCGACTGGCCTCGCCAGGCTCCGCCGCGACATCGCCTGGAAAGCCCCTTTCCTGAAACTGCTTGGCAGCATCTCGTCCTCTCAGGAATTTGATCTGCGAAGGGCCTTTGCAACCGGCGTCATGGCCGAAGAGCGAAACGCTCGATCACGTCTTCATGCCGCGACGCGCGACGCGAGCTGAGCGTTGGACCTGCACCAGGACCGATAACCAACTCGAATATTGGCACTTCCACGTCGTCCTGTTCTGGAACAGAATCGTTCGCAGTTGCAAAATTTGGGCTTTCCGCACGGAGCTGATCCATGCCAGCTTAGCCTTCGGATCATCATGCGAAGACCATCCGCGCAGATGCGCGCTACGAGCCCTTCAAACCGGGCGGAGCGTTCATCTTCCGACCAAGGGGAGAGCGTATCGATGAGAACAGCAACGCACGTCAGTGTCGTGAGCGACAACGAACTCAGCCGCGAGGGGCTGAAAAGGCTAATCCTCGCTAGCAGCGTATCTGCTTCCTGTTCATCCTTTGCGGACCCATCCGCTCTGCCGCAGGAACTGAACGACCCTCGGCACCTAGTGCTCATCGACGCCGACACCGAGCAGCAGGCAAAGATCCTCATCATGACGATACGGTCCCGCCTTCCGCAATCGAAAGTCGCGCTGATCTGCACCGATTTCAGTCTCGGCTTCCTGAAGGACGGGCTCGCGCTCGGGCTCAGCGGTTTTCTCACCAAGGATATCAGCTTCTCGACGCTGCTGCGCCAGATCCAGCTGATCCTGTCCGGTCAGAAGGTCTTGCCGACGCGCTCCATCGAGCATCTGATTTGCGCCGATACGATCGTTACGCCCGCAGAGTGGACAAATCACGATTATGGCCGCAAATTGTCGGATCGCGAGGTGGGCATTTTGCGGTGCCTCGTGGACGGCGACGCCAACAAGGTAATCTCGCGCCGCCTCAACATCGCCGAGCCGACCGTCAAGGTCCACATTAAGGCGATCCTGCGGAAGCTGCGGGTCGACAACCGCACGCAGGCCGCCGTCTGGGCGATCAGCAAGCGGGCACGAGAGGATCTCCGCGCTCACTGACACCGATCCATTGGGATCTGCCGCAGTGCTCCGGCGGCGCGAGCGACGCATTGGCCGCGACGCTCCGTCGCCGACAACACGATCTATTCTCCGGCTTTCGAGAGCCTTTACGACAAGCGCACCCGGCACCCAAGGTGTAGGGCGGAGGTGTCGCGGGAGGTGTCGCGGGAGGTGTCGCGGGAGGTGGCTCCAGAGGCCTTCAAGTCCCGCGGACGTGCGCAGCCATTGGGCCGCGCGCAAGAGAAGGGCGTAACGTCAAATAATAGCCAGCCTACCGATGGTTATGCCTCGCTGCCGCAAACCGCCAGCGCCCGCTCCTCGAACAACCCCTGGTTCACCACCCAGATCGCAGCCTGCGTCCGGTTGAGCACGTGCAGCTTCCGCAGGATCGCTTTGACATGCACTTTAACCGTGGCTTCCGCGATACCCAGCTTTCGCGCGATCACCTTATTGGCATCGCCTTCCACCAGACACCGCAGGATGCCGATCTCCCGATCGGACAGGTTGTTGCGCGCCTTGACGTCGTCCCATTTGGTAACGGCGGCGATATGGCCGTTGGAGGCGAAGTCGTCGACAAACTCCGTGGGAAGAATCTTCTCCCCCATCGAGACCAGCTCGAGCATCAGGATGAGAGGCTCATAGGAGACCTGGCGTGCCAGATATCCGTTCGCCCCCATGGTGAGTGACTGGCGAACCGTAGCGCTGTCGCAGCCATCGCCGATCATTACGATGCGCGCCAAGCTGAGATGGGCGCGGATGAGCGCGCAAGCGGCTAGGCCGGCCTCTCCGGATTGGGCATCGACGGCGATGACATGTTCCGGTTCGTCCGGAAGTTCGTCGACAACCCGCTCGATCTCGTCGATCGCCAGGCAGCGGGTTGCGAATCCACCCTCCACCAGAAGGCGCTTAAGCCCTTCCCTTGCGATCTCATTATCCCCGAACAGCGAAATATGCGCAGTTTTTGCCATGACGTCCCCCGAGACGGCCCTCGTTTCTGCGCAGCGCAACACTCGGATAATACAAAGAGGCGTGGGCTCCCTCTCCGAAAGTATTAATTATACCCGTGATCGGTCTCCCACAAGGCGTTAACCATCCAATGTGCCGAAAGGAACCAATTTTTCGACAAATAGTGCGCGCCCGCCGCATGTTATGAGGAAGATGGCCGGTCGTTACGGTCTACAAATAATGAGCCGCCACTCGAAATTCCGGTCGATTGGTTGGACACTGATAGCGTTGCCCCTACCTCGTTATGCGCACACGTAGATGGTCCGAAAGAATCAGGGTCCAGCGCATAATGATGCGTGCATATCCGCGTCGTGACGGAGCCAGGGTGCGGCACCCCCCTCGGCGGATCTCCGGCCCGTAGAGAAGACAGTCCTCGCGCCGTGAGCGCGAGAGCTTCCTCGGTCGCCCTCCTCAATAATACCGCGCTACGTTCAGGCCATTGCCTTGACGATATCATCGACCATTTTCTTGGCGTCGGCGAGCAGCATCATAGTGTTGTCCATGTAGAACACATCGTTGTCGACGCCGG
>FTCZ01000886.1_pt1 | contig 39328 bp, 38 predicted proteins | sample 1658871 | NCBI WGS metagenome assembly FTCZ01 (sample SAMEA3914864, study PRJEB12502) | metagenome | biome: forest; material: soil | place: USA | collected 2012-03-12 | depth 0.3 m | reverse complement strand
GCTGACCGAGGCGCCGGCCGAGATGCGCTCGCGGCTGATGGGCATGGTCACGGTCGGCATCGGCACCGGCCCGCTCGGCGTGCTGGCCGCGGGCCTGCTGTCCGACGAGGTCGGCCCGCGCCACGCAGTATTGATCATGGCAGGCCTGGGCCTGGCCGCCACATTGGCGCTCGTGATCAGCCTGCGCCGCCGCTAGAGCGGCTTCTCCTCGCTTTTTTCCTCTGGACGGGGATTGTCGATGCCACTACCTTGTATAACAAGGTACCATGCTATACGATGTACCGAGGTGAATGGCGCGTGTCCGACTCCCTTCAGGTCCAACTTCGCAAAGGCGTGCTCGATCTGTGTGTGCTGGCCCTGCTCGCGCGCCAGGACGGCTATGCCTACGACATCGCCAGCCGCCTGGCCGAAGCGATCGGCATGGGTGAAGGCACGATCTATCCGCTGATGCGGCGCATGCAGAGCGACGGGCTGGTGACGACCTATCTCGAGGAATCGAGCAGCGGTCCGCCGCGCAAATATTACCAGCTCACCAAGGCCGGCCGTGCCGCCCTCGTCGAGCAGACGGCCGACTGGAACGCCTTCACGGCGGCGGTGGCGAAGATTTTGTCGGATGCCAAACCCGCGGCCCCGGCCGCGAAGATTGTCGGAGGAGAGCGATGACAAGACAGGAATTCCTCGACACCTTGCGTCGCCGCCTCAGCGGCCTGCCGCAGGCGGAGATCGACGAGCTGATCGCCGACTACGCCACCCACTTTGCCGACGGCATGGCAGCTGGCCGCAGCGAGGCCGACATTGCCGCCGCTCTCGGCGACCCGATGCGGCTGGCCCGCGAGCTGCGCGCCGAGGCGGGCTTGCGCCGCTGGGAGACCGCACGCACGCCCGCCAACTTCTTGGCTGTTCTGTTCGGCTTCCTCGCGCTGGTCGCGGTGGATTTCGTGTTCCTGCTGCCGCTGCTGGGCGCGCTCGCCCTGTTCGCGCTGATTGCCGGTATCGTTGTCCTGGCGCTCTGTATCGCGGGCTTCGTGTTGATCCTGCGGCTGTTCCACTGGGATCACGGCTTCACCTTGCATTACCTGACGCGGATCTTCGGCGGCATCGGCCTGTTGGGCGTAGGCGTCGGCGGCGGCGCGCTGCTGTTGATGATGATCGACTACGTGGTCCGCCTGCTCGGCAAATTCGCCCGTCTGCACTACGAGCTCCTCAACAAGGCGGAGATGGGAGGCGCGCATGGCTAGAACCCTTGGCTGGATCGCGGCCGGCGGATTGAGCGTCGGCGTCGTCTTCCTCTCTTTGGCCTACGCCACCGGCGGCAGTGACCTGCGGCGCAGTGCCGAGCTCGGCTTCGACATGCCGTTCGGCCGGTCGTGCGAGAAGAACGATGCGACGGCGTCGGAACGCCGTTTGAAGTGGGACGGCGACGACACAGTCAGCATCGCCGGATTCGCCACCGTGCACTACCGTGGCGGCGAAGGCGACGAGGTGATCGTGCGCGGCGCGCCCGATGTCGTTGCCAACATCGAGGTCCAGGGCGGCCGGATCACGCTCAACTGCCGTGGCATCGGATCGCACGCGGTCGACATCACGCTGCCCGGCCGGGCTTTTCGCAAGATCAACCTGTCCGGCGCCGGCAAGGTGTCCCTGGAAAACGTCAGCCAGCCCGAGCTGGCGCTCGGCATCAGCGGCAGCGGCAGCCTCAGCGCGCAAGGCAGCGTCGACCACCTGACGGTTTCGATTGCCGGATCGGGCGGCGCCAAGCTGGGAGATCTGGTGGTGAAGCAGCTCACGGTCAAGGTTTCCGGCAGGGGCAACATAGAGGCCGCCCCCAAGGATGTCGCCGACATCAACGTCAGCGGTGCCGGCAACGTCCGGCTGCTCACCCGGCCCGGGCAACTGCGCAGTCATGTCAGCGGCTCGGGCCGCATCACCCAGGCTCCGCTCGAATCAGCCGACGGAAAGAAATAGGCGCCAGGCAGCACCGGTACCTCACAGGAGCCGGGCACGGAATCTGGCACGTCGCTTGCTCGGAGACCCCGTCCGCGTAACTGGAGGGTCCCATGGATATCGGCGTGTTCATTCCGATCGGCAACAATGGCTGGCTGATTTCCAAGACCTCGCCGCAATACATGCCGAGCTTCGAGCTCAACAAGAAGATCGTGCAGCGCGCCGAGCATTACGGCCTCGATTTCGCACTGTCGATGATCAAACTGCGCGGCTTCGGCGGCGAGAGCGAATTCTGGGACCACAATCTCGAATCCTTCACCCTGATGGCAGGCCTCGCCGCCGTCACCGAGCGCATCCGCCTCTATGCCTCGGTCGCGGTGCTGACGATTCCGCCGGCGATCATTGCGCGCATGGCCTCGACCATCGATTCGATCTCGAACGGCCGCTTTGGCGTGAACATCGTCTCGGGCTGGGCCAAGGACGAGTACACGCAGATGGGCCTGTGGCCGGGCGAGGAGTATTTCGGCTATCGCTACGACTACAGCACCGAGTTCGTCACGGTGATGAAGGAGCTGTGGGAGAAGGGCTCGTCCGACTTCAAGGGCAAGTTCTTCGAGATGACGGACTGCAAGCTCTCGCCTCGTCCGCAGACGCCGATCAAGATCGTCAGTGCCGGCCAGAGCCCGCGCGGCATGGCGTTCGGCGCGACCTACTGCAACTACAACTTCACCCTGGGCAAGGGCGTGAACACGCCGACGGCGCACCGGCCGACCAATGAGATGATGGCGGCGGCGGCGGCCAAGACCGGCCGCGACGTCGGCAACTACGTGCTGATGATGGTGATCGCCGACGAGACCGACGAGAAGGCGATGGCCAAGTGGAAGCTCTACAACGAGGGTGCCGACATGGGCGCGCTCTCCTGGATGTCGGGCCAGGCCGACGCCGATCCCAATGCAGCCGAAGGCGGCACGGCCAAGGCGATCTCCGCGCCCGAGGGCGCGATCAACTTCAACATGGGCACGCTCGTGGGCTCCTACGCTTCCGTTGCGAGGATGCTCGACGAATGCGCCACGGTGCCCGCCACCAAGGGCATCATGCTGACCTTCGACGACTTCCTGGTCGGCATGGAGCAGTTCGGCCAGCGCATCCAGCCGCTGATGAAGAGCCGGCAGGACAGGTTGAAGGTCGCAGCCTAAGCCTATTCCAGTACGACTCTTGGGAAGTAAAACGACACCACCCAGTTCGGCCGGTCGACGATCGAACTGATGCGCAGGTCGGCGCAGACGCTGCAGAGCATGTAGGCGTCGATCGCCGAATAGCCGAAGCGCTTGCACAGGAGATCGATCATCTCCGAAACCGCGGTGCGCGCGCCCGTCATCAGGTCGGGGCCGATGCCGGTCGTGACCTCGTAGCCCTTCTTGTCGAAATGGTCGGTGACGGGACCGGGCGTCAGGTAGCGCGGCATCTTGAGGTCGGCGCCCTTGACCAGCTCGAACTGCAATACGACATCCATCGGGCTTTCGATCGCCGAGCCGCAGACTTCGCCGTCACCCTGCGCGGCATGGGTGTCGCCGACCGAGAACAGGGCGCCCGCAACCTCAACCGGCAGATAAAGCTCCGTGCCGGCGGTGAGATCGCGAATATCCATGTTGCCGCCGACATTGCGGGGCGGGACAATGCTGTGCAGCCCCTTCTCCGCCGGCGCGACCCCCATCGTTCCCGCGAACGGCCGCAGCGGCACCCGCCCGCCCGGCCCGTACATCGCGGGAGTCAGCAAACCGGTGTCGTACTTCCAGACGTGAAGCTTCGGGTCAGGGAACTGGTCGGCCAGCAGACCGAAGCCCGGGATGTTGCCGGTCCAGCCCCAACCCGAGGGCGCGAACGACAGGACCTTCACCTTCAGCGCATCGCCCGGTTGCGCGCCGTCGACGAAGACCGGTCCGGACACCGGATTAATCAGCGAGAAGTCGAGCGTGGCGATGTCGGCTGTCGTCGAGGCCGGTGTCAGCTGTCCCGACGACGGGTCCTTGGTCTCGAAGCGGACGGTCTCGCCCGGCGCGATGGTGAGCTTGGGCAGAAACGCGTTGTTCCAGCCATAATGCCCATGATCGCGATGAATCGTGTGCCTGGCATGACTATGTGCCATTCAGGCGGCCTTGGAGAGATTGCGGCGGCTGCGCATCAGCGGCTGGATGCGCTGGCCGAACTGTTCGACGCCGATCACGAAGTCGTCGAAGGTCAGCATCACGCCGGACAAGCCGCCGATCTCCGACATCTCGTCGAGCAGGCGCGCCACCGTGGCGTACGACCCGATCAGCTTGCAGCCGTGGTTTGGCAACGCCTCGCGGTCGCGGATGCGGCCGGCGGTGGAGTTAGCCGCGGCATTGGTATCGGCCGCAGCCTGCGAGCGCGTCCAGCTCAGCGCCTCGAGATCCACTCCGGCTTTGTAATGCTCCCATTTGGCCATTGCCGCTTCGTCGGTCTCGTCGGCGATCACCATGGTGAGGGCCAGCGCCTTGGTGCTGGAGCCGGCCGCCTTGTTGGCGGCCGTGAGGCGAGTCACCGCATCGGCACAGTCGTGCGGATCGTTGATGCCACCCGCACCGCCGCAGAAGTTGTACGCGCAGAAGCGCGACGCGAAATCGATGCCCGCATCGCTGTTGCCGGCGCAGATCAGCGGAATCTTGCGCGACGGCAGCGGTCCCAGTCGGCAATCGTTCATCGTGTAGAACTTGCCCTTGAGGTCGGACTGTCCCTTTACCCAGAGCTCGTCCATCACGGTCGCGTATTCGGCCAGCAGCTCGTAGCGCGACCTGAAATGGTCGTCGCCGGGCCAGATACCCATCTGGTCGTACTCGGCCTTCTGCCAGCCGGTCACCAGGTTCACGCCGAAGCGGCCGTGCGAGATCGAGTCGATCGTCATGGCCATGCGCGCCGCCAACGGCGGCGGCATGGTGAGCACCGCGACCGTCGCATAGAGCTCGATGCGCGAGGTGATCGAGGCGAGGCCCGCCATCAACGTGAAGGATTCGAGATTGTCGTCCCAGTGCCGCGATGGGCCGCCGAAGCCGCGCAACTTGATCATCGAGAGGGCGAAGTCGAAGCCGTACTTTTCCGCGCGCAGCACGATCTCCTTGTTGAGATCGAAGCTCGGCGTGTATTGCGGCGACGTCGAAGAGATCAGCCAGCCGTTGTTACCGATCGGAATGAACACACCGATTTCCATGCGACGCACCCTTCGTGACTGGTGCTCAGGTCGCAGCAACACCCATGCCAAAAGGTGCGGTCACGCGCCGGCCGGTGAGGCGCGGCGCGGCATTCAACAGCGTGCGTGTGTAGTCGTGCGCCGGCTGCGCGAACAATTCCCTGGCGGGCCGCATTTCGACGATCTGTCCGCGCAACATGATCGCCACCCGGTCGGACAGACGCTCGACGACCGAAAGGTCATGGGAAATGAACAGATAGGTGAGGGAAAATCGTTTCCGCAAATCGAGCAGCAGATTGAGAACCGTCGCCTGCACCGACATGTCGAGGCCGGATGTCGGTTCGTCGAGAATCAAAATGCGCGGACGCAGAAGCAGAATGCGCGCGAGCGCCACGCGGCGAAGCTGGCCGCCGGAGAATTCATGCGGATAGCGCCGCGCCGAGTCCGGGTCGAGACCGACGGCGGCGAGCATGGCCGTCACCCGCTCCCGGCGCTCGGCCTTGTCGCGCATGCCGTGGATGAGCAGGCCTTCCGCCAAGGTGCGGCCGATGCTCCACCACGGATCGAGCGCCGCGCCCGCGTCCTGATGGACATACTGGATCGCCTGGCGCGCGCGCCTCGCCGCTTCGGGTGCCAGTCCGCTCACGACCTTGCCATCGAGACGAATCTCGCCCGAGCGCTCGCGCTGCAGGCCGAGGACGGTGCGCCCGAGCGTGGTCTTGCCGCTGCCTGATTCACCCACCAGCGACAGGATCTCACCCTCCTGCAAGTCGAGGCTGACGTCGCTGACGGCCTTCACCGGCAGCACGGTCTTGCGCAGGAAGCCGCGCTGGCCGCCGAGCTCGATCGAGAGATTGCGCACCGACAGGATCATGCGAACTGCACGCAGCGCACCTCGGCGCCGGAACTCGCCCTGCCCTGCGGCGGCCGAGCGTCGCGGCAGCCCGCCTGCACATCGGCGCAGCGCGCGGCGAACAGACACCCGGCCGGCCGCGCCAGCGGCGACGGCACCAGTCCCGGAATGCCGACGAAGGATGTCGCACGATCAGGATGGCAGGCTAGCAACGCCCGCGTATAGGGATGCGACGGCGCCTGCAGCACGGCATCGACCGTGCCCGCTTCCACCGTCTGGCCGGCATAGATGACGCAGAGATCGTCGCAGAGTTCGGCCACGACTCCGAAATCGTGGGTGACGAACAGCAGCGAGATGCCGAACTCGGCCACCAGCCCACGCAACAGGCCGAGAATCTGATGCTGCGTGGTGACGTCGAGCGCGGTGGTGGGCTCGTCGGCGATCACCAGCGACGGGGCGCAGGCAAGCGCCCCCGCGATCAGCAGCCGCTGGCGCTGGCCGCCCGAGAACTGGTGCGGATAGCGTTCGAGCGCGTTCTCGGGGTCAGGCACCTGCATGCGGCGCAGGAGATCGACCAGGCGCGCCACGTGACGCTTGCGCCGCTCCCGACCACGGCTTCCATCGTCGGGCGCATGCCAGTGCATGATTTCCAGCAGCTGCGCGCCCACCTTGAACACGGGATTGAGCGCCAGCAGCGGATCTTGCGGGATGAAGCCGATGCGGCTCGAGCGCACCGTCGTGTTCAGCTCCTTCTCGGAGAAGGCCAGCAGATTCTCGCCCTCGAACCAGATCTCGCCGCCATCGACCGAGGCGCCCTTGGGCAGGATGCCCATGACGGCGCGAATGAGCGTGGACTTGCCGCAGCCCGATTCCCCCACCACGCCGAGGATGCGGCCGCGCTCCAGAGTGAGGCCGATGTCGTCGAGCACATGCGCGACGCCATCGTCGGTGCCGATCGAGACCTTGAGGCCGCTGATCTTGAGCGCCGGAGTCATCGGGCCCACCTCATCGCGAGCGCCTGATGCGCGGGTCGACGATGTCGCGCAGCCCGTCGCCCAGCAGGTTGAAGCCCATCACCGTGATCAGGATGGCGAGGCCGGGGAAGGTCGCGTACCACCAGGCGCGCGGCAGATAGGTCCGGCTGTCGGCAATGGCGAGCCCCCAGTCCGGCGCCGGCGGCGTCGCGCCCATGCCGAGGAAGCCCAGCACGGCGGCGACAAGGATGGTGAAGCCCAATCCGATCGTTGCGCGCACGATCACCGGTGACAAGGCGTTGGGCAGGATGTGCAGAAACACGATGCGGAACGTGCCGGCACCGACGCCGCGCAGCGCGTCGACGAACATCGACGACGAAAGCCGCCGCGTTTCGGCGAAGACGATGCGCGTGAAGTACGGCCAATAAGTGAGCGACAGCGCCAGCATCGCGCTCTCGATCGAGGGCGACATCAACTGCGCCAAAGCCAGCGCCAGGATGAGCTGCGGGATCGCGAGCACCACGTCGGTCACGCGCATGATCGTCTCGGAGATCCAGCCGCCGCGATAGCCCGCGATGAGGCCGAGCGGTACGCCGATCACCATCGCGACCCCCACGACAGTCAGCGCAATGGAAAGAGCGCCGCGCGCGCCCAGGATAACCCGGCTGAAGATGTCGCGGCCGAGATTGTCGGTGCCGAATGGATAGGCGGCGCTGGGTGGCCGCAGGCGACGCAGCAGGTGCGAGGCCGAAGCATCCTCCGGATAGGGCGCGAGCAAAGGACCGAACACCGCCACGAACACCACGAACAGCACGATGATCAGGCCCAGCATCGCAGGCAGGTCGCGCGACAGCTTGGCGAAGATGGGCTTCATCCCCGCTCCATCAGGCGCGGATCGAGCATGCCGTGCACCACATCGACCAGGATGTTCACTCCGGCATAAATGGTGCCGACCATCAGCGTGACCGCCAGCATCACCTGCCTGTCCCCGGTCAGGATGGCCTGCACCGTGTAGCTGCCGATGCCCGGCCAGTCGAAGATCGCCTCAACCACCACACCGCCCGCGATCAGGCCGCCGAACAGCAGGCCGATCTGGGTCACTGTCGCCGTCACCGAATTACGCAGGACGAAGACCCAGACGAGACGCAGCCATCGATAGCCGACGGCGCGCTCGTAGAAGACGAAGTCCTGCTGCAGCGTGTCGAGCATGCCCGCCCGAGTGAAGCGGACGATCGTGGCGAGGCCGCCCAGCGACAGGGTGACGGCAGGCAGGACGAGATGGCCTAAGGCATCGGCGACCACGTCCCATCGCCCGGCGATCACAGCATCGACGACGAGGAAGTGCGTGATGACCGGCGGGCGCGACAGGGTGGGCGCGAGGTCACCGCGCAGCGGCAGCCAGGCGAGATCCATGGCAAAGACGAGCTGCAGCATGATCGCGAACCAGAAGGCGGCGACCGCGATGCCCATGACCGAGAAGACGCGCAGAACGTAGTCGGGCCAGGCGTTGTGGTTGAGCGCCGACACGACACCCAGCGGAATACCGACGAGGATCGAGATCGCCAGCGAGCAGAAAGTCAGCTCGAGCGTCGCGGGCAGGCGCTGCAGGATGTCGGTCGCCACTGGCCGGTGCGAGAAGGCGCTCTCTCCGAAATCGAGCGTCAGAACCTTCTGCAGATAGACGATGAATTGCGTCCAGATCGGCTGGTCGAGCCCGTATTGCGCCCGCAGCCGCGCGATCTGTTCGGGCGTAGCGGCATCTCCCGCCATTGCCACCGCCGGATCGGACGGCACGGCATGGATCAGCAGGAAGGTGACGATCAGCAGTCCCAGAAGCGACGGCAGCACCAGTGCGCAGCGCCGCAGGACGAAGCGCGCCATGCAATCAGCTTTCGAGTGTGATCCAGCGAATCTCCGCGCCCTGCCCGACGGTGCAGAAGCGCCGGCCCTTCACGCGCTTGTTGAAGCCCTGAAGCTGCATGGAGTTGTAGATCCAGATGTCGGGCGAATCGGCCATGATCTTGCGGATGGCGTCCTGATAGAGCGGATCGCGCTCTTCCTGCTTCACGCTCGCGCGCGCCTTGCGCAACAGCACGTCGACCTCGTCGTTCTTGTAGTAGGACGAGGCCTTCCAGGTGCCGTGGAACTGACTGTCGTACATCTGGCCGACCCAGTTCTCCGGATCGACGAAGTAGGTCGAGACCCAGTGCACCCACATGTCGGGCGTCGTCTCGGGCTTGGCCGCCGCCGTGGTCAGGTTCGACCAGATGTTGCCCACGACCTTGGCGTTGATGCCGACCTGCGCCAGGTCGCTCTGGAAAAGCTGCGCGCCCTGCACGCTCTGCTCGTTCTCCGACTGCACGTGGATCTCGAAGGCCCGCTTCATCGGCGCACCTTCGGCGGCCGCCTTGGCCGCGTACTCCTTGGCCTTCTTGAGATCGTAGTCGTAGCCCTTCACGTCCTTCGGGATGCCCCAGAGATTCTCGGGTTGCGGATACGGATCGCGCGTGGCGTAGCCACCCAGGATATCCTTGATGAAGCCGTCATAGTTGAAGGCGTGCGCGAAGGCCTTGCGCGCATTGATGTTGTTGAACGGCGGCTTGGCGTTGTTCATGCGCACGACGAAGGTGCGCATCACGATGTCCTTCTGCACGAAGGCGATCTTGGACGCGTTGATCTGTTCGACCTGGTCGGCCGGCAGGTTGGGGTCGGTGCAATCGAGCGTGCCGTTCAGCAACGCCAGCACGCGCGTCGAGGTCTCCTTGGTCGGACGATAGGCGATCTTCTTCACCGGCTTGGGATTGTCCGCCCAGCCGAGGAAGTGCGCGTCGTTGATCTCCATGTCGAGATATTCGAGTGGACGATAGCCTTCGGGCACGATGCGATAGGCGCCCGAGCCCGCGCCATTCGAGGCCAACCACTGCTTGCCCCAGTCCCCCGCCTTCTCGTTGGGCTTGATGACGCGCGGATTGACGATGCAGATCGAGGGGATCGCGGCGAAGAACGGCGCGTAGGACGTCTCGAGCTTGAACTTCACCGTGAGCGGATCGGGCGCGGTCACGTTCTCGGGCTTCAGGATCTTCAGGAATGCACCGGCGGGTGCGAGGCCCAGTGCCAGCACGCGCTGGAAGCTGTAGACGACGTCCTCGGACGTGAGCGCGCTGCCGTCGTGGAACTTGAGGTTCGGGCGCAGCTTGAATTCCCAGACGAGGCCGTCGTCCGACACGGTGTGGCTCGCAGCCAGCCACGGCTCGATCTTCGGCGGATCGCCCTGGTAGCGATAGAGATTGTCGTAGGCGTTCAGCATCATCGACTGCATCGGCACGTCGTAGACCTGATGCGGGTCAAGGTTCATCGGCAGGGCAAAACCACTGACGAAGGTCGAGGCGTCGGCGGCATGGGCCACCTTTGCGGCCGGCGGGAGAGCTCCGGCCACGAGCGCGCCTGCGGCGATGCCGCCGACCTGACGTCGAGTGATCTTGCTGGTCATTGAGCAGCTCCTGCCATTCGGTTGAGATGGTGCCGGTTGATGGGCGTCGGCAGCCCTAGATTGGCGCGCAGGGTCGTAGCTTCGTATTCGGTGCGGAAAAGGCCGCGGCGCTGCAGCTCCGGGATCACCATGTCGGAGAAATCCGTGAGCGATCCCGGTTGGAAAGCCGGCATGACGTTGAAGCCGTCGCAGGCGCCGTCGTTGAACCAATGCTCCATCTCGTCGGCGACCTGTTTCGGCGTGCCGATAGAGAGTGCGTGACCGCGCGGCCCCGCATTGGCGAGGCACAGCTCCCAGAAGGTGAGATTGTCGCGCTTGGCCTGTTCGAGCAGCAGGCGCTGGCGGCTGAGCGGGCCGTTGGTGTCGGGCATCTCGGGCACTGGCCCGTCGAGAGGCAGCTTGTCGAGATGATGCACGCCAATCGTGTGCTCGAGGATCGAGATGCCGACCGGCTTCTGGATCAATGACTGGAGATAGTCGTATTTCTCCTGTGCCTCGGACTGCGTCGGGGCAACGACGGGATAGAAGCCCGGCATGACCTTGACCTCGGCCTGCGTGCGGCCGAAGCGCGGCACGCGGGCCATCACGTCGGAATAGAACTCCTTGGCCTGCTCGAACGTCGTGGCCGCGGTGAAGACGATCTCCGCAAGCCGCGCGGCGACGTCGCGGCCGGTGCCCGAAGCGCCGGCCTGGACCAGCACAGGCCGCCCCTGCGGCGAGCAGGCGACGTTCAGCGGACCGCGCACCTGGAAGTGCTTTCCCTTGTGGTTCAGCACATGCATCTTTTCGGTGTCGTAGAAGACGCCCGATTCCTTGTCGCGGATGAAGGCGTCGTGGTCCCAGCTGTCCCACAGACCCAGCACCACTTCGGCGAACTCGATCGCGCGCTCGTAGCGGTCGCCATGCGACATGTGCTCGGTGCGGCTGTAGTTCAGCGCATCCTGTTCGTTGTTCGAGGTGACGAGGTTCCAGGCCGAGCGCCCACCACTGATCTGGTCGAGCGAGGCGAACTGGCGAGCCAGCGTATAGGGCTCGTTGAAGGTCGTGGTCGAGGTCGCGACGAAACCCAGATTCTTCGTGACCGCAGCCAGGGCCGACAGGACCGTCATCGGTTCGAATTTGACGACCTTGCCCATGCGTCGGCGCGCATCGGCGCTGCCTTCGAGGTTGACCGCGGCGGTGTCGGCCAGGAACAGGAAGTCGAACTTGGCGCGCTCGGCAATCTGCGCCGTCTCCAGCATGTCGGCGAAACTGGTGCCCGAATGATAGTGCGCATCGGGGTGACGCCACGCCGCGACATGCTGACCGGTCTCGTGGACGAACGCCCCGAGATGCATCATCCGTCGTTTGGATTTTGACGACATGTCCTGCCCTCCTGTTCAGAAATGCGGACAGTGTCCGCGAAGCACGCAAGTCTTATGCCAAGCCAATGCGTTGCCCATCGGCGCCGGCAGTGCCGATGGCATTAGAATAAAGTCTTCCGCCCTTTAGGTCAGCGGGCGCCGTTCAACGCCCGCCAGACCTTTTCCGGCGTCACCGGCATATCGATGTGGGTGATGCCTTTTTCCGACAGGGCATCAACCACCGCATTCATGATCGAGGGCAACGCGCCGGCGCAGCCCGCCTCGCCGCAGCCCTTCACGCCCAGCCGGTTGGTTTTGCACGGCACCGACCGGTTCTCGATCGAAAAGTCGGGCGCATCCGCAGCCCGCGGCATGGCGTAGTCCATGAAGGTGCCGGTGACGAGCTGGCCCTGCCCGTCATACTGCGCGTTCTCCATCAGGATCTGGCCGATGCCCTGCACCACACCGCCATGCGCCTGCCCCGCGACCAGCATCGGATTGATGACCGTGCCGAAGTCGTTGACCATGAAATAGCGCACAACCTCGATGACGCCCGTCTCGGGATCGATCTCCACCTCCGAGATGTGGCAGCCGTTGGGGAAGGAAAATGGCGGATTGTCCGAGATATGGCTGACGTCGAGCGACTGCGGCGCCTCGGGCGGCAGCTTGAGCCCACCGCGCAGCTTGCGGGCCAGCTCGAGCACGCCGATGCCGCGATCGGTGCCTGCGATGGTGAAGCGGCCGCCCGCGAACTCCATGTCGACAGCCGAGGCTTCGAGTACGTGCGCGGCGATCTGCTTGCCCTGCTCGATCAGCTTGTCACCGGCTTCGAGGAACGCCTGGCTGCCGACCAGTGCGGACTTCGAACCACCGGTGCCGCCGCCGACCTTGAGCTGATCCGAGTCACCCTGCAGCAGCCGGAACCGATCCACGGGGATGCCGAGCTGCTCGCCCAGCACCTGCGCGAACGGCGTCGCATGGCCCTGGCCGTAGTCGAGCGTGCCCGAGAGCATCGTGATCGTGCCGTCCTCCTCGAAGCGGATGCCGCCATATTCCTTGCTCGGCGGGCCGGTGACCTCGAGATACTGGCCGATGCCACGGCCGCGCAGCCTTCCGCGCGCCTTGCTCTCGGCCCGCCGCTTCTCGAAGCCGCTCCAGTCGGCGACCTGCAGCGCCCTGTCGAGAATGGCGGTGAACTCGCCCGAGTCGTAGTTCATCCCCGATGGCGCCTTGTACGGCATCTGCTCGGGCGCGATGTGATTGCGGCGACGCAGCTCCGCGCGATCGATGCCCATCTCGCGCGCGGCGGTGTCGATCAGCCGCTCCATGAAGTAGTTGCCCTCGGGCCGGCCGGCCCCGCGATAGGCCGCCAGAGGCGTGGTGTTGGTGAACGCGACCAGCGAATTCACCTCCATCAACGGCGTGCGATAGACGTCGATCAGGTTCTTCACCGCATTGCCGGTCGCCGGCATCGGCGGGAAGATGTACGCACCCGCATTGGCCGTGCCGCTGAGGCGCACGGCGAGAAAGCGGCCGTCCTTGTCGAGCGCCAGTTCCGCGACGCGCTGATGATCGCGGCCGTGATTGTCGCTCAGGAAACTCTCGGAGCGTTCATCGGTCCACTTCACCGGTCGCCCGAGCTTTTTCGCCGCCAGGAGCAGCGGCCCATACTCGGGATAGACCTGGCTCTTCATGCCGAACGAGCCTCCGACATTGCCGGTCAGAATCCGCACCTTGTCGGTTGTCGTGTTCAGCACATCCTTGGCAAGACTGCCGCGCAGGCCCATCACGCCCTGACACCCGACCCGCAGCACCCAACGTCCAGCCTCGACCGAGCCGATCGCCGAGCGCGGCTCCATCGCATTGACGACGATGCGATTGGAGACGATCTCGAGACGCGTCACGTGCGCTGCCTCGGCAAACGCCTTCTTCACCGCTTCGGCGTTGCCATAGTGGAAATCGAGCACGAGATTGCCGGGCGCCTCGTCATGGATCTGCGTGGCACCTGCCGCCAACGCCTGCGCCGGCGTGGTGACCGCGGGAAGCTCCTCGATCTCGGGCTCGACGACTTCGGCCGCATCCTTCGCCTGCACCGCCGTCTCGGCGACCACGCAGGCGATCACCTCGCCGACATAGCGCACCTTGTCCTTGGCGAGCGAATGGCGCGGCGGCGTCTTCATCGGCGTGCCGTCACGCTGCGGGAAGTTCACCGCGCACTTCATCGGCCCGAAACCCGCGGCCTCCATGTCGGCACAGGTCAGGATCGCGAGCACGCCCGGCATCTTCGCTGCTTCAGTGCTGTCGATGCCCTTCAGGACGCCGTGCGCGAACTTGCTGCGCACCATCACCGCATAAGCCTGGCCTGGCAGGTTCTGGTCGTCCGTATAGCTGCCTTGGCCACGCAGGAGGGTGGGATCCTCCATGCGCGATACAGGCTGGCCGACGCCATATTTCGTCAGCGCAAGGGCGGTGTCATCGAACGAATCCATTTACGCGTACTCCATGTCTGGACGCGCCACCGCAGTGGCGCGCCCGGTAACTTATTTTGGCCGAAGCCTATTTCAGCGGCGAATAGTTGGTCGGCAGCAGCAGGGTCGAGTGCATCTCCTGCAGCTTCGCCGGGCCCTTGGCGAGATAGGCCTGCCAGGCCGGGTCCTTCATCGCATCCGAGCGCGCCTTGAACCGCTCCTCGAGATTCTTGTAGCGCCACAGGTGGATCCACTCGTTGGGCTGGGGGAATTCGCCGGTCCAGGCACCCCAGATCGGCGAGTACTTCTCGCGGGCGGCCTGGACTTCCTTGAAGTCCTTGCCGTACTGAACCGCGCCGCCGAGGACCGTGCGATAGATGCGGAGCTCGTAGACGTTGCCCGTGGTGTTGTCGCTCGGCTTGATGTCGACGACGGCGTTCATCAGGCGCAGGTCCTGACGCTGAACGCAGGTTTTCACGATCGGGACGTATTTCTCGGTCCAGTCCTTGTTCTTCTGCAGCTCGCCGCGCAGCCGGGTGCGCTCGTCGTAGCTGTCGTATTTCCAGAGATGCCAGATCTGGTTCAGCGCGCCGAACTCGGCCGTCCAGTAGCCGTGGTTCACGCCGAAATTGTTGCCGCGTGCCGGGCGGCCGATCGTCTCGGCGGCCTTGAGGTATTCCGGCATCTTGCCGGGAATCAGCGTGTAGCAGCGAAGCTCGTAGACCATGGTGTTTCCCCTCTTAAGGATGCGGGTGTTTCGGCGGATGCGCCTTGACCGCTTCCTCGTTGATGTCGGCGCCCCAGCCTGGCCGGGTGGGCACGATCAGTTCGCCATTCTGGATGACCGGCGGATGAGTCACCAGATCGTCCTTCCAGGGCACATCGTCGATATCGATTTCCATGATGCGGAAGTTGGGCATGGCCGCGCACAGGTTGGCACTCATCAGGGTCGACATGTGGCCGTAGAAATTATGCGGCGCGCAGTTGATCTCGTACGCCTCGGCCATCGCCGCGATCTTCAGCGACTCCGCGAGCCCGTTCCATGGCACGTCGATGATCGAGACGTCGATCGAGCGGTTCTCGAAGAACGGCCGGAACTGCCGCCGCCCGAACAGCGACTCGCAGGAGGCGATCGGCATCGCAGCGCGGTCGCGGATCAGACGCAGGCCCTCGGGATCGTATGAATCGATCTCGAGCCAGAAGAGATTGTAGGGCTCGCAGGTCCGCGCGACCTTGATGTAGCCCTCGGTTTTGAAGTTGAAGTTGCTGTCCAGAAGGATGCCCATGTCGTGACCCGCGCCCTGGCGGAACGCGGCGAGGCCGTCGGAGATGGCGGCGAGCGTGGCACCGTCGGCATTGAGCTCGGGCCCGCCCGGCGTGCGGCCGAAGCCCGGCTGGTGCATGTTGGGCGGATCGAAGTCGAAGCGAAAGATGTTGGTCTTCAGCGCCTTGAAGCCGCGCTCCCTCACATGCCGGCCGAGCTTCACCAGATCGTCGAGCGAGCGCACGGGTTCCACGCCCATCATCTCGGCATTGCGGAAGCGATAGCTGCCGCAGTGCGACCAGTAGAGCGGCAGCCGGTCGCGCACCGGCCCGCCGAACAGGGCGTGGACGGGCACGCCCAGCGCCTTGGCCTTCACGTCCAGGAGCGCGTTCTCGATCGCAGCCATCGCCTGCTGGTTCATGCCGCCCGGCGCCTGGCGCGTGATGGCGTATTGCGTGGTCATGATTCGTTCGATCGGCCGCGGATCCTGGCCGATAAGCCCCTGCGCCATGCGACGGATCACGGCCGTCAGGCCTGCGCTGCCGTAGCCCTCGTTATATTCGGACCAGCCAACGAGGCCGTCGTCGGTGGTGATCTTCAGGAACGAGAAATCGCGCCAGCCGGCGTCGCAATGCATATCTTCGATCTTTGCGATCTTCATGGTGTCTCCTCCCGCAAGGGAGGCATAGACTAAGCCCATGGCACTTCGCGGCAAGGGAATGCTGATCACGTTGACCGAGGTGAAATCGCGCGACGAAAGCGATTTCAACGAATGGTACAACCGCGAGCACATCGACGAGCGGGTCAACCTGCCGGGCTTCCATCGCGCCCGCCGCTACGTCGCCGTCAAGGCCTCGCCGAAATACCTTGCGACCTATGAATGCGACTCGGTGAGCGATCTCGCGACGCCGGGGTATCTCCAGCTGCTTGCCAACCAGACTGCCTGGAGCCAGGCGGTGATGGCGCGCTTCACCCACTTCAATCGCCTGACCTTGCGCATCCAGGTCGACCTGACGCACGGCGTGGGCGGCGCGGTCACCTGCGTGCGTTTTGTGCCCGACCTGCGCAAGCGCAATGTGCTGGCCGGGTGGCTCGAACGGACGGCGCTGCCCAAGGCAATCGCGCGCAACGGCATGCTGGGCGCCGTCGCCGCCGAGAACGACATCGACATCGCCAATGCCCCCGTCCAGGACAAGAGCATGGATCATCCCAAGGCGCTCGATGCGGAATGGGTCGTGCTGCTGGAAGGCGCCGATCCCAAGGCGACCGCGGCCGCCGCCCGCGACACCTTCAGGCTCTCGGCCTTGAAGCGCTTCGGCGTCACCAAGGCGCCGGTCGTCGGCACATACCGGTTTCTTTATGGCAATGATCGCTAAAGTTTGACCTGCCGGCAAGGCGATCCGTCGCTAAGTTGGCCCGCGTGACAACCAAGCGTATCATCTCCCTCCTCCGCCTGTTCACCCTGGTCGGCCTTTGCCTGCCGGCGCTGCACTTGGCGTGGCGCTGGTACGGCGACGATCTCGGCGCGCGTCCCGTGACCGAGGCCACGCACATCACCGGCGACTGGGCGGTCGTCTTCCTGCTCGCCTCGCTGGCGCTGACGCCGGCGCGCAACGTGTTCGACTGGATGCCGCTGGTGCAAATCCGCCGCCGCATCGGCGTCGCGGCGGGACTCTATGCGGTGCTGCACTTCCTCATCTACGTGGCCGACCAGAAATGGGACCTGATCGTCGTGGCGCTCGAGATCGCCAAGCGGTTCTATCTCACCATCGGCTTCGCGGCCCTGCTGTCGCTCGTGGCGCTTTCGATCACCTCGACCGACGGCTGGCAGAAGCGGCTGAAGCGCAACTGGAAGCGACTGCATTGGCTGATCTATCCCGCCGCCGTGCTCGCGATCCTGCACTTCTTCATCCAGTCCAAGGCCAATGTCGGCGAGGCCACCGTCGCCGCGGGCCTGTTCGCGTGGCTGATGATCTGGCGCTTCATGCCGATCAGGCTGCGCACCACGTATCTCGGCCTCGCCCTGCTGGCGGTCGGCGCGACGCTTGCCGCCTTCGCCTTCGAGCTCAGCTGGTACGGACTGATCAACCACGTCGATCCGTTGCGCGTCCTGCGGGCCGATTTCGATCCCGACCTCGCACCGCGGCCGACGCTCAAAGTGCTGTTGGCGGGGACAGCCGTCATTGTCCTGGTCGGCATCAGGCGTTGTGCCATTGCACTCAAACGCCTCTGGACGAGGCGCTATATTCAGAAGACTATACCGACTTCCTGAAGGGGAGGTTCGCATGAGTCTGTCGATGAAGCGCCGCACCTGGCTGGGGCTGGCAATGGCATCCGCCGTAGTGCCCGCAAGCGCGGTGCGCGCGCAGGCAGGCGGCCTCGTGATCTTCGCAGCGGCCAGCCTCAAGAATGCGCTCGACGAGATTGCGGCCGACTGGAGCAAGGCCACCTCCAAGCCGATGCCCAAGATTTCCTACGCGGCGAGCTCGGCGCTGGCCAAGCAGCTCGAACAGGCCGCACCCGCCGATCTGTTCATCTCCGCCGATACGGACTGGATGGACTATGTCGAGAAGAAGGACCTGATCAGAAAAGACACGCGGGTGAACCTGCTCGGCAACAAGATCGTGCTGATCGCGCCCAGCGATTCGAAGGTCTCGGTCGACGTGAGACAGGGCTTCGACCTCGCCAAGGCACTCGATGGCGAGAAAGGGGCCGGCGGCAAGCTCTCGATGGGCAATGTCGACTCCGTGCCCGCCGGCAAATACGGCAAGGCGGCGCTCGAAAAGCTCGGCGCCTGGGAGGGCGTCAAGTACAAGATCGCGCAGGCCGACAATGTGCGTGCTGCGCTCCTGCTCGTGTCGCGTGGTGAAGCCGCACTCGGCATCGTCTACTCGACCGATGCGGCCGCCGAGCCCAACGTGAAGATCGTCGGCACCTTCCCCGAGAACAGCCATCCGCCGATCATCTATCCGGCGGCGGTGATCAAGGACACCAAGGCTGTCGACGCCACGCCGTTCCTCGATTATCTCAAGAGCACGAAGGCACAGCCGGCGTTCGAGAAGCAGGGCTTCGCGGTTCTGGTGAAGTCCGCTTCCGCAACATGACGGCAGAAGAATGGACGGCGGTACGGCTCAGTCTTCTGGTTGCCGTCACCGCGACGGCCGCCAGCCTGCCGTTCGGGATCGCGATCGCTTGGCTGCTGGCGCGCGGCCGGTTCTGGGGCAAGAGCCTGCTCGACACGTTCGTGCATCTGCCGTTGATCATGCCGCCGGTCGTGACCGGCTATCTGCTGCTGATCCTGTTCGGCCGGCGCGGACCGATTGGGGAATTTCTCGACCAGGCCTTCGGCATCGTGCTGTCCTTCCGCTGGACCGGCGCGGCGCTCGCCTGCGCGGTCATGGGCTTTCCGCTGATGGTGCGCGCGATACGCCTCTCGATCGAGGCGGTCGACGAAAGGCTCGAGAGCGCCGCCGGCACCCTGGGCGCCAACCCGCTCTGGGTATTCGCCACCATCACGCTTCCGCTCTGCCTGCCCGGTGTGATCGCCGGCGCGATCCTGTGCTTTGCCAAGTCGATGGGCGAATTCGGCGCGACGATCACCTTCGTGTCCAACATTCCCGGCGAGACGCAAACCCTGCCGTCGGCGATCTACACCTTCATTCAGGTGCCGGGTGGCGATGCCGGCGCGCTCCGTCTCACGGCGATCTCGATCGCGATCTCCATGGTCGCGTTGTTGTTCTCCGAACTGCTCGCCCGCAAGATCGGCGCACGCCGGGCCGCGACATGAGCCTCGACGTCGATATCCGGCACACGCTGGGCGACTTCCATCTCAATGCACGCTTTACGGCGCAGCCGGGACTGACGGCTCTGTTCGGTCGCTCCGGCGCTGGCAAGTCGAGCCTCGTCAACATCGTCGCCGGCCTGATCAAGCCGCGCGACGGCAAGGTGATCGTCGACGGCCAGCCTTTGGTCGACGTCGAACGCGGCGTGTTCGTGCCCAGCCATCGCCGGCGCGTCGGCTACGTGTTCCAGGACAGCCGTCTTTTCCCGCATCTCAGCGTGCGACAGAACCTGCTCTATGGGCGGTGGTTCGCAAAAGGCGCCGGCGGCGCCTCCGGTGACTTCCCTTCCGTGGTGTCGCTGCTCGGCATTGCCTCGCTGCTCGGCCGCCGTCCCGACTCACTGTCGGGCGGTGAGAAGCAGAGGGTCGCGATCGGTCGCGCGCTGCTCGCCAGACCGCGCCTGATCCTGATGGACGAACCGCTCGCCTCGCTCGACGAGGCGCGGCGGGCGGAAATCATGCCCTACATCGAACGGCTGCGGGACGAGGCGGGCGTGCCGATCCTTTATGTCAGCCACTCGATCTCCGAAGTGGCGCGACTGGCCACCACCGTCGTGATCCTGTCCGACGGCAAGGTCACGGCGGTCGGCCCGGTCGCCGAAACCTTGCCGCTGGCCGACAGCGACGACGGCGGCAGCGTGCTCGACGCCATCGTCTCCCGGCACGACGAGACGTATCGGCTGTCGATCCTCGCGACGCGTGCGGGGGAGCTGCAGGTGCCGCTGCTCCCGGCGCTCGTCGGCGCGAAGGTGCGCGCCTATATCCGCGCGCGCGACGTGATGCTGTCGCTACAGCCGCCGCAGGAGATCAGCGCGCTGAACGTGCTGTCCGGAACGATCTCCGGGATCTCGGCGCGTGGCGCGCAGGCAGACGTGCGTGTCGACTGCAATGGCGCCACCGTCATGGCCCGCGTGACCGGCAAGTCGGTCGAGCGCCTGGCGCTCAAGGTAGGCCGGCCGGTCCATGCGGTCGTCAAAAGCGTTTCCTTCGAGCGCAGCTAGGAGAGACAGATGCCCCAGCTCAGCATTCGCATCGACTTCGACGACGAGGGCCGGCTCGGTCCCGGCAAGGTGACCCTGCTCGAGCGCATCGCCCGGGAAGGCTCGATTTCGGCGGCGGGCCGCTCCATGAAGATGTCCTACAAGCGCGCGTGGGAGCTGGTGTCCGACATCAACCAAAGCTTCGAGGAACCGCTGGTCACCGCCCAGACCGGCGGTCGCGCGGGCGGCGGCGCGGTCCTGACCGAGCGCGGCCAGGAGCTGATCCGTCACTATCGCGCCATCGAACGCAAGGCGCTCTCGGCCACAGCCGCCCATCTCAAGGCGTTGCAGGCGATTTCCCGCAAGGGCCGCCGCTCATAACGCGCTAAGGTCGGCGGACAGGGAGGTCCGCCATGGCGAGGATCAAGGCCCGCAAGGGCATGCCGAGCACCATGCTCCGCAAGGACGAGTTCGCGGCAAGAGTGAAACGGCGCTTCTACGATCCGGCGTTCGACCTCCTACAGGACCAGATTTCCAGCATCGTCGAGGCCGCCTGGGACGGCTATCGCGACAGCCGCAAGTCGCCGCGCACCCGCCCCGCCGGGGCGGGCCATGCCGACCCGGCATACGATCTCTCGATCGAATGGTCCGAGGCCAGCCGCGCCATCGCGGCGGCGGAACGCCGGCAAAAGTCCAAGACTTCGAAGTCGCGCATCCTGCTGATCGACGGCTCGCCGCGCAGCGACCAGACTTGCCCCGGCGAGATGTCGAAGAGCTATCGGCTGGCCGAGATCGCCGAAAAGGTCTTTGCCGCCGAGCGAGGCTTCGAGGTCGAGCTGCTCGATCTCAGCCGGCTCACCTCGGAATACGGGCGGGTCATTTATCCGTGCAAGGGCTGCGTCTCGACGGCCATGCCGCTCTGTCACTGGCCGTGCTCCTGCTATCCCAACCATTCGCTGGGCCAGGTCGGCGACTGGATGAACGAGATCTACCCCAAGTGGGCCGCCGCGCACGGTGTCATGATCGTGACACCGGTCCACTGGTATCAGGCTCCGACCGTATTGAAGTCGATGATCGATCGCCTGGTCTGTGCCGACGGCGGCAACGCAGATCCGACCTCGACCAGCGGCAAGGACGCGGACAAGGCCAAGGCGATCGAGTTGAAGGGCTGGGACTATCCGAAGCATCTGGCGGGACGGGCCTTTTCAGTCATCGTGCATGGCGACGCGGCGGGCGCCGAGAACTTGCGCCGCAACCTCGCCGACTGGCTGCACGACATGGGCCTCGTGTCGGCGGGCCATGCCGCCGAGATCGACCGCTATGTCGGCTACTATGAGCCCTATGCCGAAAGCCATCTCGCGCTCGACAAGGATCGCGCCTTCCAGGAGGAGACGCGCAATGCAGCGCGGGCACTGGTGCACGCGGTGAAATTGGTGCGCGGTGGAAAATTTCCCCAGCCCGATGCGCATCTCCACGGCCCGCGCGAGAAATAGACGACTTCGATACCGAGGATTTCATGCCCTACCTGCTTCAGCCCCGCTTCATTCCTTTCCTGCTGGCGATCGCCACGACCGTGATCTTCGGTGCGGCGCTCGCCGTCCTGCCGTATCCGTTCCTGTTCGGGATCTGCTTCGCGGCGGCGGTGTTTCTCACGGTCGTCGGCATCCACGACCTGATCCAGACGCGCCACGCCATCCTGCGCAACTATCCGATCGCGGCGCACATGCGTTTCATCTTCGAGGCGATCCGGCCCGAGATGCGCCAGTACTTCTTCGAGAGCGACAGCGATGGCCGGCCGTTCAGCCGCGACCGCCGCGCCGTGGTTTACCAGCGCTCCAAGATGCAGCTCGACGTGCGCCCGTTCGGCACGCAGCTCGAGGTCTACGCCGACGGTTACGAGTGGATGAGCCATTCGATCGCGCCGCGGCCGCTGACCAGGGAGCCGTTCCGGATCATGATCGGCGGGGCGGACTGCGCCAAACCCTACTCCGCGTCCGTGTTCAACATCTCGGCCATGAGCTTCGGCTCGCTCAGCGCCAATGCCATCCGCTCGCTCAACACCGGCGCCCGCAAGGGCGGCTTCGCGCACGACACCGGCGAAGGCGGCTACAGCCCCTATCATCGCGAATGCGGCGGCGACATCGTCTGGGAGATCGGCTCGGGCTATTTCGGTTGCCGCAACGACGACGGCACCTTCTCGGCGGAGAAGTTCGCCGCCACCGCCGTCAACGAGCAGATAAAGATGGTCGAGCTGAAGCTCAGCCAGGGCGCCAAGCCCGGCCACGGCGGCGTGCTGCCGGCACCCAAGGTCAGCCGGGAGATCTCGCTGACCAGAGGCGTGCCGATGGGCGAGGACTGCATCTCGCCCGCCCAGCATTCGGCCTTCGCGACGCCGATCGAGATGATGAAGTTCATCTCCGAGATGCGGCGGCTTTCGGGTGGCAAGCCCGCGGGCTTCAAGATATGCATCGGCCACGAATGGGAATTCCTGGCGATCTGCAAGGCGATGCTGGAGACCGGCATCTATCCCGACTTCATCGTCGTCGACGGCAAGGAGGGCGGCACTGGCGCAGCACCACCGGAGTTCCTCGACCATATCGGCAAGCCGATGCGGCAGGGCCTCTACTTCGTGCACAACGCGCTGATCGGCATCGGCGCGCGCGGCCGCATCAAGATTGGCGCGGCGGGCAAGATCATCACCGCCTTTGACATCGCCCGCACGATGGCGCTCGGGGCGGACTGGTGCAACGCCGCGCGCGGCTTCATGTTCGCCGTGGGCTGCATCCAGTCGCAGTCCTGCCATACCGACCGTTGCCCGACCGGCGTGGCGACGCAGGATCCCAACCGGCAGCGCGCGCTCTACGTGCCCGACAAGGCCGAGCGCGTTTATAATTTCCACCGCGCCACGCTGCACGAGTTGGCCGAGATCACCGCAGCGGCGGGCTTCGACCACCCCAACGAGTTCAAGCCGATCCACATCTCCCGCCGCATCTCGCCGAGCGAGGTCTCGACCTTCGCCGACATGTATCCCTCGCTGGCCGAGGGCGAGTTGGTCGCGGGCTCCGGCAACCCGCGCTGGAGCAAGCCGTGGGACCTGGCCGACCCGCATTCGTTCCGCGCCGTGGCCTGAAAAGGCGGGAATCTGTTGCGAACCGGCGTTTCTTGGCCCAGCAATAAGGGATCAAGAAAAGACCAGGGGAAACGCCATGACCGCTCCGTTCGATTTCGCGCCCTTGCTGGCGCCCGGTACGCCTGCGCCCGCCGTCAAATGGAACGGCTTTCCGAAGTACAATTTCATCGGCGGCCACAACGACGCCAAGCATGTGCCGGTGCAGGCGCTGATCGACGCCGCCACCGCGGTGTTGAAGCGCGAGGGCACGACGCTGGCGACCTATGGCTTGAACAGCGGACCGCAAGGCTACAAGCCGCTGCGTGAGTTCCTGGCAGCGAAGCTCAAGAACCATGCTGGCATCGACTGCAGCCCCGACGAGATCCTGATCACGTCGGGCTCCATGCAGGGCCTCGATCTGGTGAACAGCCTGCTGCTCAGCCGGGGCGACACGGTGCTGGTCGAACAGGAGAGCTACGGCGGCGCGCTCACCAAGCTCACCAAGCTCGGCGTCAACACCATCGGCATTCCGCTCGACGGCGAAGGCCTGCGGCTCGACGTGGTGAAGCAGAAGCTCGAGGAGCTGAAGCAGAAGGGCATCAAGCCCAAGTACATCTACACCATCCCGACCGTGCAGAATCCGACCGGCGCGATCATGGGCGAGGCGCGGCGCAGGGAGCTGATCAAGCTTGCAGCCGAGTACGGCGTGATGATCTTCGAGGACGAGTGCTACTCCGACCTGATCTGGAGCGGCGAGCGGCCGCGCTCGATCTATTCGCTGGCCGACGGCCAGGGCGTGATCTTTATCGGCTCGTTCTCCAAGTCGATCGCGCCGGCCCTGCGCGTCGGCTATCTCGTGGCCAAGTGGGACATCATCGGCCGCATCCTCGGCCTGAAGCAGGACGCGGGCTCGGGCGCGCTCGAGCAGATGATCCTGGCCGAGTTCTGCACCAAGCACTTCGCCGAGCACGTGCCCAAGCTCAACAAGATCCTGGCGGCCAAGCTCCAGACCCTGCGCGAGGCGCTGGCCGAGCAGTTCGGCACAGCGGCCGAGTTCGGCGATCCGCCGGGCGGCATCTATCTCTGGATCAAGCTGCCCGACGTCGTCGACACCCAGAAGCTCGCCCAGGCCGCCGCGGCCGCGGGCGTGTCGCTGAACCCGGGACCCGAGTGGTCGACCGACAAGGCCTATGCCAGGTCCCGGCTGCGCCTGTGCTTCGCCAATCCCGACCCCGAGACGATCAAGAAGGGCGTCGAGGTGCTGGCAGAGGTCTGCCGACGCGAGTTCGGCGTTCCCCTGCGCAGCGCCAACGTCGACAAGCGCTAGGGGTTCTTCGCCTTCAGGACCATCCAGCTCACGCCGAACTTGTCGGCGAGCGTGCCGAAGCGCGTGGCGAAGAAGGTCTCGTTCATCGGCATCTGGACCTCGCCACCCTTGCCCAGTGCCGCGAACAGCTTCTCGGCTTCGGTGTCGCTGTCGGCGTTGAGCGTCAAGGTGACGCCGGAGAAGGTCGCCTTGTTGTTGCAGCTGCCGTCGGTCAGGAACACCGGCGTGTCGCCGACCTTGATGCAGGCATGCATCACCTTGTCCCGCGACTCGGGCTTGATCTGCGACTGCATCTCCGGCGGCGCGTCCTTGAAGTGCATCACCATCTCGACCTTGGCGCCGACCGCTTCCTTGTAAAAGTCGATCGCTTCCTTTGCGCGGCCGTCGAGCGAGAGATAGGGCTGGACATTCATGACAGTCTCCTTGGTTGCTAGTCGTTGATAGCGGCGTAAGCGGTGGTCCAGAAATCGGTGAACACCTTGGGCGGGACGGGCGAATCCATCATGCGTTGCGTGAGCAACAGCCCGACCATGTCCTCCGCCGGATCGGCGTAGCCGGTCGTGCCGTAGCCGCCGTCCCAGCCGAAGCGACCGGGCGAGCCCCAGAGCTCGTCGCGCCTGGTGGTAACGGCCATGCCCATGCCCCAGCTGCGGCTCTCGCCGAAGAAGAGCTCCGCGCCCTTCTTCTGGTCGGCGGTGAGCTGGTCGGTCGTCATCAGCTCGACCGACGCACGAGAGAGAATGCGTTCCCGGCCATGCAGCCCCCCACCCACGCCTTTGTTCAGCATCATGCGGAAGAAGGCGAGATAGTCGTCGGCCGTCGACACGAGGCCCGAGCCGCCGGCCTGGAACGGCAGCGGCCGGCTCCAGAGGCTATCGCGTGCGTCGTCGAAGAACACGAATTGCTTCTTCTCAGGGTCGCGGCGATACGCGCTCGCCAGCCGTCCGAGCTTGTCGGCCGGGACCTGGAAGCCGGTGTCGACCATGCCGAGCGGCTCGAACAGGCGCTCGCGCAGGAAGGCGTCGAGCGACTTGCCCGACGCGCGCGCGATCAGCACGCCCAGAAGGTCCGAACCCGTGTGATAGAGCCAACGCGTGCCGGGCTGGTAGATCAGCGGCAGGCCGCCGACGCGTTTCATGTATTCGTCGGTCGTGAACTCGGTCTGGTCCGGTCCCGGCGCGAAGCCAGCCTCGGCGATCGCCTTCTGGATCGGGTATTTCGGCGGCCAGACCATCACCGCGCCGGTGCCGAGGCGGAAGGTCAGAAGATCGCGCACGCTGATTGGGCGGTGCGCCGGTTCGGTGTCGTCGACCTCGCTGTCGAGCCGCTTCAACACCTTCGGGTTGGCCAGCTCGGGCAGGAAGCGCTCAACCGGATCGTCGAGGCCGAACACGCATTCCTCGATCAGGATCATCGCCGCGGCCGCGGTGATCGGCTTGGTCATCGAGGCGATGCGGAAGATCGTGTCGCGCCGCATCGGCATGTCGCCCTCGAGCGCCTGCACGCCCAGCGCCTCGACGTGCGTCTCGCCGCAGCGGCTGACCAGCGCCACCAGCCCCGGCACGTCTCCGCGCGCGACGTGGCCGTGCAGAGCACCCTGCATGCGCTCGAGCCGCATCTTGCAGAACTCACCGCTCATAATGCCTCCGCGCAGAAGATCATCAGGCGATCCACCGCGCCGCTCCAGCCGACGCCGTGATCGTCGCGCGACGGCACGGTCTCGAAGCCGGTGTGATGCAGGGTGAGCCGCGTCCGGCTGCCGCCCAAATCGACGAGCGTGATCGTCACCAATGTCTCGGGATCGACCACGCCCCGTTCGTCCTCGGTATTGTAGGTGAACGACAGTTTTTCCGGCGCCACCACCTCACGATAGACGCCATGCTTCACGTAAACCTGGCCACTCGCGGACTTCATCGAACGCAGCCAGCGCCCGCCCGGCCGCACATCCATCTCGCAACGCAGCAGCGTGAAGGCGGCGGGCGCCCACCAGATCGATGCACGGCCCGGATCGGCCCAGGCGGCGAAGGCCTTCTCGCGCGGCGCATTGAGATCGCGCGTGATGATCAGTTCCCGCTCGGTTGGTTTCAGCAGGCTGTCCATGATGCCCTCGGCGAAGAGTTTATTTTTCGGCGACGGTTTTGAGGTTGGCGAGTCCCACGGCGAACTCGTCGCCAATCATTCGGTCCATGTTGAAGAATGTGCCCATGACCTTGGCGATATAGGGGCTGGGTCCATACATCGCCCAGGTAACGGTCGTGCTGTCACCCGACGGTACCATCGTGAATTCGGCAATGTTGTGACCTTCGAACGGCCTCAGGAAATCGAGCTTGATGCCGACCTTCGACGGCACGGTCGTCTCGACGATTTCCATGCGGCCCGCACCGACATTCTTGTCGCCGTCCCACTCGTAGACCGCGCCCTTGCCGCTCTGCGCGCCGCTGAAGGTGCGTTTCATCGCGGGATCCTTCTTCTCGTAGGGCGACCAGGCCGCCCAGCCATGCAGGTCGACGATCAGCGGATAGATCTTCTCTGGCGATGCCTTGATCGCCGCACTGCGCTGGACGCGGAACGTGTCGGGCTTCGTCGCGGCATAGACCAGGACGCCGGCCACGACGACCAGCACGATGACGACGGCAATTCCAACGACTTTCAGCATCGCCCGGGCTTTTCCTCAAAACTTAACTACATCGTTAAGTGTCTTTTTGCACCCTGTCAACGCCGCTGGAAACGACTTAAAAACTTCTCATGACAGACATACGTACCGGCCGTCCGGCCACGCTCGCGCCGAACGGCATGGTGACCTGCCCGCACAGCCTCGCCAGTGCGGCGGGCGTCGATGCATTGCGCGCCGGCGGCTCGGCCATCGATGCCGCGATCGCGGCGAGCAGTGCACTCTCGGTTCTTTACCCGCATATGACAGGCGTCGGCGGCGATGCCTTCTGGCTGATCTATGACGCCAGGACGAAAAAGGTGCGCTACCTCGATGGCGGCGGCCGCGCGGTGCAGGGCGGCACCATCGCGGCGTTCGCCAAGCGCGGCCTCGCCGAGGTTCCCTATCGCGGCGTGCTGCCGGGCACGCTCACCGTGCCGGGCGCCGTGGCGAGCTGGGCCGAGGCGCACGCCGCCTACGGCCGGCTGCCGCTCGCGCGCTGCCTCGAAAGCGCGATCGGCTATGCGCGCGACGGCTTTCCGGTCACGGCACGCATGGCCTATTGGCGCAGCCTCGCGCAGGAAGAACTGCAGAAGACCCCCGAGGCCAGCGCGATCTTCCTGAAAGACGGCGCGGTGTTGCGCAACCCCGACCTCGCCCGCACGCTTCAGTCGATCGCCGCGGACGGCTGGTCCGGCTTCTACGAAGGCGATGTCGCCCGGGAACTCGTGCGCTGGTCGGAGCGCAACAGCGGCTTCTTCACGCCGGCCGACCTGCAGGCACAGAAGGCGCGCTGGGGCGAGCCGCTGGTCGGCACCTATCGCGGCGTCACGATCTACGAGACGCCGGCGCCGACGCAGGGCTTCGCCGTGCTCGAGATGCTGAACCTGCTCGAGCCGCTCGGCATGAAGGACAAGGAATTCCTCGGTCCCGACTACGTGCACGCGATGATCCAGGCCAAGCAGCTCGCCTATCACGATCGTGACCGGCACCTGGCCGATCCCCGCTTCACCGACGTGCCGATGGAGCGCCTGATCTCCAAGAAATACGCCGACGAGCGTCGGGCCCTGATGGATCCCGCGCGTGCGATCCCATGGGACAGGATTCCGTCCTACGGCAGCCTGGCGGGCGACACGGTCTACATCGCCGCCGTCGACAGGGAAGGCAACGCGGCCTCGCTGATCCACTCGCTGTATGGCGGCTTTGGCGCCGCCGTCGTCGCGGGCCGCACCGGCGTGGTGCTGCAGAACCGCTCCGCCTATTTCTCGCTCGATCCGAAGAATCCCAATCGCGTCGAGCCGGGCAAGACGCCGCTGCACACGCTGATCGCGTCGCTCGCCTTCCGCGACGACAATTTCTGGGCGGCGGTCGGCTGCATGGGCGCCGACGGCCAGCCGCAAATCCACCTGCAGACCTACGTCGCCATGATCGACCATGGCCGCGACATCCAGGAGGCACTCGAGACGCCGCGCTTCCTGTCGGGCCGCTTTGCGCTGGGCGAAGCGCGCGACACCCTGCACATGGAAGGCCGCTTCCCGGCCGAGACCGTCGCCGAGATGAAACGGCGCGGCCATCCGGTCAACCGGTGGGGTGACTGGAACGAGCTGGCGGGCCACGCCCACGGCATCGTCGTCGATCCCGAAAGTGGCCTCAGGATCGGCGGCTCCGACCCGCGCAGCGACGGCGCGGCGATCGGCTACTGAGCTGCTTCCATTAAATAAATGGAAATTTAATGGAAATGGGTCGGAGGCGAGGCCGGTGCCGTTTAACAAACGGCCGATAGACGGGAAGCGGGGCAGCGAGCGGAGCATTGCGCCGCCATCATAAGAGCGTCGAAGCGAACCCCCAATTACGGTCGTTATATCCGACTTGTGCCCGGTTTTACTGGGCTTTCAGTACCCCGCGGCGCGGTCGACGACCTCTTTCAGGGGCTGGTCGTCGAGGAAGCGGGAAAGATTCTCGACGAACAGCTTGGCCACGAACCGGTCGCGCTGCGGGTGCGGGCCGCCAATGTGCGGCAGCACGATGATGTTCTCGGTCCCCCAGAACGGATCCGAGGACGGCAGCGGCTCCTGGCGGAAGACGTCGAGCACGGCGCCTGCGATCGTCCTGGCCTTCACCGCCGCGATCAGGTCCGCATCCTTGATGATCGAGCCGCGGCCGAAGTTCAGCAGCCAGGCCGTGGGCTTCATCCACGCGAGCCGCTCGGCGTTGATGAACTCGTTGGTCTCGGCGGTGCCAGGCAGGAGCAACAGCAGGAAGTCCGAGCGCTGCATGACCTCCCTGGTGCCGTCGGTGGGAAAGATCTCGTCGACATTGGGCATCGCGATCGGCCGGCGCTTGGTGCCGATCACCTTCATGCCGAAGGCCTTGGCCATGCGCGCAACCTCGCCGCCGATCGCACCGAGGCCCAGGATGCCCAGCGTCTTGCCGGTCAAGGGTTGCGGCACGGTGTTGACCCACTTGGCTGCCTTCTGGTTGGCGACAGCGACCGGGTACGGCTTCGCCACATAGAAGAGGCCCGCCATGATGTTCTCGGGCATCGATTCGGTGTGCGTGCCGCGCGCGCAAGTGAGCGTCAGGTCCTTCGGCAGGTCGGGCAGCGCGAACCAGCCGTCGACGCCGGCGCTCATCGCCTGCGCCCAGCGCAGCTTCGGCATCGCGGGCAGCACGCCCGGCTGGACGGCGCTCGCCATCAGCACTTCAGTCTCTGCGAGCTGGCCGGCGGAGGGCTTCTCCTTGCGCGGCAAGGTCTCGACCGCGACGCGGTCGGCCAGGCCTGCAGCCTTGATGCCGTCGAGATAGGGGGCGGTATTGTCGGTCCAGAGCAGGACATGAGCACGGTTGGTGGTCGTCACGGGGCACGCTCGCTGGTTGGGTTGTGGGGGAGCCTAGCACGTCTCTTGCCATTGATAGGGAAGCCCGGCACATTGCAGCCATTCCGAGGGCTCTTCGATATGGATCAGCGCTAACCCCACGACCCCGATCTCCCGCCGCCTGAGCGGGAGAGCACGGCACTGCCGTGTACGCGCACGCTGATTCCCGGAGCCTTTCTTGTCCCACCCTCTTCTGACCGCGCCGATCGGGCGCAGCCTGCTGCGCCTGGCCGGGCCCACGACCGCGCTGATGGTCGTGCAGATCTTCGTCGCCGTCGCCGAGACCTGGTTCGTGGGCCACCTCGGGCGCGACGCGCTGGCGGGCTTCGCGCTGGTCTTTCCCTTCCTCGCGCTGATGCTGAACGTGGCCAACGGCGGCATGGGCGGCGGTGTCGCCTCGGCGATGGCGCGCGCGCTGGGCGCCGGACGGACCGAGGACGCGCGCGCGCTCGTGCTGCATGCGGTGGTCATCGGCATCTTGATCGGCCTTGGCTTCACGGCCTTCGCCTGGATCGTGGCGCCGTCGGTCTATGCGTTGATGGGCGGCAGCGGCAACGCGCTCGGACAGGCCCTCGCCTTCAGCAATCTCTGGTTTGCCGGCGCCGCACTCGCCTGGATCAGCAGCTTCTTCTCGGCCCTGCTGCGCGGCAGCGGCGATTCCGCGACGCCTGCACGCTATGGACTCATTGCCTCGATCGTCTACGTGCCGCTTTCGGGATTGTTGGCACTCGGTGCCGCTGGCTGGTCGGGCTTCGGCATCGAAGGCCTCGCGATCGCGTCATTGGTCGCCACGAGCCTGGCGCTGCTCTTGCAGGCGCGCGCCCTGTGGCGCGGCCGGCTCGGCTTCGTGCCCCGCCTCGCCGGCGTCCGGCTGCAGCGCCGGCTGTTCGGCGAGATCCTCAAAGTCGGCCTCATGGGCTCGGCGACCAGCATAACCGGCAACCTCACCGCCGTGTTGGTGACCGGGCTGATCGGCAGCTTCGGCACGGAGGCGCTCGCGGGCTACGGCATCGGCGTGCGCTTGGAGTACATGGTGGCGCCGCTCGCCTTCGGCATCGGTACGGGCCTCACGACCCTGGTCGGCGTGGCGGTGGGCGCTGGGGAGTGGCGACGCGCGAACCGGGTTGCCTGGATCGGCGCGTGCATCGGCTTCGCCGTTGTCGGCGGCATCGGCTGGATGGCGGCGCTGCTGCCGGAGACCTGGGCGCGCCTCTTCACCGAGGATCCACAGGTAATCGCCGCCAGCGTCGCCTACCTCACGCGCGTGGCGCCGTTCTATTGCCTGTTCGGGCTGGGCCTCACGCTCTACTTCGCGAGCCAGGGTGCGGGCCGCATGACGACGCCGCTGGTCGCGAGCCTCGTCCGCCAGGGACTGGTCTCGGCGGGCGGCTGGCTCGCCGTCGAACGGCTGGGGCTGGGACTGAACGGCGTGTTCGCCGTCCTCGCGGCGGGCATGATCGTCTATGGCTGCTGGATCGCGGGACCTCTGCTCGTGCGACCATGGGGATCGAAGAACCCGCCCTGACCTCAGCCCTTGCCGGGATGCCTGTCGCCACGCGAGATTGCGGCATGGAAACGAACAAGATCGGCACCTCCCCGAAGCGACGCGAGGACGCGCGCTTCATCACCGGCCAGGGCGCCTATCTCGACGACCTGCGCTTCGACGGGCTGACCCGCGCCGTCTTCGTGCGCTCGCCGCATGCTCATGCCCGCATCCGATCGATCGGCACCGATGTCGCGCGCCGCGTACCCGGCGTGCTGGCGGTGCTGACTGCGGCCGATGCCGCCGCCGACGCGCTGAAGTCGCTCCGGCCCTATGCCGAGGCCAATGTGCAGACGGGCGAGCCTTTCCTCTTCGACGAACAGCCGCTGCTCGCCGTGGACAAGGTCCGCTTCGTCGGCGAGACGGTGGCGCTGGTCGTGGCCGAGACGCTGGCGCAGGCGCTCGACGCGGCCGAACGGGTCGCTGTCGACTACGAGCCATTGCCCGCCGTCACCACCGCAGCGGCGGCCTGTGGGTCCGGCGCGCCGCAACTCTCCGCCGAGGTGCCGGGCAATGTCTGCATGGACTGGCGCACGGGCGACATCGAGGGCGTGGAGGCCGCGTTCGCCAAGGCCGCTCATGTCGTCACCCTCGAACTGGACAATCATCGCATCACGACCAATCCGATGGAGCCGCGCGGGTCGGTCGGCCAGTTCGATGCGAAGACGGGGCACTATACGCTCCATGTCTCCAGCCAGAACATCCACGGCAACCGCAACCACGCCGCCCGCGCGCTGGGCGTCGAGCCGAAAGACCTCCGCTTCATCGCGCCCGACGTCGGCGGCGGCTTCGGCGCCAAGAACTTCATCTATGTCGAGCATGTACTGGTCGCCTGGGCGGCGCGCCGGGTCGGCCGGCCGGTGAAATGGATTGCGAGCCGCAGCGAAGTGTTCCTCACCGACCATCCCGCGCGCGACATGCAGGCCACGGGGTCGCTGGCGCTCGATGCGTCGGGCAGGTTCCTCGCACTCAAGGCCGCGAGCCTGGCCAATGTCGGCGCCTATCTCGCGGGCGTCGGCGGCGGCGTGCCGACCTATCAGTACATGCACCTGCAGGGCACGGTGTATCGCCTGCCCTCGATCGCGCTGCATGTGCTGGTGGTGCTGACCAACACGACGCCGATCGGAGTCACGCGCGGGCCGGGCTTTGCCGAGACGGTGAACATCCTGGAGCGACTGATCGATGCCGCGGCGCTGAAGTTCGGCTTCGACCGTGCCGAGCTGCGCCGCCGCAACATGGTGCCGGCCGACGAGATGCCGATGACCAACAGCTTCGGCTTCCAGGTCGACAGCGGCGCCTTCGCGCAGACACTCGAAAAAGCGCTCGCCCGCGCCGACCAGGCGGGCTTTGCAGAGCGGCGACGCGAGAGCGCGGCGCACGGCAGGCTGCGCGGCTTCGGCTTCGCCTATCACATCAAGGGGACGGGCGGTTCGCCGGAAGAGAACGTCGACATCCGTTTCGAGAGCGACGGCAGCGTGTCGCTGATCACCGGCACGCAGCATATCGGCCAGGGCCACGAGACGACCTTCCCGCAGATCGTGGCCCATCGCCTCGGCGTGCCGAACGAGCTGATCCACCTGCGCCAGGGAGACACCGACCTGATCCCGACCGGCGGCGGCCATGGCAGCTCGCGCGCCACCTACATGGCGGGCACCGCGATCTGGCGGGCGTCGGACGAGATCATCGCCAAGGCAACCGCGCTCGCGGCCGACGCGCTGGAAGCCAGCGAAGCCGACATCCGATTCGAGGACGGCCGGTTCGTCGTGTCCGGCACCGACCGCGCGATCGGACTTCTGGAAATCGCCGCGCGCGGGCGCGAGAAGAACAAGCCGCTCGACACCTATCATTTCTGGAAGCGCGAGCATCTCACCTTCCCCAACGGCGCGCATGTCGTGGAAGTCGAGATCGACCGCGAGACCGGCCGGGTGACGCTCGATCGCTACACCGCGGTCGACGACTACGGCGTGCTGGTCAATCCGATGGTCGCCGCTGGCCAGGCGCATGGCGCGATGGCCCAGGGCATCGGTCAGGCGCTGCTCGAACGCACGGCCTACGATCCGCAGTCGGGGCAGATGATCGCGGCGTCGTTCATGGACTACGCCCTGCCGCGCGCCGACGATCTCGTGTCGTTCGACCTGGGTTTCAATCCGACGCGCTGCACGACCAACCCGCTGGGCGTCAAGGGCTGCGGCGAGGCGGGCGCAATCGCGGCCTTTCCCGCGATCGCAAATGCCATCCTCGATGCCCTGGCGCAGCTCGGCGTGACGGGCTTCGACGGCCCCGCGACACCCTCCTGCATCTGGCAGGCAATGGAGGCGGCACGATGAAACGCGAAGCTCCCTCTGCCGCACGCAACCGCCAACCGATCCTCGAAGTACTGCGGCAGCATCTGCCGAAGCAGGGCCTCGTGCTGGAATTCGCGAGCGGCACCGGCCAGCACGTCGTGCATTTTGCCCGCGCACTGCCGCAGCTCACCTTCCAGCCGAGCGATCCCAACGACAGCGCGCGCGCCAGCATCGACGATTGGGTACGCACGCTCGGTCTTTCGAACGTTCGCCCCGCGCTGCCGCTCGATGCCTCGGCGGGTGCCTGGCCCGTCGAGAAAGCCGACGCGATCCTCTGCATCAACATGATCCATATCTCGCCATGGGAGGCGACGGTCGGACTGATCGAGGGCGCGGCGCGCATTTTGTCCACAGGCGGCGTGCTCTATCTCTACGGTCCCTATCGCCGCGCCGGCCATCCGACGGCGTCGAGCAACGAGGATTTCGACAACGATCTCAGGTCGCGCAATCCAGCCTGGGGGCTGCGCGCGCTCGAAGATGTCGCCGCGCTGGCGGCCTGCCATAGTTTTGCCGCACCCGAGATCGTCGAGATGCCGGCCAACAATCTCTCCGTGATTTTTCGCAAAGGCTGAACGCCACACGTTGATCACACGCGGCCCGCACGCAGCCCGTTAGTCTGCGCGCTTTCCACCAACGGAGAGTGATCGTGGCTCATGTCGATGCGCCCGCTGCGGCGCGTGCCCAATCCGGACTCTTCGAGCGCGTGAAGGATGTGTTGCGGCCGCTCGAACCCTATTTCCCGTCCGTCGCGCGCGCACCGTCGTGGCGGCCCGCTTTTGCCGTGCTCGAGCAGCACGGCTTCTGGCCCAGGACGATCTTCGACATCGGCGTAGGCTTCGGCACCTGGGGCCTCTATCGCGCGTTTCCGAGCGCCTACTATCACCTGGTCGATCCGACGCAGGAATCGCGGCCCTACATGGAGCAACTGTCGAAGCGATTGCGCTGCGAAATCCATTCCCTTGCCCTGGGCGATCATGAGGGTCACGCGACGCTCGAGATCCGTGCCGATATCCAGGGCTCGACCCTGCTCGAAGAGGTGGGTCCGCGCGACGTGCTGCGCTTCGACCACGTGCGGGTGCGCCGCTTCGACAAGTTGTTCGTCAGCTTCGAACGTCCGACGCTGTGCAAGATCGACGTGCAGGGCGCGGAGATGATGGTGCTCTCGGGTATGGGCGAGAAGATCGCGGAGATCGACGTCTTCATCGTCGAGACCAGCACCATCGCCACGGTGAAGGGCGGCGCGGAGATGGCGGAGGTCGTCCGCTTCATGCAGGCGCATGGCTTCGTGGTGGCCGACATCGTAGGCATGAAGCGCCGGCCGCTCGACGGCGCCACCGCCCAGGTCGACCTGATGTTCGTGCGCGAGGACGCGGCACTGCGCAGCGACCGACGGTGGGCGAAGACGGCCTAAAGGCGGCCGAAACGTTACGACTTCGTGCAACGTGGCCCTCCTTTCCCCGTTAAAGCGGTGGAAAAAAAGGAGAAGCGCCCCTATGGTCGATACCGTCATTGTTGAGAACGAACCGGCACCGAGTTCGGCCGTCTCCTGGTCGGCCATCCTTGCCGGCGCCGCCGTATCGGCCGGCCTGTCGCTGATCCTGCTGCTGATCGGCAGCGGCATCGGCTTCAGCGTCATGAATCCGTGGTCGAGCGGCACCGTCGCCACCACGACCAAGGCCGCCACCGTGGCCGGCATCTATGTCACTGTCACCGCCGTGCTCGCCTCCGCCGTCGGCGGCTATCTCGCGGGACGCCTGCGTCACCTCTGGCGGGGTACGCATCCGCACGAAGCCTTCTTCCGCGACACCGCGCATGGGCTGATCGCCTGGGCCGTCGCCACCATCGCCAGCGTGGCACTGCTCGGCACGGTGACCTCGACCCTGACCGGCACCGCCGTCAGGGGAGCAGGAATGGCCGCGGCGCGCGAGGCGGGTACCGCCGGTCTCACCGACCAGCTCTTCGCCTACGATTATGTCGCCGTCTCCAAGGCTCAGGGCAACCAGCCCAACACCGGCATCGCGCGCGACTACAACGGCGACCGTGCCATGGCCGTGCGCCTCCTCGGCCGTCTGGCCACCCAGCGCGATCTCACGACTGATGAGCGGCAGAACCTGGCCGTGATCGTGGCCGCCCGCACCGGTCTTTCGCTGCCCGACGCCGAGAAGCGCGTCGCCGCGGTCGAAGCCGATGCACGCGCCGCCGCCGAGACGGCGCGCCGCGTAGGAATGATGCTGTCGTTCTGGCTTGCGGCCTCGCTGCTGGCCGGTGCGCTGGCCGCGAGCCTCGCGGCCTGGGAAGGCGGCGCCGTTCGCGACGGCCGGCTGAAGTACTGACCGAACATAGACAGAAGGAGAGACTCACATGGGATTTGGTCGCGGCATCCTGCTTTGGCTCCTGGGCATCCCGTTGCCCATCATCATCCTGCTCGCCCTCTTCTGGCGCTAGCGCGATCCGACATCGCCCGCCGACCACGGATGTACTAGAGCACATTCCGTTCGGCTGTAATCAGTCGAACGGAATATGCCCTTTGCAAATGGTATCTCGCCTGCGCGCGTTTTCGATTTGATGGAACCGCTCGCGGTTCCATCAAATCGGAAACCGCTCTAGCGGCGGACGAAAAGGCTCTGCACCTGAAAAAGTAGCGGGCCTTTGCTTTCAGGGCGGCAGCTACTCCGCCGCTTCCAGTTCGACGTCGAGCAGCTCCGGCAATACCTTGTCGGTCTGCGCGCCCGGCAGGCGCTTGCACTCGCCTTCGAGCTGGGCGCCCGCCTCGATCGCCAGCACATCGTGCGCGATGCCACCCTGGACGCGCGCGGTCGCCGAAAGGGCAACGGTGCCGGCCTTGATCGAGCCACGCACCGCTCCCGCGACCGCAACCGTCTTGGCCACGACGTCGCCTTCGACCTCGCCGCCTTCGGCCACGATCAGGTTGCCGACCTCGACCCGACCGAACACCCTGCCCTCGATCTGCACGTCGCCCTTGCTCGAGAGATCGCCGCGGATCGTGAGGTCAGCGCGAATGATCGACGGCACTCCGGAGATCAAATGCGCCTTGGCGGCGATCGAAGCCGGCGAATGCGTCCGGTTCGAAGGAAATTTCTTCTGCAGCGATGTGATCTGCTTTTGGAACATGTTGACCTGCCTTGAGGAAGTTGACGGGATTGCGCGCGCGGCCGTCGATCCTGACTTCGTAGTGCAGGTGCAGCGCGGTCACCCGGCCCGTCGCTCCGACGATGCCGAGCTGTTGACGAAGGGCGATGGGAGCGCCCGCCTTGACGAGGATCTTGCCGAGATGGGCATAGCGCGTGGTGAAGCCGTAGCCATGGTCGATCTCGACCATGTTGCCGTAATCGCCGTGCCAGCCCGCGAAGCTCACCGTCCCGTCCGCCGTGGCGAACACCGGCGTGGTCGAGGTGCCGCGCAGGTCGAGACCCTCATGTAGCGCGGCACGGCCGGTGAACGGGTCGTCGCGGCGGCCGAAGCCGCCCGAAGACCTCGATCTGCGGCAGCGGGCTGGCCACCGGCAGATGCGCCAGCACGTCGCGCAATGCCTGCAGGCGCTCGTAACCCCACAACATGCTGGCAAGCCGTGTGCTGGCGAGCCGGAGCGCCGTCGAATCGCTGCTGTCGCGCAACGCGCGGTCGCTCCAGGGCACGAAGGGACCGCCGCGCGGCCGCGAGCGATCCTGGCTCTCGCTCACCCGGACCACGCGCGCAGGATCGATGCCGGTCGAGGTCAGGACACGCTCTATCTCGGCGATGGTCCGGCTGGTGTGGGCATGCAGGTCGATCAGCTTCTCGCGGTCGGCCGCGAGCGCGGCGTCACGCTCCTCGAACGCACGCTCGCGCTCGGCCAATGCCTGGTCGCGGTCGAGCGAGGCCTCCGCGCGCTCGACGATGACCTGGTCGATGGCTGGATCGCGCGCAAAGCCCTCGCCGAGACCGGGGGGCAGTTGGCGCAAGGCGTCCTGGACGTCGGCCGCAAGCTCGGCCTCGAGCGGCGGCGGCGTCTGCGGCGAGTCGATCGCGCGCATCGCATATTCGACCGCGACAGCACTCCACGCGGCCGAGACGAGCCCCAGGAAGACCGCCGCCAGACCCAGACACGGCAGGCCAAGGCACGCCCCCACGCGCCAATGGCGTCCGACGATGCGAACGATTTCCGAAGTCATTGCCCCCAATGCCCCCAACCACGCAGTCTGCCCCCCGGCAGTTACGGGATGGTGAAGGACCGGCCCGTTCCGCGCAATTCTTCATCGAGCAAGCAACAACGATGCCGAAGAAATTACGCCGCTCGCCGCGTCGACTGGGGAGCCTCGAGACAAGCGGAAACTCTCCGTCTATTTCATCGGCTTATCCGTCGTTGTTATATTCCACAGACCGCGCTTTTAGCCGACGGACTGCAGCGGCAGCGGCGCTTTCGCGGCGCGCAGCCTGTCGAATCGCGGCCGCGAGAGCAGGTGTCTGAGCAGCCAAATAGCCACTCGCCGCCAGACGGGCGGCTCAAAATGAGACGCGAACTCCCGATTTATTTCCAAGGGCCGCCAGTAGGACGAATGCCACTCGCGGTATGCCGCGTGAAAAGCCCTGGTTTGCTCCGGCGACGCTCGAAGGGTCGAGCAGTCGCAGGCGGCATAAATCTCGACTTCATGGTCGCTGAGGAACCGGAACCGGTGGCGACTGGCCAGGTGGTGAAGGGTGTCGTCTGAGAATTCGAATTCCTCGGGCCAAGACCGGAGAGCGGTAATTGCCGGGGCAAGTTCCAGATAGGTCATCGCGCACTCCTTTGGATGCAGATGCACACTCCCATGGGTGGCGAACGATGAACGCCCGGAGACCGGGCCGGGTTTCATGCGGCTTGAATTTTCTCCCGTTCCGGCTCCCCGTTGCCAAAACAGGGAAGTAGCCGGGACGTATATTCGCGATCCATCTGCTAGGATTTGCCCCATGATCGTGAAGCCGGACGCTCCCAATTCGATTGGCGTGCGCGCCTTGTTGCTTGGTCAACGCCTCGAAACGCGGGGGCTCGAGCGGCAGGAGACGATCGCCCTGGCCCCCTTGACTTTGCGCGTCGGAAAGACGGGCGTGGCATTTCTCTTTCGTTACGGCGTGATTG
>FTCZ01000616.1_pt1 | contig 39361 bp, 41 predicted proteins | sample 1658871 | NCBI WGS metagenome assembly FTCZ01 (sample SAMEA3914864, study PRJEB12502) | metagenome | biome: forest; material: soil | place: USA | collected 2012-03-12 | depth 0.3 m | reverse complement strand
TCATCGAAGGGATGAGTCGTGAGCATCAATGGCGTTCCGTCGCGGCTGGTTCGGGGGCTGGGCGCGCATATAGGGAGTTGTCACAGACTTGTCGCCCCCTTCGCTGAGGGGTAGCGAGGCGGCATGTCCGACGATCGCGAACAGGGCGGCACGCTTGCCCCGAAATTTGACGCCAACGGCCTCGTCACCGCAGTGGCCAGCCATGCGAAGACGGGCGAGCTGCTGATGCTCGCTCACATGAATGCCGAGGCACTGGAGCGGACCATCGCGACTGGCGAAGCGCATTTCTGGTCGCGGTCCCGGGGCCGGCTCTGGAAGAAGGGCGAGACATCCGGCCACATCCTCAACGTCCGCGAGATGCGGATCGATTGCGATCAGGACGCGATCTGGCTGATCGTCGATCCCGCCGGCCCAGCTTGCCACACGGGCGAAACAAGCTGCTTCTATCGGCGGCTGGAGGGCGGCCGGCTCGTCCGGATCTGATCTGTCAAGGCCGAGATCTCCCCATTGCAGTTGACGTAAACGTCAACTAGCATGCCGCTCATGTCTTCCGCTCCCGCCACCATCGAAACTCCCGATGCCCGCAATCGGGACAACTACACTATCACCGATCTCGCCGAGGAATTCGACGTGACGGCCCGCGCATTGCGCTTCTACGAGGACGAGGGGCTGATCGCGCCGGAGCGGGTCGGCCTCGTCCGCGTCTATTCCAAGCGCGACCGGGCGCGGCTCGCCTGGATCCTGCGCGGCAAGCGGGTCGGCTTCAGCCTCGCCGAGATCCGCGAGATGATCGACCTCTACGATGTCGGCGACGGACGACAGGCGCAGCGCCGCGTCACCATCGAGAAGTGCGAGTCGCGCATCGCCCAGCTTCGCCGCCAGCGTGACGACATCGACTCAGCGATCGAGGAACTGAACGGCTTTGTCGAGCGAGTGAAGACAGCCGACGTCGCCGACAACGCATAACAGGAGTATCGAGGATGCCGACCTACACGCCGCCCATCGCGGACACTCGCTTCGTGCTCGACAAGGTGCTGGGCCTCAACGCTTACGCCAACCTGCCGGGTTTCGAGTCCACCACCCCCGATATGATCGACGCGATCCTCGAGGAGGGCGGCAAGCTCTGCGCCGAGGTGTTCTTCCCGCTCAACCAGTCGGGAGATGACGAGGGCTGCACCCGCCACGACGACGCCTCAGTGACGACGCCAACGGGGTTCCAGGAAGCCTATCGCCAGCTTGCCGAGGGCGGCTGGGTCGGTCTCGGCGCACCCGAGGAGTTCGGCGGCCAGGGTCTTCCGCACGTCCTGTCGACGGCGTTCGAGGAGTATCTTATCTCCTCAAACCTCGCCTTTGCGATGTATCCGGGCCTCACCCAGGGCGCGATCGCGGCGATCATTGCGGCGGGCGACGACGCGCAGAAGGCGCTCTACCTGCCCAAGATGATCGCCGGCACCTGGACCGGCACGATGAACCTGACCGAGCCGCATTGCGGCACCGACCTCGGCCTCATCAAGACCCGCGCCGAGCCGAAGGGCGACGGCAGCTTCTCCGTCACCGGCACCAAAATCTTCATCTCGGCCGGTGAGCATGACCTTGCCGAGAACATCGTCCACCTCGTGTTGGCCAAGTTGCCGGGCGCGCCGGAGGGCAGCAAGGGCATCTCACTCTTCATCGTCCCCAAGTTCATCCCCGACGCGGAGGGCAATCCGGGCCGGCGCAACGGTGTCTCCTGCGGCTCAATCGAGGAGAAGATGGGCATCCATGCCAACTCGACTTGCGTCATGAACTATGACGGCGCGACGGGCTGGCTGATCGGCGAGGAGAACAAGGGCCTCGCCGCGATGTTCGTGATGATGAACGCGGCGCGCCTCGGTGTCGGCCTGCAGGGTCTCGGCGTCGCCGAGGTCGCCTACCAGAATGCCGTTGCCTACGCCAAGGACCGCCGCCAGGGCCGTGCGCTCACTGGCCCCGCCGAACCCGACAAGCCAGCCGACACGCTGTTCGTCCACCCCGACGTGCGCCGCATGTTGATGGAGGCCAAGGCCTTCACGGAGGGAGCACGCGCGCTGGCGCTGTGGGGCGCGTTGCAGGTCGATCTCGCCCACAAGGCGCCCGACGAAGCGAGCCGGCAGGCCGCCGACGACCTGATCTCGCTCGTGACGCCGGTCATCAAGGGCTACATGACCGACCTCGGCTACGAGATTGCCACCAAGGCGCAGCAGGTGTTCGGCGGCCACGGGTACATCCGCGAATATGGCGTGGAGCAGTATGTCCGCGATGCTCGCATCGCCATGATCTACGAGGGCACCAACGGCGTGCAGGCGATGGACCTCGTCGGCCGCAAGTTGCCGCGCCACGGTGGCAAAGCGGCGATGGCTCTGTTCGGCCTCATTTCCGCGGACATCGCCGAAGCCAAGAGCGGCGCGCAGGCCGAGCTCGCGACCAAGCTCGAGAAGGCGGTGGGCGAGTTGCAGGCTGGCGCTATGTGGCTGATGCAGAACGGCATGAAGGACCCGAACAACGCGGGCGCTGCGGCCTATCCGCTAATGACGCTGATGGGCATCGTCTCGCTTGGCTGGATGTGGCTCAAGATGGCGCGCGCGGCGCAGGCGGCGCTGGACGCGGGCGAGGGGGACAAGGCATTCCTCGAAGCTAAGCTGATCACCGCCCGCTTCTTCGCCGAACGCGTCCTACCTGACGCCGGCGCGCTGCGCCGCAAGCTCGAGGGTGGCGCGGAAGCGATCATGGCGCTGTCGGTCGAGGCGTTCTGATACGCCACGCTGAAGAATAGGAGGCTTACTCAACCCTTTCACGCGAAGGCGGGAGAGGGTTGAGTATCCGCTAAACTCCACTCCCGCCTTTCGACCTGAGCCTGACTAAGGGCTCCAATTCCCTCGTGACCGAAGGCCGAAGGACAAGGGTTCGACACGCTAAGCCAGAACGGCGGGAAGGTGGGCGGCCGGTTCTGGCCCGCCTCACGCCTCCGGCAGGAAATCCGGCACCGAGAGATAGCGCTCGCCGGTATCGTAGTTGAATCCGAGCACGCGCGAGCCCTTGCCGAGTTCGGCGAGCTTGAGGCGGATCGCTGCCAGAGTCGCACCTGACGAAATGCCGACCAGCACACCTTCCTCGCGCGCCGAGCGGAGCGCCATCGCCTTGGCGTCGCCCGCGTCGATCTGGATCGCGCCGTCGAGCAGCTGGGTGTGGAGGTTGGCCGGCACGAAGCCCGCGCCGATGCCCTGGATCGGATGCGGCCCCGGTTGCCCGCCCGAGATCACCGGGGAGAGCGTCGGTTCCACGGCGAACACCTTGAGCGCCGGCCACTCCTTCTTCAGCACCTGCGCCACGCCGGTGATGTGTCCGCCGGTGCCCACGCCGGTGATCACCGCGTCGAGCGGCGTGTCGCGGAAATCCTCCAGGATCTCGCGCGCCGTCGTGCGGACGTGGATGTCGACATTGGCCGGGTTCTCGAACTGGCCGGGGATCCAGGCACCGTCGATGTCGGCTGCGAGCTCCGCGGCGCGTTCGATCGCGCCCTTCATGCCCTTCTCCCGCGGCGTGAGGTCGAAGGTCGCGCCATAGGCGAGCATCAACCGGCGCCGCTCCAGCGACATAGATTCCGGCATGACCAGGATCAGCTTGTAGCCCTTGACCGCCGCCACCATGGCGAGGCCGATGCCGGTGTTGCCGCTGGTTGGCTCGATGATCGTACCGCCGGGTCGGAGCTTGCCGGATTGCTCAGCGTCCTCGATCATCGAGAGCGCGATGCGGTCCTTGATCGATCCGCCGGGGTTGGTGCGCTCGGATTTGATCCACACTTCGGCGTCGGGGAACATGCGGGCGTAACGGATGTGCGGTGTCGCGCCGATTGTGTCCAGGATGCTTGCGGCCTTCATGCTGCTGTCTCCTCCAGCGGGATGTTTTCGAAGCTCTTGGGCGGATTGAAGCTGCGCGCGCGGCGCAGCTCCGGGAACCAGCGCGACCAGGCGAACGCCACCAGCACGGCGCCGACACCGCCCGCGACCACCGCCGCCACCGGCCCGATCAGGGAGGCGAGGAAGCCGCTTTCGGCCTCTCCAAGCTCGTTCGAGCCCGAGATGAACAGGGACGAGACCGCGCCGACGCGGCCGCGCATGTCGTCCGGCGTCCAGATCTGGATCAGCGACTGGCGAACATAGACCGAGATCATGTCGGCCGCGCCGAGGACGGCGAGGCAGGCGAGTGACAGCGGCATCCAATGCGACAGGCCGAAGCCAGCCGTCGCTAGGCCGAAAAGGCCGACCGCGGCCAGCATTTTCACGCCGACATTATGCTTCAGCGGGTGGAAGGCGAAGAACAGCGCGGTCAGCGCGGAGCCGAAGGCGGGCGCGGCGCGCAGGTTGCCGAGGCCCGACGCGCCGACGTGCAGCACGTCCTTGGCATAGACCGGCAGCATCGCGGTCGCCCCTCCCAGCAGCACTGCGAACAGATCGAGTGAGATCGCGCCCAGCACCAGCCGGTTGCGGCGGACATAATGGAGCCCATCGATCATCTGCACCCAAGGGTTGGTCGATCCGCCGATCGCGCGGCGGGGCAGCGGGCGGATCGCCATCAGGCAGAGGAAACAGCCGCCGAACAGCGCGGTGCTCGCCGCATAGGGGAGCCACGCGCTCGCGGCGTAGAGATAGCCGCCGAGCGCGGGGCCGACCACCGATCCGCCCTGCCACGCGATCGAGCTCAGCGCGATAGCGGTGGGCAGCGAGGCGGCCGGCACGAGATTGGGTGAGATCGCCTGGATCGCCGGCCCCGCGAATGCTCGAGCGACGCCGAGCAGCGCGGCGATGGCGAACAGCGCGGGCAGCGTCGTTGTGCCATACCACGCCATCAGCGCGAGTGCGGCTGCACACCCTGTCTCCAGCAACGTCGAGCAGCGCGCGACCCAGCGGCGATCGAGCCGGTCGGCGGTCCAGCCGACGACGAGCGTCAGCGCGGCCAGCGGCAGGAACTGGGCGAGGCCGATCCAGCCGAGCTGCATCGCAGCCTTGTGCACGCCCATGGTGCGCCGCGCGATGTCGTAGACCTGCCAGCCGATCACGATCACCATCGACAGCTGGGCAAGAGTCGACATCAGCCGCGCCGCCCAGAAGAATCGGTAGTCGCGATAGGCGAAGGGGTGTCGCGGCTTATCCATGCCGGTTCCTTAGGGCCGCCGATGGCAGAGGCGCAACCGCAGCCGAGCTTCGCCGGTGCTAATCGCGGCTTTGCGGAAGGCCGGCCGGCGAGAAAGGTCAGGCGGCGCCGGTGTCCATCTCGTCGGCGGCGGGACGGCGCAGCGCGGGGTTGAGCCGGGCGAGGCTACACGCGCCGGCGATCACCGCCAGCAGGCAGGCGACCAGCGGCGGCACCTGCCCCTCGCCGAGGCTAAGCGCGAGCAGCGCGGCCAACAGGGTCGCCCCCAGCGTCTGCCCGGCGAGCCGCGTCGTCGAAATCAGGCCTCCCGCCGAGGCCGCGCGGCGGCGCGGCGCCGATCCCACGATCAGTCGCGCATTGGGGGCGAGGAACAGGCCGAAGCCCGCGCCGCACAGAGCCATCCGCCACGCCATGTCGGCGTAGGTCGGGTGGTGCGGCAGGAAGGCGAGCAGCAGAAGGGCCGCGGTCGCCACCGCCATGCCGATCCCTCCGAGTAGCCCAGCGGGCACCCTGTCCGACAGCGCGCCGGCGCTCGGCGCGACAATCAGCGTGGTGAGCGGCCAAGGCGCGATCATCGCGCCCACCTCAGTCGGCGACAGGCCAAAGCCGTGCTGGAGGCGGAACGGCAGCGACAGCATTAGCAGCATCGACGACATGAAGGCGCACAGCGCGCCAGCGGTCGACAGCGCCAGGACCGGCAGGCGCAGCAAGTCGACTGGCATAATCGGGTGCGGCTGGTCGAGCTCGTGGCGCACGAACATCACCGCGAACAGCGCGCCGCAGACCAGGATCGCCGAGGCGATCACTGGCGGCCCGCCGTGCACGGCGGTCTCCATCCCAAAGATGCAGAAGCCGAAGGTCACGATGCAGTAGAAGGCGCCGAGCCCGTCATAGGCGACCTGGTGCGGCTTGACGTCGGGCAAGCCGAAGCGGCCGAGCAGCAGCGACAGCAGCGCGAAGGGCACGCCGGCTGCGAACACCCAGGGCCAGGGCGCGACGGCGAGGATCGCGCCGCCGGCGGTGGGCGCCAGCGCCGCCGACACCGACACCATCACGCTGTTGATGCCGAGCCCGCGCCCGAGCTGCCGTGACGGGTAGATCGATCGGATCAGCGCCGACATCACGCTCAGCGCCGCCGCCGCCCCCAGCGACTGCACTGCTCGCACCACCAGCAGGAAAGGCAGCGTCTTGGCGAAGAAACATAGGCCGGTCGCGATGGTGAAGACGATCTGGCCCATCTGGTAGAGGCGCTTCAGCCCGATCCGATCGCCGAGCGCGGAGAAGGGCAGCAGCGTCATCACCAGCACGAGCTGGTAAACGGTGACGACCAGCACCGCGGCGGATCCGTCCACCTTGAGGTCGCGCGCGATGGTAGGGAGCGCCACGCCGGCGATCTGGCCGTCGATCACCGTCAGGATGGTGCCGAGCGAGATCGCCGCGATCGCGAGATAGCGGCGGGGCGGTGGCATGCCGTCCGCCGGAATGCCGCCACCACCCTCCCGGTCGGTCTTGCGAGGCGCGAGATCGGAGGCGAGCGGACGGATCATGCGGGCGTCACAAAGCTGTCGAGCACATGTTTGGTTCCGGCATGTTCGAAGGCAATGGCGAGCTTGTTCCCCTCTGCTGCCTCGACGATGCCATAGCCGAACTTGGTATGGAACACGCGCTGGCCGATCACGATGTCGGATCGGGGCTTGGCGCTGAAACTCGCGGGTGACGCGCGCACTTCCTGCACCCGGCCGCCCGGGCCGGAGCGGGCAGAAGGCTCGCCCAGGGCCGCCGCGCGCTGCCAGCCGGGGCCGCGCCCAGTGCCGCGCTCGAGATGTGCGAAGGGATCGGTGTGTTCGCTCCACTGCGCGCGCCACAGCGACTCGCCGCCGGTCATGGTCGTCTCGGCGTCGACATGCTCCTCCGGTAGCTCGTTCACAAAGCGCGAGGGGATGGACGAGGTCCACTGGCCGTAGATGCGCCGGTTGGCGGCGTGGAGGATCACGCAGCGGCGGCGCGCGCGGGTGATTGCGACATAGGCGAGGCGGCGCTCCTCCTCGAGGCTCTTCACACCGCCCTCATCGAGCGAGCGCTGCGAGGGGAACAGACCTTCCTCCCAGCCAGCGAGGAAGATGGTGTCGAACTCCAGCCCCTTGGCGGCGTGGATCGTCATGATCGTCACCTTGGCGCCGGTGTCGGTCGCGTCGTTGTCCATGACGAGGCTGACATGCTCGAGGAAGGCGCCGAGCGTCTCATATTCCTCCATCGCGCGCGCAAGCTCGGTGAGATTCTCGAGCCGCCCCGCGCTCTCGGCCGAGCGATCGGCCTGCAGCATCGCCGTGTAGCCGCTCTCATCGAGGATCTGGCGGCAGAGCTCGGGGTGGGCGAGCGAGTTCGACATGTCGCGCCAGCGCGCGATGTCGACCACCAGCCTTCCCAACGCCTTGCGGGCTGTTCCTGTCAGCTCGTCGCTGTCGCAGAGCCGGGCTGCGGCGAGCGTCAGAGGGATGTCCTGCGCGCGGGCGAGCATGTGGATCTTGGCCACCGCCTTGTCGCCGAGCCCGCGCTTGGGGGTGTTGACGATCCGTTCGAAGGCGAGATCGTCGGCGGGCTGGTGGACGACGCGCAGATAGGCGAGCGCGTCGCGGATCTCGGCGCGCTCGTAGAAGCGAAACCCCCCGACGATGCGATAGGGAAGGCCGATCGCGATGAAACGGTCCTCGAATTCGCGGGTCTGGTGCTGGGCGCGGACCAGGATGGCGACGTCGTCATAGTCGCCGCCGCGCCGGCGGTGGGCCTCGATCTCCTCGCCGACGCGGCGCGCTTCCTCAGGGCCGTCCCACACGCCGATCACGGAGACGCGCTCGCCGACGTCGATCTCGGTCCACAGCGTCTTGCCGAGTCGCGAGCCGTTGTTGGCGATCACCGCGCTGGCGGCGCCGAGGATGTGCGGGGTGGAACGGTAGTTCTGCTCTAGCCGGATCACCTTGGCACCGGGAAAGTCCTGCTCGAAGCGCAGGATGTTGGTCACCTCGGCGCCGCGCCAGGAATAGATCGACTGGTCGTCATCGCCGACGCAGCAGATGTTCTTGTGGCTCTGCGCGATCAGCCGCAGCCAGAGATACTGGGCGGAGTTGGTGTCCTGATATTCGTCGACCAGCACGTAGCGGAAGCGCTGCTGATACTGCTCCAGCACGTCGCGGTGCGTCTTCAGGATGACGAGCATGTGAAGCAGCAGGTCGCCGAAATCGCAGGCGTTCACGGCGGCGAGGCGCGCCTGATAGGCGGCGTAGAGCTCGGCGCCGCGGCCGTTGGCGTAGAGCTCGCTTTCGCCGGCATCGACTTGTTGCGGCGTTAAGCCGCGGTTCTTCCATTTGTCGATGAGCCCGGCGAGCTGGCGCGCGGGCCAGCGCTTCTCGTCGAGATTGGCGGCGGCGATCAGCTGCTTGAGCAGTCGGAGCTGGTCGTCGGTATCGAGGATGGTGAAGTTGGATTGCAGCCCCACCAACTCGGCATGGCGGCGCAGCATCTTGGCGGCCACCGAGTGGAAGGTGCCGAGCCACGGCATCCCCTCCACGCCCTCGCCAAGTATGCGCCCAACGCGCTCGCGCATCTCACGCGCAGCCTTGTTGGTGAAGGTGACGGCGAGGATCTCGCTTGGCCAGGCGTGGCGCGTGGCGATGAGGTGCGCGAGCCGCGCGGTGAGCGCAGCGGTTTTGCCGGTGCCCGCGCCTGCGAGCACCAGAACGGGCCCCTCGGTGGTGAGCACGGCCTCGCGCTGGGGCTCGTTGAGCCCCTGCAAATAGGCGGGCTCGGGGGCGGGGATTAGGGGCTGAGTCACCTTCGAACAGGTAGGGAACGGAGCGGGTTTGGGCAACCGTTGTGGATCGCGGCTTTGGGTGGTTTTGCGGCGTTATGGGTGAGGAAGGCAATATCAGCAATTCTGCCCATCGATTAGGAGTGCCTCGTGGCTTGTCATCATGATCACTATTGGAAAAGGGCCAGCGACGCGCTGAGTCGCCAGCTTGGGTCGCTAGCAGTCAGCCCTTAGTTGTCATCCGAGTGAATGCTGAGATCTCTCAATGACGTGCGCGGCGATTGCCTCACGAAATGCCAGCTTTTGCTGGCATGACAGGATGGGGGCGATCTTCGTCCCTCACCCTTCGTAGCGCAGCAACGTGATCTTCGCCTTGCCGTAGATGCGCTCCACTACAACCGTGAAGCCCACCGGGCGTAGCTCTTCTGCACGTTCGCCCTCGACGCTCGCCAGCGCGCCCGGTGCCAGCCAGCCGAGCCGGGCGAGGCGCTCCAGCGTCGGCACGCCCGCGTGCATCGCGTAAGGCGGGTCCATCAGCATCAGGTCGTACGCGCGCTGCGAGGGGCCGAGCGTGTTGACCGCCTGCGCGCGGACGTCCGCTTGCGCACCCAGCGCCGCGATGTTGGCGCGCAAGGCGTCGAGCGCGGCGCGGTCCTGCTCGACGAAGGTGCAACTCGCGGCACCGCGCGACAGCGCCTCCAGCCCGAGCGCGCCGGTGCCCGCGAACAGGTCGACCACCCCCAGTCCCTCGAAGCTTCCGAGCCGGCTGGTCAGCATCGAGAACAAGGCCTCGCGCGCCCGGTCGGACGAGGGGCGGGTGCCCGTGCCGGCCGGCGCCTTCAGCGGCCGCCCGCGCCACTGGCCTGCGACAATTCTCACCGCAGCGTCTTCCGGAACTCGACCAGGTCGTGCTGGCGCACCTCGACCACCTCGCCGGCGGGCAGGTCGGCGAGCACGAATTCGCCATAGGCGACGCGGATCAGGCGCGAGACCTGCAGGCCCAGATATTCGAGCACGCGCCGCACCTCGCGGTTCTTGCCCTCGGTGATCTTCATCTCGATCCATACATTGCGCCCCGTTCGGCGCTCCATGTTCGCGTCGATCGAGCCGTAGCGGATTCCCTCGATGGTGATCCCCTCGGACAGCGCCTCGAGCTGCTCCTGCGTCACCTCGCCATAGGCGCGCGCGCGATAAACGCGTGGAATGCCGGATGACGGCAGCTCCAGCTTGCGCTTGAACTCACCATCGGTGGTGAGCAGCAGCAGTCCCTCGGTGTTCATGTCGAGCCGGCCGACCGGCATCACGCGCGGTAGCCCCTCGGGCAGGCGATCATAGATAGTGGGGCGCCCGGCCGGGTCATGCTCGGTGGTGAGGAAGCCGGTGGGCTTGTGGAACAGGAACAAGCGGGTCGGCTCCGGCGCGTCGACCGGCTGGCCGTCCACGGTCACGCCGTGGAGCGAGGGGAGCACAGTCGCTGGCTTGTCGAGCGTCACGCCGTTCAGCGCGATGCGGCCTTCGGCGATCATGCGCTCGATCTCGCGGCGCGAGGCGACGCCGGCACGGGCGAGCAGCTTGGCGATGCGTTGCGGCGCCTTGCGGCTGGAGGCCGAAGGCTCGACCGGCGGCGAGACGGGAACTGCCGGCCCGGTGGCGCGCGGTGTGGGGCGGGCGCGATCCGGCCGCTTGCGGTCCACGGGCGCGGCATCGGCGCGGTGGGGGCGGGGAGAGGCAGGGCGGGCGACCGGACGCCGTTCGGACGAGCGGGGGGCGCCTCCGGTGGCGGACACGCGCGGCGCTGCGCCCCGGCGCGGCGGGCGCGTGAACAGCGCCTCGCCCCGATCCGCGTCGCGAGGCTCGCCCGGACGGGTTCCGGGGCGGCGACCAGAGGCCTTGGCAGGGGTTTTCGGACGACCTCCGTCTTCCGCCTCCCTGCGCGGCGGCCGGGGCGCCGGCGCGGCGGGGCGTTCGGTCCGACGCATGTCGGGGCGGCGAACGGCGGTACGCTTGGCGCCCACGCCCGCCGGACGAGCGGCGTCGTTCTCCCAAGGCGCGGCGTTCTGGCCGGTGGCAGGCTGATCGTCCCGATCGGTGTGGCGGCCGCGGGGCTTCCGGTCAGCGGAGGGCCTGCCCGGTCCGCGCGGCGGGCGGGCGGGGCGCTCGCGCTCGCCTTCGCGGGGCGCCTTGGTGGCGGCCCAGGCCTCGGAACGCGCCGTGCGGGGCTTGCCGGCCTTGGCCGTTCCGCGGGCCGGCTTTCCGTCCTTCGCCGCCTCGTCGTCCCGCGGCTTCGAGCCGGCGGGCTTGGCCTCGCGCGGCGATGCGTCGCGACGATCGCGGGATGGGGCGCGGGATCCGGCACGACGGCCGGCACGGCGATCGTCGCCGGGACGGCGTGGGGCGCTCACTTCTTGTCTCCGATGACTGCTGATGCGGAACCGCCTTCGGCACTAATCGATTGTCGGTCAAGCCGCGAGTCGCATCCTGCGTCATCTGCGGCGGGCGGAGGTGGCGTACCATGTTCAGGCGCAGCAGGCAGGAGCAGGGCGACGGCATCCGCCGCATCCTCATCGTCGAGGACGACGCGCTGATCGCGTTCGATAACGAACATCTGCTCAACGAAGCCGGCTTTTCCATCGTCGCGACCGTGGACAACGCCACCGACGCGCTGCGGCTGATCGCTGTGGGCGGCATTGACCTCGTCGTGTCGGACGTGAAACTTCGTGGCGAAGGTAATGGCGTCGACATCGCACGCGCGGCGCATGGCGCGGGGATCGCGCTGCTGTTCGTCTGCGCCCAATGTCCAGACGAGGCGCACAGCGTTGCGGTCGGCTGCCTCGCCAAACCCTATACGCAGCGCGACCTGCTTGGATCGATCGAGGCGGTGGCGGCGGCGCGCTCGGGAGACAGAACCGTCCGCCTGCCACGCTCGCTGACGCTGTTTGGCGGCTGAACCGGGCGGCCGAAAGGAAAGCGGGGGCGAAGCATCTTCCCCATCCGCGTCCGCCCGCTAAGGTGCGGCCGATGTCCGGTTCCGCTTCCACGCTTCGCCACTATCTCCGGCCCGGTCCGCTGGGTGCTTTTCTCCTCGGCATTTCGAGCGGCTTTCCGCTCGTGCTTCTGCTGGCGACGATGTCCTACTGGCTGTCGCGCGTGGGGATCGACAAGAAGACGATCGGCTTCGCATTCGCGCTCGGCACGCCCTATACGCTCAAATTCCTTTGGGCGCCGCTGATCGACGGCATCGCGCTGCCGGGCCTCACCCGCCTGTTCGGGCAGCGGCGGGCTTGGCTGTTTTTCGTGCAGGTTCTGCTGGTGGTGGCGGTGATCCAGCTCGGCGCGAGCGATCCTGTGCACCATATCGGCCGCTTCGCGCTGTGGGGCGTGATCATGGCCTTTCTGTCGGCCACGCAGGACATCATCATCGACGCCTACCGCATCGAGATCCTGTCCGACGAGGAACTGGCGCAGGGCACCGCCACCAATCAGGTCGGCTATCGAACCGGCAACCTGCTGGCCGGCGCGGGGACTGTGTGGCTAGCCTCGACCGAGGGCGCGTCGCTCGGCTGGGCGTCCGCCTATGCGATAACCGCCGCGCTGGTCTTGCCCGGAGCGATCGCCGCGCTGTGGCTGGGGCCGGGCAAGCGGACGGCGGTGCGCGAGCCGTTCAGCCTCTCCGCTTTCCGCCATTTCCTGAAGCACAACGTCGCCGATCCCTTCCTCGATTTCTTCACGCGGCCGGGTGCGCTGCTGATCCTGTTGTTCGTATTGACTTACAAGCTGGGCGACGCGGTGGGGCAGAACATGCTGTCCCCGATGGTTGTCGCGCAGGGCTTTACCGACACGCAATATATCGCGATCAACAAGCTCGTCGGCTTTTGGGCGCTTGTGATCGGATCGCTGGTGGCGGGCGCGCTCATCGCGCGGTTCGGGATGAGCCGGTTGCTGTTCGGTGCGGGTGTCATCATGGCGGGCGCCAACCTGATGTTCGCGACCGTTGCCGCCACCGGCCATTCGGTGGCGATGCTCACGCTGGCGGTGGGGACGGAAAACCTGTTCGCGGCGATCAGCCTGACGGTGTTCGCGACTTATCTCGCGGGCCTGTCCAACACCGCCTTTACGGCGACCCAATATGCGCTGCTTTCCAGCGTCGCAGCGGTGGGGCGGACCTTTGCGACGACGCCCTCGGGCTATGCGGCCGCGGCGCTCGGCTGGCCGGGCTTCTACGTTTTCTGCGCCTTCCTCGCGATCCCGGGTCTGTTCTTCCTGTGGTTGATGCACCGCGCCGGCTTCGTGGTGGAGAGCGTGCGGCAGAGGGGCGTCGAGGAGCCGGAAACGGCCGCCTGAACCCGGGCGCGTCGCTGCCTATTCCGGCAGCTGCTGGTTCATCCGCAGCACTTCGCCCGCCAGGTAAAGCGAGCCGAGGATCAGCACGTAAGGCGGCTCGGTGCGGTCGGCGTGGCGGCCGATCCAACCGAGCGCGTCCATCACGTCGGCGGCGGGGAGCGCGGTGAGGCCGACCTGCTTGGCCATGGCTGCGAGTTCGACCGGCGCGTGATGCTCGTGCTCCGGCACCGGCACTGCATGGAGCGTCGCGTGGCGTCCGGCGAAGGCGCGCAGCACGCCGGTCGCGTCCTTGTTGGCGAGCAGCCCCATAACGAGGTGCAGTGGCTGGCCAGCCGGCACCACGGCGCGCAAATGATCGGCGACCACCCGCGCGGCGGCCGGATTGTGCCCGCCATCGAGCCAGAGCTCGGCGTCCTTTGGCAGCAGGTCGCGCAATGGCCCCGCCGCAAGCGCCTGCATCCGTGCCGGCCATTCCGCCCAGCCCATCGCCGCGCGCATCGCCGCAGGCGGCACGGCGAGCGCCTTCTGGTGGCGGAGCATGGCGATGGCGAGCCCGGCATTCTGCGCCTGGTGCATACCGGCGAGCCTCGGCAGCGGCAGGTCGAGCCGGCCCTCGAGGTCGCGATAGTGGAGTTCGCCCCGATAGGGTGCGACGTCCCATGAAGCACCGCGCGCGAAGAGGTCGGCGCCCGCCTGGACCGCCACCGCCGCGACGCGGTCCGCCATCGCTGGCGGGTAGCGCTGCGTCACAAGCGGCACGCCCGGCTTGGCGATGCCGGCCTTCTCCGCCGCGATCAGCTCGGGCCGGTCGCCGAGAAAGGCCTGATGGTCCATGCCGAGCTGGGCGATGCCGGTGACGGCGGGGGTTGAGATCACGTTGGTAGCGTCGAGCCGGCCGCCCAGCCCCACCTCGATCACGCAGGCGTCCGCGCGCACCTCGGCGAAGGCGAGGAAGGCGGCCGCGGTCGTCACCTCGAAGAAGCTCGGCGCGATATCATCGGCGATGTCGAGCACACGGCCGAGATACTGCGCGAGCTCACCGTCCTCGATTAGCCGCCCCGCCAGCCGGATCCGCTCGTTGAAGCGGACGAGGTGCGGGCTCGTATAGACGTGGACCGAGTGCCCCGCCGCCTCCAGCGCCGCGCGCAGGAAGGCGCAGGTCGATCCTTTGCCGTTGGTGCCGGCCACGTGGAAAACCGGCGGTAACGCCTGCTCGGGATTGCCGAGCCGCTCCAGCAGTGCCTGGATGCGCTCCAGCCCGAGAATATCCCGGCCCGGCGACAGCGCCGCGAGCCGGTCCAGCTGATGCTGGACTGCCGGATTTTCGGAACGGGCTTGATCCGCCACAGGCGTCAGGCCCTGACCTTCTCCGGCACCAGATAGGCGATCAGCTTGGCCAGCGTCTCGCGCAGCTGGTGGCGGTGCGTGACCATGTCGAGCATGCCGTGCTCGAGCAGATATTCGGAGCGCTGGAAGCCTTCGGGCAGCTTCTCGCGGATGGTCTGCTCGATCACGCGCTGTCCCGCGAAGCCGATCAGCGCTCCCGGCTCGGCGAGCTGGACATCGCCCAGCATCGCATAGCTGGCGGTGACGCCGCCGGTCGTCGGATCGGTCATCACGACGATGTAGGGCAGGCCCGCCTCGTGCAGCTTGGCGATGGCGACCGTCGTCTTGGGCATCTGCATGAGCGAGAGGATGCCCTCCTGCATGCGCGCGCCACCCGCTGCGGTGAAGACGATGTAGGGCGCGTGCTCGGCGATCGCGGCTTCGACGCCCGCCACGAAGGCGGCGCCGACCGCAAGGCCCATCGATCCACCCATAAACGCGAAATCCTGCACGCCGACCACCGCCCTGCGGCCCTCGATCTCGCCCTTGGCGTTGAGGAAGGCGTCGGGCTCACCGGTTGAAGTGCGGGCCGCTTTCAGGCGATCGGCATAGCGCTTGGTGTCGCGGAACTTGAGCGGGTCCTCGCGCACCACCGGTGCAGGCAGCGGCGTGTGGACGCCGCCGTCGAAGATTTGGTCGAAGCGCTTGGCTGCGCCGATGCGGCCATGATGCTCACACTTCGGGCAGACATTCTGGTTCTCCTCATATTCCTTGAGGAACACCATCGCTCCGCACTTCGGGCATTTGTGCCAGAGATTCTCCGGCGTCTCCCGCTTCGCGATGAAGGGGATCGAATTGCGGACCCTGTCGATCCAGCTCATGCAGTAACTCCTACGCGGGCTTCGCGCACCGCACCTGCCAGTCGTTCAACGAGCGCGCGGCCCGACTCAGGATTGCCGCCGGCCTTCGCCAGCGCGTCGACAATCGCTGATCCGACCACCACGCCATCGGCCACCCGCGCAATGCTGGCTGCCTGCTCGGGCGTGCGCACGCCGAAGCCCACCGCGACCGGCAGCTCGGTGCCCGCCTTGAGCCGCGCCACGGCCGCTTCGATCGTGTCGGTCGCCGCCTGCTGGAGGCCGGTAATGCCCGCGACCGAGACATAATAGAGAAAGCCCGACGCGCCCTCCAGCACCGCCGGCAGCCGTGCGGCGTCGGTGGTGGGGGTGGCGAGGCGGACGAGATCGACGCCCGCCGCCCGAAGCGCCGGGCCGATCGCGGCATCCTCCTCGGAGGGCACGTCGACGCAGATCACGCCATCGACGCCGGCATCGGCCGCGGCCTTCGCGAACCATTCGGCGCCGCGCGACAGCATCGGGTTGGCGTATCCCATTAGCACCAGCGGCACGTGCGCGTGGCGCGCGCGAAAACCCTTGGCGATGGCAAGCACGTCGGCGGTGCGGGTGCCGGCTGCAAGCGCACGGATATTCGCCTGCTGGATAGCCGGGCCGTCCGCCATCGGATCGGTGAAGGGCATGCCGAGCTCGATCACGTCCGCACCGCCCTCGACAATCGCGTCGAGGATGGCCGGGGTATGCGCGGGCGAGGGATCGCCGGCGGTGACGAAGGCGACCAGCGCGGCACGGTTCTCCGATGCGAGGCGCGCGAAGGTGGTGGCGAGGCGGGTCACAGCTCCACTCCCATCGCGTCTGCGACGGTGAAGATGTCCTTGTCGCCGCGCCCTGAGAGGTTGAGAACGACGATCTGATTTTCGTCCATTTCCCGTGCTTTGCGGACGATGCCAGCGATCGCGTGCGAGCTCTCGAGGGCCGGGATGATGCCTTCGGTCCGGCAGCAGAGCTGGAAGGCGTCGAGCGCCTCCTGGTCGGTCACGCCCTCATAGACCACGCGGCCGATGTCGTGCAGCCAGCTATGCTCCGGCCCGATGCCCGGATAGTCGAGGCCGGCCGAGATCGAGTGCGCCTCGGTGATCTGGCCGTCCTCGTCCTGCAGCAGATAGGTGCGATTGCCGTGGAGCACGCCGGGGCGCCCGCCCGTGAGGCTGGCGGCATGCTTGTCGGTGTTGAGTCCATGGCCCGCCGCCTCGATGCCCAGCATCGCCACGCTTTCATCATCGAGGAAGGGATGGAACAGGCCGATTGCGTTCGATCCGCCGCCAACAGCCGCCACCAGCAGGTCGGGCAGACGGCCCTCCGCCTCGAGAATTTGGGCCTTCGCTTCGGTGCCGATCACCGACTGGAAGTCGCGCACCAGCTCGGGATAGGGGTGCGGGCCCGCGACGGTGCCGATGATGTAAAAGGTGTCGTGGACATTCGCGACCCAGTCGCGCAGCGCCTCGTTCATCGCATCCTTGAGCGTCTGCGCGCCCGACGTGACTGCATGCACTTCGGCGCCCAAGAGCTTCATGCGGAACACGTTGGGCTGCTGGCGCTCGACGTCCTTGGCGCCCATGAATATGGTGCAGGGAAGGCCAAAGCGCGCGGCCACGGTGGCGGTGGCGACGCCGTGCTGGCCGGCGCCCGTCTCGGCTATGATCCGCGTCTTGCCCATGCGGATCGCGAGCAGGATCTGGCCGATGCAGTTATTGATCTTGTGCGCGCCGGTGTGGTTCAGCTCCTCGCGCTTGAAATAGATCTTGGGGCCCTTGCCCTTGGGCGCATCATTGCGGAGTTGCTCGGTCAACCGCTCGGCATAATAGAGCGGGCTCGGGCGGCCGACATAATGCTTCATCAGCCCCGCCATCTCGGCGGCGAAGGCGGGATCCTCCTTGGCGCGGCGATATTCGCGGTCGAGGTCGAGGATCAGCGGCATCAGCGTCTCGGCGACGTAGCGGCCGCCGAATTCCCCGAAATGGCCTTCAGCGTCGGGCTGGGCGCGGAGCGAGTTGGCAATGGTCATAAGCGGCTCGTCGCTTGGAGGAAGGCGGCGATCTTGTCCACATCCTTGATGCCGGATGCGGATTCGACGCCCGAGGAAACATCGACCAGTCGCGCGCCGGTCACGCTTACTGCGTCGGCGACGTTAGCGGCGTCGAGCCCGCCCGACAGCGCCCAGGGCAGCCGGTGGGCAAAGCCGTCCAAGAGCTTCCAGTCGAAGCGCAGCCCCATGCCGCCGGGCAGCGTGCCCTTGGGCGTCTTGGCGTCGTAGAGGATGCGGTCGGCGACGCTGCGATAGGCTTGCGCTGCGTCGAGGTCGCCACGGGTGCGAACGGGGATCGCCTTCCAGATTTCGAGGCCAAAGCGCGCCTTTACCGCCGCGACGCGCTCGGGCGTTTCCCCGCCATGGAGCTGGAGTCCGGTCAGCCGCGCGCCTTCGATCGCATGGGAGAGCAGCGCGTCGTCGGGATCGACGAACACACCGATGCGGCCGACATGGCCCGGCGTTGCGAGCTGGCCGGCGCGGCCGGGCTCGACGTGGCGGGGACTCTTCGGGAAGAAGACGAAGCCGACATGGCTCGCTCCGCCGCGCATGGCGGCGTCGACGGCCGGGGCGGTGGAGAGCCCGCAGATCTTGGCGCTGACTGGCATGATGGGCCGCCATATAGGGCGGCTCATCCCATCATCCCAGCGAAAGCTGGGGCGGGAGATCAGCCGGATGCCGGCTCGAAGCGCAACGTGCCCACGCGCACCGCGCCGCCGCCCGTATCCTTGGGGTGGTGCGTGCCGTCGAGTACTGGCACCTCGACAAAATCGAACGGGCTCACGCCTTCGAGGCAAGCGGCGTTGACGCCATACTGGTTCGGGTTCGATCGGCGCTGGTGGTGGGTGTAGATGCCGCAGGTCGAGCAGAAGAAATGCTGCGCGGTGCCGGTGTTGAAGCGGTAGCTGGTGAGTGCGTCCTCGCCCGACAGGAAGCGGATGCCGCCTAGATCCGCCGACACCGCGACCGCGCCACGCATCCGGCAATAGGTGCAGGTGCAGCGCCGTGCGGTATTCAGTCCGTCGCTGAGCCTCACCTCGAAACGCACGCGGCCGCAATGGCAGGAGCCGGTCCGCAGATTGGGGTTGTCCGGCATCCTGCTGTTCTCCCGTAGCTGTCCTTAGAGCGTCGCCTCGATCGCGCGGGCCGCGGCGTCGGGGTCTTCGGCCTTGGTGATGGGGCGGCCGATCACCAGCACTGAGGCGCCGCGATCGAGCGCCTGGCGCGGCGTTACCACGCGCTTCTGATCGCCGATCAGGCCGTCCGACGGGCGTACGCCGGGAACGACAAAGTAGCCCCCCGGCCAGATCTTCTTGGCCGCCGCCACCTCGGCGCCCGAGCAGACGACGCCGTCCAGCCCTGCCTCGCGGGCAAGCGCGGTCAGCCGCTCGACCTGCGTGTGCACCTCGTCCTTGAGCCCGATCGAGGCGAGATCAGCGCCGTCCAGCGAGGTGAGCATCGTCACTGCCACCACCTTGGTGCCAAGCGGGGCGGCCGCCTTGGCGTCCTCCATCATCGCACGTCCGCCGGCAGCGTGGACGGTGACGATCGCGGGCTCCAGCACGCTGAGCGCCTGCATCGCCTTTCCTACCGTATTGGGGATGTCATGCAGCTTGAGATCGAGGAAGATGGGGAGACCCAGCGCCGCCATCTCGCGCACGCCGGGGCGGCCGTTGGCAGCGAAGAATTCGAGGCCCAGCTTGATCCCGCCGACATGATGGCGAACCTTCTGGGCGAGCAGCTTGGCATGCTCGATCTCGGGGGTGTCGAGGGCGACGTAGATGGGAGAGCGGTGGGTCACGATCGGGCCGGGGGTTCCGTGATGGGGGTGTGGACGGCAACGGGTGACGGTGCGGCCGCCGGCATCTCGCCGATGCCGCGCATATCTGCAAGGGTGCGTTCGTGGCTGTCGAGCCGACGCTTCAGGCGCCAGCGCATCGCCCGGTGATAAACGAACATCGGCAGGAAGCCCGCCGCAAAGGCGCCAAACACCAGCACCGGCAGCTTGGCATCGACGAGCAGCCCACCCCAGAGGTTGACCGTGACGGGTGTCCAGTTGCGCATCGCGAAAATTACCGCCGCGACCGCCAGCACCACCCAGAAGAGTGTTTTCAAGAACTGCATGGCGCAAACTCTATGCGGAAGGGCGGGGCGACGCCAGCCTTCCTCGTTTCGGTATCATTCCGGCTTTTGGGCCTATCCGAAAGAATCGCCGCGCAAAGGCGGCGACGGCAAGGTCAGCCGATCTCCTTCTCCAGGGCGTCCAGAAGCTCGGGCACGTTTTTCAGGCGACCGCGCTCTTCGACCAGAATGGCGCGGAACATGTCCCTTTTCAGGCCGGTGATTTCGCCGGGCTTGAGCGCACAGCCGGGGGGCAGGGTGGAGGCGACGATGTCGATCAGCCGATCGGCGCCGTGGAGGCGGCCCCAGAGATAGTCGTTTTCGCGATAGGCCCGGCTGAAGAAGGCGCCGAAGCTGTTGAACTGGATGCCCTTCAGACTGGCCTCCGCGCCGCCCTCGCGGATCGCGCGCGCGTCGTCGGGGGAGATGCGGTCCACCTTCACCGGGTCGAACTCGTCGAGGCCCTCGCCCTGGAGCAGGGGCAACATGGCGATGTCGTAGAAAGGGAAGCCCAGGTAGGCGAGCAACATCTGCCGCCGCTCGGTCTTGGGCAGCGCTCCAAAGGCGGAGGCGAGGCGATCGTCGGCCTCCCGATCGAGTGCAGACAGGTCGCGCGTTTCGGCAAGCCATTGCAGTGCCGCGCCGGGCTGCTCCACCGCGATGCGCGCCGCGGCGCGAGCCGGCTCATCGTAGAAATCGTCACCCTGCCGCGCCAGATAGGGGGTGAGGGCGTCGAACAGCGCCTCGCGCATTGTCTGCGCCGCCTCGCGCGGCACCTCTCCGGCCTGTTCCATCGCCTCGATCCGCCGGCTCAGGAAGCGGAAGCGGCGGACGCGAAAGCGCAGGTCGTGCCGGCGGAAAAACAGCACCGCCGATTCCGATGCGCCTGCAGCACTGAGTGCATGGGCGTCGCGCAGCCCCAGATCCTGCACATGCCTCGTGATCGCGTGCCGATAGGCATCGAGCGAGGGACGCGGGCCCGGCCCCGCCAATGAATGGAGCAGGATCGCCAGCTCCTCGGAGATGCTGCCGAGCTTGAGATGGCCGTAGGAGGCATAGGCATATCCTGCCCCCCGCGCCGCCCGCGCATGGGCCTTGGCTCGCCAGGAGAGCAGCCGGCTCGGCGTCGGGGAATCGAGGAAGAAGGTGTAACCGAGGGCGTCCTCGACGGCCGTCTCCACCTCGCTGCGGATCGCGTCGGTGATCGCGCGCATTCGGTTGATGCGGGCCGAGCGCGCCTCGATCTCCTCCAGATTGTCGCGGATCGGCTGCTCGCGCGGGATGTCCGAGATCGCGCCGAAGATCGTCTGGAAGAAACCGGGCTGCGCCGTCAGGCCAGAGGCTGTCAGTCGCATCGTCTTCGAGCCCGGATGCGGATCGATATAGACGAAGCGCCGGTCGATCTCGCGGCGTGCCGGTCGGTTGCGCAGCGCGTCGACCGCCGGGCGGAAGGGCGCGTTGGCGAGGACCGAGCCGTCTATCAGCGCGGCGGATTCGGCCTGACCCGCTGCGGCCTGCCGGGGCAGCGCGCGGGCGAGAAAGGCGTCGCGGGTTGGCCATGGCTGTTTGCGACCGGCTAGCACCGCGTCGAGCTCGCCTACCGTGAAGGGCGGAAAGGCACCGGGAAAGCTGGCGGTCGCGCGCGCGGCGAAGACAAGCTCCGCCGAATCGCCGATGATCCGCTCGCCCCCGTTGTCGCTATGCCCACGGTCGAGGAACGCAATGGTCAGGCGATGTTCGGTTTCGACCACCTCGTCGGGGGAATGGAGCCGCAGCCGCTCGGGATGGCCATGGAAGTCGGTCACCGTCACGAACAGGTCGAGCGGCTGACCTTCGGGTAGCAGTGGCGGGCCGGCCGGGCCGGCTGCCATGGCATCGAACGCGTCGAGCAACAGCTCGGTGAAGCCCGGCCCGCCGAACGGTGGCTCGAACCAGCGGCCGCGCACGAAGTGGTTGAGCTTGGCCTTCACTTCGGCGCGGGCGGCGGGTTCCACCGTTTCTTCCAGTCCCGTCTCGCGTCCGGCCATCGCCCAGGCGATCGGCGTCGCCCACATCTTCGAAAGGCGCGAGCCGGGTCGGGCCTTGGGATCGACGAGCTTCTCGACATCGGCCTTCTCGAGCCACAGGTCCGTGAGCGGATCGAGCGGCTGCCCGCTGGAAATCGCCTGCGCAAGGAAGATGCCATTGAGGCCGCCCGCACTGGCGCCGGCGATGATGTCGACCAACACACGCAGCCTGAGCTCGGCCTCGCTCTCCACCGATTCGAGCAGGCGTCGATAGACCGCCACGCTGGCCAGGTCTGTTTCATCGCCGGCAGAGAAGGCGCGGCTGGCTCGGGCGAGGTGCCAGATCTCCTTGGTGATGCCGTGCATGTAAACAGCGAGGCTGATCCCGCCGTAGCACACCAGCGCCAGCCTCAGTTCCTTCTCCCTCATGGGACAAGGCGTGGCACGCCCCCGGCACGCCCGCAAGTCCGACCACACGCGATTCCAGTCCCTTAGCGAACCAAATGGCCGCTTCGGGCGTTGGCGGACATCGCAAAAATCGGGAGCAGGAGACGTTCGATGACTATCCTCAGGATGCTGGGCGGTGCGGCGCTGGCCACTACCCTGGTGCTGCCTGCGGCGGCCGCGGTGCTGACGGCCAAGGAGTTCGTCGCGAAGGCAGGCGCTTGCGACCTGTTCGAGCAGCGCGAGGGTCGGATCATGTCCACCTCGTCCAATGCCGACGTCGCGGCCTTCGCCAAGAAGATGTTGGCCGATCACACCAAGAGCACTGAGATGGTGAAATCCGCAGCCAAGGCCGACGGCATGACGCCGGCCGCTCCGGTGCTGAGCGCCAAGCAGACCAAGGACATCGCCGCCTTGAGCGCAGCCAAGGGCAAGGCGCGTGACACGATGTACGTTACCCAGCAGAAGGCGGTCCATGCCGAGGCGCTGACGCTGATGCAGGACTATGTGAGCGGCGGCACCGCGGCGCATCTGAAGGAGACCGCGGGCAAGATCGTGCCGGTGGTGCAGACCCATATCGACATGCTCGCCAAGATGAAGATGTAAGCGCGTGAAGCGGAGGCGGAGCCGGTTGCCCCGGCTTCGCCTCCCGTCTATGTTCCTGCTTCGTTCAGGGGCGGGAGTGTCATGGCCAAGCCAGCCAAGCGTTATGTCTGTCAAGCGTGCGGGAGCGTTTCGCACCGCTGGCAGGGCCAGTGCACCGACTGTGCGGAGTGGAACACGCTGGTGGAGGAGGCGCCCGTCGCGACGACGCCCTTCGCGTCTAAGCATGACCTCAGGCGTGGCGGCCAACTGCTCGAGCTGGTCGGCCTCGATGCGGACGTGGTGCTGCCGGACCGCATCGTCACTGGCATCGCCGAACTCGACCGGACGCTCGGCGGCGGGCTGGTCCCGGCTTCGGCTACGCTGATCGGCGGCGATCCGGGCATCGGCAAATCGACCCTGCTGATCCAGGCAGCGGCGCTGCTGGCTGACCGGGGGTTGGCGGTCGCCTATATCTCAGGTGAGGAGGCGGCGGATCAGGTGCGGCTGCGCGCGCGCCGACTCGGCCTCGGCAATGCACCGGTGAAACTGGGCGCGGCGACCTCGGTGCGTGACATCCTCGCCACGCTCGACGCCGGGCGCCCGCCGGCGATGCTGGTGATCGATTCGATCCAGACCATGCACAGCGACACGATCGAGGGCGCGCCCGGCACCGTCAGCCAGGTCCGCGCCTCGTCGCAGGAGCTGATCCGCTATGCCAAGGATACTGGCTGCGCGCTGATCCTCGTCGGCCATGTCACCAAGGACGGCGCGATCGCGGGCCCGCGCGTGCTGGAGCACATGGTTGACACCGTGCTCAGCTTCGAGGGCGAGCGCAGCCACCAGTATCGCATCCTGCGCGCCATCAAGAACCGCTTCGGCGGCACCGACGAGATCGGCGTGTTCGCGATGGCGGACAAGGGGCTGGGCGAAGTCACCAACCCCTCCGCCCTGTTCCTGACCCAGCGCGACGAGGGCGTGTCGGGGGCGGTCGTCTTCCCCGCGCTGGAGGGCACGCGGCCGCTGTTGGTCGAGATCCAGGCACTGACCGTGCGGCTCGCCTCCGGCGCGACGCCCCGGAGGGCGGTGGTCGGCTGGGATTCGGGGCGGCTGGCGATGATCCTCGCGGTGCTGGAGGCACGCTGCGGGCTCAGCTTCTCCTCGGCCGAAGTCTATCTGAACGTGGCGGGCGGCTATCGCGTCACCGATCCGGCGGCCGACATGGCGGTGGCGGCGGCTTTGGTCTCGGCGCTCGCCGAGCGGCCGGTGCCGGCCGACGCAGTGGTGTTCGGCGAGGTGGCGCTATCGGGCGAGATCCGCCCCGTCGCGCATGGCGGCATCCGCCTCAAGGAGTCGTCCAAGCTCGGCTTCGAGCGGGCGCTGATGCCGTCGGCCGGCGCGCTGGAGGCGGGTGGCATCGCACCCAGCCGGTTCCCGACGCTCGGTCGGCTCGTTGACCATCTGCTGGGGCGCGGATAGGTCGGGGCCGGTCCATCCCTTCCGTTCGTTTCGAGCGGATTTTCCGAAGAGTTGATCGCGTTCCATGCACTCGCTCACGCTGCTCGACATCATCGTCCTTATCTTCGTCTGTGGCGGCGCGCTGCTGGGCGTCATGCGCGGCTTCGTGATGGAGGTGCTGTCGCTGTTCGCCTGGATGGCGACGGTGATCGCGCTCAAGGTCCTCTACACGCCGGTGGCGCTGCTGATCGGCACGCACCTCCACACCAAGGCGGGGGCCTCGCTGCTCGCCTTCGTGCTGATCGCCGCGATCGTTTTCTTCGGCGGCCGGCTGGTTGCGGACCGGATCGGCCGGCGGACGCGCACCTCGGTGCTGGGCCCGGTCGACCGTACGCTCGGCCTCGGTTTCGGCGCTGTGAAGGGGCTGATCGGCGTCACACTGCTCTTCATGCTGGGCAACCTGGTCTATGATCTCGGCTATGGCGGTACTACGCAGCGGCCCGAGTGGGTGCGCGAGGCGCGCAGCATCTCGCTGCTGCAGGCCAGCCGTCATGCGATCGATGATCTCGTTGCCAAGCGCCGTGGGGAGCACCCGGAAGCCACCGGGAACGCGGCCAACAGCGCGGCGCGATGACGGCCTCGACGCAGCCGAAACCTGACCCTATCTGTAGGGCATGTCGGCCGCGCTCTACAATGCCACGATCCTGAGGCTCGCCGCCTCGATCCCCCATGATCAGCGGCTCGCGGAGGCCGAGGGCTCGTCGCAGAAACGCTCGCCGATCTGCGGCAGCCGCGTGACCGTCGACGTCGCGCTGGATGCGGAGGATCGCGTCGTTGCGATCGGGCAGGAGGTCCGCGCCTGCGCGCTGGGGCAGGCGTCCGCCTCGCTGATGGGTGCTCACGCCCTCGGCCGCTCGATCGAGGAACTGGAGGCCGCGCGCGACGCCTTGACCGCCTTCCTCGCGAAGGAGCGCGACGAACCGGGCGACTGGCCAGGGCTAGAGATCTTCGGACCGGCGCGCGACTACAGCGCCCGCCATCCCTCGATCCGGCTCGCCTTCGAGGCAGTGGTCGACGCGGCGCACTCGGCACGGGCTGCCCGCAGAAGCGCCGCCGCGTGACCCCAGCCACGGCGGCGGACAATCTGCTCCGCGACGGTGTGATCATGCTCGGCGCGGCGCTGCCCGCCGTGCTCCTGTTTCGTCGCCTCGGCCTCGGCGCCGTGCTCGGCTATCTGCTCGCGGGAGTACTGATCGGCCCGCAAATGCTGGACCTCGTCGGCGACGCCAAGGCCAAGATGGGGATCGCCGAGATCGGCATCACCCTGCTGCTGTTCCTCGTCGGGCTCGAGCTCAATCCGCGCCGACTCTGGGAACTGCGTCGCGAGATTTTCGGGTTCGGTCTCGCGCAGGTCGTGGTGGCGGGGCTGGCAATTGCGGCGGTGGTCTTCGTCTTCACCGGCTTCAGTGGCGCCGCCGCGCTAGCGTTGGGCTTGCCGCTGGCGCTTTCGTCCACTGCGCAGGTGCTGCCGCTGCTCCGCTCCGCCGGCCGTCTCCATACCAAATTCGGCGAGCGCGCCTTTTCGATCCTGTTGTTCCAGGATCTATCGATCGTGCCGCTGATCACCGTGATTGCGGCGCTCTCCCGCGCGCCGGCCGACGCGAACGCGCCGCCGGGGTGGCTGCTCGGCCTCTACACGGTCGGGGCGGTGGTGCTGCTGGTGCTGGCTGGCCGCTACGTGCTGAGCCCCGCGCTGCGACTGATCGGCCGGCTCGGCGAGCGCGAGATGTTCGTCGCCTCGGGGCTGTTCACGGTGCTGGCAGCGTCCGCGTTGATGGAGGCGCTGCATCTCTCCACCGCGCTCGGCGCCTTCGTTGCGGGCGTGATGCTGGCCGATTCGCCCTACCGGCACGAACTCGAGGCTGACGTTGAGCCGTTCCGCTCGATCCTCCTCGGCCTGTTCTTCCTGACCGTCGGTATGCTGCTTGATCTCTCCGCGATCGCAACACGGCCGCTGTTTGTGATCGGGCTGGCTACCGCGCTGATCGTCATCAAGACGCTGGTGCTCTATGCGATTGCGCGCATCGCGCGGATGGAGCGGCGCTCCGCCTTCGCACTTGGCTTGTTGCTCAGCCAGGGCGGCGAGTTCGGTTTCGTGCTGTTCGGGCAGGCGCAGGCAGCGATGCTGATCCGCCCCGAGGCGGCGAGCCTGTTCGCGGCCGTCGTCACCCTGTCGATGGCGACTACGCCCTTCCTGATGTCGCTGGCGCGGCGTTTCGGCGGCGATGCGGCGGGCGCCAAGCTGCGCGGCCTCACCGGGCCTGAAGACGCCGAGCAGGCGAGCGCGATCGTCGTCGGCTATGGCCGCTTCGGGCAGACGGTGACGCAGATGCTGCTTGCGCATCACCTGTCGCTTACCATCGTCGACACCGATCCCGAGGTCATCGAGATCGGCGGCCGCATGGAGATGAACGTCTATTATGGCGATGGGACGCGGATTGACCTGCTGCGGCAGGCCGGCGCGGAGCGGGCGAGGCTGATCTGCTTCTGTATCGAAGGCGGGCGGACCACCCCCGAAATACTGGCGACGGTGAAGGCGGCGTTCCCCAACGCCAAGCTGCTCGTCCGCCTGTTTGATCGCCGTCATGAGCTCGCGCTGCGCGAGATCGAGGTCGCCGGCACGGTGCGTGAGCTGTTCGAGAGCGCGATTGTGATGGGGCGCCAGGCGCTCGAATCGATTGGTGTCGAGGAAGGGGAGCTCGACCGTATCGAGGAGGATTATCGCGAGCGCGACCGGCGGCGGCTCGATGCCCAGCACGACGCGGGCGACTTGCGCGCCGCGTTGCAGCTCATCCATCGGCCGGGGCGGCCGGGCATTGGCCTGGGGGATCGCGAGGAAGATGAGACGGCATGATCTTCTGACGCTGCTTGCGGCGCTGTCCGGCGTGCTGGCGGTGATCGCGGGCGCTTATGGCGCACATGGGGCGCACGGGTCGGCGGTCGAATGGCTGCGGACGGGCTCACACTACCAGCTCGTCCATGCGGTCGCGGCGCTGGCGCTTCTCGGGCGGCCGATGGGGCGGGCGGCGGGCTGGTGCTTCGTCGGCGGAGGTGCGCTGTTCGCCGGGACGCTCTACGCGATGGGTTTGGGCGCGCCGCTCTGGTTCGGGGCGATCACGCCTATCGGAGGGCTGTTGCTGATCGCTGGCTGGCTGGTGCTGGCGGTGGGAGCCTGGCGCTTCGCCTAGGACCTCGATGCACGTTCCGTGTCGAGGAACGACGCCACCGCTGCGAGATCGACATCGTCTGCCAGAAAGGCCTGGCCGATACCGCGCGCCAGCAGGAAGGGCAGCTTGCCGCCCGTCATCTTCTTGTCGTGGAGCATGTGACGGACAAGCGCCCCTCCGGAGGCCTCGATGCCGGTGGCGGCCAGCGTACTGGGCAAGCCGGTCGCGGCGAGATGGCGCGACACGCGCTCGGCCTCGTCCTGCCTGCACAGCCCCTGTGCGGCCGAGAAGCGGAAGGCGAGCGCCATGCCGCACGCCACGCCCTCGCCATGCAGCAGCCGCTCGGAAAAGCCGGTCTCGGCCTCCAGCGCATGGCCGAAGGTATGGCCGAGGTTGAGCAGCGCGCGCGTACCGATCGTCTCGCGCTCGTCCTCCGCGACGATGCGCGCCTTCGCAGCTATGCTAGTGGCGATGGCATGGACGCGTGCGCCGGCGTCGCCGGCGAGCAGCGCCGCGCCGTGTTCCTCGCACCAGGCGAAGAAGGCGGGATCGTCGATCAGCCCGTATTTCACCACTTCGGCATAGCCGGCCGCGAGCTCGCGTTTGGACAGCGTGTCGAGCGTGTCCGGGTCGATCAGCACATGGGCGGGCTGATGGAACGCGCCGATCAGGTTCTTGCCGCTGCGCGTGTTGATCGCGGTCTTGCCGCCGACCGACGAGTCGACCTGCGCCAGCAATGTTGTTGGCACCTGCACAAAGCCACAGCCACGCTTCAGGATCGCGCAGGCGAAGCCGACGAGATCGCCGATCACGCCGCCGCCGAGCGCGATCACGTGATCCGACCGCTCGACACCGAGATCGAGCAGGCTGTCGGTCAGCGCCTCGAGCTTGGCCCAGCTCTTGGTCGATTCGCCGGGGGGCAGCACGATCGTCTCGGCCGTGATGCCCGCGGTCGCGAGCGACGTGGTGAGGGTCGGGAGGTGGATCGCGGCGACATGCGCGTCGGTTACGACTGCAAAGCGCTTGCGCGGCGCGTAGCGGGCGAGACGCTCGCCGGCCTGCGACAACGCGCCCGGGGCGATTGCCACCTCGTAGCTGCGATCTCCGAGCGATACCGGAACGATGTTCGTCATGCCGAAAGCGCCTTCAGGATTGCGTCCACCGTTGCGTCATGGGGAAGCGGCTCGGAGCGGACATGGATCGGGGCCAAAGCGTAGATCGGATTGCGGCGAGCGGCGAGTTCGGCGAGCGTCTCGTGCGGATCACGGCCGCGTAGCAGCGGGCGGTCGTCGCGGCGGCTGACGCGCTCGACCAGAACTTCGATGTCGGCATCGAGCCACACGGCGGTCGCCCGTTCGAGGATGAGAGCGCGCGTCTGGTCGTTCATGAACGCGCCGCCGCCAGTCGCCACCACCTTGGGCCGGCCGTCGATCAGGCGCGCAATCACGCGGCGCTCGCCATCGCGGAAGCCTTCCTCGCCGAACCGCGCGAAGATGTCGGAAACGGAGAGGCCGGCTGCGATCTCGATCTCGCGGTCGGCATCGACGAAGGGAATGTGCAGCCGCGAGGCGAGCCGCCGGCCGACCGTCGATTTGCCGACTCCCATCAGCCCGACCAGCACGATCGGCCGGCGCGGCGTGGGCGTGCGGGCGGCAGATCGAGGGGATGGCGGGCTTTGCGGCATTGCGCCGGGGCTATACACAGGGGCGGGGGATCGGGCAAAAGCCAGCTCCTTCACCTGTCTCTTGTTTTTCTTTTTCGCCGGGAAGCAGCATGTCGCGTGCCAGCATTATCCTGATCGTCATTCTCCTCGCTCTCGTCGCCGCTCTTGTTTGGCTATCGCACCGATCGGTGAGCGTGACGCCCCATCATGTCGAGAAGGTTGTGACGCTGAACAGTGCCGATGGCTCACAGCACTAAGGCGGCGATCGGCCTTCTGGCCGGGGTCGCGGTCCTTGCCGTCGCGATCCCGGCTTTCGGCCAGCAGTCGCCCCAGTCGATCCTGCCGCCTGGTTTCGGCGCTCCCGCCAAGGCGCCGCCTCCGGCTGCCCAGCCGCCTGCGCCAGCCGGCGGGGAAGGTGGCGAGGTGCACGAGACGCCAACGCTTGCGCCCAACGCGCCCAGTGCCGAGGAGGCGAATCTCGCCGAAGCCGCCAATGCTGCCGAGAGCGAGGCCAGCAACGAAGCGAACGCCGCCGCCGAAGCTCTGCGCAAGCAGGATATCCCCGAATTCGCGCGGCGACCGACCGAGCATGTCGGCTTCCTGAGCCCGGCCACCACCGGCGTGCCTCAGGACGGTTTCGGCAACACCGCGGGGCGCTATCTGTCGACGCTGATGGCCAGGCTCGATGCGCCAGTCGCCTCGCGCTGGGTGTCGATGCTGTTGCGGCGCGTGCTCACAACCGACATTGGCACGCCCGGCGGCGTCGACCCGGCCGACTGGGTGGCCGAGCGCGCACTGCTGCTCACGCGCATGGGCGAGGCGGATGCGGCCCGGCTGCTGGTCCAGCGCGTCGATCCCGACAAGGCGACGCCGCGCTTCTACGAGGCGGTGCTCGAATCGGCAATGGCAGCGGCCGACCCCGCCGCGCTGTGCCCGGTCGCGGACCAGGCGGAAGGCGCGAACAAGGGGCTGGCTTGGCCGCTGGCGCGCGCAATGTGCGCCGGGCTCTCGGGCGAGGCCGGCACGGCGAGCGCGCTGGTCGATCGCGCACGCTCGTTGCGGGGCGCGGCGCAGGGCATCGACCTGCTGTTGGCCGAGCGGATCGTCGGCGCGGGCCCAAATGGCCGCCGCGCCACCGACGTCCGCTGGAACGGCGTCAACAACCTGACGAGCTGGCGCTTCGGGCTCGCGAGCTCCGCCGGCCTCGCCATCCCCGAATATCTACTCGATAGCGCCAGTCTGCCGATGCAGGCTTGGCGCGCGCGGGCGCCGATGCTGCCGATGGCGGGCCGGCTCCAGGCCGAGCGCACGGCGGCGACGCTGGGCGTCGCTTCGTCGGCCGATCTCGTCGATTTCGTCTCGGCGCTGGCTGAGGGCGGCGATCCCTATGCGGTTGACGAGACGCCGGCCGGTCGCGTTCGCACGGCTTATGCGGCGCACGATGAATCGGATCGGGTAGCGGCGCTGCGCGGGCTCTGGGCCGATCCGCAGGACGAGCGCGACCAATATGCCTCGCATATCCTGACGGCGCGGGCGGCAGCGCGGATCATGCCATCGTCCGACTATACGTCCGATGTGGCGAACCTGCTGGCGGCGATGCTATCGGCTGGCCTCGACACGCAGAGCGAGCGCTGGGCGGGCGTTGTGCGCGGCGCGAGCGGCACGACGGCGGACGAGGCGTGGGCGCTGCTCGCGGTCGGCGCGCCGCGCCTGCTGGTGCCACTCGACGACAACCGCATAGCCGATTTCGGCTCGGGCGGGCGCGGATCGGCGAAGCTGCGCGCGCAGTTCCTGTTCGCGAGCCTGGCGGCGCTGGGGCGGCTCTCACCGCGCGACGTCGACAAACTGGCGGCGACGCTCGGTGTGCCGCTGGGCGTGCGCAATCCCTGGACACGCGCGATTGACGCGGCGGCGCTACGGCACGAGCCGGCGACAGTCGCACTGCTCGCGGCGGTTGGGATGCAGACGACGGACTGGTCGCAAGTATCACCGGTGTTCCTCTACCACATCATCGCGGCGCTGCGCTCGGTGGGCTACGAGCCGGAGGCGCGGATGGTCGCTGCCGAAACGCTGATGCGGACATGAGGACGGCATGAGGCTTGGCGCCGCGTTCGCCACCGGCGAGGACGCGTGCGCGATTGAGCGTTTCCTCGAGGCGATGGCCGCAGAGGCGGGCGCCTCGCGCAACACGCTTCTCGCCTACGGGACGGACCTGCGCGGCGCTTCGGCGGCGTTGGAGGGGCGGCTCGCTGTGGCTGATGCCGAGGCACTGGGCAGGCTTGGCGAGCAATGGCAATCGCTCGCCCGAGCTACCATCGCGCGCAAGGCGGCGGCGCTGCGGCGCTTTTACGGCTTCCTGTTGGAGGAGGGAGTGCGCGCCGACGATCCCTCGGCCGCCCTGCCGCGTGGGCCAGTGCGCAGGCCGTTGCCCAAAATCCTCGGACATGGCGAGGTGGACAGCCTGTTTGCGGTGCTGGCGGCGCGCACGACGGGGGAGGCACCCCGGGTTGAGGACCTGCGCCTCGCGGCGCTCATCGAGCTACTCTACGGATCGGGACTGCGTGCAACCGAGCTGGTCTCGCTACCGCGCGCCGCGATCCGGTCCGGCCAGCCCTTCCTGATCCTCAAGGGCAAGGGCGGGCGCGAGCGGCTGGCGCCGATCTCCGATCGCGCGCTGAAGGCGGTCGAAACCTGGCGGGCGCATGTGTCGAGCGGCCAACCCTGGCTCTTCCCATCAGGCAAGAGCCATCTGAGCCGGGTCCGGCTCTACCAGCTCGTGCGCGCGCTCGGCGCGGAGGCGGGCATTCCCCCCGATCGGATCAGCCCACACGTGCTGCGCCACGCCTTCGCTACGCATCTGCTCGAAGGCGGCGCGGACCTGCGCGCACTCCAGGCGATGTTGGGCCATGCCGACATCGCCACAACGCAGATCTACACCCATGTCGATAGCCGCCGCCTGATCGAACTGGTCAACGCGCGCCACCCGCTCGCGGACCGCGGCCACGTTGACGCAGCGGACACAGCGCCTTAACCGGCGCACCATGATGTTTCTCGACTTCGAAAAGCCGATTGCCGAACTCCAGGCCCGTGTCGCCGAGTTGCGCGAGACCGCCGATGCTGGTTCGCTCGACATCGGGCAGGAGGTCTCGAAGCTCGAGGCCAAGGCCGACCGCATGCTCCGCGAGACCTATGCGCGGCTAACGCCGTGGCAGAAGACGCAGGTCGCCCGCCATCCGCAGCGCCCGCATCTCAAGGATTATATTGCCGGAATCGTCGAGGAATTCATGCCGCTCGCCGGCGATCGCGCCTTTGCGGACGATCAGGCGATCATCGGCGGCTTCGGCCGGATCGGTGGGCGCCGCGTGATGGTGATCGGCCACGAGAAGGGCGACGACACCACCTCGCGCCTCCGCCACAATTTCGGCATGGCCAAGCCCGAGGGCTACCGCAAGGCAATCCGCCTGATGGAATTGGCTGACCGCTTCGGCCTGCCGGTGGTGACGCTGGTGGATACCTCTGGCGCCTTCCCCGGCGTGCAGGCCGAGGAGCGCGGCCAGGCCGAGGCAATTGCACGCTCGACCGAGACGTGCCTCGAGCTTGGCGTGCCGTTGGTCGCCGCGATCGTGGGCGAGGGCGGCTCGGGCGGCGCGGTCGCGCTGGCGGCGGCCAACCGCGTATTGATGTTCGAGCACGCCGTCTATTCGGTGATCTCGCCGGAAGGCTGTGCCTCGATTCTGTGGCGCACCGCCGAACGCGCGCCCGACGCGGCGGACGCAATGAAGGTCACCGCGCAGGACCTGCTCAAGCTCGGCGTCGTGGACCGGATCGTGCCGGAGCCGATGGGCGGCGCCCATCGCGGTCGCACGGAAGCTATCACGGCGCTGGGCCGCGCGCTTGGCGAGGAAGTCGATTCGCTTTCTCAGTTCGATGCCCGTGAGTTGCGTCGTCGTCGTCGCGACAAGTTCCTGGCAATCGGCTGACGCGCGACGGCGTTTGGCAAGGCAACAACGAAAAGGGCGGGGGAACAAGGTTCCGCCGCCCTTTTTCATACGCCTGATGGCTATCAAGCCATGGGGGCGCACCAATCAGGTCATGTTGCTGGAGACCGAATTGAAGGTGTTGGTGAGGTTCTTGCCAAGCGTGTTCATCGCGGCGATCGCGGCAACGGCGATAAGGGCGGCGATCAGACCATATTCGATCGCGGTCGCGCCTTTGTTGTTTCGAAGAAACCTACGCATATTTTGTTCCTCGATATCGTTCGAACGTTTCCCGGCAGTCCCCGAAGCCGGATTCTGCGTGGCGGTTTATAACGGAACAGGAATAACCAAACGTTAAGCCGGATACGTAAAAATACGGATACCAAGCGGCTCTGCGGCATGGGTGCCGTTTCGGTGTTGCTCCGGTTTTCGTGATGAGGTCTCGTATTACCGGTTGGCAACTGGACAAAAAGAACGGGGCGGTGGAACCTTATGCCACCGCCCCGTTTCTGTACGCCCGATGGCCATCAGACCATGGAGGCGCACCACTCAGGTCATGTTGCTGGCGACCTTGTTGAAGGTGTTGGTGAGGTTCTTGCCGAGCGAATTCATCGCGGCGATCGCGGCGACGGCGATAAGGGCGGCGATCAGACCATATTCGATCGCGGTTGCGCCCTTGTTGTTCCGAAGAAACTTGAGCATTTGATGTCTCCTACGTCCAGTCCCAAACACTTCCCGGCTTTCCCCCTCAACGGGGTTCTGCGCTTCCAGACTTAACGGGATTGGAGTTGCCAAATGTTTAATCGCGGCGGGAATAATGACATTGTCCTTTGTCAGGGGCCGGCGGCATTGGTCCATTGGCTGCTGGCGTTGCTGAACAGGTTGGCGGTATTGCCGCCTACGAGGCCGACCGAGACCACGATCGCCAGGAAGATAAACCCTGCGATCAGGCTGTATTCGATTGCCGTCGCGCCCCGGCTGTTCCGTGCGATGCTTCGAATCAAACGCACGCCTACCCCCTGACCAGATCCTGCTGAGGGTCCGGGATTATTCGCAAACGCTTAAGGAAGATTTACTTCGATGACGCGGAAGCTTGGTGAAAACGGCGTTCTTCTGGTCACCGCCGTCGCCCTGATCGACACTGACGGGCGCGTGCTGGTCCAGCAGCGCGCCCATGGGCCGCTCGAGGGGCTGTGGGAATTTCCCGGCGGCAAGATGGAGTCGGGGGAGACGCCGGCCGCCGCGCTGATCCGCGAGTTGCGCGAGGAACTCGGCATCGATGTCGAGGCGGCCTGTCTCGCGCCGGCCGCCTTTGCCAGCGAGCCGCTGGGCGATCGCCACCTGTTGCTGCTCCTCCATGTCTGCCGGAAATGGCGAGGCATTCCCCAGCCGATCGAGGCGGCGGCGCTGCGCTGGGTTCGTCCCGTCGATCTGCACCAACTGCCGATGCCGGCACCCGACGTGCCGCTCATCGGATTGCTGGAGGCGCTGGTCTAGGCCTTGGCCTTCAGTGCGGCGGCGAGCGAGGCGACCGCGCTGCCGCGCCGCGCCGGGCGCGGCTGGGAGGAGTCAGGCGCCCAGCCAATCAGATAGACGATCTCGAAGGTTTCGGTGACGCGACCATCCGGATCCGCCTGCCCGAGAAAGGCGCCGTGTGCCGCGGCTGCCTGCATGCGACTGAGAGGCACGCGCGCGCCGGAGAGCACGCCGCCCTGAGCGCCGAAGCGCAGGTCGGCCAGCAACCCGTCGAGGCTGCGATAGCGTGCATCAAGCGCTTCGCCGTCGGCTACGGGAAGGGCGAAGCCGGCCCGCGCGAGCAGATCGCCCGCCGATCGCACGTCGACCTGGGGATGGATCCGCGGCGCGACGCCGACATCGCCGGCAAGATCGGCCTGGAGCATCGCCGCGCGCAGCCGTGGCAGGCTGCCGGCGCCCGCGAATCCCGCCATGAACAGGCCATCTGGTTTCAGTACCCGGCGCGCGAGCAGTAACGCGCCGGGCAGATCGTTGACGCTGTCCAGCACGCCCGCCGACATCACGAGATCGAACACCCCGTCGGCGAAGGGCAGTCGGTCCTCGTCGCACTGCACGCCATTCGCCGCGCGCGCCGCCGCGAAGCTCGCGTCGGCGGAGATGACGTGCATCCCACGGGCCGTCAGCTCCGCTCCGAGCAGGCCGTCGCCTGCGCCGATCACCAGCGCGCGCTCGAACGTCCGCTCGACGACTTCCAGCCGGGCGAGGAGTTCGTCGGCGATATGCGCGGTCAGGAACCCGTGATGATCGAAACGCGCCAACGCCCGATCGCGGCGAGCCCGCCGGCGGACGCGGTCGAAGGGCTCGGGTGCGGATGGGGGGAGCGTCATGGCGGGGCTTGTGCCGCGCGGACGTGCCGCCGACAAGAGGCGATGGCCTCCGCCGTTCGTCTGCCCCCTTCGCTCTGCCGTCGCGATGCCTGTGATGCGGGTTGATCGTCGATGGCGATCATCGCTTCTCCGTTTCCTGCTGATAGAAGCTCGAATTCCTGGGGCGGCGCACCTGCGCGCGCTGCGCTCTGCCGCTGCCGCACGACATCGGTACCGATGCTCTGTGCGGCTCTTACCATCAGCGCCCGCCGGCGTTCGACCGGGCTGTCGCAGCCGTCGCCTTTTGCGAGGTAGCGCGGACCGTGGCGCTGCGTCTCAAAGATGGGCGGCGGCCGAGCGTGGCGGAAATGATGGCGCGGCTGGTCGGCGACGTGCTGCCGGATGCGCTGGTCGCGGCCGTGCCGCTCCATCACTGGCAGCTCTGGCGCCGCCGCTTCTACCAGGCGCTGCTGATCACGCGGGGAGTGGCTTTCCGGGCCGGGAGGGAGTGTGTGCCCGACCTGCTCTTCCGAACCAAGGCGACGCCGAAGCTGCCCAAGCTCGGCCGCCGGGCGCGGACCGTGCTGCTGGTCTACGATGTCTTCACCAGTGGTGCCACCGCCGAGGCCTGCGCACGGACGCTGAAACTGGCCTGAGCGGCAGAGATGCGGCCGCTTTGCTGGGCTCGCTGGCGGCGCGACGAACTGGCGGACGTTGACATTCGGCACCGCAATCCACAGGTCCCGCAACAATCGAAGAAGGATTTGTTGCATGGCGAAGGTTGAAATCTACACGAAGATGGGCTGCCCCTTCTGCACGCGGGCCAAGGGCCTGCTGGAAGCGAAGGGCGTGCAGTTCGAGGAAATCGACATCACGATGGGCGGCCCGAAGCGCAAGGAAATGCTCGAGCGCGCGCCGGGTCACCTCACCGTTCCCTCGATCTTCATCGACGGTCGCCATGTCGGCGGTTCCGATGATCTCGTCGCGCTCGACGATCGGGGCGGGCTCGATGAGCTGCTGGCGGCCTGAACCGATGCGCGTCGCCGTCCTCCAGATGCGCAGCGGGATCGATCCCGCTGCCAATGCCCATGCGCTCGTCGCGGGCATGGAGTCGGCGGCCGCCGGTGGCGCGCGCATCTTGTTCACGCCCGAGATGACAGGGCTGCTCGATCGCGATCGCGTGCGCGCCGCAACCTCGATCGTGGGCGAAGAGGCGGATCTCGTTCTCGCCGCGGCGCGCGAGGCGGCGGCACGGCTCGGGCTGTGGGTGCAGCTCGGCTCGCTCGCGCTGCGGCCCGGCGGTGACGAGGCGCGTTACGTCAACCGCGGCTTCCTGATCGACGCCGCCGGCACGATCCGCGCGCGCTACGACAAGATCCATTTGTTTGACGTCGACCTTCCCACCGGTGAGAGCTGGCGGGAATCGTCGGCCTACAAGCCCGGTTCGGGCGCAGTCGTGGCGGAAACGCCGGTCGGCGAGCTGGGCCTCAGCATCTGCTACGACATGCGCTTTCCCGATCTGTATCGCGCGCTGAGCGATGCCGGCGCCGAGATCCTCTCTGTTCCCGCCGCCTTCACTGTGCCGACCGGGCGCGCGCACTGGCACGTGCTGTTGCGTGCCCGCGCCATCGAGGCGGGCTGCTTCGTCATCGCCGCGGCGCAGTGCGGCGTGCACGAGGACGGTCGCGAGACCTATGGCCACTCGCTCGTCGTCGATCCCTGGGGGGAGGTGCTGCTCGACATGGGTGATGATCCCGGCGTTGGCTTCGCGCAGGTCGATCTAGACCGGCTGCGCGACGTGCGCGCCCGCATTCCCGCTCTGCGTCATCGTCGCGCCATTCCGGCCGTGGAGAAGGTGGCGTGATCGTCTTCGATCTGAGCTGCGGCGGCGGTCACGTCTTCGAGGCCTGGTTCGGCAGCCAGGAGGATTATGATGGCCAGCGTTCGCGCGGCCTCGTCTCCTGCCCGGTCTGCGGCAGCCTTGAGGTGGCGAAGGCGCCCATGGCACCGCGAATCTCGACGAGTGCGAAGGGTGAGCTCGCTCCGAAGGCGGTGATGGAGGCGCTGATGGTACTCCAGGCGAAGATGCTGGCCGGCTCGGAGGATGTCGGGCTTCGATTCGCCGAGGAGGCGCGCGCGATCCACGCGGGCGATGCCGAGGAGCGGTCGATTCATGGTCGCACCACGCCCGCCGAAGCGCGCAGGCTGGTCGAAGAGGGTGTGCCCGTGGCGGTGCTGCCTCTGCCCGTGCGTGATACCACGCGGGACAATTGACCGCGCGCGTTCCCGCGCTTAACCCTCGCGCCCGTGGCTCCATAGCTCAGCAGGATAGAGCGACGGTTTCCTAAACCGCAGGTCGGGGGTTCGAATCCCTCTGGGGCCACCATGTTCCCCCGCTTTTCCAAAAAATCGAACGTTCGGTTCTGACTTATCCGGCTTATTGGAAATAATGAGCGGGGCTAGATCGCGTCTCGAGTTTGCGCCGCCATCGGGGCGGCGATCATTCAAGGAGCCCGATCATGGCTAAGGTGCTGGTTCTCTATTATTCGGCCTATGGTCACATCGAGCAGATGGCCGAGGCGGTGGCCGAAGGCGCGCGCGAGGCGGGTGCCGAGGTGACGATCCGTCGCGTTGCCGAGACGGTGCCGGAAGAGGTCGCCAAGGCGTCCTACCTCAAGCTTGACCAGAAGGCCGAGATCGCGACCGTCGCGGAGCTCGAAACCTATGACGCGATCATCGTCGGCGTCGCCACGCGCTATGGTCGCATGCCCTCGCAGATGGCGGCTTTTCTCGACCAGACGGGCGGCCTGTGGATGCGCGGCGCGCTGAACGGCAAGGTTGGCGCGGCGTTCGCCTCGACCGCCAGCCAGCACGGCGGCCAGGAGACCACTCTCTTCTCCGTGATCACCAACCTGATGCACCTCGGCCTTACCATCGTTGGCCTGCCCTACAGCTTCCAGGGTCAGCTTAAGCTCGACGAAGTGACCGGCGGATCGCCCTATGGCGCGACCACGATCGCAGCCGGCGACGGCTCGCGCCAGCCGAGCGAGAACGAGCTCGCCGGCGCCCGCTTCCAGGGCAAGCTGGTCGCCGAGACGGCGGCCAAGCTGCACGGCTGAAGCCTGCTTACCCATTCTGTATTGTAGCTTCTGCGTATCGGGGCGGCGATCCATCGCGATTGCCGCCCATTTCGTACTTGAAACGGCCGCGGTGCATCCGCAACAGGGTGCCATGAATCAGGAACCCGAAGACGGCGATCTGGTCGCCGAGCCGGCCAAGGTGCATGTGCCACACGAGATCGCCGAGGCGATCCGCACGCTGATCCGCTGGGCCGGCGATGATCCCGATCGCGAAGGCCTGCTGGACACCCCCAAGCGTGTTGCCCGCGCCTGGCGGGAATATTGTTCAGGTTATGCCAGCGATCCGTCCGCATATCTCAGTCGCACCTTCAACGAGGTGGGCGGTTATGACGAGGTCGTGCTGCTGAAGGACATCCCCTTCCAGTCGCATTGCGAGCATCATATGGCACCGATCATCGGCAAGGCGTCGATCGCCTATCTGCCGAAGGATCGCGTGGTCGGTATTTCCAAGCTGGCGCGGGTGCTCCAGGGCTATGCGCGGCGGCTGCAGGTGCAGGAGCGCCTGACCGCCGAGGTGGCCGACTGTATCTGGGAGCATCTTCAGCCCCAGGGTGTCGCGGTCGTCATCGAAGCGAGCCACGCTTGCATGACCGCGCGGGGGGTACGCACCCCTGGCGTCGCGATGACGACCAGCCGGATGATGGGTGTGTTTCGCGAGGACGAGCGCAGCCGCAAGGAAGTGCTGAGCCTGATGGGTTATTGAGGCGTAGCGGAGGTGGTTTGGGCCTCGTCGGCTGCGAAGAGAAAGGCCGCCCGCGATATCCTCGCGGACGGCCTTTCTGTCTGGGCTTGGACGGAGCGATCAGGCCTCAGCCTGCTC
>FTCZ01002866.1_pt1 | contig 39475 bp, 43 predicted proteins | sample 1658871 | NCBI WGS metagenome assembly FTCZ01 (sample SAMEA3914864, study PRJEB12502) | metagenome | biome: forest; material: soil | place: USA | collected 2012-03-12 | depth 0.3 m | reverse complement strand
CTTGCCGATTGCTGCATCTGATCGATGGCGACGGCCGCGACCGCACCGATAATATCGAGCTGTTTGATCACCTGCGGCAGCCACTCATCCATGCTGATGGACGGCTTCACGCCGGAAGTGACCTGCTTGGCGAGATCGAGCCGACGGTCATTGAAGGCGCCCGCGAAATATGCCGACTGCGCCTTGGCTACCGCCTCCTTCATGGCCGAGGGGATTTGCGGCCCATCGGACAATTCACGGATCTGGCTCCAGGCAAGTGCGGCCTTACCCTCACCGACCGTGTAGGTCACGATTTCCTGCGCATCGAAGGGCCGTTGCTGCGCTACCGCCAGGTTCAGCATCAGGATATTGCCGCCGCTGATCGAGCGGTTCGACCAGCCGATCGCGCGCAGGCTGGCGAGATCCGACAGAGAAGGATCGAGGACGCGAATTGAGGTCTCGGTCGCGCGGGTCGCGTCCTCGAGGCTCCCCAGCAGCTTGGCGCCGGCCGCTAGGAATTTCTGAGGCAGCGCTTTATCGCGGCCTTCGAGCGCAAGCTTGAGGTCGGCGTCTGCAGCAACCCGCAACTGGCGAAGCGCATCGAAATCAGCTCGCACCGCAGTATAGGCGTTCTTGATCGACGAAGCTTCTACCGAGGAGATCGCCGTCGCCATGCCGGCAAACGCCGCATCGACTGCCGAGCGGTTCTTGGCGACGTCCGAAAGGACATTGCCAGCCTTCTCGCTCGTCATCGTCAGCGCCGTCGGCGTGTTGCCGCGCTCATAACGCAGATTTTGCAAAGCATCGAAGAAGTAATGATCGAGCGCCGTCAGGGAGGTCACATTGGAAGCCGCCTGAAAACGGCTATAGGACGACCAGACTGCCTGACCCGACAGCAATGCCAGCATGAGGCTCGTAATCCCGATCACGCCGACCAGAGTGGTCTTGATCGAGATGTTTGGTAGGAATTTTGCCAAGACGGCCCCCGGATGCTTTCGAATAATGAACGTTTCAAAAGCACTCTGGCCGGAAGTTCTTTCTATTAAGTATATCGGCCGGGATGACGCAACGAAGCCCCGGGATATCGTGGCAACCGATCTGTCCCGGTTGTTCTACTCGCCCGAAGCGCTGCAGGAGAAGGATTCGATCTTGTCCGAAGGCGCGTCGAAGCGGATGTTGCTATAGGCGACCTGGCCTGGGAAGATGTTATTGGCGATGGCATTTTTCGTTTCGATGACCTGCTTGCGGCTGTTGAGCGCGGCGCAGGAAATCCGGATTCTTGGTTCCGTCCGGACGGAGTGATTGCCGATATAGATATTCGCGACGCTGCCCGAGACGGAGTGTCTCTGCGGCGCACTGACCTCCAGCGAGATCGTGGTCGTGAGATCGCTTTCGGCCGCAGCAGCCAAACTGGACGATAAAAGCAGGACGGCCGAAAAAACTCTGAGCGTCATCACATCGACCCTCTGAAAACGAATAAACGAACTGAACTGAAGAATGGGGCGGCGGCCCCGCGACAAGCCTGGCTGATCGCAGAACCCTGCTCCCAACCGCTGCACAGATTGCATCGCAAAAATTGCTCAATCATGAACCCGCCGCCGCGCAGATGATTTCAGGCGATGCGGGGTTGGGAGGGTTCCAGGCAAACCGCGCGGGATGGTTTACAAACCCTCAAATAACCGGCTCGAACCAGCAGAATTCATGCTTGATTTACTCTGTTCGAAGAGATCGCGGGTCGCGCCATGGCTTGCAGGCCCGATCTGCCGCGCCGGGAAAGCATTCCTTAAGCAGCAGCCCTAAACGCTGTCTCGAACTGTGAATTCGGCACATCCTCGATCTACGAGGTATCGAGAGCCTCCGCGATGCGATTTCCCCCGACGTTTCCCGATCTGTCGATTCTTGTCGTCGACCGCAGCGCCAACATCCGGCGGATCATGATCGAGATCCTGTCGCAGGTGAATCTTCGCCGCGTGTTTGAAGCCAATGACGCCGTCTCGGCGACGGCGCTATTCTTCGACAAACAGCCGAATATCGTCTTTCTCGACTGGGACTTGCCGAAGAACGGCGCCATCAACTGTCTCACCTCCGTACGCAGCTCGAAGAGCTGGATCGTCGGCCGCGCGCCCGTGATCGTGATGATGGAACGCCCCACCCTCGGATATGTGTTGAAGGCGGAACAAAGCGGCGCCAGCGAAATTCTAGCAAAACCTTTCTCGCCAAAAACAGTCTGGCAGCATTTATTTGGCGTCATCAACATTCCGCGCAAATACCAAAATAACAACGGCATGCAGATGCCGACCGCTCGCGTCGTCAAAAGCAACGAATTCGCCTAAAAGATACATTATTCGCGCCGATGAACTTCTTGAGTTTGACTTCAATTGGCAGAGCGCGGCGATAATCATGCTTATGCGCGAAAAAGTAACCGAACTAAAACTCCGTTAACATTACCTTTACCAATTTAAGCGACCTTCCTCTGTATAACGGAGGGTTGGGACTCTTGCGCATTTCCGTCGCTCTTCCCGCGGTGCTGGGCCGCGTCGAAGCCGGAGCATTTCGTGGCCAGATGATGATCGCTTTCGACCAGAAGGAGAGCGTCGTCATCGATTGCTCGAATATCGGCGCCTTGCCGGGCCTCTGGGTTCAGCTTCTCTGCTCGGCCGCAGCCACCGCCCGATCCAAACAGCTTTCAGTGATTTTGAAAGGCGCTTCCGATCTTTGCCGCAGCTCCTTTGAGGCTATCGGCGTCGATCTCAAAAGCAGCGCTCTCGCCTTGGAGTAATCTTGATGCGCATTCTTGCAATCGACGATACGAAAACCCTGCTCAACCTCCTTTGCATGACGTTGCGCAACGCCGGCCACCAGGTCGCCGAAGCGGAAAACGGCGAGGAAGGTCTGCAGCGTTTCGAGGAATTCAAGCCGGATCTCGTCATCACCGACCTCAACATGCCGGTGATGGATGGCATTGAATTCACACGCAATTGCCGCGCCCGCCAGAGCGGCCAGGACACGCCGATCATCGTGCTGACCACCGAGAATGGCGCCGAGATCAAGGCTGAAGGTCGCCGCGCCGGCGCCAGCGCCTGGGTCGTCAAGCCCTTCGAGCCGAACGCACTGCTCAATCTCATCACGCGCTACAAGAACTGAGGTCCACGGATGGATCCGCTTGCCGAACTCAAGCAGACATTCTTCCAGGAATGCGAAGAGCTTCTTGGCAATCTTGAATCGACGCTGCAGCAGCTTGAAGAAGGCGGCACGGATTCGGAGGACGTTAACGCGGCCTTCCGCGCCATCCATTCGATCAAGGGCGGCGCCGGCGCTTTCGGCTGCACCGAACTGGTCGGTTTCGCCCATGTCTTCGAGGCCGCGCTCGATCTCGTTCGCTCGAAGAAGGTAGCGATCGAGGAAGCGCCTTTCGCCCTGTTCCTGCGCTGCGTCGACGCGGTTGCCGACCTGGTGAACGCCGCCCGTCGTGGCGAGCCCGGGACGCAACGCCCTGACCTGCTTGAGGCCCTTGAGAACGTCGGCAAGGGACCGGCGGCGATCATCTCGGCTCCTCCCCCGCCTCCCGCTGCGCCTCGACCAGCGCCGGTCGCGGCTGCACCCGCTCCTGTCGCGCCACCATCTGCTCCCGCCAAGGAAGAGCCAGTGGAAGATGCGCCCTCCTTCGGCATGATCGCGGCGCTCGACCTGCTGATCGCCAAAGTCGAGGAAAAGACGCAGGCGCCTGCAGCTCCCACTGACGATGAGGCAGATTGGGCGCTTCCCGGCGAGGAAGAAGACCTTGGTCCCCGCGTACGCCTGACCATCACGCCCGGAACCGACCTGTTCCGCCGCGTGATCGAGCCCCGCGCGATCATCGAGAGCCTGGCGCCTGAGAAGATCGCCAAGGTGGAATGCGACCTTTCGCAGGTTCCACCGCTGGAGCAGCTCGATGTCGCCCAGTGCTGGCTGCGCTTCACCATCATCCTCCAGACGACGCTTTCGCCGGAACAGATCGGCAGCAAGCTCGAAACGGCGCTTGCGCCGGACGAGTTCTCGATCGAACCGCTCGACGATGTCGCGGAAGCGCCTGTTGCCCCGGCTGCCGCAACCCCTGCCCCGCAGACGGCCGCCGCGGCTCCGCAACTCGCCGTCGTCGCCAAACAGGATGCGCCGCCGGCCGCCGCCCCGATGCGTCAGCAGATGGCTGCCGCAGCTCCGCCGCCACCCAAGGCCGGCCCTGGCCAGCGCCAGGCAGTCAGCGTCCGAGTCGATCTGGAACGTATCGACCGTCTGATGAACCTCGTCGGCGAGATCGTGATCACGCAGTCGATGCTGATGGAGCGCGTACGCGGCCTGCCCTTCGACCAATACGCCAACACCTCCGAAGGCCTGCTCACGCTCTCTCGACAGACGCGCGAGCTGCAGGACCATGTGATGGCGGTCCGCGCCCAGCCGGTGAAAGCCGTCTTCCAGCGCATGCCTCGCCTCGTCCGCGAACTCGCGCAGACGCTCGGCAAGGAAGCCCGCATCGTGCTGACGGGCGAGAATACCGAGGTGGACAAGACCATCATCGAAGAACTCGCCGACCCACTGACGCATATGATCCGCAATTCGATGGACCATGGCCTCGAAGGACCGGAAGATCGCTTAGCCGCCGGCAAGCCGGTCGAAGGCATCATCAAGCTGACGGCCGAGCATCGCGCGGGCCGCATCGTCATCTCGGTTTCCGATGATGGGCGCGGCATCAACCGGGAAAAGCTGCTCGATAAGGCACGCAAGAACGGCCTGATCCATCCCGACGAACGCCCGACGCCGCAGGAAGTCGACCAGCTCATCTTCGCTGCGGGCCTTTCGACCGCGGCGGCTGTCACAGACATCTCGGGCCGTGGCGTCGGCATGGACGTCGTGCGCCGGAACGTCGAGTCGCTTGGCGGCCGCATCACCGTCGACTCCGAGCCTGGCAAGGGCTGCCGCTTCACGCTTGCCCTGCCGCTGACCCTCGCGGTCGTGGACGGCATGGTGGTCCGCTGTGGCACCGAGCGTTTTGTGGTGCCGATCACCTCGATCATCGAGACTCAGCACCTCGCCAATACGCCGATCGAATTCCTGACCTTTGGGCATGAGGTTCTGCGCTGGCGCGGTGAGATCACCCCGCTGCATCGCCTCGGCGCCGTCATGGGCTGCAGTGGCGAGACCAAGGAAACGATCATCATCATCGCGGAAACCGAGCGCGGCCAGCCTGTCGGTATCGCGGTCGATGAGATCATCGGACAGCAGCAGGTCGTCGTGAAGAGCATGGAGACCAACTACGGCACCGTCGCCGGCGCCTCGGCCGCCACGATCCTCGGTGACGGCATGGTGGCGCTGATCCTCGACATCGACGGCATGCTCCGCGTCGCCAACCTCGCCCGCAACAATTCACCCGAACTCAAGATGGCAGGATGACCATGTCAGTGCAGCTTGCAGAACAACCGGGAGCTTTCGGCGCTCCGACCGAGAGTTCCATGCGCCGGATCGTGACCTTCCGCGTCGGCGAGCGGACTTTCGGCATCGATGTCGGCATGGTCCGCGAGATCAAAGGCTGGCAGGCGACGACCCCGCTGCCACATGCGGCCCCGCATGTTCGCGGCGTGCTGAACCTGCGCGGCGTCATTCTTGCCGTCTACGATCTGCGCACCAGCATCGGCCTCGGCGTCACCGAAGCCACGGCGAACCATGTCATCGTCGTCGTCAACATGGGCGACAAGACCGCCGGCCTGTTGGTTGATTCGGTTTCCGACATCATCGACGTGCAGACCAGCGCCGTTCGCGATACCCCGGATGTCGAGCGCGATGATTATGGCTTGATCGAGGGCCTCGTGCTGCTCGACAACGACATCGTGGCGCTGCTCGATATCGCGGCCGTGATCCGCACCGGCGACGCCGCGCAGCCCGCTCGCGTCTAAACCGTGACTTTCGGGAGGACCTGACGTCGCATGTCTGGCGGATCGTGGCCCTTCTCGAGATTGTCGGTGAAGCTTCCGCTGATCCTTGCCGGCTCCGTCTTGCTGACGGCGGCCGTCATTGGCGCGACTGCCTATCAAGCGCTTCCCGCTGGGTTCAGTGAACCGCAGCGCGCCGCGCTGTTCTGGAATCTGCTGATCGCGGCGCTTGCCACTTTCATCGTCATTTCAATAGGTGGCTGGATCGCGATCCGTTCGACGATCTCGCCCATAGCGGCGATGCCGGCCGCACTGGCAGGCGAGAAGGCCTTACCGGGAACCGATCGGAGCGACGAGGTCGGCGATCTCGCGCGCGCCTGCGGCAGCCTTCGCGAAGTCGGCCGCGAAAGCGCCCGCATCCGCGCCGCGCTCGACCGCAGCGCCGCCAAGGTGATGGTCGCCGATGCCAATGACCGCATCGTTTATGTCAACAAGGCGCTCCTGCGCTTCTTCGCCGAAGCTCAGGAAGATTTTCGTTCGGCCTTCCCCGGCATTTCCGCACAGGATCTGCTCGGCAACGTCATGGCGATCATTCGCCGCAATGCCGGCTCGGACCGGATCGGCTCTCAGACGCTCGGCGTCCGGACCAGCCGCTTCGACATTGGTCGGCGCACCGTTGAGGTGACCCTCGCCCCGATCGAGGGCGAAACGGGTTGCGCCATCGAATGGCGGGAGATGACCGACGATCTGAAGGCGGGCGACGAAGTGGCCAATCTGGTCGCCGCCGCCGTCGCTGGCGATTTTTCGCGCCGCCTAACCCTTGATGGCAAGCCGGATGCTGTCCGTGGAATCGCTGAAGGCATGAACCGCATCAATGCGGCTGTCGAGAGCGCGATATTTCAGTTTGGCGATGCGCTTTCCAAGCTCGCGGATGGCGAGCTGGCCGGTGGCCATGACAGTGCCGGCCCCTTGGCGGCGCTACGTCTCCGCTTGAACGAAGGTCTCGGCGGCCTGTCCGAAACAGTCTCGGCCATTCGTGATGCCGCCCAATCCGTCTCGAACGCGGCGGACCAGATCGGCGCCGGCACCGATCAGCTTGCACGCACGGCACAGGAAACCGCAGTAAGCCTCGAACAGACGGCTTCAACGACGCAGGCTCTGGCTGATTCGGTCAGGCAAAGCGCGACGCGTTCGCGAGAAGCGACCGGCCTTGCCGGCAAAGCCATGCAGATCGCGGAAGCGGGCCAAAGCATCGTCTCGGACGCCGTTGGCGCAATCGGCCGGATCGAGACTGCTTCGACCCGCATTTCTGAAATCGTTTCCGTCATCGACGAAATCGCCTTCCAGACCAATCTTCTCGCGCTGAACGCAGCAGTCGAAGCAGCTCGCGCCGGTGAAGCCGGCAAGGGTTTCGCGGTGGTGGCGGCCGAAGTTCGCAGTCTCTCGCAACGGTCGAGCCAGGCAGCGAAGGATATCAAGGGCCTGATCGCCGATGCGAACAGCCAGGTCGGTGATGGCGTCAAGCTCGTGCGCGGCACGGGCGATGCGCTCGGCCAGATCGTTTCCGCTGCCCGAAACGTCGCCGGCACCGTCGCGGAAATATCCTCCTCCACCACAAGTCAGGCGGGAGACATCGCCGAGATGAGCCGGACTTTGGCTCACATGGATGAGATGACGCGGGCTAACTCGAGCCTTGCCCAGGACAGCGCCGCCTCGACCGAGGCGCTGATCCAGCATGTCGAGGAGCTTCGCGACCTGCTGGACGGTTTCAACCTGGGCAAGGCGGCAAACCATGCGGCTTTGTCAGCCCGTCCGAACTACGCAGGCGCTGCGCCAGTACGGCGCCATGAGCCAAGAACTTTCTCCCCGCCGTCGATCCCGCGGCGAACCGCCGGCGGGAGACTGTGATGAACACCAACTTTAAGCGGAAAGAGGACTGAGACCAGCCATGCTAGCCGCCGCCAAGCCGATCAGCGATTCGACACTGACTCAGGATGACCTGAAGTTCGTGGCGCAGGTCATCTATGAGCAAGCGGGTATCGTTATCCGCGAGCATAAGGAAGCGATGGCGCGTGGCCGCCTGCAGCGCCGCGTCAAGGCGCTCGGCCTGAACTCGATCTCCGAATATTGCGCTTTCCTGAAACGTCCGGAGGCGAACGGCGAAATCGGCGAGCTGATCAACGCGCTGACCACCAACCACACCTCGTTCTTCCGCGAACGGCACCATTTCGATCACTTGCGCAGCCACGCCCTGCCGCATCTGCTCAATAGCGCGCGGCGTTCGCGCATCCGCATCTGGTGTTCGGCCTGCTCTTCCGGCGAGGAGCCCTACAGCATTGCGGCGATCGTCCGTGACGTGCTGCGCGAGCGCAGCACCCTCGATCTGAAGATCCTCGCGACAGATATCGACACCGATATCCTCGCCAGGGCGCAGGCCGGCGTCTATGCGCTCGATACGCTGGAGCGCCTGCCAGCGGACCTGAAGCCGCTCCTGCGCCATGAGGTCACCCGCGGCGAAGCCGTGATCAATCCCACGCTGAAGCAGCTCATCACGTTCAATCGGCTGAACCTGATCGAATCCTGGCCGATGAAGGGGCCCTTCGACGTCATCTTCTGCCGCAACGTCTTCATCTATTTCGATACGCAAACCAAGGCGGCGATCCTGGACCGATTCGTCGACCTGCTGACGCCCGGCGGCTGGCTCTATCTCGGCCATTCCGAATCGCTGTCCCAACCTCACCCGAAACTTCGCCTCATTGGCCGCACCATCTACGAGAAGTTGTCATGACCGCAGAACCAGTCGCGCGCCGTTACTTCGATCCGCGGTTTGGGGCGAGCATCATTACAGTGCCACCAGGTGGCCATGCGATTACGTCTTCGCAGGATGAGATCCTCGCGACCGTGCTTGGCTCCTGCGTTTCCGTCTGCATCCGCGATCCGTTCCTGGGTCTCGGCGGCCTGAACCACTTCCTGCTGCCCTTCAACACTGAGAATTCGGCCGCCGATCCTCATCACGCAGCCGAGCGTTACGGCGATACCGCGATGGAAGTGCTGCTCAATGGCGTGTTCAAGAAGGGCGCGCGGCGCGGCCATCTTGAAGCCAAGATCTTCGGCGGCGCGCGCGTCCTGCCGGGCAAATCCGCGCTGATGATCGGCGACGGCAACATTGAATTCGTGCTGGCCTTCATGGCGCGCGAAGGTATTCCGATCCTGTCCAAGGATGTCGGCGGCACGGCCTCGCGCCGCATCCATTACCAACCGGCAAGCGGGCGCGCCTGGGTCCAGCATCTCGAGACGAGCAGCTCGCGCGAGAGCAGCCGTGAGGAAATGGCCTACCTCGATCAGCTCAAGACGAAGCCGGTCGCGGGCGACATGGAGATCTTCTCATGACCATCCCCACGATGCCGGGCAAACCCCGGCGGGTGCTGATCGTCGACGATTCGAAGCTCATGCAGAATCTGATGACGCTCATCATCAACGGCGCGGAAGGTTTCACAGTCGCCGGCGTCGCGGGCAGCGCCGAAGAGGGTTGGGATGCGGTCGAAGCTCTGAACCCGGATCTCGTTACGCTCGATTTGGAGCTGCCAGGCCGTCACGGGTTGAAACTCCTCGCCCGCCTCATGCGCCAACACCCACTTCCAGTACTGGTGGTTTCCGCTTTTGGCGGCCCCGGCGCGGAGAACACCATCCGCGCGCTAGAACTCGGCGCCAACGACTTCATCGAGAAGCCGGACGGCCAGGCCAACACGCTCGAGAACTTTACCAGCCTGCTGGTCGCCGCGCTCAATCGCGCCGTCACCAGCAAGCGCGCCGCTCCCTCGGCCCTGGAACAGCGCCCCACGGCCGCACCGATCCGCGGCGGCTACGGCGCTTCACTTGGCAAGATGCCATTGATCGCGATTGGCGCCTCCACCGGTGGCGTTCCCGCGATCCAGCGCGTGATGCAGGATCTCGCTCCACACCGTTTCCCGATGGTGGTCGTCCAGCATATGCCAGCGGGATATACCGCCAAGCTTGCAGCGCGCCTTGCGACGCTGACCGGCCTCAACGTGATCGAATCGGCGGGCGGAGAACGCCTTGTGCCAGGCATGGCGGTTGTGGCTCCTGGCGGTCCGCAGCACCTCGACGTCGAGAACCATCGTGGCGAGATGATCTGCCGCCTGCGTCCGGGGCCGCTGGTTAGCGGTCATTCACCCTCCGTGGATGAAATGTTCCGATCGGTTGCAAAAGCCGCTGGCAATCACGCGATTGGCGTGCTGTTAACCGGCATGGGCAAGGATGGCGCCGAAGGGCTTTTGGAGATGCGGAAGGCTGGCGCAGTGACCATTACTCAGTCGGCCGAAACCTGCGTCGTCAACGGCATGCCGAAGGCAGCAAGGGACATCGGCGCCAATATATTCGACATCGCGCTGGACCAGATCGGTTCCGGCATTGTTTCGCTTATCAACGACCACACGCGTCAGCATTCAGCGTGAGGAGATTATTATGAAACCGAGATCTGAGGTCCGGATCCTTATTGTCGACGACCAGAAAAGCATGCGCGGCCTCGCGACCTATTTCCTGAAGCAACTCGATTTCGAGGATATCGACGAGGCGGAAAACGCTCGCGACGCCCTCATGCAGATGCAGAAGAAGCGCTACGACCTGCTACTGCTCGACTGGAACATGGAAGGCATGAGCGGCATCGACCTGTTGAAGGCGATCCGCAGCATTCCGGAGCTGAACAAGATCAAGATCATCATGGCGACCTCCGAGCGCTCCGTCGAAAAGGTGGACGAAGCCAAGGCGGTCGGCGCGGACCACTACATCGTCAAACCTTACGAGTTGAAGGATATCGAGAGCCGCATCGCCAAGGTTCTTGAAGTCTAGTCGCTTCTCCTGAAAGTTTTTTGCGACGGTCGGGCAGACATCATCTGCTTGACCCTCAAATTTGCAATTATGTCTTATGTTTCCCTTTCGTTAGTTTCGATAAGATCGAGCTTATTACTTTATTAAAGATAAAGCACTTTAATCGACAGTGAAAATCTGTCGTTTGAAGGCTTCTGGAATGGCTTGGTTCCGCTCATCGCTCGGGCACCGCATCCTGATATTGCTGGCCATGGCGGCCATGGTGACCGGTGCTGTTGGCGCTGTCGGCTACTTCACGCTTCGTCAGGTTGATCGGCTGGCCGACCTGGCCAACGAGAACGCCTTACGCGCCATGTATATCGAGCGCATCAACGGCGAAGTTTACAGCGTCGTGATGGATTCGCGCGGCGTCTACATGGGCAAATCGACGGCCGATGCAGCAAAATTCGCAAAGCCCCTGTTCGCCACGCTTGATCGCATGCGGACCACACTTGAAGAATTGAAGGCCGTAGGCATGCCCGAATTCGCCGAATTCGAGGCGAAATGCAAAAGCTTCATCGCGCTACGCACCGAACTCGCCCGGCTCGGCGCAGAGGTTTCGCCGGAAGCCGCGGACAAATTTGGCAATAACGACGAGAACCGGGCCAATCGCCAGCGGCTCAACCAGATGCTCGACAGCCTGGTCGCGACGAACCAGCGCAACCTCAAGATCGTCAACGACGATCTTGATGCGGCCGTGACCAACGGCAAGCTGATTTTCCTCTCCGCTGCGGCCATAGCTGGGCTCGGCCTTTTGATCTTCGGGTATTCCTTCGTTCGCGCCTTCCTTGGAACGCCGCTGCGCAAGGCCGTCGGTGCGCTACGCGATATCACCAACGGCGTCGAGAATACGGAGATCCCCGGGCTCAACCGCGCCGATGAACTTGGTGAAATCGCGCGCGCCTTGCAGGCCTTCGAAACCAATCGGAGCGAGTTGCGCCAGGCTGAACGGGCTCGCGACAAACAAAGTCGCGATACTCAGCGGCGTGCCCAGGACCTCCAGTCCCTGCGGGAGGCGATCAGCCGGGTCGTCGATTGCGCGATCGAAGGTGACTTTTCCGCGCGCATGGGCGTAAATTTCTCGGAGGCCGATCTGCATGAGCTCGCCGGCGCCCTCGACAAACTGATGCTGAATGTCGAGGTCAGCCTGAAGGAATCCACCGGCGTCCTCGACGAATTACGTGGCGGCAAGCTCGACGCGCGTGTGCATGGCGAGTTCAAGGGCGCTTTCGAAGCCTTGAAGCTCGGCACCAATGCGATGGCGGGCCGTTTGCAAACGGCGCTCGAGCAGATTTCGGTGACCGCCGGCGGCGTCCGCTCCGCCACTCGCGAAATCGCCACCGGCATCGACGACCTCGCCCAGCGCACCGCCGATCAGGCATCCACGGCCGCCGAGACCTCGACGTCACTTGCAGGCTTCGCCGATCTCGCCAACCGCAATGCGGCGAGCGCCAATGATGCAGCCTCGGCAGCTCACACAGCGGAAGAGCAGGCGCGGGATGGCGCGGCAGTCCTCACCGATACGCTTGGCGCCATGCAGCGGATCGACAGCTCCTCAAAGCGGATTTCCGACATCACCGAATTGATGGACGGCATCGCCTTCCAGACCAATCTCCTGGCCTTGAACGCGGCGGTCGAAGCGGCGCGCGCGGGCGACGCCGGCAAGGGCTTCGCGGTGGTCGCTTCCGAAGTGCGTTCGCTGGCGCAGCGCGCGACGAACGCGTCGCAGGAAATCAAGGCGTTGGTCACAGCCGCGCAGGCGGAAGTCGCCTCCGGCGTTGCCCTCGTCGACCGGACCTCGACCAGGATCGAGGCGACGGTGGCGGCGATTTCCGACGTGACCAAGCTCGTCTCCGGCATAGCGCAGGCCTCCAATGAGCAGGCCAAGGCGATTCACGGCCTTGCAAACGCCGTCGAGAGCATGGGCGACATGGCCCAGCAAAACGCCGCGCTGGTCGAAGAGACGCACGCGGCAATCAGTCTGACCGAGCACCAGACAGCACAGCTTGAGGCTCATGCATCGAACTTCTCCGCCGAGAAACAGGACGGCTCGGCCAAAGCGCTCCGCGCCGCCTGACAAGCGGTGACGGCGTAAATAAGGGTTCGCGCAGCGGCACAAAGCCCGTAGAGACGGGTCCATGCAATCGGCCATTACTGATCCCGAGCGTTTTATCGCCGAAAACACGCGCATCCTGCCAGTGCCCCATACGCCCGAAATTCGGCTGCACCTTGCCGATGAAGCGGTAGCGCTATGGCAGCGCACCGAAGAAGAACTGGGTGAAATGGGCTTGCCGCCGCCATTCTGGGCCTTTGCCTGGGCCGGAGGCCAGGCGCTGGCACGGTATGTGCTGGATCGGCCAGAACTCGTCGCCGGCCATACGGTGCTGGATTTCGCCTCCGGCTCAGGACTTGTCGCGATAGCCGCCGCAAAGTCGGGAGCAAAAACCGTCATCGCAGCGGATATCGATCCTTTCGCGGCGGTCGCCATCCCGATGAATGCACGGCTTAACAATGTCGAAATCACAGCCCACCAGGGTGACCTGATCGGCCTCGACCATGGCTGGCCGGTCGTCCTTGCCGGGGATATCTGCTATGAGCGTGACACCGCCACGAGGGTCATCGCATGGCTTGACGATTTACAGCAACGCGGCGCGGAAGTCCTGATCGGCGATCCCGGCCGCAACTATCTGCCGAAGGATCGGCTGGAGTTGCTGGCAAGCTATGAAGTGCCGGTGACGCGGGCGCTTGAAGATGCGGAGATCAAGCGCAGCGGCGTCTGGCGGCTGAAGTAGCGGATCAGGAAAATTCCGCCGCGACGTCGAACGTCGCCTTCTTGCCGATATCGTCGAAATGTTTGGCGAGCCATTCCTTGGCGGCTTTTCGTCCGGCATCCCGAAGCATGGTCAGGAAATCCCAGTTGGTCGTCGTCTTGCTGGAGGCATCGAGATCCTTGACCGTCTCGTAGAGCCCGATTCGATGCATCAGCACGTGCTTGTGGTCGCTGCGTGAGAGCTTCCCATCTTCGATCAACCGCGCCACGAAATCGATGGCGCGAAGCTCGCCAAGCAACGGCGCATTGAAGCTGATCTCATTGACGCGATCATGGATATCGTGCGGCGCATGCGGCGTCTGATGCCGTTCAACCGGATTGATCTGGACCAGCAGGATGTCATCGACGTTTTCGACATCGAAGAGCGGAAACAGCGCGGGATTGCCGGTATAGCCGCCATCCCAGTAAGGCGCTCCCTCGATCATCACCGCCTGAAACAGCGTCGGTAGGCAGGCGGAGGCAACCGCCATGTCGGCGGTCATCTCCTTTTCGGTGAAAACCCTGACCTTGCCGGTGAAGACATTGGTCGCCGAAATGAAGAGCTGAACCGGCGACTTCTTGCGCAGCAGCGGAAAGCGGATTTCCTTTTCGAGAAAATTCTTGAGCGGGTTCACATTCAACGGATTGAAGCTGTAGGGCGTCGAAACCGCCGACAGTGAATCCGTGATCGCATTGGTGAAGCCGCTGCCGAAACCACTCCACATTTTCAGGAACGGATTCTCGAATAATTCGCGCCCGGCCTCGCTGAAGCCGCCATCGATACTGGCTGAGCGCCAGAAGCGCTCAAGCTGCGCCTGCGCCTTGTCTGGCCCACCGTCGAGCAAGCCTTCCGCATAGACTACAGCGTTCATGGCGCCGGCACTGGTGCCGGAAATCGCCTTGACGTCGAGACGGCCATCGCTGAGGAAATGATCGAGCACGCCCCAGGTGAAAGCGCCATGGGCACCCCCACCTTGAAGGGCGAGGCAGATCGGTTTCGTTTTTATTGCTGTCATTGAACCGCTAGTCGTCGAGCGCGAGCACCGCTGGGACGACAGTCTCGCGGATGGCATCCTTAATATCAATCGTAGAACGCACGCCTATGTCGTCGTAATGCTGATCGATCCACGCCTTGGCGGCGTCTCGACCGATATCCCGGAGATGCTCCAGGAAACCCCACTCGGCGTTCAATTTCGAGGAAGCGGAAAAAGTCTTCATCTTTTCCGCACCTTCGATGCGATGGATCAGTACGCGCTTGTATTCGTCGCGCGAGAGCTTGCCTTCGTCGATCAGCCGGCTGACGAAATTCACCGCACGTAACTCGTGCAGCAGGTTGCCGTTGAAGGAGATTTCGTTGACCCGGTTCTGGATGTCGCGTGCCCTGCGGGGCAGTTCACGCCGCTCGATCGGATTGATCTGGACGAGCAACGTGTCGTCGCAGGCGTTGTCGTAGAAGAGGGGGAACAAGGCGGGGTTGCCCATGTAGCCGCCATCCCAATAGGCCTCGCCGTCGATTTCGACCGCCTGAAACAGGAAGGGCAGGCAGGCGGAGGCCATGATATGGTCAGCGGTCAGCTCGTGGCGCTCGAAAGCGCGCACCTTGCCGGTGTAGACGTTGGTCGCCGAGATGAAGAGCTTTATCTCTTCGCAAGCCCGCACCGCATCGAAATTGATCCGCTTGGCGATGAAGTCGCGCAGCGGGTTCAGATTATGCGGATTGAACTCGTAGGGCGAGGTGATGCGGGTGAAGATGTCCATGAACCAGAGACCGGGCGAGTGCTCCAGCGACCAGTCGCCCATGAGCTGGTCCATCAGCGAACGCTGGATCGGCGACATGCGCCCTTCCTCACTCACCTCATGCCAGAACTCGGCCAAGGCCTCGCGGGCGCCCTTGCGCCCGTTTTCCAGATAGCCCTCGGCATAGACGGCGGCATTCATCGCGCCGGCGCTGGTGCCGGTGATCGCCTCGACATCGAGACGACCATCTTCCAGGATGTAGTCGAGGACACCCCAGGTGAAGGCGCCATGAGCGCCTCCGCCTTGCAGCGCGAGATTGATCTTCTTCGCGCCTGTCCAGTCGATCTTGACCTCCCCACCGGAGGTCGGAAGAGGAGGCATTTCGTTCATTCTGCGGTCCACCCACCATCGATCGGCAGGATCGCGCCGGTAATGTTGGCGGCAGCGTCCGAGCAGAGGAACATCGCCAGACCCGCGACCTGATCCACGGTCACGAATTCCTTCGTCGGCTGTGCATGGAGCAGCACGTCGTTGATGACCTGCTCCTTGGTCATGTTGCGCGCCTTCATCGTATCGGGAATCTGGGCTTCGACGAGCGGCGTCCAGACATAGCCCGGGCAGATCGCGTTGCAGGTGATCTTCGAGGTCGCGACTTCGAGCGCCACCGTCTTGGTAAGGCCCGCGATGCCATGCTTGGCCGCGACATAAGCCGACTTGAAGGGCGAGGCGACGAGCGCATGGGCTGATGCGGTGTTGATGATGCGCCCCCAACCGCGCGCCTTCATCAGCGGCACGGCGGCCTTGGTGGCGTAGAAAGCGGAAAGCAGGTTGATGCGGATGATCGCTTCCCACTTGTCGTCCGGAAATTCCTCGATCGGCGAAACGAATTGGATGCCGGCATTGTTGACCAGGATGTCGACGCCGCCGAACGCATCGGCCGCCGCCTTCACCATGCCGGTGACTTCCGCACCGACCATCATGTTCGCCGGCGAATAAACGCAGGTGACACCGAAATCCTTCTCGATCTTCGCGCGCTCAGCCTCGATCTGCGCGGCGTCGCCGAGGCCGTTGATCATGACATTGGCCCCCTCGCTGGCGAAGGCGCGGGCGAATGCCAGGCCGATGCCGCTTGTCGACCCGGTGACGATGGCGTTGCGATCTTTCAACTGCATGAGCACATTCCTTCCAATGACCGGCCGTGAGCCGGACTGGTTCCTAGCCTTTGCATCGTTTGGAAGACCGATTGATGACGCCTTGCGCCACGACCATGATGCGCAAAGCGTTTTGGTCTCGCCCATTGGATACACGGGGCTGATGTCTTACATATTGCACGAGCGAAAATGACACGAGGATAAAAGCGGTGACAGGTGCGCGACATCATGACGAGCATCTCCATGATGAGATCCGCGCTCCCGCGGAGGCCGTCGCGGAAGGGCTCGCCATCGCCGACGAGCATTGCAGGGAGAAAGGCCAGCGCCTGACCGAGATGCGTCGCCTCGTGCTTGCCGCCCTAATCGAGAGCGGCAAGGCGCTCGGCGCCTATGATCTGATCGAGCGCGTCGCGATCACCGGCGCCAGACGGCCAGCGCCGGTCGCGATCTATCGCGCGCTTGATTTCCTGATCGAGACGGGCCTCGCCCACCGCATTGAGAGCCGCAACGCCTTCATTGCCTGCCCGCATCACCATCATTCGGACGAGGCCGCGATTTTCTTCATTTGCGAAAACTGCCAGAAAGTGGTGGAGGAGAGTTCGCAAACCGTCCGTGCCAGTCTGTCGATGCTGGCGCGCAAGCGTGGCTTCGAGGTCAAAGCCAATGTGCTGGAAATCGAAGGGCGGTGCTCGAGTTGCCGCTACACGCCACTGACGGCCTGATCCACTTGAAAGAGTGCATGCGATGAACGCGCCGACCCGTCCTGTTCCGCAGCCAGAGGCCGGACCACTGGCCCGCCACATCTCCGTGCCGGTCGATGTCGGCGGCGTGATCGTTGGCGGTGGCCATCCGATCGTCGTGCAATCGATGACCAATACCGATACGGCCGATATCGAGGGCACCGCCCGCCAGGTCGCGGCGCTCGCCCGCGCAGGGTCGGAACTGGTGCGCATCACCGTCGACCGCGACGAGGCGGCGGCGGCCGTGCCGCATATCCGCGACCGGTTGGCGCAGATGGGCCGCGAGGTGCCGCTCGCCGGCGATTTCCACTACATCGGCCACAAGCTGCTCGCCGATCATCCCGCCTGCGCCGAGGCGCTGGCGAAATACCGCATCAATCCCGGCAATGTCGGCTTCAAGGAGAAGAAGGACCGACAGTTCGGCGCGATCATCGAGATGGCGATGCGCCATAAGAAGCCAGTGCGCATCGGCGCGAACTGGGGCTCACTCGACCAGGAGTTGCTGACGCATCTGATGGACGAGAATGCGCGCTCGGATGCGCCGCTCGACACTCGCGCCATCACCCGCGAGGCCATGGTGCAATCCGCTCTACTCTCTGCAGAACGCGCCGAGGAGATGGGCCTTGGCCGCGACAAGATCATCATCTCGGCCAAGGTCTCGGCCGTGCAGGACCTGATCGCTGTCTACCGCATGGTCGCGGCGCGCTCGAATTACGCCATCCATCTCGGCCTGACCGAGGCCGGTATGGGCTCGAAAGGCATTGTCGCATCCTCGGCCGCCATGGGCATCCTGCTGCAGGCCGGTATCGGCGATACGATCCGCTATTCGCTGACGCCGGAGCCCGGCGGCGACCGCACGCTGGAAGTGAAGGCAGCGCAGGAACTGCTCCAGACCATGGGCTTTCGTACCTTCGTGCCACTGGTCGCCGCGTGCCCTGGCTGCGGCCGCACTACCTCGACGGTGTTCCAGGAACTTGCCCGCGACATCCAGACGTGGATCTCGACCTCGATGCCCGAATGGAAAACGCGCTATCCCGGCGTTGAGGGGCTGAACGTCGCCGTCATGGGCTGCATCGTCAATGGCCCGGGCGAATCCAAGCATGCCGATATCGGCATCTCTCTGCCCGGCACCGGCGAGACACCGGCCGCACCTGTCTTCATCGACGGACAGAAAGCGATGACTTTGCGCGGCCCGAAAATAGCCGCCGAATTCAAGGATTTGGTCGCGAACTACATTGAACGCCGCTTCGGCGTTGCATGATTCCTTACGGCATCTGACGAAGCGGAAGTATTGGCTGATTTCATGCTTTCTTAAGCGTGGCCAGCTATCTTCGATCCGCAAATTTTTGGATCTTTCGCGTTGTCTGAATCCTGTCCCAGAGCTGGCAAGGAAACCGCCGTCAAGCTGATCGGCCTCCTGGCTTTTGCGCTCGCCATCGCCCTACCACTGGTCATGAAAGCGGCGTTCCTCACGGGTGAAGCCGTCGCTGTCGTTTTTCCGCCCTGGACGGATCACGACGTTGCGATCGAGCGAATCGTTGCGGCCGAAGGAACTTTCATCCGCAGTGGCGGCGTACCCTGGATCGTGATTGCACGCTCTGACGATCCCGCCTTTTCGCGGCGGCTCTACCATGAGGGCGCCTGGCTTGTCGGCAACGCCATGACTGACGCTGGTTGCGCTGCCCCTTCGTCGGGTGCTGCTACATGAACAAGGCGCCGGAGCCTATCGACAGCCTTGCAACCATGCAGCGCCGATACGCATCGGCGCTGATAATCGCGCTCTGGCTGAGTCTAGTTCTGGTCGCTCTCTCCTTCTCGTTTGGCGACCCGACCCATATGATCCCCGGAATGGTTGGCGTGGCGGCGATGGTTTCGCTCGCGACATTGACCTGGCGTCTCTCGCCGATTTCGAACACGACTCAGATCGTGACCTCATCGACGCTGATCGCCGTGGTCTCCATGATGGTCTATGCATTCGAGGGCCATAGATGGCAGATCGATATGCATTTCGGCTTCTTTGTCGCATTGGCGGTAGTAGCGGGCTGGTGCAGTTGGGTACCACTCGTTGCGGCGGCTGGCGTGACTGCACTACATCATCTGTCTTTGAGCTTTATCTTTCCGCAAGCTGTTTTTCCTGCCGGCGGCGATATCTTGCGGGTGCTGTTTCACGCAGTCGCGGTCTTGATCGAAACCGGGATGCTCATCCGTATCACCCAGCGCATGCGCGATACGATCATCGTTGCGGATCGGCTGCTCGCTGCTTCGGAGCAGGACAAGAGCACCATCACTGAGCTCGCCGACACGAACGGCGCGGTGGCTGAACGGGAGCGTGAGCGCCGTGAGAAGCTTCAGGCGACAATCGCCTCCTTCGATCGCGAGTTTCGCGCCACGCTTCAATCCGTGATGACGAGTATCGGTCAGATGAAGATCACCGCGACCGGATTGACCGATATCGCCAACCTCGCCAGCGACGAAGTAACCGCCGCCGCCGCGACCTCGGAAGAATCCTCTCAAAACGTGACGCATGTCGCTGCCGCGACCGAGGAACTTTCGACGGCCATTTCCTCGATTGACGACCAGCTTTCAACGACCAAGAAACTCGTCGCCGGCATGAATGTGAGCGCGCAAGCGACGAATATCTCGGTCGACGAACTCGATGCCTCCGCCAGGCGCATCGACAACATCGTCAACCTGATCCGGGGCATCGCGGAGCAGACAAACCTTCTGGCGCTGAACGCAACGATCGAGGCGGCCCGCGCGGGAGATGCCGGCCGCGGCTTCGCCGTCGTCGCCAGCGAGGTAAAATCGCTCGCGCAGCAGACTGCGACCGCCACCGAGGAGATCGCCAGCCAGATCAGTGAAATCCAGCGCTCGACCGGTTCGGCGGTCGATGCGATCCGCACCATGTCGTCGGGCATGATGGAAGTGGATGAGCGCACCTCGACCATCGCGACCTCGATCGCTGAACAAGGCCGCGTCACCCATCTCATCAGTCGGTCCATCGCCGAGGTCGCGGCTGGCACCGAGGAATTGGCGCGCACCACCAACAATATCCGCCATTCCGCCAGCAAGACGCATGACGTTGCGAGTGCGGTGCGGGAAGAAACCGATCAGCTTTCAAGCCAGACGACGCAGCTCGAAGCGAGCGTCCACGCGTTTTTGAAACAGGTTTCCGTTGCCTGAAATTTAGGGCTGCGACCTGGCAGGCCGAATCGCCGGAGGAAAGGGCGGTGGCCCACCACCGACAATCAGCAGCGCATCGGGCGGCAACCCACCAGCCAGAAGCTCTGTTTGACGGCCGTCGCTGATGCCGAGTCTGAGGTCGATGCGCTTCGGAACGCCCCTTTCCAGGATGAAGATACGTCCGGGCACGCCGCCAGGCCGATCCCGGCCGGTGTCGATGAAAGTTTGCCTGAACTGGGCGAATTTCGTCTTTTGCTCCGGCAGCAGCACCACATTCAGTCGCTCCACGAATTTCGCTCGGAATTCGCGCAGCTTCTGGCGGCGCTCGTCTGGCTCCATCGCCCGCGGATCGCCAAGCGTCGACCGAAGTTCCATCGCGATCTTTTCGAGCTGTTGGGTCTGTTCCTCGTTGAGCTGAAGATCGTTGCGAAGTCGGTCAAGCATCACGCGGCCAGGTCCGTAACCGCCCTGACCGCGACTACCGAAGGGGCCGGCCGGATCGGTTTCGGCTACCGTGCCGTCGTCTTGCCAGGGTTGGATCGGGTTATCCCTGCTGTCGACCAGCACGGCGGAAGGTCGCCAACGGAGCGCTTCGTTCGGGATGCGCAATACATCATTGCGGCGTTCACCGAGAATATCGATCTGCGCGTTCATACCAGGCAACAGCTCCTGCCGCTGGTTATCGATCTCGATCTGCACGATATAGATCGCACCACGTGGTGAGGATTGCGGATCGAGTTCGATCGCCTTGACCCGGCCAGGCAGCGAACGCCCTGGCAGGGCCGCGACCGAGACACGAGCCTCCTGACCGATCTGAACCCCGCCGATCTCGCTCTCCTCGACCTCGGTTCGCACGATCACGATGTGCAGATCGGCGCCGATTTTGAACAGGCTGACATCGGGTCGCTCTGCATTGACCACGGAACCAAGATCGATCGAACGTTGCAGGACGATTCCGTCGATTGGCGAGGTTATCGCCGCTTGCGCAAGCTCCAGTTCGCTCTGGCCGAGTTGGGCCTTTTTTAGCCCGACCTCGGCATCTGCAAGATCGAGTTGCGCCTTGGCCGTCATCAGGGCAGCGGATTCATCTCCTGCCGAGCCGAGCTCCGCCACTGCTGCGGCCCTGACGGCCCGAACGGCTTCGGCCTGTGCGAGTTCGGCCTTCGCCATCTGCCGATGCTGAAGCGCTTGCTTGTCGTCAAGCCGCGCCAAAACCTCCCCGTTCTTCACCTGCGCGTTGACGTCTGCCAGAACGGCCACGACTTGCCCCGAAAGGCGCGCGGGAACGGGAGCCGATATGCGGGGCGCGATCTGCCCCGTAGCCCTGACCTCGGCCACGATCGGGCCACGCGATGCGATGACGGTGCGATAGGAGGCAGCCTGCAAACGCCAGGGCTCGCGGCGAAAGCCGAGCCAGGCCGCACCAGCGACCGCCAGCACCGCCACCGGCAGCCCGATGAACAGCAAGCGATGCTTCGTCCTTCCCGCCGTCACGGGCGGCTGCTTTGTTGCCCCTTGCAAAATGTCACCACCGACGAACTGAGTCACGAAACCGCTTCATCCATCTCCAAAGCGAATATCACGGCGGGTTCAAGGCGTCAGGAGCGTCGATCACGATTATAGGTGATTAGATCAGCAAGAAGCCGCGCTTTCCCCGAAAAGACCTGCAAAACAGCTTCCGCCTCGTCGTTCAGCCTGTCGAGTCGTCCACGTGCGCCCTCGATGCCATAGATGCCGACAAGCGTCGCCTTGCCGGCCGCCGCATCCTTGCCAGTTGCCTTGCCAACCAGCGAGGCATCGCCCTCGACATCGAGCAGGTCGTCCTTGAGCTGGAAGGCAAGGCCGAACAACTCGCCGAAGCGGGTCAACGCTTGCTTCTCCGCGGAGCCGGGACTTGAAGCCAAGCGAAAACCAGCCTCACAGGCGAAGCGCAGCAAGGCGCCGGTCTTCAGGGCCTGCAAGGTTTTTATGCCGGCTTCATCGATCGGCGCTGCATTCGCATCGAACCGGCCTTCGGCGGCGAGGTCGAGCATCTGTCCCGCAACCATTCCTTGCGCGCCGGCGCCTCCCGCCAGCGCCAGCACGAGATCAGCCCGCCGCTCGGCCGGAATGCCGCTCTCGGGATTGGAAAGCAGCAAAAAGGCTTCGGTCAGCAAGGCATCGCCGGCGAGGATAGCCGTCGCCTCATCGAAGGCGCGGTGAAGCGTTGGCTGGCCACGCCGGAAATCATCGTTATCCATCGCCGGCAGGTCGTCATGGATCAGAGAGTAGCAATGCACGCATTCGAGCGCCGCAGCCACCCGCACTGCATGCGCTGGCGAGACATCGAACAATGAGGCGCTAGTCAGCACGAGGAAAGGCCGCAGCCGCTTGCCGCCGTTGAGCACGCCATAACGCATCGCTTCCTGCAGGCGCGACGATGCCGCAGAGCGGGCCAGACCATCGAAATGGCCGCCAAGGAACGACTCGACCTCCTGCTGCGTTCGAAGCAGCGCTTCCGCGAATGACAATTCAGCCACGTCGTGTTCCTCAAGTTTCGCGAACGGGGTTGCATTCCTCTTTCCTTCGGTCAAGCGTCCGACCGAAGCCAATCCGGGTTTGCCATGCGGCTAGGATCGATTCTGCGCGTCTTTCTGGCTGTTGGCTTGCTGCTGGCGGCGATCCCGCTCGTGCTTACGCTTATTTACGCCGCGGCTCCGCCGATCTCCACCCTCATGCTCGCGCGCTGGGCAACGGGCCAGCCGGTGGATCGGCGTTATGTGCCCTATGAACAGATCGCGCCCGTGCTCATTGCTTCCGTAGTCGGTTCGGAAGATGCGCAATATTGCCGCCATAGCGGGGTCGATTGGGATGCGCTGAGAGGTGTGATCAGCGATTCCGACGAGGATGAGGGCCCTTCGCGCGGCGCGTCCACCATTCCAATGCAGACCGCCAAGAACCTCTATCTCTGGCCAGGCCGTTCCTACATCCGGAAAGCGCTCGAAATCCCGTTAGCCCTGATGATCGATTTCGTCTGGACGAAACGCCGCCTGCTGACGATCTATCTCAACATCGCCGAATGGGGCGATGGCGTTTACGGCATCGAGGCGGCGGCTCAGCATCATTTCCGCAAGAGCGCGGCTGCCCTTAACTCCCGCGAGGCAGCTCTGCTTGCGGCCGCCTTGCCAAACCCTATTCTCCGCAATCCGGGCAAGCCGGGACCGGGCCAGCGCCGACAGGCTGGCATTATCATGCGCCGAGCGGCGGATATGGAGCCGTGGCTTGACTGTCTCCGATAATTCTTTGCAAGAGGCGCTGGATTTTCTCCAGCAAACCGACTATAGACCCGCCTTCCTTTCAATCTGACGCGGATTGGGTACTGGTCGCTTCGCAGGCCGCAAAGCCCCGCGATCGACGAAAAGACCCGGAGACGAGTTATGGCCGTTCCAAAGCGTAAAACTTCCCCGTCCCGCCGCGGCATGCGCCGTTCGGCCGACGCCCTCAAGGCGCCGACCTATGTCGAGGACAAGGATTCCGGCGAACTGCGCCGCCCGCATCATGTCGATCTCAAGACCGGCATGTATCGCGGACGCCAGATTCTGACGGCGAAGACCGACGCCTGATCGCGTCGAGCGCTTCCAGATATGCAAAAGGCCCCCTCAGGGGCCTTTTTCTTTTGTCAGATCGAAATGCTTCGGCTGCCTGTCGATACAGCTCCGAGCCCCGCCGCACGCCGATAGGCATCGCTGGCCACGGCTGGTTCGTCGCGCCGCCGCTGGCGATAGACCGGCGCGTCATGTCGCATGGCGAGAAGCTGGGTGAGAAGCCGTGCGTCCGGCCGAACCGTCGAGAAACCGGCACGCGAGGCGCGCGGTGTTTCAAGCGCAACCAGTGCACAACCTTTGGTCGTTGACTTGTCCTGATCTGGCATGCGGCGGTCCCATTGCGGAGCATTGACGCTGTTTCCGCAAGGGAAGGCGCAACACCCATGCCAAAGGTTTACGCGCCGTTAACCATTTCCGCCAGCCCGATGCCAAAGCCGGCTATTTCCCCAGCTTGTCGAGACGCGATCTCATCGCCTCGATATCCTTCTTCAGGCTCTCGACATCGTCCTTGGCAGCCGCCGGCGCTGCCGTTCCGGCGGGAATCTTGAACGGCGTGAAGACGCTGAGCGCCTGCTGGAACATCGCCATATTGCTACGCGCCTGTTCGCTCATCGCTTCGAAAGCCGCACCGCCGAAGGTCTTCGACATCATGTCGCGCATCTTCTGCTGATCGGTGGTCAATCGATCGATCGAGAACTCGAGATAACTCGGCACCAGCGATTGCATGCTGTCGCCGTAGAAGCGGATGAGCTGACGCAGGAAAGTAACCGGCAGCAGGTTCTGCCCGTCCTTGCCTTCCTGCTCAAAAATGATCTGCGTCAGCACCGAGCGGGTGATGTCCTCGCCGGTCTTGGCGTCGCTGACCTGAAAATCCTCACCCTGCTTCACCATGACGGCGAGATCCTCGAGCGTCACATATGTGCTTGTGCCGGTGTGATAGAGTCGACGGTTTGCATATTTCTTGATGACGGTCGGCTCTTTTTTCTCAGTCATCTCGTCCTCTTTGTCGATCGCAGAAGTCCTGGCCAGCGCATGGTTCGGTCACGATATGGCTTTTATCACAGCAGGAATACTGGCTTTTTGTCTAAAGTGGAGGCAACCCGATCATCGCCTCAGCCCAATTGCACGCTTGACGGCCAAACCCTGAGGCTGGTCAATTGGGCCCATCCGATATTTCCCATTCTGGAAACGTAACTCAAGGAGCGGACATCATGAGCAAGGATATCGTGATCGTGGGCGCAGCCCGCACGGCGGTCGGTTCCTTCAATGGCGCGTTCGGCAATACGCCGGCACATGAACTCGGCGCGGCAGCGATCACGGCCGCGCTCACCCGGGCGAAGGTCTCGGCTTCGGAAGTCGACGAAGTGATCCTCGGCCAGATTCTGACCGCGGCGCAGGGCCAGAACCCGGCCCGCCAGGCCGCGATGAAGGCCGGTATTCCGCAGGAAGCGACGGCCTGGGGCTTGAACCAGCTCTGCGGCTCGGGGCTCCGCGCCGTCGCGGTCGGCTTGCAGCAGATCGCCAATGGCGATGCCAACATCATCGTCGCCGGTGGCCAGGAATCCATGTCCATGGCCCCACACGCAGCGCATCTGCGCGCCGGTGCCAAGATGGGTGACCTGAAATTCACCGATACGATGATGAAGGATGGCCTCGTCGACGCGTTCCACGGCTATCCCATGGGCAATACGGCTGAGAACGTCGCCGCCAAATGGCAGCTCAGCCGCGACGAGCAGGACCAGTTCGCGGTCGCCTCGCAGAACAAGGCCGAAGCCGCGCAGAAGGCGGGCCGGTTCAAGGACGAGATCGTCCCCTTCACCATTGCTGGCCGCAAAGGCGATATCATCGTCGATCAGGATGAGTATATCCGCCCGGGCACGACGATCGAAGCGCTCGGCAAGCTGAGGCCTGCTTTCACCAAGGAGGGCACAGTCACGGCCGGCAATGCCTCCGGCATCAATGACGGCGCTGCGGCTCTCGTACTGATGACGGCCGACGAAGCCGCCAAGCGCGGCCTCACTCCTATTGCCCGCATCGTCTCCTGGGCAACCGCCGGCGTCGATCCCGCCATCATGGGCACCGGGCCGATTCCCGCCTCGCGCAAGGCGCTGGAAAAGGCCGGCTGGAAGGTGAAGGACCTCGATCTGGTCGAGGCGAACGAAGCCTTCGCCGCACAGGCGCTCGCCGTGAACAAGGACATGGGCTGGGATCCGTCGATCGTAAACGTCAATGGCGGCGCGATCGCCATCGGCCATCCGATCGGCGCCTCCGGCGCCCGCGTCTTCGTGACGCTGCTGCACGAGATGCAACGCCGTAACGCCAAGAAGGGTCTTGCTACCCTTTGCATCGGCGGCGGCATGGGCGTCGCCCTCACCGTCGAGCGCTAAAAGGAGGGTAGCGATGGCAAGAAGAACAACCCTCTATCGCTACCTGACCGGCCCGGACGATGCTGCCTTTTGCCATCGCATCAGTGATGCGCTGGCGAAGGGCTGGCAGCTCTACGGCAATCCAACATTGGCCTTCGATGAAAAGGCCGGCCGCGTGATCTGCGGCCAAGCCATCACCAAGGAAGTCGAGACCGGTTACCGGCCCGATCTCGATCTTTCAGAACAGTAGAGTCGGAAAAAGCAGCGCAATAACGCCGTCTGACGCTGCACAAGACCGGTAGTCTCTCGGGAGGAGCATCATGTCACGGATAGCATTGGTAACTGGCGGCACGCGCGGGATCGGCGCGGCGATCTCCAAGGGCCTGAAGGCGGCAGGCTATAAGGTGGCGGCGAGCTATGCCGGCAATGACGAAGCGGCGGCGAAGTTCAAAGCCGAAACCGGCGTCAACGTCTACAAATGGGACGTGAGCTCCTACGACGCCTGCGTCGCCGGCATCGCCCAGGTCGAGAAAGACTTAGGCCCCGTGGAAGTGCTGGTGAACAATGCCGGCATCACCAAGGACGCCATGTTCCATCGCATGACAATCGACCAGTGGCAGGCCGTCATCAATACCAACCTGAACTCGCTCTTCAACATGACCCGCCCTGTCTGGGACGGCATGCGCGAGCGCAATTTCGGCCGTATCATCAACATCTCCTCGATCAACGGCCAGAAAGGCCAGATGGGACAAGCCAATTATTCCGCCGCCAAGGCGGGTGATATCGGCTTCACCAAGGCGCTCGCCCAGGAAGGCGCGGTGAAAGGCATCACCGTCAACGCGATCTGCCCTGGCTATATCGCGACCGAGATGGTGATGGCGGTGCCGAAGGAAGTGCTCGACAAAAACATCATCCCGCATATTCCGGTGCGTCGCCTCGGCGAGCCGGAGGAAATCGCCCGCTGCGTGGTGTTTCTCGCTTCAGACGAAGCTGGCTTCATCACCGGCTCGACCCTTGCCGCAAATGGCGGCCAGTACATGATCTGAACCATCGGCGACCCGTTCGCCCGATTCTCACGACTTGACTAAAAGGCGATGGCCGGGGCAACCCGGCCATCTCTTCGTTGGAGCATTCCTTGACACCTGCCATCGCGACCGCGCTCGGTCTCGGCGCCATCGCGCTCTGGGGGCTGCTCGCCCTCATCACCACCGCAACGGCCGGCGTGCCTGCCTTCGAGGTCACCGCGATCACCTTCACGATCGGCGGGACGCTGGCGATCGCGATCGTCGCGTTGCGTGGCAGGCTTTCCTTGCTGCGCCAGCCGCCGATGGCTTACGCCTTGGGTGTTGGCGGGCTTTTCTCGTATCACGCCCTCTATTTTGCCGCGCTCAAGATCGCTCCGCCGGCTGAGGCCGGGTTATTCTCTTATCTCTGGCCTTTGCTGATCGTGCTTTTCACCGCCCTGTTGCCGGGTGAGAATCTGAAACTGCGCCACGTTATCGGCGCTCTGCTGGGCTTTGGCGGTGTTGCCACGCTGGCTTTCGGCAAAGGCAATCTCGCCTTTAATGCCAACCACGTGCTTGGCTACGGCCTGGCGACGGCGGCAGCGATCGTCTGGGCTTCCTATTCCGTGCTCTCGCGCCGCATGGCGAGTGTGCCAACGGATGCTGTCGCGATTTTCTGCCTGATTACCGCTTTGCTCGCTACGATCTGCCATTTCGCTTTCGAAACGACGGTCTGGCCGCCTGCGAGCCAGTGGGTCGCGCTTGTCGCGCTTGGCATCGGGCCGGTCGGAGCCGCCTTTTTCCTCTGGGATTACGGCATGAAGCAGGGCGACATCCGCTTCCTCGGCGTCGCGTCCTATGCCGCGCCCGTCATCTCGACGCTGGCGCTGGTGCTGGCGGGCGCCACCACGGCGACAGCAGCGCTGGCTATCGCCTGTGTGCTGATCGTCGCTGGCGCCGCCATCGCCTCCCGGCGCTAGCCCAGCACCATCGTGTCGTAGCGATAGGCTTCCTGGAAGCCGAGCCAGGCATAGGTTTTCAGCGCCGGCGCATTGGTCTTGTCGACCTGCAGATAGGCCTGACTCGCGCCATGGGCCTTCGCCCAATGCATCAGGCCGCCGACAAGCGCGCGGCCGAAACCGCGCCCGCGCAAGGATGCGTCGATGACGATAGCGCCGATTTCCGCCATGCCACGCTCGGCAACGCACATACCGAAACCGACCTCTTGCCCCTCCGCATGCAAGGTCGCGAAAGCGGCCGGCAGCTTGATGCGGCTGACGATGGCATAAAGCGCATCATCGGCATCCTTCTTCGAGCCGGTCTGGCGAGCCGAGACGGCTCGAATCCAGTTCGCCGTTGGCTTCTCGGTCATCACGAGTCCATCAGCTATTGGTACCTGCCCTTCCAACGGCGCAACCATGCCGATCGAGCCGTCACGGACGACATAGCCACGCGCCGCGATCTCCGGCCGCACGCTATCATGGCAAAGCGGCGTATGGCGGATACAGGGTTGCAACCCGGCTTGGCGATAAAGCCCTTCAATCAGGTCAAGCGTACCGGGGCTGAAGCGTGCGCCCATTGACAGCGCCGAAGCCGAATTGGCGCGGCCGGAATATCCATTGGCGAAACGCACGATGAACCCGTCGATCACCATGGTCTCGACCGAAGGCCATGCATTGATGATGCGCTCTTCACACGCCGCGACAAGCGACAGATCGATACTCAAACTCAAGCTCCTGGTAGGCGGGGCGTTGGCCGCCAATCCGGCGGCGCCATCTCAAAACCTGCAAATTCGAAGCCCGGCGCGACACTGCAACCTACCAAGGTCCAGGCGCCAAGGCTCGTCGCGGTCTGCCAATGGCCGGCTGGCACCACGATTTGCGGTCGCTGGCCGGCACGCAACTCCGGGCCAAGATGCTGCGCCGAAGCATCATGCCCGTTGGGGCTTGTGGTGATCACCATCGGCGCACCGGCATACCAATGCCAAACCTCCACGGCATCGACGCGATGCCATTCCGACACCTCGCCAGCTCCTAGCAGATAATAGATCAGCGTCGAGGCGGCGCGGCCATTGGCATCCTGCCGGCTATCGCGAAACGTCTCGCGATAGTGGCCACCTTCCGGATGCGGTTTCAGGTCCAGCAGCCGGATCACCTCAGCCGCGAGCATATCCTGCATAGGCGATCAGAACTTGTTCTTGGCTTCACGCAATTCGGCGAAGCGTGCCGCATTGCCTGCGCGCAGGAATGGGTTGGTCGCCTTCTCCAGCCCGATCGTCGTCGGCAGCGTCGCCAATCCCTTGGCGCGAAGAGCCTCGACCTCCTTCGCACGCTTTTGCAGAGCCGCGTTATCGGCATCGACATGCAGCGCGAATTTCGCGTTGGAGATCGTATATTCGTGGCCGCAATAAACGCTCGTGTCATCCGGCAGCGCCGCCATGCGCGAAAGCGAAGCCCACATCTCGTCATAGGTCGATTCAGAAACGCGGCCGCAGCCGATGGCGAACAAGGTGTCTCCGGCAAAGAGCACCTTATCCTCGGCGAAATAATAGGCGATGTGATCGCGGCAATGGCCAGGCGTATCCCAAACGCGCGCGGTCAGCGACCCAAGCGTCACGGTGTCACCCTCACCCACATAGGCGTCAGCACCCGGAACCTCGGCCTTGGCCTTTACCGGCGCGGTTACGCGGCAGCCATACGCCGCAACCATCGCCGGAATGCCCTCGATATGGTCCATATGACGATGCGTGACGAAGATATCGGTCAGTTTCCAACCCGTCTCCTTCAGCGCAGCCTCGGTTGCCGCTGCTTCCGGAACGTCGATCGCAGCGGTCTTGCCCGTCGCCGGGTCGTGGATCAGCACGCCATAATTGTCAGAGCGGCAGAAATACTGGTGAAGCTGAGCTGGCATGGCAAACCTCAAGGCTTGATGGGATATGGCGGCCTTTTGACGCTTGCCAATGGCAGCGGCGACCACGATGTTCTAGCCCGACGGTTTTAGCCGATCCTGGCGCGAGGCCAACAGCGAAGGAATAAAAATTACCGCATGCGTATCGATGTGGTCGATTTACGCGGCTTCTACGCCAGTCCGCTCGGCAATGTGGCGCGGCAGGTGATCAATCGCGCGATTCAATCGCGCTGGACTAACACTAGCGGACTTGCCTTGCTCGGCCTTGGCTATGCCGTGCCTTACCTCGACGCGCTGAAAGAGAGCACGGAGCGAACGCTCGCCTTCATGCCGGCCGCGCAGGGCGTAGTGCATTGGCCTTCGGTCGGCCTTTCGGCCTCGGCGCTGGTGGATGGCGAGGAAATGCCGCTGCGGGACTCGACCATCGACCGAGTGCTGCTGGTCCATGCTTTGGAGGTGGCGGAAGACCCCGCCGACATGCTCTCGGAAATCTGGCGTATTCTTGCGCCGGGAGGCCGATTGCTTGCGATCGTTCCCACGCGGCGCGGCATGTGGGCGCGCAGTGACATGACGCCTTTCGGCCAGGGCCAGCCATTTTCTCGCACGCAGCTCCTGGCGCTGATGCGCGAAGCCCTGTTCACGCCTATCCACTGGGGCGAGGCGTTGCATGTGCCCCCCGTGCAAAAGCGCATCTTCCTGCGCTCCGCCATGGCTTGGGAGCGTTTTGGCGCGGTGCTGTCTGTCCCCTTCGCCAGCGTTCATGTGATCGAAGCGACAAAACAGGTCTATCGGCCTGCGCTCAACAAAAAACCGGCGCGCGCCCGGATGGCGCTCCGGCCCGTGCTTGCGCCGGGCGGCTGAGTCGGCCGTATTCTTGCCGTGCTTCGCCTTGACGTTCATCGCCCAACCCGAGGAGTTTCGAATGAAATTCGGTCATGCCGCCTTTTGCATGTTGTTATTGAGCGTCGGCGCTTTGCCTGCGCATGCTCAGATGGATCACTCCAAAATGGGGCATGCCATGGCCCCGGCAAAAAGCGAGTCCGACAAGGAATTTGCCGCCGCCATGACAAAAATGCACAAGGACATGGCGATCAAATATTCCGGCAACGCAGATGTCGATTTCGTGCGCGGCATGATCCCGCACCATCAGGGCGCGATCGACATGGCGAAGACCGAACTCAAATACGGCAAAGACGAAACGATTCGAAAACTCGCGGAAGATGTCGTTAAGGCGCAGGAAGCCGAGATCGCCATGATGAAGGACTGGCTGGCGAAAAACGCCAAGTAATCACTTCCCCCGCCGCAGCAGGAAAACTCCCTGCTCGCCGAGGAAATTCCAGACCCACCAGGGCAGGCTCAACATGATCTGGCTGCCGCCGCCATCGAGTGCTTCCGCGCGCTCGATCTTGGCGCCGACCTGATCGGCGAGCGAGACGAAGTCTCGGATCGTGCAGAAGTGGATGTTGGGCGTATCCCACCAACTGAAGGGCAGGTTCTTGGTCACCGGCATGCGGCCGAGGAAAAACACCTGTCCGCGCATGCGCCAATGACCGAAATTCGGGAAAGAAACGATGGCGCGTCGGCCGATCCGCAGCATTTGCTCCAGCACGAGGCGCGGATTGCGCGTCGCCTGCAAAGTCTGTGACAGGATGACGTAGTCGAAGGCGTCATCGGGGTAATCGGCGAGGTCGGTGTCGGCATCGCCCTGAATGACGGCTAACCCCTTGGCGACGGCATGCGCCACGCCTTCCCGCGACAACTCGATGCCACGCGCATCGACGCCGCGCGTCTCAGCGAGCAGCGCCAATAACGCACCGTCGCCGCAGCCGACATCGAGCACCCGGCTGCCGGGCTCGACCATCTCGGCGATCATCTTCAGATCAACGCGGGCGTCCGCCGCGCGAGCCTGGGCTTCGGTTACGCTCATGCGAGCCCCCTGGCGCGCGCGGCCGAGTTAAGAAATCCGCGCGCTGTCGCCAGCATTTCCGGCTCGTTGAGCAGGAAGGCGTCATGGCCCTTGTCGCTCTCGATCTCGACAAACGAAACAGAGGCCGCCGCCGCGTTCAACGCATGGACGATCTGGCGGCTGTCGGAGGTCGGGAACAACCAGTCCGACGTAAAGGAGATCACGCAGAACCGTGTCTTGGTGCCGGCAAAGGCGCGCGCCAGCACGCCGCCATGATCAGCGGCGAGATCGAAATAATCCATCGCGCGGGTCAGATAGAGATAGCTATTGGCATCGAAGCGCTCGACGAAGCTGGAGCCCTGATAGCGAAGATAGCTCTCGACCTGGAAGTCGGCATCGAAGGAAAAGGTTGGCGCTTCGCGGTCCTGCAGATTGCGGCCGAATTTCCGCTGCAGCGCTTGCTCGGAGAGATAGGTGATATGCGCAGCCATGCGCGCCACCGCCAGCCCTTTTTCAGGTCGCGCAGAGTCCTGACCATAGTGTCCGCCGCGCCAGTCTGGATCGGCCATGACAGCTTGCCGGCCAACCTCATGAAAGGCGATATTCTGCGCCGAATGCTTGGCACCCGTCGCAATCGGCATCGCTGCGAAGACGCGTGTCGGAAAGCTCGACGCCCATTCCAGCACCTGCATCCCGCCCATCGAGCCCCCGGCGACGCAGAACAGCGTCTCGATGCCGAGATGATCGATCAGCATGGCCTGCGCCCGCACCATATCGCGGATGGTGACGATCGGGAATTCGGTCGCGTAGGAGCCGCTGCTATCGGCCTTGAGCGAAGCCGGCCCGGTGCTGCCCATGCAGCCGCCAATTACATTGGTGCAGATCACATAGAAGCGCTCAGTGTCGATCGGCTTGCCCGGCCCGACCATCGTTTCCCACCAGCCGTTCTTACCGGTGACGGGATGCACATTGGCGACATGTTGATCACCTGTCAGCGCATGGCAGATCAGCACCGCATTGCTGCGCGCTGCGTTCAGCGTACCGTAAGCCTGGTAGGCGATCGTCAATGGAGCGATCTGCGCGCCAGAATCCAGCATGAGCGGCTGGTCTGCGCCGAATTGCGCGGTCAGGCTCTGCGGCTGGTTGGCTTGGTCGAGCGCTAGTTGGCTGTCCGTACGCAAATCTTTTCTTCTCCAGAGAGGACGTTAAAAAGCACGATTTTCGCAAGGCGTCCACTATGTTCGATATAACGAACGATTAATGAATACCCGCTGTTCGCTGTTTGCCGAAAAGCCGCAAGGCGACAGCTTATTTGGAAACGGTTATCGCTTTGCGCACAGCTCAGCCTCGGCTATCACGAAGCAAATCCTGACAGTCGCGTGACATGACCATTCCTACCCCAACACTCGCCGATCTCCGCCAGAACATCGATCGCATTGACAGCGAGATGCACGAGCTGCTGATGGAGCGCGGCCGCATCATCGACACGCTAATCCAGATCAAAAAGACGAGCGAATCCGGCTCCGCCTTCCGCCCCGGTCGCGAGGCCTCGATGATGCGTGAGATCGTCGGCCGTCATAAGGGATTGCTGCCGCTCGACACCGTCGAGGGCATCTGGCGCGTCATCATCTCGACCTTCACCTACGTGCAGGCCCCCTTCAGCGCCCATGTCGATATCGCCGGCGGCGACGCAGCGATGCGCGACAGCGCGCGCTTCCATTTCGGTTTCACCGTGCCCTTCGTCGCCCATCTCGGCGCTAAACCGGTGATCGAGGCGGTCGCCGCCTCCAAAGGCGATCTCGGCATGGTGCGGCTCGACCAGGGCAGCAGCGGCGGTGCCTGGTGGCGCGATCTCCAAGGCGAGACCGCACCGAAGATCATCGCGCGGCTACCGTTCGTGGAGCGGCCGGACCATCCGGCATCGACACCGGTCTTCGTGTTGGCCAAACCGCTGGCCGATGCTGCGGTTCGCGAAGAAATCGTGGCAAGTCTTGAAGTCGAGCGCTGGTCGCCTGGCCTCGCGGCGCAGCTCAACGAGCATAATGTAACCGTCCAGACATCCTGCGGCATCCCGCAAGGCCTGGCGCTGCTTGTCAGCCATCCGGAGGCGACCAATGTGAGCGCCCTCGCCAAGGCGCTATCCCAAAGCGGCGCCCCGGCCCGCTACGAAGAAATCGGTAGCCATGCGCGGCGTTTCGCGCTGCCGGCCGCCTGAAACTCAATCACGGAGTTGACCATTATGACTTCCGCCGCTTCCTCGCGTCCCTTACCCCGCGCTGGCGTGCTCGAAATCGATGCTTATGTGCCAGGCAAGAGCGCAGCGCCTGCCGGCGTAAAGCAGCATAAACTCTCGTCGAACGAGACCCCGCTCGGAGCAAGCCCGCAAGCGATCGCCGCCTATAAGGCCGTTGCCGACAAGCTCGAATTCTATCCCGATGGCGGCGCGAATGCGTTGCGTGATGCGATTGCCCATCGCTACGGCCTCGACGCTTCCCGTATCGTCTGCGGCGCAGGCTCGGATGAACTCCTGAACCTGATCACCCACGCCTATATCGGGCCGGGCGACGAAGGCCTCTACAGCGAGTTCGGTTTCCTCGTTTACAAGATTGCCATCACGGCTGCTGGCGGCAAGCCCGTCGTCGCGAAGGAGAAGGACTTCACGACCGATATCGATGCCATGCTGGCGGCTGTCACACCGCGGACCAAGGTCGTGTTCCTCGCAAACCCCAACAACCCGACGGGCACTTATATCCCTTTCGATGAGGTACGCCGCCTGCACACCAGCCTGCCTTCCAACGTGCTGCTGGTTCTGGACGCAGCTTATGCTGAGTATGTCCGCCGCAACGACTACTCGGCCGGTGTCGATCTCGTCTCGGAGAGCGACAATGTCGTGATGTGCCGTACTTTTTCGAAAATCCACGGCCTCGCCAACCTGCGCATCGGCTGGGCCTATATGCCGGCTCATGTTGCCGACGCGCTGAACCGCATCCGCGGGCCCTTCAACATGAACGGTCCCGCGATCGCTGCCGGTGCTGCCGCGATCAAGGATCAGGCGCATATGGATGCAGCCCTCGCCCATAACGACAAATGGCTGGATTGGCTGACCAAGGAAATCGCCGCAACTGGCCTCAAGGTCACGCCGAGCGTCGGTAATTTCCTGCTGATCCATTTCCCGGAAACCGCCGGCAAGACGGCGAAGGAGGCGGATGCCTTCCTGTCGCAGCGCGGCCTGATCCTGCGCGCTGTCGGCGCCTATGGCTTGCCGCACGCGCTGCGGCTGACGATCGGCGACGAAGAGGCCAACAAGCTTGTGGTTGCGACATTGAAGGATTTCATGGCTTAACAGCCGGCAAATCGTCGGAACAGAAAGCCAAAGACGTCATGACCGTGATTTTCGACCGCCTGTGCCTCGTCGGGCTTGGCCTGATCGGCTCGTCGATCGCGCGCGCCGCGCGGGAGAAAGGCCTCGCTCGAGAGATCGTTGCGGTCGATGCTTCAGCCGAAGTCTGCAAGCGCGTCGAGCAGCTTGGCCTCGCTGAGTTCGCCACGACTGATGTCACCGCCGGTGCAAAAAATGCCGATTGCGTCATCCTTTGTGTGCCTGTCGGCGCCGCGGGATCAGTCACGGCGACGATGAGCAAAAGCCTGAAACCCGGCGCGATCGTTTCAGATGTCGGCTCGGTCAAGGGTGTCGTGCTGCGCGAGGCCGGCCCGCATATCCCGGAAGGGGTGCATTTTGTCCCGGCTCATCCGGTCGCCGGCACCGAGCATTCGGGCCCCGATGCCGGTTTTGCCAGCCTGTTCCGCAACCGCTGGTGCATCTTGACGCCGCCGGAAGGCGCGGATGAGGCGGCGGTCGAAAAACTGACCGATTTCTGGCGCGGCATGGGTTCGAATGTCGAGGTGATGACCGGCGATCATCATGATCTCGTCCTCGCCATCACCAGCCACGTACCGCATCTGATCGCCTACAACATCGTCGGCACGGCCGCTGACCTTGAAAAGGTGACGCAGTCTGAGGTGATCAAGTTCTCGGCCGGCGGTTTTCGTGATTTCACCCGCATCGCGGCATCCGACCCGACCATGTGGCGTGACGTTTTTCTCAACAACAAGGATGCCGTGCTCGAAATCATCGGCCGCTTCAACGAGGATCTTTCGGCGCTCGCCCGCATGATCCGCTGGGGCGACGGCGAAGGTCTTCACAAGCTCTTCACCCGCACGCGCAGCATCCGGCGCGGCATTATCGAGAGCGGCCAGGAAACAGCCGCCCCCGATTTCGGCCGCACCGATCACGGCGAAACCGTCAAGGCTCGTTGAGGCTCTTTTGGTAGGCGGCATTCGCCGCCGCATATTCCTTTTGTGCACCTTCGACGCCGCCATGCTGAGCCAGCTTGGTGTCAAGTCGGCCCCAGAAGCCTAGTTTATCAAGCTCATCTGCCGTGAAGTAGCGACCGAAGTCTTTCGCCAACTGGCCGGTTGTGGCCGAGCCCGCCTTCATATCCGACGCATATACGTTGAGTACGTGGATCGAAGGATCGGCGAGCGCCAATTCATAGACCTGACGGCCGACATTATCCGCAGGACCGCTCTCGAACCATTGATGGAAGCGCTGGCGCCCAAACAGCAGCTTGATCGAGGCAAAGGACGGCTTCACCCGGATCAGGGCGCTATAGGGATCGTCACCATGGCTGAGGAACAGATCCTCGCTGATGAAATGGGTGGTGGCGTGATGCTGAATCTTGGCCGGGTCCTTGTTGTCGAACACATCCACGCGCTCCACCGGAATATTGAGCGTACGCAGCATCGCAGTGATGAAGCCGGTCGTTCCCCAGCAGCCCATCGTGAGGTGCTGGCGCGGGGTGCTACGGCCACCGGTATAGACCGTGCCCGCCAACACGCGCGAGACCGGCGGCCAGCCGCGATATTGCCAGCTCTTCTCCATGTTCGCGATCGACATGTCGCCGAGGAAATGCACGAGGTGATCGGTGCACCATTGCAGCATATGACCAATCGTCGCGAGCCGCGTCGGCCCGATGATGCCTTGCGCCACGAGGAATTGGTAAGCGATATCGGGTGGGGCTGGGACCACCCATTGCTTGAACCTGTAGAGCTTGCTTCGGGTGTCGAATTCAAAGAGCACATTACCCGAAAGCAGCGCTGCCAGGCTGGCGTCACTGTCTTTTTCGATCGACCAAGATACGCGCCGTCCGATTTCGACAGCAAGGCTCTGCGCCACAAAGGCGAAGAACAGACCGCGCGCATCATCGACGCTCAGGCGCGTCTCGTTCCGGCTCACGTCACCGAGATTTGTCGGCGGGTCCGGCAGCCCCAGCGGCGCATTGGAAGAAAGCTTGTTGAACGCGTTCTGCAATTCGGAACGCCATTCCGCAGGCCAACGGCCGTACGGCAGCAGGTCCGCGGAGCCTGGAGCATACCAGTTGATGAAACTTGCAATCCGCGGTCGTTGGGCAAGCCATTTCTCGATATCCGGAGCGGATGCCGGCGCAGCAAAAGCAGCGCTGGACCGCAGCGCAAAGGGAGTAGCTGCGATGGCGCCGAGAACCGAACGGCGTGACAACAAGCCCGAGCAGCAGCGGCAGCCAAGATGCATCGTCGCTCCCATAACCGCTTGATGGCAAAAAGCCCTTTCACCGCATCATCGCGGGAAACGCGGGAAATTAAAATGGCCTAAGCTGCCTAAAGACGGCCGCCTGCGGCAATTCGCCGGCTCCAAGCCGAACCGCGATAACCACTCATTAACCACTTAGGAGCGCAATCTAGCGCAAGGGCGACATTGGCAAGTGGCATGCCGATGTTCGATACAATCATCCTGGTGACCGGGCCGACAGAGCAACCGGTTCTGGCTTCAGCACTGAAGGCGCATCGCCCCGATCTAATCGTCGAGGCGGTGGAGACGCTCCCGCAATTACTGGCGATCCGTGCTTCCGTTTTGCAGCGCGCGCGCCTTATCGCTTTCGCAACTACCGTAATCGTGCCAGCCAGCGTCCTCGAAGGACTTGGTTTCGGCGCCTATAATTTTCACCCGGGCCCGCCATCCTATCCCGGCTGGGCGCCTGCGCATTTCGCGCTTTACGATGGAGCCCGTGAATTCGGCGCGACCGCACATGCCATGGTCGAGCAGGTCGATGCGGGCCCGATCGTCGCGGTCGAGCTATTCCCAATCCCTGACAGCGCCTCGGCAACTGAACTCGAGGGGCTTGCCTATGCAAGGCTGGCGAAAATGTTCTGGGATCTGGCGAAGCCCATCGCAACACAGGTTCGCGCCTTGCCGGCACTCGAACTGGACTGGAGCGGCCCAAAAAATACTCGGCGGCGCTACCAATCGCTCTGCGATATTCCACTCGATATCGCTGCCGAAGAATTGGTCCGGCGCATCAAAGTCTTTGGCGGCAACGATTTCGACGTATGCCCCACAGTCCGGCTACACGGAGTGGCGTTCAGGATCGCCAGCTAATCCGCGAATTTATCGGCCTGGCGCAGCGATGGAAACAATCGCATCCAGAGCAAGGCAACCAGGACCGTGCCGACTCCCCCGACGACCGCCGCCGGCACGGCGCCGATCAATCCTGCAACCATGCCGGATTCGAACTCACCCAGTTGGTTCGATGTACCGATGAACAACGCGTTGACAGCGTTGACACGGCCACGCATCTCATCAGGCGTCGAAAGCAGCACCAGCGAATTGCGGATCACCACGCTGACATTATCCGCAGCGCCAAGGACGACCAGCGAGACGCAGGACAAAATGAGGTTGGTCGAGAGCGCAAAGACGATTGTTGCGATACCGAAGACGATCACAGCCGAGAACATCTTCATGCCGATGCCGGAACGCATGTGGATTCGCGAAAGCAACAGCGTCATCCCAAGCCCACCGACCGCAGGCGACGAGCGCAAAAGGCCGAGACCAACCGGGCCTGTGTGCAGCACGTCACTCGCATAGATCGGCAGCAGCGCGGTCACGCCGCCGAGCAGAACGGCGAACAGGTCCAGCGAAATGGTGCCCAGCACCACCGGGCGCGAGCGGATGAAATTGATGCCGGCGAAGAGCGTCGCGAAGGTCAGCGGTTGGCGCACGGGCGCGGCCCGTTCCAACCTAATCAGCCCCATCGATAGCGACGCAGCAAAGAAGCTTGCCGCGAACACACCGAACGCAAGCATCGGATTGACAGTGTAAAGTAACCCACCAAAGGCTGGGCCGACAATGATCGCGCTTTGCATGGCGGAAGCCGAGAGCGCGAGCCCCTGCGGCAAAAGCCGAGGCGGCAGCACGGCCGGCAAGATGGCGGAGAGTGTGGGAG
>FTCZ01000768.1_pt1 | contig 39611 bp, 41 predicted proteins | sample 1658871 | NCBI WGS metagenome assembly FTCZ01 (sample SAMEA3914864, study PRJEB12502) | metagenome | biome: forest; material: soil | place: USA | collected 2012-03-12 | depth 0.3 m | reverse complement strand
GGCTCGAACATCAGCGCCTTGCGGATCCAGTCGTGGTTGGCGAGGAAATCGAGCCGCCGCTCGCTCATGGTCGTACCAGCGAGTGTTGGCCCGCCCTCCACCAGCCGCACGGGATTGCCGCAGGTGTGGCCGTCGAGACAGGAAAAGGTGTGAACCGCCATGTGTCCTGCCTACGCCGCTTTCAGGAATGCCTCAACCTCGCGCGTACTTTGCAGGCGCACGACCGTCTTTTCCCTGGCCAGGAACTCGCACTCGATGGCGAAGCGCCTGCGATTGCGGCGATGGGTCTTGATCGCCCACACCAGGATCGAATGACGGCTGAAGAAGCCGCGCACGAAGGATTCGCGGTTGCCCGTCCCCCACAGCTCCTCTTGGGTCAGCGTCCGGCGCAGGGTTCGCTTGAAGAGCCGCCAGAAGACGAGCGGAAACGGCAGGTCGAACCAGACCAGCGTGTCGGCCGGGCGCCAGGTGAGATCGCGCACCTGGCTGTAGTTGCCGACGATGATCCAATCGCCGTCTCGCGTCTCGCGCTCGACGCGGTGACGGAACAGCTCGTCTGGCACGCCCTGCCAGTCCTTGCCCCAGAACAGGGCGTCGAGCTCGATCAGCCGCAGGCCGGTGCGTGCAGAAAGCCTCTCCGCCAACCAGCTCTTGCCCGATCCGGTGGTTCCGAAAACGACGACGCGACGCACTGCTACTCCGCGGCGAGCTTCACGCCAGGCCGTGTCCTCAGGGCGTCCGCCATCAGCCGCTCGACATGGGCGCGATCGGCGCCGGCAAGCGCCAGGCGCGGCGGCCGCGTGCGCTCGCTGCCCCGGCCCATGATCTGCTCGCAGAGCTTGATGCACTGCACGAGATCGGGCCGCGCATCGAGATGCAGCAGCGGCATGAACCAGTCGTAGAGGACCCGAGCCTCATCGTAGCGGCCCGCGGCCGCGAGATCGAAAAGACGGTTGCCCTCCTGCGGGAAGGCGTTCGACAAGCCCGATACCCAGCCGACGCAGCCCAGCATGATCGATTCCACGACCACGTCGTCGAGGCCGCAGAACAGCACCAGCCGGTCGCCCATGATGCGGCGGATGTCGGCATAGCGCGCGGTGGCACCGGAGGATTCCTTGATGCAGACTACCGTCTCGCAGTCGGCGAGCTCGGCCAGCATCTCGGGCGTCACGTCCGTCTTATAGATGGGCGGATTGTTGTAGATCATGACCGGCAGGTCGGATGCGCCGGCCACCGCGCGGAAGTGCGCGACCGTCTCGGCGCGCTTGGCGCTGTAGACCATGGCCGGCATCACCATCAGCCCGTCAAGACCGATCTTTCGACAATCGCGCGCGAGATCGCAGGCCATGGCGGTGGTGTATTCGGCAACGCCCGCGATCACGGGGACGCGCTTGCCCGCGGCCTCGACCGCGGCAGCCAGCACCCGGCGCTTCTCGTCGGCAGTGAGCGACGTGCCCTCGCCCACCGTGCCGCAGATGATCAGGCCCGCGACGCCGTCGCGGATCAGCCCCTCGATCACCTTCTGGGTCGCGGGAATATCGAGCGAGAAATCCTCGCGGAACTGGGTGGTGACCGCGGGGAAGACGCCCCGCCAACCGATGCGTGCCATGGAGACCCCCTTCGGAACGTCACGACTGTAGCGCCAAAGCGGCTGCCAGCGTAGGGTTGCCGCCGCGTTTTGAGGGAGCGTCGATGTCGCAGATTCTGTTCCGGAACATGGCCCTGCTCGATCCCAAATGGGACGAGGCAAGGGGTGGGCACGAGGTGCTGGTCGAGGGCGACACGATCCGGGAAGTCTCCGCCAAGCCGATCAAGGCGGCCAAAGCCAAGGTGGTGGATTGCGGCAAGCGCACCCTGATGCCCGGCCTGATCGACTGCCACGTCCATGTGTTCCTGACCGAAGTGAACATCCGCAATCTCGAGAACGTACCGCTCACGCTTCTCACGGCGAAGTCGGCCGAGCTGATGCGCGGCATGATCGATCGCGGCTTCACCACGGTGCGCGACACCGGCGGCGCCGACTGGGGCATCAAGACCGCCGTCGAGTCGGGGCTTATTCCCGGACCGCGGCTGTTCATCTCCGGCAAGGCGATCGGCCCGACCGGCGGTCACTCCGATTCCCGCCGCCGCACGGACTATCAGGCCGCTCCCTGCGGTTGCTGCAACGCCATGGTCTATGTGATGGCCGTGGCCGACGGCGCGGACGCCGTGCGTGGCTGCGTGCGCGAGCAGATGCGGCAGGGCGCGGACCAGATAAAGATCATGTGTTCGGGCGGCGTCGCCTCGCCCTACGATCCGCTCGACAGCCTGCAGTACTCCGAGGCCGAGATCGCGGCGGCCACCGACGAGGCCAAGAACTTCGGCCGCTACGTGCTGGCCCACGCCTACACGCCCGAGGCGATCACGCGCGCCATGAACAACGGCGTGCGCACCATCGAGCACGGCAACCTGATCGACGACAAGGCGGCGCGCCTGATCAAGTCCAAGGGCGGCTACATGATCGCCAACCTGGTGACCTACTTCTCGATGAAGGAGCGCGCCGAGCAGTTCGGCATGACCGCCGAGATGCTGGCCAAGAACGACGTCGTGCTGGAAGGCGCGCTGCGCTCGCTCGAGATCTGCAAGAAGGCCGGCGTGAAAGTGGGCTACGGCTCCGACCTCTTGGGCGCCCTGCAGGTCGACCAGAGCCTGGAGTTCATCCATCGCGCCAAGGTGCTGAAGCCGATCGAGATCATCCGCCAGGCCACCACCGTCGGCGCGGAGATCCTGCGCCAGGAGGGGCGGCTCGGCACGATCGCCCCGGGCGCACTGGCCGACCTGATCGTGGTCGACGGCAATCCGCTCAAGAAGCTCGAGCTCTTCCTCGACCAGGGCGCGCACCTGCCCGCGATCATGAAGGGCGGCCAATTTCATAAGAACACACTGAAGTAGACACTCGTGAACCCGCACTGCCTCATCCTGAGGAGCGAGCAAAGCGAGCGTCTCGAAGGATGGGACGCAAACGTGGTGCTCGTGCCCACCCTTCGAGACGCGGCCTTTCAGGCCGCTCCTCAGGGTGAGGTTTTGTCGGTGTTTCAAGGAAGCAAGTAATGACGTCGTTCCTGTTCAAGAATCTCTCGCTGCTCGATCCGCGCTGGAAGGAAGCGCGCGGCGGCTATGAAGTGCTGGTCGAAGGCGACGTGATCAAGGAAGTGTCGGCCAAGCCGATCAAGTCGAAGAACGCCTCCGTCGTCGACTGCGGCAAGCGTACGGTGATGCCGGGCCTGATCGACTGCCACGTGCACACCCATCACAGCGAAGTCTACATGAACCGCATGGAGGCGATTCCGCTCACCCTGATGATGGCGCGCTCCACGGGGCGCCTGAAGCGCATGCTCGATCGCGGCTTCACCACCGTGCGCGACGCGGGCGGCGCCGACTGGGGCACCAAGACCGCGGTCGAGTCGGGCCTGATCCCCGGCCCGCGCCTGTTCATCTCCTGCCGCTCGATCGGCCCGACCGGCGGCCACAACGACCGCAACCGGCGCACCGACATCGCCGGCCCGCCGTGCCTGTGCTGCAACGGCATGGTGTTCATCCGCGCGATCGCCGACGGTCCCGACGAGGTGCGCAAGGCAGCGCGCGAGCAGATGCGCCAGGGCGCGGACCAGGTGAAGCTGATGGTCTCGGGCGGCGTCGCGTCGCCGCACGACCCGCTCGAATCGATCCAGTTCTCGATCGAGGAGATCACCGCCGCCGTCGAGGAGGCACATGCTTTCGGCCGCTACGTGCTGACCCATGCCTACACGCCCGAGGCCATCACCCGCGCCGTCAATTGCGGCGTGCGCACCATCGAGCACGGCAACATGGTCGATGCGCCCACTGCCAGGCTGATGGCGAAGAAGGGCGTCTACATGATCCCGAACCTCGTGACCTACGAGGCGATGAAGCGGCGGGCCAAGGAATTGGGCATGCCCGACGTTATGCTGGAGAAGAACGACGAGGTGCTGAAGTCCGGCTATCGCGAACTGGAACTCTGCCGGAAGTTCGGCGTGAAGATGGCCTATGGCTCGGATCTGCTGGGCGCGCTCGAGGACGAGCAGACCGGCGAGTTCAAGATCCGCGGCGAGGTCATGCCCGCGATCGACGTCATCCGCTCGGCCACCCTGATCGGTGCCGAGGTCGTGCGGCAGGAAGGCAAACTCGGTGTGATCGAGCCGGGCGCCTACGCCGACCTGCTCGTGGTCGACGGCGATCCGCTGAAGGACCTCGGCCTGTTCCAGGACGGCGGCCCCAACCTCACGGCCATCATGAAGGCCGGCAAATTTCATAAGAACGAGCTGTGACCGTCCGTCGACTCGCCCTCAACACGGCAGCGACCCTCGGGTTGCTCTATATCCTGACGCCGCTGATCTTCGTGGTGTGGCTCGCCTTCTTCCGGCAGGAAATCCCGTCCTTCCCGCCCGAAGGTTATAGCCTGCACTGGTTCGCGGTGATCTTTGACGAGCCGAAGTTCGTCAATGGCTTCACTCTTTCGTTCCAGGTCGGTGTCCTCGCCACCGCGATCGGCCTCGCCCTCGGCGTGCCGGCCGCGCTCTGCGTCACACGCTACCAGTTCCAGATGCGCACGCCGCTGGCCAACCTGCTGCTATTGCCGCTGATCGTGCCGGGCGTCGTGCTGGGCACCTCGATGTATGTCTTCCACGTCAATCTCGAGAACACGCTCGACGTCGACGTGCTGGGCACCCTCTACGCGCTGGTCGCAGGCCACATCGTGATCGTGATCCCCTGGGTCGTGCGGCTGGTGACGGCGAGCCTGGCCGGCGTCGATCGCGCGACCGAGGAAGCGGCGCAAAACCTCGGCGCCAATGCCTGGGTGACCTTCTGGCGCATCACGCTCCCCGCGATTCGGCCAGGCATCGTGGCGGGGGCCCTGTTCGGCTTCGTGACCTCGTTCGGGAACCTGGAATTGAGCCTGTTCCTGGTCGGTCCCGGCCGCACCACCCTGCCAATCGTCATCCTCCAGTATCTCGAATGGAAGATCGATCCCACGATCGCAGCGGTCTCGGTGGTGCAAATCTTGCTGATCGCCATCGCGATGCTGATCACCGATCGATATGTGAAGCTCACCCGGGTCGTCTGATGGCACAGCTCGAGATCCAGAACCTGGTCAAGCGCTACGGCGATTTCCACGCCGTGCGCGACGTGTCGCTGAGCGTGGCCGATGGCGAGTTCCTGGTGCTGCTGGGCCCCTCGGGCTGCGGCAAGACCACGACCTTGCGCATGGTCGCGGGCTTCATCGAACCGACCGCCGGCCAGGTGAGACTGGGCGGCACCGACGTGACGGTGCTGCCGCCGTGGAAGCGCAACGCCGGCATGGTGTTCCAGAGCTACGCCCTCTTCCCGCATCTCACGGTGGCGCAGAACGTGGCGTTTGGCCTGGAGATGCGCAAAGTCCCGCGCGCCGACATCGACAAGCGGGTCGAGGAGACGCTGGCACTCGTGCGCCTCCAGGGTTATGGCGCCCGCCTGCCGCGCCAGCTCTCGGGCGGCCAGCAGCAACGCGTGGCGCTCGCACGGGCGCTCGCCATCCGGCCCGACGTGCTGCTGCTCGACGAGCCGCTCAGCAACCTCGACGCCAAGCTGCGCCAGGAAGTCCGCGTCGAGATCCGCGAGCTGCAGCAGAAGATGGGTCTCACCACGGTGATGGTGACGCACGACCAGGAAGAGGCGCTCACCATGGCCGACCGGCTGGTGGTGATGAACGAGGGCCTGGTCTGCCAGGTCGGCAGCCAGCGCGATCTCTACGAACGGCCGGCCGACAAGTTCGTCGCGGGCTTCGTGGGCCGCACCACCTTCCTTGAAGGCAACGTGGACGGTGCGGGACGCTTTCGGACCGACGGCGGGCTCATGATCGCGGGCACCGGCGGCACGCCGGGCAAGGCGAGCCTGTCGCTGCGGCCCGAACGGATTGAAATCGCTCCAGCGCCGCTCTCGGGACTCGACAACAGCCTGCCCGGCACGGTGGAATTCGTGTCCTATCTCGGCGCGCTGATCGACATCCACGTGCGCCTGTCGCCCGCCGACCGGCTGGTGGTGCAGATGGCCAATCGCGAGGGCGGCTTCGCTCCCGAGGTCGGCCAGAAGGTCCATGTCGGCTGGCGCGCATCGGCCGGCCAGGTTTTCAAGGCTTAACAAGAAAAGTTTCAGGAGGCTTTCATGTCGAACAAGCTCAATCGCCGAAGCGTCTTGGGTGGCGGTGCCGCTCTCGCTCTCGGTGCACCGTCGATCGCGCGGGCGCAAGACAACAAGAAGATCATCGTCGGCACCTGGGGCGGGGACTATTCACGGCTGATCACCAAGAACATCGACACGCCCCTGCTCAAGGGCTGGGAATGCGTGCATGCCGAGGAGAATGCCGATCCGCGCAAGGCCAAGATGCTGGCCGAGAAGTCGTTGCGCCGCGGCACGACCGACGTCCAGGGCCTGTCGGCCAACGACATGTACGATCTCGACCAGCAGGGACTGGTCGAGCGTCTCGACTATTCCAAGATGCCGAATGCAAAGAACCTGATTCCGTCGATGAAATATGCCTACGGCATCGGCCACATCTATTCGGGCAAGGTCTTGCTCTACAATCCGGACCTGATGCCCGCGCCGACCGGCTTCGCCGACACGCTCGACCCCAAGCACGGCAACAAGCTCGGCATCATCGACATCCAGCGCCAATTCAACATGGTGGCTTCCGCGCTGGCCTCGGGCGGCTCGATGAGCAACTTCGAGCCGGGCAAGGAGCGGCTGATCGCCTGCCGCAAGGCCGGCGCCCGCATCTATCCCAGCAACGAGGCCTTCGCGCAGGCGCTCAAGACCGGCGAGATCGCCTGCGGCATCATGTGGAAGGCGCGCGCCGTGCAGTGGCAGAACGCCGGCATCAAGGTGAGCACGGTGGCGCCGAAGGAAGGCATCCCGATGTACGTCTCGGGCTTCGTCATGCCCAAGAACGCGCCCAACAAGGCCGGCGGCTATGCCTGGCTCGACGCCATGATGGCGGCCTCCGCGCAGGAAGGCTTCGCCGTCGACATGGGCTACAACCCGACCGTCACCAGCGCCAAGGTGCCCGACGACCTGCAGAAGCGTATCGGCTTCACGCCCGAGGAGCAGAAGCGGCTGGTCGATCTCGACTACGGCTACATGGCCAAGAACGACGTCGCGTTCCAGGACTGGTGGAACAAGTCGTTCAAGGGATGACCGACACCGCGCTGTCGCCTGCCCCCTCCCTGCCTCCCCCGTCAGACGGGGGAGGCAGGGAGGGGGGAAGCCGCAAACACGGCCTCACCGCCACGGCCCTCCTGGGTCCGGCGACGATCTTCATCGCCATCAGCCTGTTCGCGCCGCTGGGCATCCTGTTCCGCTACAGCCTGAACGAGTTCGTGCCGCAGACCAAGACGATGGTCGATGCGCTGACGGTGGCGAACTACGCCAAGTTCTTCACCGATCCCTACTACACGTCGGCGCTGCTCACGACGCTCAGGGTCTCGCTGCTGGTGACGGCGGTCTGCCTGGTCGTGGGCTTTCCGCTGGCCTACGTGGTGGCGCGCACGCAGAGCCGCTTCAAGCACCTGCTGATCATCGCGATCGTGCTGCCGCTGTTCGTCGGCAACTCGGTGCGCGCGGCGGGCTGGATGGTGGTGTTCGGCAACAAGGGCTTCGTCAACGCCACCCTGATGGGGCTCGGCCTCATCTCGCAGCCGCTCGAGATCATGTTCACCGAGAAGGCGGTGATCATCGGCATCATCGCCGTCAACCTGCCGTTCATGGTGCTGTCGCTGCAGAGCGTGATCGAGAGCATCGACCGCGCGGTCGAGGAAGCGGCCTACAGCCTGGGCGCGCCGCCCGCGACCATGTTCCGCCGCGTGCTGTGGCCGCTCGCCTTGCCCGGCATCCTGGCGGGCACGATCCTGACCTTCATCCTCGCCATGAACGCCTATGCCACGCCGTTTTTGCTCGGCGGCCCGCTGTTCAAGATGATGGCGCCGGTGATCTACAACGAATTCACCCAGAAGACGAACTGGCCGTTCGGCGGCGCCATCGCCTTCATCCTGATGGCTGTGACCCTTAGCCTCACCCTGGTGGCCAATCTGCTGATACAGCGCCGCACGGCGCGCTAGACTGCCCTCCATAAGAATAAGTGGAGGATCGTCTGATGATTCTGAACCGCCGTGCGTTTGTGGGAACCGCCACCTTCGCCCTTGCCGCACCTTCCGTGCTGCGCGCCGCCGAGCCGATAAAGATCCGCTGCTCGCTCGACACCGCGCCCAGCCATCCGCGCAACGTGGCGATGCTCGACTACATGGCCAAGCTCGAGAAGGCGTCCAATGGCGAGATCAAGGGCGAGGTCTTCCACTCCGGCCAGCTCTTCGCCGACCTCAACGTCTCCAAGGCGCTGCTGCAGGGACAGGTCGAGATGGCGGTGCCCGGCGCGTGGGTGATGACCGGCCTGGTGCCCGACTGCGACATGGTCCAGCTGCCGTATTTCTATGGCATCCCGATCGAGATCACGCACAAGGCGACCAACGGCAAGGCCGGCGCCTTCGTGAACCATCAGCTGCAGGACAAGCTCAAGACGCAGGTGCTGGGGCCGTGGGTCGATCTCGGCTATCAGAACTGGTACTCGACCAAGGTTCCGCTCGACAAGTTCACCGCGATGAAGGGCCTCAAGATCCGCAGCCCCGGCGGCGCGGGCATCTCCTGGCGCATCAAGTTCGCGCAAGGGATCGCCAACACCACGGCGTGGCCCAACGTGCCGCTGGCCTTGAGCCAGGGCACCTTCGATGCCTTCATCAGCTCGGACGAGAGCTGCAACTCGGCCAAGCTCTGGGAAGCCGGCGTGAAATACTCCTACGTCGATCACCAGTTCCTGGCGCAGTACGTGCCGATGATCGGCAACGCCACCTGGGCGAAGCTCTCGCCGGCGCAGCAGAAGCTGATGAGCGGGCTGTGGGCCGAGAACGTCGAGGCCTACAACAAGGGTTCGGCCGCCAGCCAGGCCAACGCGCGCTCGATCCTCGAGAAGAACGGCGTGAAGTTCTACGATCCGCCCGCCAACGAGCTCGCCACGACGCGCACGGCGATGATCGGCGACGTGGCGACCCTGGTGAAGGATGCCAAGCTCTCGGCCGAAGTCGTGAAGCTGGTGAAGGAGTCGGTGTGAGGAACAAATGCATATCGGGCTGATCGGCGGGATCGGACCCGCAGCCACCGACTTCTACTATCGCGGGCTGATCGAACGCCATGCGGCGGCCGGCGTGCCGCTTCAGTGCACGATCGCCCATGCCGACGTGCGCGAGATGTCGCGCAATCTCAACGACAAGACGCCGGCCAAGCAGGCGGCGATCTTCGCGGGGCTCATCGCACGCCTGAAGGCGGCCGGCGCGGAGGCCGCGGCAGTGACCTCGATGGGCGGCCACTTCTGCATCAACGAGCTGCTGCCGATCTCGCCCTTGCCGCTGGTCCACGGCATCCACGCCGTCGATGCAAAGATCGCCCGCTCGGGGCTGAAGCGCATCGGCGTGCTGGGCACCAAGGTCGTGATGGAGAGCAGGCTCTATGGCGGCGTGTCCGCGGCCGAGCTGGTCGCGCCCGAAGGAGCGATGCGAGAAGAAGTGAGCGCCAATTATTCGGCGATGGCCCAGATCGGCCGGGTCACGGACGCGCAGCGCGCGGTGTTCGTCGAAGCCGGACGCTGGCTGATGCGCGAGCGTGGCGTCGAGGCGATCATGCTGGGCGGCACCGACCTGTTCCTGGCCTTCGCCGGACGGGAACCGGAATTCCCGCTGGTCGACTGCGCCGACATCCACGTCGACGCGATCTTCAAGCGAAGTGCGGAGCGACCTCCCGCATGAAGCGCTCCATCTGCTCCTTTACGAGCGCATGGGATTTGCGGCCGTAGTTGAAGTAGAGGATCACCTCGGCGATGCCGGCCTTCTCGACCTGCTTCAGCGAATCGACGATGTGCTGCGGGCTGCCGCACAGGATCGACTTGTCGGTGAGCTTCTCCGGCCGCATGTCGCGCAGGATGTTCACGATGTCGACGAAGTACTTGTAGGTCGGCGGCACCTTCTCGCCCGACGCCGAGGGGAACGCCGCGATCAAGGCGTCCTGGAAATAGCTTACCAGCGCTTCCTTGCCGTAGCGTTCCTCTTCGGGCGTCGAGGCGATGTGCACGAAGTAGGAGCACATGGCGCGCCGCATCGGCCGCTTGTGGGCGGTCTCGCAGGCCTCGCGATAGCTGCGCACCGCGTCGGCCAGCGAGCCGTAGACCATGGCGGCCGCGAACGGCGCATAGATCACGTTCCAGTCGTTCTTCGCTGCAAGCTCCATCGACGGCCGCGAGAAGCAGGCGACGTAGGGGCGCAATGGCGTCTGCGCGGGCTTCGGCCGGATCTCGACGTCCTTGAACTGGTAGAACCTGCCGTTGTGCGACCACTTGCCCGGCTCGGTCCAGGCGCGCCACACGATCTCGAGTCCTTCGGCGAACAGCTCCGCGGAGTCCTCGAACGAGGCCTGGAACGGCTCGTACTCCTTGCGGTCGTAGCCGCGGCCGGCGGCGAAATCGACGCGGCCCCCCGACAGCAGGTCGAGCGTCGCCCATTCCTCGGCGACGTGCAGCGGATGGTGCACCGGCAGCAACGTCACCGCGGGCGCGAGCCGCAGCTTCGTCGTGGCGCCGGCCAACTGCGCGAGCAGGGCCAGCGGCGAGGCGTTGACGCCCAAAAGGTTGAAATGATGCTCGCCGATCCAGGCCGAGTTCATCCCGATCTTCTCGGCGTAAAGCGCCTCGGCGAAGATGTCCTTGATGAAGCTCTCGGCCGTGCGCGTGTTGCCGGGATAGCGGTTGTCGGAGAGCGTGAAGTAGCCGAAGTCCATGGCGCTAGGCTGCCTTGGCGCCGGCCTGCACCTCGGCGAGCGGCATCAGCCAGTCGCGGAACGCCTTGATCTTGCGCCGGCGGATCGCGTCCGCCGGATAGACCACGTAGTAGGCGAAGTCGGTCGACATCTTGAAGTCGAACGGCACAACCAGCCGGCCGGCCTTGAGGTCGGGTGCGATCAGCGGGTTGCGGCCGAGCGCGACGCCCAGCCCGTCCATCGCCGCCTGATAGGCCGCGATCGGGAAATCGAAGGTGACGCCGCGCGTGGTGTCGATGCCCTTCACCCCCGCCGCCGTCAGCCAGACCTGCCAGTCGTCGGGGAAGGTGCCGATGTGCAGCAGGGTGAAGCGCTTGAGGTCGGCCGGCTTCTTCAACGCGTTCGGCCCCTTGAGCAGCGAGGGCGCGCAGACGGGCATGACGTCCTCGCCGACGATGCGCTCGGAGACAAGGCCCGGCCACTGGCCGCGGCCGTAGCGGATGCCGATGTCGACATCCTCGCGCGAGAAATCGACCAGGCCGGTGTTGGTGCTGATGCGCACGTCGATCTCGGGATTGGCGCGCTGGAAGCCGCCGAGCCGCGGCACCAGCCACTTGGTGGCGAACGACGCCGTGGTCGTCACCGTGAGGTGACCGCCGCGATCCTTCTGCAGCAGCTTCTCGGTCGCCTCGTTCAGTTGGTCGAAGGCCGCGCGCACCGCCGGCAGATAGGCCTGGCCCGCTTCGGAGAGCAGCAGCGAGCGATTTCGCCGCACGAACAATTTTAATCCGAGGCGTTGCTCGAGGCCGCGCACCTGATGGCTGATCGCGGCCTGGGTGACGCTCAGCTCTTCGGCGGCATCGGTAAAGCTCATGTGGCGTGCAGCAGCCTCGAAGGCGCGCAGGCCGTTGAGCGGCGGCAGGCTACGTTTCATGGCGGATCCTTCACATTAGTTATTCTTATCAAAACAGGACAAAGGGTCGTTTGTAAAGGGGAGCCCCGGGGCGCATTTCCACGTCACAGGATTTCACTCTTCTTCGCGGAGGCCTCCCATGGCCGACATCTCCCTCCACTACAGTTCCCGCGCCCCGCTGGCCGGCACTTTCACCGCCTTTGCCAAGGTGATCGGCACCTGGCGCGAGCGCAGCCGTGACCGCCGCGAGCTTGCCCTGCTCGACGCCCGCTCGCTGCGCGACCTTGGCCTCAACCCGACCAGCATCCAGTTCGAGGCCAACAAGCCGTTCTGGCGCGAGTAGCTTTCTTCCTCCTCCCTGACTCCGGAGACGACGCTCTTTTTACCCTGCAGAGCCCCATCCCCTCCGGACCACTGGCCGGCGACCGACTCATCAGCCTCCCCTGTCGGTCGCCGGCTTTTTCTTTGCCTGCCCCATTGGCCTCTATTCGTGTCGTCTGCTAGACGGCGCCGATGGCACTCTCGGATTCCCAGATACAGGCGCTCGGCCAGAAGGCGATCCAGCACGCGTCCGCCGGCGACTTCGCCGCGGCCGAGCCGTTGTTTGCCCGGGTCGCCACTGAACGGCCAAACTCCGGCCAGGCGCTGCACCTGCTGGGCCAGGCGCGGCTGAAGCTCGGCCGCTTCGCCGATGCGCGTGAGCCATTGGAGCGCGCCGCCAAGTTCCTGCCGAAGGATCCCGCCGCACAGGTCAACCTCGCGGGCTGCCTCACCGTGCTGGGCGCGCACGCCGAAGCGCTGGTGGCCCTCGAGCGTGCCGCGACGCTTGCACCCGCAAACGCCGTGATCGCCCACAACAAGGGCCGCTCGCTCGAAGCCCTTGGCCGTGCCGAAGAGGCCGAGCGTGCCTACGACGAGGCTCTGTCGATCGATCATCGCCTGATGCCCTCGCTCAGCGCCCGTGCCGGGCTTCTCGCCCAGCGCGGCGATTGGGCGGCGGCCCTCTCCGATCTCGACATGGCGCTCACGTCGCAGCCCGACAATCCGCACCTGCGCCTGCGGCGCGGCGAGCTGTTGCTGGCGCAGGGCGACTGGATGCGCGGCCTCGACGACTACGAGGCGCGGCTCGAGCTTCCCGGACGCTGGGCTCCGGATCTGCCGCGCTGGCAGGGCGAGCCGATCCAGGGCCGCCTGCTGGTCTATCCCGAGCAGGAGAACATCGAGAGCGATGCTGCGATGCGCGACACGCTGATGCTGGCGCGCCTGCCCGGCATCGATGCGGCCATTCAATGCTCGGCCAAGGTCGCGGGCTGGCTCGACATTCCCTCGATCCGGCGCGGCGATCCGCTGACCGGCTTCGAGGCCGCGATCCCGCTGCGCAGCCTGCCGCGCGCGCTCGGCTGGAGCCTGCACGCCCTGCCCGCTCACCCGCCGACGCAGCTGAAGGCCGCGGCCGCCAGAGAACGCACCGGCGAACGCATCGGCTGGTTCTCGACCTCCGACCCGCCGCCAAACGTCGCGGTCGAGCGCAACGCCGAGCATGTCGCGCTCTGCACTTTGGTGGTCGGCGACGATCATGCGCCCACGCATCTGGCGGCTTTGCTGGGCATTCCGACCTTGATGCGGCTGCCGCATTCCGCCGATTGGCTGTGGGGTCCGCAGCGCGGTCCCTCGCCCTGGTACCGCACGCTCGAAACGCTCGACGGCGATGCGGCCGCGGCGCTGGCGGCGCGCCTCGGAAGGTGATGATATCGCGCCCCTGCGGAGGAAATCCCCATGGGTAAAGCGCTTTTCGACAAGATCTGGGACGCTCACGTCATTACCGATCTCGGCAATGGCTTCATCCTGATGCATATCGACCGGCTGCTGCTGCACGACATGTCGGGCGGCAAGTCGCTGAAGGAAGCCATTGACAAGGGCTACGCGCCCGCCCAGCCGCGCCTGATCTACGGCACGCCCGACCACACCATGTCGACCAAGCCCGGCCGCACCGAGAAGACTTTTGCGCCCGGCGAGCCGCTGATCAAGTCGATGCGCGAGAACACCGCGAAGTTCGGCATCAAGCTGTTTGACCTGGGCCAGGACGGCAACGGCATCGTCCATGTGGTCGGCCCCGAGCAAGGACTGACCCTGCCCGGCACCACCTTGGTGTGCGGCGACAGCCACACCTCGACGCACGGCGGCATGGGCGCGCTGGCCTACGGCATCGGCGCGTCGGAGCTGGTGCATGTGATCGCCACGCAAACGATGGTGCAGAGGAAGCCCAAGCGCTTCCGTGTGAGCTTCGAGGGCAAGCTCATGCCCGGCGTCACCTCGAAGGACATGATCCTGCACCTGATCGGCGACGTCGGCACCGCCGCCGGCACCGGCTACGCGGTCGAGTATGCAGGCTCGGCGATCCGCGCCCTCTCGGTCGAAGCGCGCCTCACGCTCTGCAACCTCACGATCGAGATGGGCGCGCGCACCGGCATGGTGGCGCCCGACGACACGACCTACGAATATCTGGACGGCCGCGACTATGCGCCGAAGGGCGCGATGTGGGACCGCGCGGTCGCGCATTGGCGCACCCTGCCCAGCGATCCCGACGCGGAGTTCGATCGCGAGCACACGATCGACATGGCCAAGGTCGCGCCGCAGATCACCTGGGGCACCAGCCCCGAGCATGTGATCGCCGTCGACAAGGCGATCCCCGATCCGTCGCAGGCCGGCGACAAGCGCGCGGCGTGGGAAGCCGCACTTGCGTACCAGGGCCTCGAGCCCGGCAAGCCGATCGAGGGCACCAAGGTCGACTGGGTGTTCATCGGCTCCTGCACCAACAGCCGCCTGTCCGACATCCGCGCCGCCGCCGAGATCGTGAAGGGCCGCCACAAGGCCGACCACGTGACGGCGTGGATGGTGCCCGGCTCCGAGCGCATCAAGAAGCAGGCCGAGGCCGAGGGCCTCGACAAGATCTTCCTCGAGGCGGGCTTCGAATGGCGCGAGCCCGGCTGCTCGATGTGCCTGGCGTCGAACGGCGAGAAGGTGCCGCCCGGCCAGCGCAGCGTCTCGACCTCGAACCGCAACTTCGTCGGCCGCCAGGGCCCCAACGCGCGTACTCATCTGGCCAGTCCCGCCATGGCCGCGGCTGCCGCGATCAAGGGCGCCATCGCCGACGTCCGCAAGCTCTAGGAGACACACACCATGGACAAGTTCACCAAGGTGACCGGCGTGGCCGTCCCGTTGATGCGCCAGAACGTCGACACCGACCTGATCATCCGCATCGACCGGCTGGTCAACAACGTCGGCCGCGAGGGGCTGGGGCCGCATGCCTTCGAGCAGATCCGCAAGAACCCGGACGGCACGGAGAATCCCGACTGCATCTTCAACCAGGAGCCCTACCGCGACGCGCCGATCATCCTCAGCCGCGAGAACTTCGGCTGCGGCTCGAGCCGCGAGGGCGCGGTGTGGGCGCTGAAGGGCATGGGCATCAAGGCCGTGATCGCGCCCTACTACGGCGACATCTTCAACAACAACTGCTACCAGAACGGCATCCTGCCGGTGGCGCTGCCGATCGAGGACGTCGAGCAGCTCGCCGACGAGATGAAGGCCTCGCCCGGCAACGCCCGCGTCACGGTCGACCTCGAGAACTGCGTTGTCGTCTCGCCGACGGGCCGCACCATTCCGTTCAAGGTCGACGCCCGCCGCCAGCACGCGCTGCTGAACGGCCTCGACGACATCGCCCAGACCAAGTCCAACCAGGACAAGATCGAGGCGTGGCAGGCGGCCGACAAGAACGCGCGTCCCTGGGTCTGGCTGTAACGTGAGGTGAAGCCGGTCCATATCGCCCTGTCGCTGCTGATCGCGGCGATCTGGGGATTGAACTTCACCGTCATCCGCTTCGGCCTCGACGAGTTCACGCCCTTCGCCTTCGCCTCCTTTCGCTTCATCATCGGCGCGCTGCCGGTGTTCTTCATCGCCCGCCCCGCTGCGTCGTGGAAGGCGCTGGCCGGCATGGGCCTGTTCCTGTTCGCGGGCCAGTTCGTCTTCCTGTTCTTCGCCATGCAGGCCGGCCTGCCGCCGGGCCTCTCCTCCGTGCTGGTCCAGCTGCAGGGGCCGCTGACGCTCGTGCTGGCTGCGATGTTCCTCAAGGAGCGCGCGACGGTCGCCCAATGGGGCGGGCTTGCCGTTGCCATGATCGGCGTCGTGCTGATCGGCCGCTCCGTCGAAGGCAGCGCCAGCGCCTTCGCGATCGCCATCGCGCTCCTCTCCGCGCTGAGCTGGGCGACCGGCAATCTCTTCCTGCGCGAGGCCCGTGGCTCCTCGGTCTTTGCCGTCACGGTATGGGCGAGCCTCGTGCCGCCGCTCCCGCTGCTGATCGCCGGCGTGTTCACCGACGGCGTGAGCGCCACCCTGGCGCCAATCCTCAACCCCAGCTGGCGCGGCACGTTCGTGCTCTTCTACACGGTCGTGCCGGTGATGTGGCTCGGCTACTGGATCTGGGGAACCCTGCTGCGCACCTATCCGGCCGCGAAGGTCGGGCCAGTGTCGCTGCTGGTGCCCTGCTGCGCGCTGGTCTTCTCGGGCGCCCTGACGGGCGAGACGATCGGCGGCTTGCGCCTGCTGGGCGTGGCGATCGTCCTGGGCGGCGTGGCGCTCGGCATGTTCGCGTCGAGCCGGCGCCTGCGCTGAGCGCAAAAACGAAGAGCGGAGACCACCGGCCTCCGCTCCCCGAACGTCCCCCCAAGAACTCAATGACGGGACGAAGCTAGGCGCGGGTTTTCGAAGGGTCAACGCGACGAGGCCCGATCGAAACACATGAAACCAAAAGCACCACCTTATCCTGAGGAGCGCGACGCGCGTCTCGAAGGATGGGCACGCGCACCGCGTCTGTTGCCCATCCTTCGAGACACTCGCTGCGCTCGTTCCTCAGGATGAGGTTTATACGTATCAAACCTTCTGCAACCCGCACCATTCGGCGATGAACAAGGCCGTGGCCTGCGTGATCTTGCGCACCGACTCGAGGTTCACCCGCTCGTCGAAGCCATGGATGTCGTCGGACTGCGGGCCGTACACCAGCGCCGGGATTCCGGCATAGAGACCGAAGAAACGATTGTCGGCCGTGCCCGTGGAAGTCTTGTCCTCGAGCGCCGCGCCAAACACCGTCTGGTGCGCTTCGGCCAGAACCACCCGCACCTGCTCATGGTTCTTGAGCACGAACGGCTCGGCCTGGAAGCCTTCCCATGACACCGTCGGCGGATTGTTGCCGAGGAAGGGATCGTTCGCCGCGGCATGGCGGATCAGGTCCTCGATCTCCTGGCGGCACTCCTTCAGGGTCTGCGACGGCAGCACGCCCACCCGCATGTCGAAGGTGCACCAGGACGGCACCGAGCTCGCCCAGTCGCCGCCCGCGATCTTGCCGACGTTGAAGTTCACCGGATGATGGTGCGTGTGGAAGTGCGCATCGTGCGCCTTCTTCTCGTTCCATTTCTTCTCGAGCTCGCGCAGCTGCTGGATGAGACGATACGCCGACTCGATCGCGTTGGAGCCGGCATCGGCCTTGTAGACATGCACCGGATGGCCGGTGACCTTGACCTGGAACCACATCACGCCGACCTGCGCGATGGTGAGCACGCCCGACGACGGCTCCGGGATCAACGCCGCATCGGCGCGATAGCCGCGCTGCAGGCAGGCCAGCGCGCCGTTGCCCGTGCACTCCTCCTCGACGACCGATTGCTGATAGACGTCGGCCGCGGGCTGATAGCCGAGCGCGCGCAGCGCGCGGAGCGCGAAGACGTTCAGGATCAGCCCGGCCTTCATGTCGCCCGAGCCGCGGCCGTACATCCAGCCGTCCTTCACCGCCGCGTCGAACGGGTTGCGCGCCCACATCTCGTGCGGGCCCTCCGGCACTACGTCGATGTGGCCGTTCAGGATCAGCGAGCGGCCCTTGGGCGACGACGGCCGCCAGGCGCCGACCACGTTCCAGGCATCGTCGTAATCCTGCGAATGCGGCGAGTAGCCCGGCAGGTGCTTCAGGTCGTCGATCTTGATCTGCCAGCGATCGATGCCGAGCCCGTCCTCCTTGAAGAGGCGGGCCATCATGTCCTGCGCCGGCGCCTCCTGGAACCGCGTCGAGGGAATGCGGACGAGATCGGCCAGCACCTTGGTCTGGTCGTCGAACGCGCGATCGACGGCGTTCATGATCTGGGTTTTCACAGCGGCATCGAGCATGGCTTACTCCGTACGAACAAACGTGTTGGCCGAGCCTAGAGGGTCGACGACAAAAAAACAGCGCCTCGCGAGCATTCGCCCAAAACGCCGGCCCGGCGGCAACGCAGCCGATTCCTCGCGAGCCTCGCGAGCGGCTCGGAATAAAAACGCGTCCTCATGAGGAATCGCATCCGATGTTGCTCCTGCTGCATCGGAGGCCAATCCTCAGGAATTTCCTGAGATTCCTGACACGTGCATGCACGTGCGTTCCAGTGCGTTGCCCATCCTTCGAGACGCGGCCCTCGGGGCTGCTCCTCAGGATGAGGGCGTACGCGCACACCCTCATCCTGAGGAGCGCGCGCAGCGCGCGTCTCGAAGGATGGGCCACAGTCGAGGTGCCAGTCATTCATCGCGCGCCATTTTAGGCGCATTCGCCGAAACCACCTATTACGGTCGTTATAAACGTCCGATGCCGATGGCAGCAGGATCAGACGCGCCGCCCGGCCTCGCAATCAAGCATGCCAGCGCACCGAGCCGAGGAACTAGAGCAAGGTTCCGTCAGATCGGTAGCAGGAGATTTTTTCAGTGGCCGTCAATGGTAGCCTGGCGCTGCCCGATGCTTCGCGATCATGTCAGGGAGGTTGGTTTGCTAAGATTGGTGGTGATCGATCTCTCCAACGCCGACGTTCCAGCGTTCGAGGCATACGAAGAGAAGGTGCTTTCGCTGATTCCCCAGCACGGAGGACGGCTGGAGATGCGAGTTCGCTCCCTGGACGGTCAGACTGAGACGCACCTGCTGTACTTCCCCGACGAGCAAGCTTTTGACCGCTACCGCTCGGACCCGCGCCGGATCGCCCTGGCGCCGGAGTGGGAAAATTCCGGAGCCAAGTCCGAAGCCAGGTTGGTGGAACGGATCGGCCCCTAGGCGATCACTGTATGCACTATGCTGGCATCGGCGATGTTACGCCTTGGATGGCCTTGCTTTTGATGCCGCCTTGATTCCTGGTTCAAGGATTATGGCGATTGTTTCCACGGCACGCTAACGATCCCATCATCGCCTCCCTCTCATGGAGAACAAGTTGCCTCTCGACACCGCCCGCTTCCTGCAAGACCTCGACACGCTTCGAGAGATCGGCCGCTCCAACGGCACCGGGGTGCATCGCCCGACCTTCAGCCCGCAGGACATGGAGAGCCGGCACTGGCTGGTGCGCGAGATGCAGCAGGCGGGCCTCGACGCGTCGATCGACGGGATCGGCAATGTCTTTGGGCGCCATCGCGGTCCCGGGCCGCACATCCTGTCCGGCAGTCATCTGGAGACGCAAAACCATGGCGGTTGGCTGGACGGCGTTCTGGGCGTCGTGGCGGCGCTTGCGTTGGCGCGCGCAGGCCTGCCCGTCGACGTCTGCGCCTATTGCGACGAGGAAGGCCACTGGGGCGACTTCATCGGCAGCCGCAGCCTGATCGGCGAGCTGAGCGACGCCGACATCGACCGGGCAAAAAATCGCCACGACGGATCGCCGCTGCGCGAGGCACTGCGGACGGCCGGACTCGAAGGCAAGCCGCGCTTGCGGCTGGAGGACGGGCGCTACAAGGGCGCCTTCGAGCTTCACATCGAGCAGGGCACGCAGCTCGAGAACGCCGGCCTGCGGATCGGCGTGATCACCGGCATCGTCGGCATCCGGCAATGGCGCATCATCGTCGAGGGCCAGCAGGACCACACCGGCGGCACCACCATGGCCGAGCGCAAGGATGCGGGCCTCACCGCCGTCCGCATCCTGGCCGCCATCGATAATGAGTTTCCGCGGGTCGCGGGGCCGCGCAGCGTCTGGACGACGGGGCGGATCGTGCTGCATCCCAACTCGCCGCAGATCATTCCCGGGCGCGCAGAGATCTCATTCTCGTTCCGCGACCTGTCGCCCGAGATCATGGCCGACATGGAGCGCTGCATGCACGCCGTCGTCCAGGAGAGCAACCGGCGCGATCGCTGCCCCGCGCGGCTGGAAGCGATCGGCCATGCCTCACCGGCGCCATGCGATCCCGCGATGCAGGCCGCGCTGACCGATGCCGCGCAGGAGTTGTGTCCGAATGCCTGGCAGGCCATGCCGAGCGGCGCCATCCACGACAGCCAGGTGCTGGCGCGGAAGCTGCCGGTCGCGATGCTGTTCGTGCCCTCGATCCGCGGCATCAGCCATCATCATGCCGAGGACACGAAGCGGGAGGATCTGGCTCTTGGGCTGGAAGTGCTGGCCGAGGGGGCGCGCAGGTTCCTGCGTTAGCGCAGGCTAGCCGCGCGATAGCGCCAGAGATCCTGCTCGGCCTTCCGCCAGACTGCCTCGGCCAGCAGGGTCCGCGCCCGTCCGTCGAGAAGGCTCAGGGACCGCTGACCGGGCAACGCCTCCTGCTGGCGGCGCACGAGATAGGTCTCGCGGGCCAGGATATTCTGATCGATCAGGCCGCAGAGGATGGGATCATGGGGCATCGGGAGGTCCTTTGGTCGGGACCTGATGGATCTGCAGGCCTGTTCCTCCATGGCGCGGCCCGGCGGCGGCACAACCTGCGAATTAAGTATAGTGCGCCTTATTCAACCCCTGATGATACCGCCGGAGACGACAGACGCGGCCCTATTCGGCCCTGATGCCCGCGAACTTGATCACCTTCGCCCACTTTTCGGTGGCATCGGCGATGATCGTCGCGAATTCCGCGGGCGTGCCGCCCAGCACCGTGCCGCCCAGCTCGACGATCCGGCCCTTGATCCTGCTGTCGGCGAGGCCGGCATTGAGCTCCTTGTTCAGCAGGGCGACGATTTCGGCCGGGGTGTTCCGGGGCACGCCGATGCCGGCAAAGCCGCTGGCCTCGTAACCCGGCACGAAGTCCGCCATCGCTGGAACGTCCGGGAACACGTCCAGACGGGCCGCGGTCGTCACCGCCAGGGGGCGCAGCTTGCCGGCCTTGATCTGCTGGATCGCTTCCGACACCGGCGCGAAGATCACCTGCACGTGGCCGGCGATCAGATCGGCGACCGCAGGTGCGCCGCCCTTGTACGGGACGTGGACCAGGTTCACCCCGGTCATCATCTTAAAGAGCTCGCACGCAATGTTCTGCGGGGTGCCCTGGCCCGCCGACCCGTAGTTGATCTTGCCCGGGTTGGCCTTGGCATAGGCGATGAGCTCAGGGATCGTCGTGACGGGGACCGACGGATTCACCACGACGACGTAGGCCAGCCGCGCGGCGCAGACGACCGGCGCGATGTCCCGGATGAAGTCGAAAGTGAGATGGCTGTAGAGCGCGGCATTGATCGCATGCGGGGTCACGACCTGCAGCAGCGTGTAGCCATCCGCGGGTGCCTTGGCGACCGTCTCGGTGCCGATGTTGCCGCTGGCGCCGGGCTTGTTCTCGACGATGAATTGCTGGCCGAGGCGCTCGGTCAGCCATTCGCCCATCAGGCGCGCCTGGATGTCGGTCGCTCCGCCGGCGGGAAAGCCGACGACGATGCGGGCCGTACGGGAAGGATAGGCCTGCGCCCGCGCAAGGCGGGGCATGGCCGGCAACGCCGCCGCAGCCACGGCCAGTTGCAGGATTGCGCGGCGGGGAAATTTCATGATGCTCGCTCCACAGTTTGCGCGACGACGCGGATACGCAACGCAACTGGACGCTCTGCGGGAACAGGCTACACCGGTCCTGTGAGGAGGCGGAAGTGACCAATGCCTCCTCCCGGCGCTTTTCAGAAGATTTGCCCGGCACGACGTGACAGGCTTCGATGCCGTGGAAAAGATCATGACATCTCTTCATCAGGCATGGGCGGCCTTGCGGCCCCGACTGAAAATATTGGAGCCAGTGTCGTTCTCTTCCGACGATTGGTCTCTCATCGAACGCCTGCACGCCGATTTCAACGATCGCGAAGCGCATACGCGCTTGCCCCTGCCGATTGCTCGCTTCCGCAAGGCTGCACGGAAAGCGATCCATGAACAGGCGAAGCAGTTCGACGACGTCCAAACCGCCTATGTCGATGACAGATGGTTCGCCGAGAAATTCGCCGACGGTACCGCCGACGCCATGGCGACCCATGCGCGCCTCTATAACGACGACGTCGACGAGATGATGGGCGTGCTCGTTCCCTCAGCGCGCTATCGCAAAGGGCATTATGCGTACGGGAAATTCACGGTTCCCCAGCCGCATGGCCTGCATACGGACCATAGCGCGGAAGATCCTGATGCGGCGGGAGAACCGATCTGCATCGCCAGGATCGAAACCCTGGGGACGCACTATGTCGCCGGCGATTACAAAACGTACGACCCCCAAACACAGAGCATGCTCAAGGCGTTGAGATACTGGATTGCCGTTCCGGAGGGTGAGCCGGAACATATTCTCGATGAACTGTTGAAACGGCGGACGCTGAAAACCATGCCGGTCGATCACGTGATGCTGATGGTCGCCGGCAACGGTTCGGAGAATACTCAAGTCACCCAGCATATCGCCGCCAGACCGCCCGGCGGCGGACTGCATTCGGCGTTCTTCCAGAGGCAATACAGACTCACATCAACGGCGGCGGCGCCTTGATCCCAAGTTCGTGCTGGCCGAACAGCGTGCCCTGCAGGTCGGTCGAGAACATGACGTGCGCGTTGGCGGCGTGGGCGTCGCGGAACAGGCGCTGCATGGTGCCGCCGAGATAGATACCGCTCGATCCGGCCACGCCCATCAATATGTCGACGGCCTCCAGGCACATGCGCGTCGAGAAGAACGCGTCGCGGCGATAGCGCACCTTCATGTCCTGCGTGAATTCGGCCCCGGCGCGCGCGGTCTCCATGGCGTGGGCGCAGGCGCGCAGCATCAGCATCTCGGCCGTGTCGATGCGGGCGCTGGCCTCGGCGACCTTGATCTGGACGGCCTGGTTGGCGCCGATGGGAATGCCGGTGTTGGTGGCGTTGCGGGTGCGCGCGCCGCCGACCACCGTCTCGTACGCGCCTTTTGCACAACCGAGCATCACGCCCGTCAGCACATAGGGGCCGAGCGCCAGCAGCGGCAGCCTGAACAGCGGCGACGGATTCACCTTCGAGCCCGCGTGCGGCTTGCCGTTCATCGCCCAGGCCGACAGCGAGCGCCGTTCGGGCACGAACAGCTTTTTCACGGCCACGTCCTTCGAGCCGGTGCCGGCCAGGCCCACGGCGTGCCAGGTGTCGATGATCTCGTATTCGGAGCGATGGACCAGCGCGAAGCGCGAATCGACGGGCGGGCCATCCTCCGTGTCGCGCACGATGAAGCCCAGCATGTTCCAGTCGGAATTGTCGATGCCGGAGGACATCGGCCAGCGGCCCGTCACCTCGTAGCCGCCGTCGACCTTGCGGCCGCGGCCGCAGGCGAAGGCGAGCGAGGTCGCGATCAGGGTGTCGGGCGAGGCGTCCCAGATCTCGTCCTGCGTCTCGGGCTCGTAATAGCCCAGCATCCAGTGATGGCTCGACAAATTGCCGAGGTTCCAGGCGGTCGAGGGACAGGTCCTGGCGATCTCGGCGCAGACGTCGACCAGGATGCCGACGTCGAGATCGGCGCCGCCGACCCGCGCGGGCTGCACGACCCGGAACAGCCCCGTGCGGTGCAGGTCGCGTTCGCTCTCGTCGGGCATGCGGCGCAGCTTCTCGCAGGCCGCCGCGCGCTCGGCGAAGACCGGCGCCAGCGCGCGCGCCCGCTTCACCATCTCCTCGTACGTCACGCCCGCAAAGGACACACGCTCGTTCGGCAAAGTCGCGGAGACCATCTTGCGATCCTCTTTAGCGTGGTGCTCGTGCCCACCCTTCGAGACGCGACCCTTCGGGCCGCTCCTCAGGGTGAGGTTTGTCTTTAAGCTCAGTCAATTCAAGCGCTCCCTCATCCTGAGGAGCGAGCGAAGCGAGGCGTCAAGGCGCTTTCGAGCGCTTGCGCTCGAAACGCCCAGAAGGATGGGCAACAAACGCGGTGAGGTTTGTCGTTCTCACAGAAACCAATCCAGAATGGCGGCATTCTCGTCGCGAGGATAGGTGTGCGAGAGGTCGGCGATCTCGCGATAGGTGACCGAAGCGCCGGCGTCCCGCAGGGCGCGCTCGGCACCCCGGGCCATCTCGGGCGGGAACATCCAGTCCTGCGCGCCGTGGACGATCTCGATCGGCAGGCCGCGCAGCCGGCCGGCGTCGGCCAAGCCCAGCATCATCGGATGGAAGGCCGCCGCGACCGGCGCCAGATGGGTGAAGCGGCAGCCGCCGCGCAGGCCCAGCACATAGGTGAAGGTGCCGCCGTCGCTCATGCCGGTGAGCAGCATGCGGCCGGCGTCGATCTTCCAGTCGGCGGAGACCTGGTCGACCATGCGGTCGATGTTGGGCCCGTCGATCTCAGGCTCCATCAGCGACCAGGTGGCGCCCTTCGCTGTCGGCGCGATCACGACGAGGCCGCGCGTGCGCGCCTCGCGCAGCCAGCTCCACAGGAACGCCCCGCCGTTGCCGCTGCCGCCGTGCAGCGCCACGACCAGCGGATAGTTTTGCGCCGGGTCGTAATACTCCGGCACGTAGAGCGAGAAGCCGCCGCGCGTGCCGGCGGGGCCGTCGACATGCATGAAGCCGACATGGTCACGCAACGGATCGACGGCGGCGAGGCGCGCGGTGAACGCGGCATCGTCGCGCGCCGAGGCTTCGAGGAAGAACTGGCTGACGGGCCGCAGGTGCGCGGCGAGCGGGTAGATCGCTTCGCAGGCGCGCGCATAGTTCCGGAGCGCGCGATAGGCCGCCACGATCGGCTGCGGCTCGTCGCCCGCCGCGAGGAAGCCGGCAAGGCCCGCGAGCGTCGCGTCCGCGGCGCGCTCAAGGCAGAGCCGCACGGGTTGCAGCCGTTCGGGCCAGCCCGCCGCGCGCGACGCGGCCAGAGCGCCACCGATATCGTCGTTGCGGCCGGCGACGGCCTTGATCAACTCCTGCAACGTCGCGGGCGACAGATGGCGCGACGCGAACTCGAGCGCATGCAGGCCGCGCAGGATCTCCGGCGCCAGCCGGGCAATGATCTCGACGGACGGCTCGTCGCCCACCCTAGAGCGACACCGAGCTGATCTTCTCCCACGTAAGCTCGCGATTGACCTTCACGCCGCCCATCTCGCCCGGCGGCGGCTGCAGGATCATCAGCTCGCCCTGGAAGCGGACCTTGCGCACCTGGGGCGCGGTGAAGCGAGCCGGATCGGAGTTGGCGTCCACGGTGGTGGTGAGCGTGCTGCCGTCGAAGGTGTAGTTGCCGCAGTACGACGAATATTCGCGCGTCGTGCCGTCGGGCAGCTTCGAGCGGCCGTCGACCAGCACCGCCATCATGCGTCCGTCCGTCGTCAGCGAGACGATGCCCATGCCGCGCGGGCCGTAGGGCACGGCGACCTGCTTGCCGCCGGGATCGGTCGTCGTGGCCGCCACCAGCTTCCAGACGCCGACGACGTCAGGTGTATTGCGGGGCGCGGCGCTGGCGGTCGTGCCGATCGCGGAAACGGCCGCGACACCGGCAGCGATCTGCAGAGCGCGGCGGCGGGTGGCCTCGGTGTCGGTCATGGCGTTTCCTCCGGATACGTTTCTTTCCGCAATCCTCGCGCGGAACCGATCGCCTGGGCAATCCCCGCAGTTTCGCCGTCCGGGCCGCCCGTCTTGCCAAGCCGCCGCCTCCGTTGGACGCTGCGGCATGCCTGACGCCTCACACAGCTCCGCTCCCCGCCAGCTCGATGTCGCGATCGTCGGCGGCGGCCTCGCCGGCCTCTATGCCATCCATCGCCTGCGCGGCATCGGCCTGAAGGTGCGCGCCTACGAAGCCGGATCCGGCGTCGGCGGCACCTGGTTCTGGAACCGCTATCCCGGCGCGCGCTGCGACGTGGAGAGCCTGGAATATTCCTACAGCTTCTCCGAGGAGCTGCAGCAGGACTGGAAGTGGCCGGAACGCTACGGCACCCAGCCCGAGATCCTGAAATACATCAACCACGTCGCCGACCGCTTCGACCTGCGCCGCGACGTGCAGCTCGACACGCGCATCAAGACCGCGCTGTTCGACGGCACGACCAACGAATGGAAACTGACGACCGAGGCCGGCGAAGAAATCCGCGCGCGCTATGTCGTGATGGCAGCGGGCAACCTCTCGACGCCGCGGGTGCCCGACTTCAAGGGCATCCACGGCTTCAAGGGCAAGTGGTACCACTCGGGCCTGTGGCCGCACGAGGGCGTCGACTTCACCGGGCTTCGCGTGGGCGTGGTCGGCACGGGCTCGTCCGGCGTGCAGATGATCCCGATCATCGCCCAGCAGGCCAAACACCTCACGGTCTTCCAGCGCACCGCCAACTTCAGTCTGCCGGCGCGCAACGAGCCGATGACGGACGCGCGCGAGCGCCCGCACAAGGAGAACTACAAAGCGCGGCGGGCGGCGGCGCAGGAGACGCCGTTCGCCATCGGCGGCTATCCGCGGCCGACGCAAAAGACACTCGAGGCCACGGCCGAGGAGCGCGCGAAGATCTACGAGGCCAAGTGGGCCGAGGGCGGCTCGATCAGCTACCTCTATTCCTACACCGATCTGCTGGTGAGCAAGGAGGCCAACGACACGGCCTCGGAGTTCGTGCGCAACAAGATCCGCGGCATGGTGCACGACCCGAAGACGGCCGAGCTGCTGGCGCCCAAGGACCATCCGATCGGCACCAAGCGGCTCTGCCTCGATACCAACTACTACGAGACCTACAACAGGCCGAACGTCTCGCTGGTCGACGTGCGCTCCGATCCGATCGAGGAGATCACGCCGTCGGGGATCAAGCTCCGGTCAGGCGCCGCGCACGAGCTGGACGCCATCGTCTTCGCCACCGGCTTCGATGCCATGACCGGCGCGCTGAAGGAGATCGACGTGCGCACCACCGACGGGGCGGCCCTGCGCAACCACTGGGAAGGCGGCCCGCTCACCTATCTCGGCCTGATGGTCTCGGGCTTCCCCAACATGTTCGTCGTCACCGGCCCCGGCAGCCCGGGCGTGAAGACGCAGATGATCGCCTCGATCGAGCAACACGTCGACTGGATCGCCGATGCGATCGACCATCTCGGCAAGCACCAGCTCGACCGGATCGAGCCCACGCCCAAGGCCGAGATGGACTGGGTGCATCACGTCAACCAGGTGGCCGATTCGACGCTCTATCCGCTGGCGAACTCCTGGTACGTGGGCGCCAACATCCCGGGCAAGCCGCGCGTGTTCATGCCCTATGTCGGCGGCTTCGACCGCTACAAGAAGCAGTGCGACGCGGTGGCGGCCAACGGCTACGAGGGCTTCACCTTGTCGCGCCACGAAGCCGTCAGGGCCGCGGTCAAGGCCTAGGTGCATTTCGTCCATCACCGGATCGAGGCGGCGCCGCGTAGCTGGGCCGCCGTCGCCGAGCGTCTGACGAAGGTGCCGCTGGGCGCAGGCACGCTCTACGGCGTGTGGCGCAGCCAGATCGGCCGGCCGCGCGACGAGCTGCAAATCATGACGCTGTGGCCCCATGAAACCCGCGCCGCCGCAGCCGAGATTGCCTTGCTGGGCAGCGCCGCCGACGTGCGCCACGTCAGCAGTCAGGCCCTCGTGCCCACCCTGCGCCCGACCGAAAAGACCGCGCCAACGCGCCAGGGCAACTATGCCTTCCGCTGGTTCGCCACCCCTCAGGCGCACTGGCCGGAATTCCTCGACCTCTGCGTCGAAGCCTGGCCGGGATTCGAGGCGGCGTACGATTCGCAGGTCATCGGCCTGTGGCAGGCCACGGGCGATCGCACCGGCTCGGATCGCGACGATGCGACCGGTGCCGGCATCCAGGCGGGCGTGCGCAGCCTGCTGATGACCCGGCGGCCCAACCTCGCGATGTGGGAACGCTCCAAGCTGCCGTCGGACGCGGCCGAAGCCGAAGTCCGCGACAAGCTCAGCCGGCGCTACGACCTTTGCGACTGGACGGTGGTCTCGACCTCAACCCTTTTGACCGCGACCGACGTGCAGGACACGGCCCGCTGGACGTAGCCGGTCCGGCCGCTTATGTGACGGCCGCCATGCAGACGCTCCGCACCCTCGAGGCCCTGGAACGCGAAGGGCTGGTCACGGCCGATCCGCTGCTCGCAGCGGCGGCGGAGACCATGGCGATCGCGCTGACGCCCGAGATGCTGGCGCTGATCGACCGGCGCGACGTGGCCAACGACCCGATCGCGCGCCAGTTCGTGCCGTCGGCTGCCGAGACCAGGATCGCGCAGGAGGAGCTCGCCGATCCGATCGGCGACGAGGCGCGCTCGCCGGTGAAGGGCATCGTCCATCGCTATCCCGACCGCGTGCTGCTGAAGCCGCTGCACGCCTGCCCGGTCTATTGCCGCTTCTGCTTTCGCCGGGAAAAAGTGGGGCCGGGCGGCGAGGCGCTGAGCGATACGGAGCTCGACGCAGCGCTGGGCTACATCCGCGCGCGGCCGGAGATCTGGGAAGTGATCCTGACCGGCGGCGATCCGCTGATGTTGGCGCCGCGCCGGATGGCGGCGCTGGTCGAGGCGCTCGACGCGATCGCGCATGTCGCGGTGATCCGCATCCACAGCCGCGTGCCGATCGTCGAGCCCTCGCGGATCGGCGACGAATTGATCGCCGCGCTAAAACCGCGGCGGGCCACGCTTTGGCTGGGCGTGCATTGCAACCACGCGCGCGAGCTGGGCGGGCCGACGCGCACTGCCCTGATGCGGCTGGCCGATGCAGGCATTCCCCTGCTCGGCCAGACCGTCCTGCTGGCCGGCATCAACGATGACGTGGAAACGCTCGATGCCTTGATGCGCGCACTCGTGTCAGTGCGTGTGAAGCCCTATTACCTGCACCATCCCGACCTGGTGCGCGGCACCGGCCACTTCAGGGTGTCGATCGAGCGTGGCCAGGCCTTGATGAGGGCGTTGCGCGGCCGCCTGTCGGGCCTCGCCCAGCCGACCTATGTGCTCGATGTGCCGGGGGGCCACGGCAAGGTGCCGATCGGGCCGGGCTATCTCGGCGATGATCCGGAAGCCCTTACCGTCGAGGACGCCTTTGGCGCCGAGCACCGCTATCCGCGCTAACGCTCGTCGCTCAGCACGTCATCACCCACGAGCCCAGGCGCCTGCACAATCATCTCGATGGCACGTGTTCCGGCCTTTTCGAAGGTCAGCACGACCGGGACCCTGGCGCCCGCCACCAGCGGCGCCTTCAGGCCTTTCATCAGCAGATGATAGCCCCGCGGCTTCAGGGTGATCGTGGTGCGGGGCGGCACCAGCAGCCCGCCGTCCAGGGACCGCATCTTGATGTCCGGGCCCACGACCCTGATGGCGTGGATCTCGACCTGTTCGGCGGCCGGCGTCGATGCCGCCACCAGCCGGTCGGGCTCGTCGCCCTTGTTCTCGATCGTGAAAAATCCACCCCCCACGTTTTTTGCCGTCATGTCTTTTGCCGTCGGCGCCGAGCGCGCCCATGGACGGCTGATCTCGAGCGTCATGCCCTCTTCTCTCCTGCCTTAGTTTTTTTGGTGCTAGCGACGCCCTGCGGCCGCGATCGCCGCACGGGCTGAACGCGCCTGGGGGGCGCTCAGTTCCTCGACCAGCCACTCCTCGAACGCCTTGGTCTTCGGCCGGTTGGCTGAAGACGGCGGGCAGACGAACCACCACGCCTTGCCCGAGTCGACGATCTGCGGAAAAGGTTGGAACAGGCGACCTTCCGCCAGCTCCTCGCGGAAGAGTTGCGGCGGTCCGAGCGCCACGCCCGCGCCTTCCATCGCCGCCTCGACCGCGATCATGGTCGAGTCGAAGGTCAGCACCCGCTTGGGCTTGAAGTCGCCCATGCCGACGGCACGCAGCCAGATCGCCCATTCGGGATCGTAGGTCATGTCGATGAAGGGCACGCGCTTGAGATCGTCGAGCGTCTTCACCTTGTCCTTGTAGCGCTTGCCGCAGAGCGGCGTCAGCACGTCGGAGAACAGCCGGGTGGCATGAAGGTCCGATTCAGGCTGCACCGCGAAGCGAATGGCGCAGTCGAAATCCTCGCGCGCGAAGTCGACGCGGCGCAGCGCCGTGGTCATACGCACTTCGATCTCGGGATGCTTGGCCTGGAAGCGATGCAGCCTGGGCGCCAGCCAGCCCAGCGCGAAGGTCGTGACTAGGCTGACGTTCAGGGTACCGGAGTTGGCCTTGCGGCCGACCCTTTCCAGCGCGTTGGTCATGCGGTCGAAGGCATCGCGCAGATCGGGCAGCAGCGCCTGGCCTTCGCCGGTGATCTCGAGGCCGCGCGGGCGGCGCACGAAGAGCGCCACGCCCAGCCGCTCTTCGAGGGCTTTGACCTGATGGCTTACCGCAGCTTGGGTCACGTGCAGCTCCTCGGCCGCATGCGTGAAGCTTGCGTGACGAGCAGCCGCCTCGAACGCGCGCAGCGCATTGAGGGGCAGTTGAGAGCGGCTCATTTAAGGCAACGAGTGCATAGTTTTTCTATGTCTCCCCCGAGCTTTCATCCTTTGCGAACAAGGCAACCATACAGCAAATTAGGCACAGAAACGAGGTACTATGATGCAATTCGGCATCGGTCGCCTCAAACGGAGCTAAGTCATGTCGTCCCTGTCCAGCGTGCGGGAAATTGCCCGGACGGAAGCCCCCTCCTTCTCCTTCGGCCGTGCTGTGGCGCTGCTGGCCGGGTCGGTCGTGGTTGGCGTGGAGGCCCTCATGACCCGAGCGGAATTGCGTAAATCCCGCCAACAGCTCGCCGAGCTCGATGACCGCCTCCTGCGCGATATCGGCATCGACCGCTCGCGTGCCCGCTTCGAGGCCGACAAGGGCTTTTGGGCCTGATCAGGCCGGAATTCAGCAACCTCCGGGTCGGGAATTGCCGGCGGGCGCCGGATAGAGCAGGTTGATCGTGGTGCCTACATTGGCCCCATGACCCAACACACTCTTTCATTCCCCCAAGTGGCGCTCGCCAGCCTCTCCCTCCCTGGCCTTCCCGACCCGGAAACCTGCTGGCAGGCCGTCCAGAAGCGTGCTCGCGCCTTCAACGGACGGTTCTGGTTCTCCGTCAAATCGACAGGCGTCTACTGCCTGCCGTCGTGCGCGGCGCGTCCGCCGCTGCGCAGGAACGTGGCTTTCCATGCCTCGCCCGAGGCGGCCGAAGCTGCGGGCTTCCGCGCGTGCAAGCGCTGCAAGCCCCGCGACTGGCAGGCCTGCTCAGGCCTCAGCAAGCCGGTCGCCCGGGCGACCGCCCTGTTCGATGCCGCCGATGGCGACACGACGCCCTCGCTGGCAGAGGTCGCGCGCAAGGTCGGCCTCACTGCCAATACCTTAAGTAAGCGCTTCCTGGCTGAGCTGGGCGTCAATCCACGCGACTGGCTGGTGGCCAAGAAGCGCGAGCGCTTCCGCAAGGCCCTGCGCGCGGGCGAGTCGGTCTCCGGCGCGATCTATGGCGCGGGCTACGGCTCGCCGAGCCGCGTCTACGAACATAGCGACAAGGCGCTCGGCATGACGCCCGCGACCTATGCCAAGGGCGGCGCCGGCGCGCACATCGACTACACCACGGTCGACTCCGACTATGGCCGCGTGCTGGTGGCGGCGACGTCCAAGGGCATCGCCGCGGTATTCCTGGGCGAAAGCGACCGCACGCTCGAGAAGGAGCTGAAGAGCGACTTCCCGGCCGCCGAGATCGAACGCAACGACAATGCTCTCGGTGCCCGGGTAAAGGGCGTGCTGGCCCGGCTCTATGGCCGCAAGCCCACCGCGCTCGATGCGCCCGACGTGCCGCTCGATATCGTGGGCACGGCGTTTCAATGGAAGGTCTGGAAGGCGCTGACCGAGATCCCGGCCGGCCAGACCCGCACCTACGGCGAGATCGCCCGGCGCATCGGCGCGCCCAAGTCGGCACGCGCCGTGGGCCGCGCCTGCGCCACCAACCAGGACGCCGGCGTCATTCCCTGCCATCGCGCGGTCGGCTCGACCGGCGCGCTGACCGGTTACCGCTGGGGCGTGGCGCGCAAGGAACGGCTGCTCGCCGAGGAACGCCGGCGCAGCAGCACGTAGAAGGCGCCGCTGCCGCCATGACGCGGATGGGCGGCGCGGACGCCGGCCACCAGCGCCCGATTGTCGGCACGCTCGAGCCAGCCCGAGAACTCCGCCCGGATGCGGCCGCCGAAGACGCGGCCGCCTTCGAGGCGCAGGCCCTTGCCGGTGACGATCAGCACGACGCGAAGTCCCTCTTCGGCAGATTGCGCGAGGAACCTTGCGACCGCCCGTTCGGCCGCGACCAGGGTCATGCCGTGCAGGTCGAGCTTGGCTTCGGGCGTCCGCTTGCCGCGCGACAGAGCGCGGTCGACGTCGCGGTCGAACGATTGAACGGCCGCGGCGCCGGTGGACGCCATGGCGACGTGAGGCCGTGATCTTTCCGGGACAACCGGCCGTCTGTCGTCCTGCGGCTCCGGCACGACGGCAGGCTTGCGCCGGCCCTTGAGCGGCGCCACCCCGGCCATCGCCTGGGCAAACAGATCGACGTCCTTGGCCATGGCAATTCGTGTAGCCTTGGCTTCCTCTCGGGTCTACACAGCCCGCCATGGCGACCGCCCCCAAGACCCCCAACCAGCAACCCGATCCCGACCTGCAGACCGGCCTGCAATATCTGCGCGCCGGCTGGTTCGACCGTGCCGAGCCGCTGTTCCGGGCCGCGCACGGCCGCTACGGCGACCGGCCGGATATCCTCCATTACCTGGCGGTCTGCGTGTCGCAGCGCGGGGCGCTGGGCGACGCTGCCGAGCTGTGGCGCAAGGCGCTGGCCAAGGACCCGAACGAGCCGATGCTGTCGTTCAACCTCGGCATCGTGATGCGTCGCCTCGGCCAGCTCGACGAGGCGGCGCGGCGCTTCCGCGACACCATCCGGCGCAAGCCCGAGCATATCGAGGCGCGTCTGGCGCTGGCCTCGATCCATATCGACCAGAACAAGTTCGCCGCCGCCGAGCGCGAACTGGCCGACATCGCGACCAATCTCGACCGCGCCATCGAGCTGCCCGAGGGCGCGAGCTTCAAGCCGCTGCAGGCGCGCACCCGCAACATGCTGGGCCACGTGCTCTATCGCCTCGGCCATTTCGCGCCGGCCCTCGAAGTGCTCGAGATGGCCGCGACCGATGCGGGCGAAGACGTCAACCGCACCGCCCAGATCCTGGGCGACAGGGCGCTGGCCCTGGGCGGCCTCGGCAATCACGACGAGGCGATCGCCACGGCGCAGAAGGCGCTGGAGATGTGGCCGCAGAACGCCAGCCTCAACCACGTGCTTGGCTTCGTGCTTTATTTTGCCGGCAAGGTGACCGACGCCATCGCGCCGATCCAGAAGGCGCTCGAGATCAATCCCGGCTTCACCGCGGCGCTGCGCACCCTGGCGCTTGCACAGAAGGCGGCGGGCAAGGCGGACGACGCTGTCGATGCCCTGCAGCGGGCGCTGCGCACCCATCCGCTCGACCGCGATGCCGTCCTGCAGCTCTCCCTGATCCATCTCGAGAAGGAACAGTTCGAGGCGGCACTGCAGACGCTGATGCCTTATCTTAAGGCGATGCCGGACGATGTGAGGGCGCTCAACAACCAGGGACTCGCGCTGCGCGGCCTGCGCCGCTTCGACGAGGCGCGGAAGGCGCTGAAGCGCGCGTCGCGTCACGCGACCGACGATCCGCTGGTGCTGACCAATCTCGGCCGGGTGCTGCTCGACCTCGGCCGCGCGGCCGAGGCGCGGTCGCTGCACGAGCATGCGCTCCGCGCGTTGCCCGGCAATTCGGTGCTGCTCACTCATTATGGGACGTGCCTGGCGGCGCTCGGCGACAAGGACAGGGCGCGCGAGACCTTCGAGGCCGCGATGGCGTCGGATCCCGACAACAAGGAGGCGCTGGACGCCTTGACCGCGCTACAGACATGAGCGACGGCAGCGACCATCTCGCCCAGGTAAAAGGGCGCATCGGCGACGCTGCGCGCGCCGCCGGCCGCGATCCGACCGCCGTCACCCTCGTGGCGGTCTCCAAGACGCACGGCGCCGACCGGGTGCGCGAGTTGCTGGTCGTGGGCCAGCGCGTGTTCGGCGAGAACCGCGTGCAGGAGGCGCAGGAGAAGTTCCCGGCGCTCAAGGCGGAGTATCCCGATCTCGAGCTCCACCTGATCGGCCCGCTGCAGACCAACAAGGCGCGCGATGCCGTGGCGCTGTTCGACGTCATCCAGTCCGTCGATCGCGACCGCCTGGCTGCCAGCCTCGCCAAGGAGATGGAGAAAGCCGGCAAGCGGCCGGCCTGCTTCATCCAAGTCAACACCGGCGAGGAACCGCAGAAGGCGGGCGTGTTGCCGGCCGACGTCGACGCTTTCGTGGCAACCTGCCGCGACACCTACAAGCTGCCAGTCGTCGGGCTGATGTGCATTCCGCCGGTCGACGAGGAGCCCGCGCTGCATTTCGCGCTGCTGACCAAGATGGCCGCGCGCAACGGCCTGGCCCAGGTCAGCATGGGCATGAGCGCCGACTACGAGACCGCCGTGAAGCTTGGTGCCACCCATGTCCGCGTCGGCAGCGCCCTGTTCGGCGCCCGTCCGGCCCTTTCCCAAGAGCATGCCTGAGCTTCCCGAGGTCGAGACCGTCCGCCGCGGCTTGACCCCGCGCATGGCGGGCCACCGCATCGTGAAGCTGCACCAGCGGCGCCGTGACCTGCGGGTGCCGCTGCCCAAGCGCTTCGCCGAGCAGGTCGAGGGTCGGCGCATCGAGGGCATCGATCGTCGCGCAAAGTATCTGCTGTTCCGGCTGGAAGGGGGCCAGACCCTGATCGTCCATCTCGGCATGTCCGGCCGGATGACCCTGCATGACGCGCAGAGCGCGTCGGAGCACCCGTTCGGCCGCCACGACCACGTGGTTTTCGACATGGACGACGGCTGGCAGGTTCGTTTCAACGACGCCCGCCGCTTCGGCCTGATGTTGCTGGTGCGAACCGCGGACCTGGCCAAGCACAAGGCCTTCAAGGGTTTGGGACCCGAGCCGCTCGAGGACAGTTTCGACGGCGCGGCGCTGGCGGCGCGCTTGAAAGGCCGCAAGACGCCGATCAAGGCGGCGTTGCTCGACCAGAAGACCCTGGTCGGCGTCGGCAACATCTACGCCTGCGAGGCGTTGTTCCTGTCGCGCATCTCGCCGCGCCGCTCGGCCCACACCGTGCAGGGCGAGCGGGCCGACAAGCTCGTGACCGCGATCAAGCACGTTCTGCTGCGCTCGATCGACGATGGCGGATCGACCTTGCGCGACCATGTCCAGCCGGGCGGCGAACTCGGGTATTTCCAGACGCGCTTCAATGTCTATGACCGGATGGGCGCGGTCTGCCCAACGGACGGCTGCGGCCGGACCGTCAAGCGGCTCGTGCAGTCGGGTCGCTCGACCTTCTATTGCACGCAGTGCCAGCGCTAGTTAGCTAAAAGCAAAGCGGCGGAGGAAACAGTGAGCACGACGTACGAAAACATCCAGACCGAGACCAAGGGCCGTGTCGGCATCATCCGCCTCAATCGTCCGAAGGCGCTGAACGCTCTTTGCGCAGACCTTGTGCGCGAGCTCGGCCAGGCGCTCGACGCCTTCGAGAAAGATTCGAACATCGGCTGCATGGTCCTGACGGGCAGCGAAAAAGCCTTTGCCGCCGGTGCGGATATCAAGGAGATGAAGGACAAATCCTATCAGGACGTCTTTCTTCAGGACTTCATCACCGTGGGCTGGGAGAAGGTGAGCCAGGTCCGCAAGCCGATCGTGGCCGCGGTCGCGGGCTTCGCGCTGGGCGGCGGCTGCGAGATGGCCATGATGTGCGACTTCATCATCGCCGCAGACAACGCCAAGTTCGGCCAGCCGGAGATCACGCTCGGTACGATACCGGGCGCGGGCGGCACCCAGCGCCTGCCGCGCTTCGTCGGCAAGTCCAAGGCGATGGATCTCGTCCTGACCGGCCGCATGATGGACGCCGCCGAGGCCGAGCGTTGCGGCCTGGTGAGCCGCGTCGTGCCGCTGGCCGCGCTGATGGACGAGGCGATCGCGGCGGCGGAGAAGATCGCAGGCATGTCGCTGCCGGCCACGATGGTGGCCAAAGAAGCGGTCAACCGGGCCTTCGAGACGACGCTTGCCGAGGGTGTCCGCTTCGAGCGCCGCACCTTCCATGCCACCTTCGGCTTCGACGATCGGGCCGAAGGCATGGCGGCTTTCGCCGACAAGCGCAAAGCGGTCTGGAAACACCGGTAAATTGAGGCATTTGGCCGGGGTTGACCGGCCGCCAACCGGTTCGTATAAGCGCGCCCTTCCGTAGGACGAGGAATAGATGGCCAGTCACAAGTCGGCAGAGAAGCGCGCGCGCCAGACCGAGCGCCGCACCGCCGTGAACACCAACCGCCGCAGCCGCCTGCGCGGTTCGGTCAAGAAGGTCGAGGAGGCGATCGCCTCCGGCGACAAGAAGGCGGCGATGGCTGCCCTGCGCGCCGCCCAGCCGGACATCCAGCGCGGCGCCAAGGCCCGCGTCGTGGCGCCGAACGCCGCCGCTCGCCGCGTGTCGCGCCTCAACGCGCGCATCAAGGCGATGAGCTGAGCTCAACCCTTGCTCTTCAGCTGACATGAACGCCGCTCACACGAGCGGCGTTTTCTTTTTGTGGCGTCCTCGGGAAATTTCCAAAATTTTTTTTGGCCTGCTTCGACGAAGATCGTTTGGTTCGGATTTCGGCGAACAACATACGATTCGCGTTTATCGGAGTGCGACAGAGCGCGAGCGCTAGATGTAGGGCGGCGTCACGAATCGAAAGCGTCGAAGGCACAGCGCAGAATCGGTTCGCCAGAGTTGTCAATCGACTCTACCGGCGAACAATCTGAATCACGGGTCCTCTTCAAGATTCGATTCGTTGCACTGCCTATCGAGTCTGTCTAAGAGTCGAGGCGTCGCGATACGGGGCGTGGGGCACTGGAACGCGAGCCAAGGTGGAGCAGAGGGGCTTCTTCTCCGCCGGAAAAACGAAAGAGGGAGAGCCACAGCACCGACACGGACGACGACTCTATGGCAGCGTCTCTCTAGAAGGCGCGCTACCGGAAAAATTCTCGTCGAGCGTGTCTTGCTGTGCATCTCCCTACGATCGATGGCTCGCCGTCCGTGTCCCGCTTCGACGAACGAAGAGCGGGGGCCATGTCGAAAGACAACAAGATTGCCGGCACGTACGAAGTGTCTCCCGCATCAGGTTACGCCGGGGACGTCGCGCCGAAGACAGCCTGGAAAATCCTGAGCGAGCATCCCGATGCGGTGCTGATCGACGTGCGCACGCGCGCCGAATGGAACTTCGTCGGCACGCCCGATCTGGCAAGCGTCGGCAAGAAGCCGGCGCTGCTGGAGTGGCAGGTCTTCCCGAGCATGCAACCCAATGCGGATTTCGTGGCCACGCTGGCCGGCGGCGTCGCCGACAAGAACGCTCCCCTGCTCTTCCTCTGCAGGAGCGGCGCGCGATCGGCGGCGGCGGCGAAGGCGATGACCGCGGCCGGATACAGCACGTGCCTCAACGTGTCCGACGGCTTCGAAGGCCCGCTCGACGGCGAGGCCAAGCGCGGCTCGTCGGGAGGCTGGAAAGCATCTGGATTGCCTTGGAGGCAGACATGAGCCGCACGCCGACGCAGCTTCCGGGGAACCAGGAAGCGAGCTTTAATCAAGACAATTTCGCGGGGACCGTAATGAATGACGAGGTGCGGAAAGAGCTGGAAGCGCAATGGCAGCGCGTCTGCGACCGCCTTCGTAAGGAGATCGGCGACAAGGCTTTCAAGACCTGGTTCGGCGAAGTCGAGCTGGGCGAGCTGAAGGCCGGCAAGCTTCGTCTTTATGCTCCTACCCGATTCGTGCGCGATTGGGTCGGCCGCCACTATGGCGATCGCGTGCTCGCCTATTGGCAGGCCGTGAACACCGAAGTGAAGAACGTCGAGGTCAATCTCGTGCCACCGCCGGCGCCGCGCCGGGCGAACGAGGTGATCGCCATCCCGCCGGTCCCGTCCTCCTCGCAGAGCTATCAGCCGCCGATGCCCCGCATGGGTCCGTCGATCGGCCGCGGCACGGACGACCTCTTCCAGGCGCCGGAAGCTCGCTACACCTTCGCCAACTTCGTGGTTGGCAAGCCGAACGAATTCGCCTACGCCGCCGCGCGCAACATCGCCGAGCAGGACCGGCCGCTGCCCGAGCGCAACCCGCTTTACATCTTCGGCGGCGTCGGCCTCGGCAAGACCCACCTGATGCATGCGATCTGGCACGCCATCCGCGAGCGCGATCCCAAGACGCGCGTGCTCTATCTCACGGCCGAAAGCTTCGTGAACCGCTTCATCCAGGCGTTGCGCACCAAGAACACCAACCAGTTCAAGGAGCTGTTCCGCAACGTCGACGTTCTGATGGTCGACGACGTGCAGTTCATCTGCGGCAAGGAAGCCAGCCAGGAGGAGTTCTTCTTCACCTTCAATTCCCTGGTCGAGCAGAACAAGCAGATTGTGCTGTCTTCGGAAAAGCCGCCATCGGAGCTGCAGGACATTGAGGAGCGCATGCGCTCGCGGCTCGGCAGCGGGCTGGTCGCCGACATCCATTCGTCGACCTACGAGCTGCGCCTGTCGATCCTGCAGACCAAGGCCGAGACCGCGCGCGTGCCGGTGCCTCTCCAGGTGCTGGAGTTCGTGGCGCACAAGATCAGCACCAACATCCGCGAGCTCGAGGGCGCACTCAACCGCGTCGTTGCGCACGGCCAGATGCTGGGCCGCGAGATCACCGTCGAGATGGCGCAGGACGTGCTGCACGACCTGCTGCGCCAGGCCGACCGCAAGGTTACGGTCGACGAGATCCAGCAGCGGGTCGCCGCGCACTACAACATCAAGCTGGCCGAAATGAGCTCGCCGCGCCGCGCCCGCTCGGTCGCCCGTCCGCGCCAGGTGGCGATGTATCTCGCCAAGCAGCTCACCACCTTGAGCCTCCCGCAGATCGGCAAGCGCTTCGGCAACCGCGACCACACCACGGTCATGCACGCCGTCCGCAAGATCGAGGAACTGAAGATCTCCGATCTGTCGATTGCAGAGGACGTCGAGTTGCTCAAGCGGCAGTTGCAGGGCTGAGGCCTCGGAACGAAACGAAAATGAACGGGGCCGTCTAGGCCCCGTTTTTCGTTGCCGAATCAGGGCTTAAGCGCCTCAAAATACGAGCGAAATTGCTTCCGGCGGGCCGCCCTTGTGCTATACTTTGCAACCGTTCCGACATGGCCCTTTGGGGTTGGCGAAACGGGGTGTCTAAACCGCTTATTTTGGCCCCTCGCTATGGCGACCAATCCATGAAATTGACGATCGAACGGGCAGCGCTTTTGAAGGCCCTGGCCCATGTGCAGAGTGTCGTCGAACGTCGGAACACGATCCCCATTCTGTCCAATGTCCTGATCACCGCGCAAAAGGGGCGTCTCAGCCTCGCCGCGACCGACATGGACCTGGCCATCACCGAGACGGTCGAGGCCAATGCCTCCAAGACCGGGTCGACCACGGCCCCGGCCCACACGCTCTACGAGATCGTGCGCAAGCTGCCCGACGGCGCGCAGGTCGAGCTCGAGAGCGCCGCCGACGGCAACAGCCTGACCATCCGCGCCGGCCGCTCGCG
>FTCZ01007999.1_pt1 | contig 40473 bp, 39 predicted proteins | sample 1658871 | NCBI WGS metagenome assembly FTCZ01 (sample SAMEA3914864, study PRJEB12502) | metagenome | biome: forest; material: soil | place: USA | collected 2012-03-12 | depth 0.3 m | reverse complement strand
GTGAAACCGGGCGACGGCATGTATCTCGCGCCGCCGGAAAGGATATCGCTATGGTAAACGTGTGCCGCCGCTCGTTTCTCGCAGGCGCGGCCTGCCTCGCAGCACCTTCTCTCGCTTCGGCGCAAACCTATCCGGCGCGGATGGTGCGGGTGCTCGTGCCCTTCGCGCCCGGCGGCCAGACCGACGTCATCGCGCGCCTGCTGACGCAGCAGCTCTCCGAACGCCTGGGCCAGCAGTTCTATGTCGAGAACAAGGCGGGGGCGAGCGGCAACATCGGCATCGCGCTCGCCGCGCAAGCGCCGGCCGACGGCTACACCCTGCTGTTCACCGACGGCACCACCTTCGTCGTCAATCCGAGCCTCTACGACAAGGTGCCCTACGATCCGTTCAAGGATTTCCAGCCGGTCGCGCTCGGCGCCACCACGACGCAGACATTGGTCGTCCATCCGTCGCTGCCGGTGCAGTCGGCCAAGGACCTCGTGGCGCTGCTCAAGCAGAAGCCCGCGACCTACAGCTTCGCCTCGGCCGGCATCGGCACGCCAAGCCACCTGACCGGCGAGCTGTTCCGGATCTCCACCGGCGTCGACATCCAGCACGTGCCGTTCGGCGGCGGCGGTCCCTCGATCAACTCGACGATCGGCGGCCATACGCCGATCGCCTTCGGCTCGCCCGCCTCGACGATGCCCTACATCACCAGCGGCAAACTGCGCGCGCTGGGCGTGGCGAGCCGCTCGCGCATCTCGGCCTTGCCCGACGTGCCCACGATGGCCGAGCAGGGCTTCGCCGAAGTCGAAAGCGACGCGTGGGTGGGCTGCGTCGCTCCCGCGGCAACGCCGCGGCAGATCGTCGACCAGCTGCATCGCCTGCTCGACGAGATCGTGACGACGCCCGAGATGAAGCAACGGCTCGCCGAGCTCGGCTTCGAGCCTTACACCCCGTCGCTCGAAGCCGCGTCCGTCCGCCTCCACGAGGAAAGCGACAAGTGGGCGAAGCTGATCCGCACCACCGGCCTCAAGGCGGGGTGAGTCTTTGCTGGGGGCGCGCCACTCCAGTGGCGCGTCATATTTTCGGGCATGCGAAGACGCGCCACTGGAGTGGCGCGCCCCCAGCCCTGACTAAGCCTTGAACCTCGCGATCGCCTTCTCGTCGAACTTCAAGCCGAGGCCGGGCTTGGTGGGCAGCACGAGCATGCCGTTCTCGATCTTCGGCGTCTCCTCGTAGAGCGCCAGCATCCACGGCATGTATTCGACGGTGAGGCCGTTGGGACATGCCGCCACCATGTGGCACAGCACCTCGGGCATGACGTGGCTGACGATCGGCAGGTTGAACGCCTCGGCCATGGCCGCGACCTTCATCCATTGCGAGGGGCCGCCCACGCGGGCGATGTCGACCATCACGATGTCGACCGAGCGCGCCTCGATCATGTGGCGGAAGGGCACGATGCCCCAGACATACTCGCCGCCCGCGACCGGCGTCTTGAGCGCCGCCGTCACGCGCGCGAGACCGGCGTAGTCGTCGGCCGTCGTCACGTCCTCCAACCAGAACAGGCCGACGCCCGCCTGCTCGACCCTGCTGCCGATGTCTATCGCCTGCTCGGGCCGCCAGCGCTGGTTGATGTCGCACATCAGCGGGATGTCGGGACCGATCGCGTCGCGCACCGTTCTCATGCGGCGGATCTCGTCGGCCGGAGTCGGATCGCCGGGCAATGCCATCTGGGTCTTCATCGAGCGGAAGCCCTTCTGCACCAGGATGCGCGCGGCCTGTTCGGTCTGCTTGTCGGTGAGGCCGCGGCGCAGCGAGCCGGAAGCATACGTCGGCACCCTGTCGCGATGGCCGCCCAGAAGCTTCCACAGCGGCAGGTCGAGGGCCTTGCCCTTGATGTCCCACAGCGCGGTGTCGATCGCCGACAGAGCGAGCGTGAAGATGCCGCCCGGCCCGCCCACATCGCCGCCGCGCAGCTTGGCGATGACGGCTTCGGTGCGCATCGGATCCTCGCCGACGATGCCGGCACAGAGGTCTTCCATCATCGCGTGCAGGCTGCGCGTCACGCGCCCGCCGTACAGCGTGACGCCGATGCCCTCGATGCCGTCGTCGGTGCGCAGGCGCAGGATCACTGTCGGCCGCTTGCGGTTGGCGTCCTCCGGCATGTTGGCCAGCGGATCGTCTTCCGGCACCGCGAGCGTCGTCACCTGGTAACTGGCTATTTTCATCACTTCCTCCTACGCGGCCGCACTTCGAAACCGCCTGAATGCCCGTTCACATTGCCCCTATTTTCGGCCAGAGTCCGCCGCAGCACAAAGGGAGACAGTCGATGGATTTCGAATACTCGGACCGCAGCAAGGCGCTGCTCGAGAAGCTCAACAAATTCATGGACGAGGTCATCTATCCGGCGGAGCCCGTCTACGAAGAGCAGATGGAAAAGGCCAAGGACCGCTGGCAGCTGCCCCCTGTGATCGAAGCGTGCAAGGCCGAGGCGAAGAAGCGTGGATTGTGGAACATGTTCCTGCCGGCCGACCGCGAGACCGGCGACACGCACGGCACGATGGGCCTTTCCAACCTGGAATACGCGCCGATCTGCGAAGTGCTGGGCCGCTCGTCGATCGCGTCGGAGTCGGTGAACTGCTCCGCGCCCGACACCGGCAACATGGAAGTGTTCGCCCGCTACGGCACGGCCGAGCACAAGGAGAAGTGGCTGAAGCCGCTGCTCGCCGGCGAGATCCGCTCCTGCTTCGCCATGACCGAGCCCGCCGTTGCCTCGTCCGACGCGCGCAACGTCGAGTGCCGCATCGAGGCGGACGGCAACGACTATGTCATCAACGGCCGCAAGTGGTGGTCGTCCGGCATGGGCGATCCGCGCTGCGCCGTCATCATCCTGATGGGCAAGAGCGACCCCAACGCGCCGGCCTACCGCCAGCAGTCGATGATCGTGGTGCCGCGCGACGCCAAGGGCATCAAGATCGTGAAGATGCTGCACGTGTTCGGCTACGACGATGCCCCGCACGGCCATGCCGAGGTGGTGTACGACAACGTACGCGTGCCGAAGTCGGCGATCCTCCTCGGTGAGGGACGCGGCTTCGAGATCGCCCAGGGGCGCCTGGGCCCGGGCCGCATCCATCACTGCATGCGCGCGATCGGTGTGGCCGAGCGGGCGCTCGAGATGGCGATCAAGCGCGCCAAGAGCCGCACCGCGTTCGGCCAGAAGATCTCCGAGATGGGCGTCACCAAAGCGCACGTCGCCGACATGCGCATGGAGATCGACATGGCCCGCCTGCTGGTGCTGAAGGCTGCATGGGCGATGGACAAGTTCGGCAACAAGGAAGCGCGCCAGCAGATCGCGATGATCAAGGTGGCGGTGCCCAACATCACCTCCAAGGTCGTGGACCGCTGCCTGCAGCTCCATGGCGCGGGCGGCGTCAGCCAGGTGTTCAAGCTCGCCAGCATGTACGCCCACCAGCGCACCTTGCGTCTCGCCGACGGCCCCGACGAGGTCCATCGCGACCAGGTCGGCCGTCTCGAGATCGCCAAGCACAACTGAGCGTGTTGTAACCTTACTGTCTTGAAAGCCTGCGATCCCTCGGGAGGCATCACCTCCGAGGGATCGCATGGACAGCTTCAACCCCGCCGAACTCTCCTACGTGCCGACCACCGGCGTGCACCGCGTGCACGAGACGCCGGTCCTGGCCGCCACGGAAGACGCCCTCAAGGGCTACGGCCGGATCGTGCGCGGCGATCCCAAGGCCTTTCCCGTGGAGATCGTGCCATGGCCGGCGCAAGGCCGGCGGCCGATCGACAAGAACACCGGCGACCAGGGCGGCGTCACCGAGGGCACGTTCCAGTCGTGGTGGAGCGGCGACACGCTCTATGCTCGCAACGAAGCGGTGAACGACCGCTACCTCTTCGGCTGGAGCGAGTGGCCGGAGAAGGCGCGCGCCGACGGGCCGCCGGGGCTGCGCAAGCAGGCCCTGCTGTGGCGCGCCAACTACCATCCCGACGGCGGCCAGCTCTTCTGGCCGACCAGGGGCCATCGTTTCGCGGTGCCGCTCGCGCTGCCGGGCGACGAGGTGAAGCCCGAGGATTTCACCACCTTCGTCTGCGACGGCACTTGCGGACTCTACATCCATCCCAATGTCTGGCACGGGCCGATCATTCCGCTCGACGACCAGGTCGAGCTGCTCGACCGCCAGGGCCGCGTCCACGCCCGCGTCTCGGTCGACTTCCCCAGGGAATTCGGCTGCTACCTGGTCTCGCCGCTCGGCTGAGCACTCCCGACGAAACGCAACTGCCCTTTTGTCCTCGCCACAAAAGAGAGCCTATGGGTGCGCTCGAGACGATGGCGTAGAGATAATTGCAATATTATCTTGCGATAAATTGCGTTAATCGCTATATAGATTTCCGGACCAACCACCGGAGACCGCCATGGCACGCGCCCGTACGATCAAGCCGCACTTCCTGCGATCGCGCAGCATGCGCGCGGTGAGCCCCATGGCGCGGCTCACCTTCATCCAGCTCTGGCTGGTCGCCGACGATGCCGGGCGGCTCGTCGTCACTCGGACGTTTGCGCGCCGGCTCTATCCCGGCGATGCCGAGGCCGACACCCTGTTGCCGGGCTGGCTGGCCGAGCTCGAGCGCGAGCATTGCATCGAGCGCTATTGCGTCGAGGAGACGGACTATCTGCGCATCGTCAACTGGCGCCGCCACCAGAAGATCTATCATCCCACGCCCAGCCGCCTGCCGGCGCGTCCGGTCGGCGCCCGGCAGGATTCGGGAGAGCCTCGCGAGGCGCTCGGGAGGGAATGCGAAAAGCCGAGCGACGACAAGGCGTTGACCCCTGCCGCGCAAATTCCCGAGCGACTCGCGACACTCGCGAATCGCTCGGAGAGACTTGGACAAAACCCTTGCACGCCGCGCTCATCGCCTGACTTCACGAGCGATTCGCGAGGCGAAGGATTTTTTCGACGCGTGTCCGCGGTGGCTCAGCGCGCCTTGACGCGCGGATGAGCGGCCTTCCGACCATTTCGCCCTGCAGCCAAGTCGCCCGCGCCTTGATGGCCGCGCCATCCTGAGGCAAGACTTTTGACGGAGGAAACACATGACGGATCGCCTGAAAGGCAAAGTGGCCCTGATCACCGGCGGCGCCTCGGGTCTCGGCGCCAATGCCGCGGCCCTGATGGCGCAGGAAGGCGCCAGCATCGTGGTGGCCGACGTTGCGGTCGATCGCGGCAAGGCCGTCGCCGACAGGCTCGGCTCGGCCGGGCACTTCGTGAAACTCGACGTCACCAGCGAGGACAACTGGAAGGCCGCGATCCGGGAAACCGTCGACAAGTTCGGTGCGCTGCACGTGTTGCTGAACTCCGCCGGCATCGGCCTCAGCAAGACGGTCGAGGACATCACCCTCGAGGAATGGCGCAAGGTCCACGCGATCGACCTCGACGGCGTGTTCCTGGGCTGCAAGCACGGCGTTGCGGAGATCAAGAAGCACACCCAGCGGCTCGGCGGCTCGGTGATCAACATCTCCTCGATCTCGGGCATCATCGCCGGCGCCAACATGGCGGCCTACAACTCGGCCAAGGCGGGCGTTCGGCTGCTCAGCAAGTCGGTGGCGCTGCACTGCGCCAAGTCGGGCTACAACATCCGCTGCAACTCGGTGCATCCCACCTTCATCGACACGCCGATCCTCGACAAGTACCGCGACCGCTTCGGCCAGGAGCAGATGCAGCAGAAGCTCGGCCGCCAGGTGCCGATCGGCCGCCTCGGCCGGCCCGAGGAAGTGGGCTGGGCGCTGGTCTTCCTCGCGTCGGACGAATCGAGCTTCATGACCGGCTCGGAAGTGATCATCGACGGCGGCATTTCGGCAATGTGAGAACAACGACACAGTAGGGAGGGGTCCATGCTCTTGTCGCTCGACAACCGCAGAGTCTATTTCGATCTCGCAGGCCCGGCCGGCGCGCCGGTGGTCTGCTTCACGCATTCGCTCAATGCCGACGGCGGCATGTGGGTCGAGCAGATGGTGCCGCTGCTGGGCGCCGGCTATCGCGTGCTGCGCCTCGACATGCGCGGCCATGGCGGCAGCGCGCCGGTCGATGGCGACTACACGATGGATGCGCTGGCGGCCGACGTGAGAGGCGCGCTCGACGTGCTCGCCATCAAGAAGGTGCACTACATCGGCCTCTCGATCGGCGGCATGATCGGCCAGGGGTTTGCCTTGGCGAACCCGGGCTATCTTGCCTCGCTCTGCCTGTGCGACACCCAGCCCTCGACGCCGCCCGGTTCGGCCGGCACCTGGGAGGAGCGCAAGGCCACCGTCCGCAGCAAAGGCCTCGCCGCACTCGCAGACGCCACGATGGACCGCTGGTTCACGCCCGAGTTCAGGAGGGTGAACCCGCAGCGCTGGACCCAGGTGCGCGACACGATCAGCGGGACGACGCCCGCGGGCTCGGCGGGCTGCATGTCGGCAATCCAGAACTTCGACTATCTCGATCGCCTGGCGACCATCAAGACGCCGACCTTGGTGATCTGCGGCGACCAGGACGAAGGCACGCCACCCGACCGCAACAAGCTTATCGCCTCCAAGATCCCCGGCGGACGCTACGAGGGCGTCGCCAACGCGCGCCACCTGCCCAACGTCGAACGGCCGGAGCAGTTCAACAAGATCATGATGGGCTGGCTCGGGCTCAACAGGTAGCACCATGGATTTCGCCTTCACCGAAGACCAGCTCGCGATCAAGGACAGCGTCGGCAAGCTGTGCGCCCAGTTCGACGGCAAGTACTGGCTGAAGAAGGACAAGGAAGGCGGCTTCCCGGAGGAGTTCTACCGGACGGTGGCCGATGCCGGCTGGCTCGGCATCGCCATGCCCGAGGAATACGGCGGCTCGGGCCTCGGCATCACCGAGGCCGCGATCATGATGCAGGCAGTGGCGGAATCGGGCGCCGCGCTGCAGGGCGCCTCGGCGATCCATCTCAACGTGTTCGGGCCCAACCCGATCGTCGTGTTCGGCACCGAGGAGCAAAAGAAGCGCATCCTGCCCGACATCATCAAGGGCAAGGTGAAGGGCTGCTTTGCCGTGACCGAGCCGGATGCCGGCCTCAACACCACCGCGCTCGACACCAAGGCCGAGCGCGACGGCAACGGCTATGTCGTGCACGGCAAGAAGACTTTTACCACCACGGCGTCGGTCGCGGACAAGATGCTGCTGATCGCGCGCACGACTCCGAAGGACAAGTGCAAGAGGCCGACCGACGGGCTCTCGCTCTTCTATACGGACTTCGACCGCTCGAAGATCGAGGTCACCGAGATCGAGAAGATGGGCCGCAAGGCGATCGATACCAACCAGGTGTTCATCGACGGATTGAAAGTGCCGCTCGAGGATCGCATCGGCGAGGAAGGCAAGGGTTTCCAGTACCTTTTGCACGGGCTCAATCCCGAACGCGTGCTGATCGCGGCGGAAGCCATCGGCATCGGCAAGGCAGCCCTTGCCAAGGCCACGCAATATGCCAAGGAGCGGGTCGTCTTCGGCCGGCCGATCGGCAAGAACCAGGCGATCCAGCATCCGCTCGCCGAAAGCTGGATGCAGCTCGAGGCGGCCAACCTGCTCACCTTCAAGGCAGCCTGGCTCTACGACAACGGCAAGGAGTGCGGTGCCGAGGCCAACTCGGCCAAGTATCTCGGGGCGCGCTATGCCTACGACGCCTGCGAGCGCGCGATCCTGACGCATGGCGGCTACGGCTACGCCAAGGAGTTCCATGTCGAGCGCTTCCTGCGCGAGGTGATGATCACGCGTATCGCGCCGGTCAGCGAGCAGTTGATCCTGTGCTACGTGGCCGAGCGCGTCCTCGGTCTGCCGAAGAGTTACTAGCGGACGCTGCTAGACTGGGGTCTCTTCCTCGATCGCCGGTCCCCACTCGCGGACCACGCGCTCCAGGTCGATGAAGTTCTGGTGCATCTGCTCCAGCGCAAAGCCCGCGGCGAAGAAGCGCTCGGTGACTTCGCCGGAAAGCCCGCGCGTGGCACCCTCCTGCCGCATCGCGGCGATCTCGTCGGTATAGGCCCGCAGCGCCGTCTCGAAGGGCTCCAGCGGCGCAGGCGCCAGGTGCTGCAGCAGCGCCACGCCGTTGGCCCGCATGTAGGTTGCTGCAGTTGCTGCAATAGCGTCGACCCGCGGCAGCAGGCGCTGGCGGATCTCCTCCGGCATCGCCACCCTTGCCGCGCGGCCCACGATGACGAGGTCGTGCCGCAGGCGCAGCAACGTCCGGCGCAGCGGCCCGGTCTCGGGGACGCGCGACAGCCGGGCGCGCCGTTCGCGCTCGACCTCCATGCCGACCGTGTCCAGCTCGGTCAGGGCCTGGCCGATCCCGTCCTGCAGGCGGTGAAGCTCGTCCTCGTCCAGCCCCTGGCGCAGGCCGGCCAGCAGCGCCGTGAGGGCGCGCGCCATCAGGTCGAGCGTGCGCGACGCGACCTGCCGCATCTGGCGATGCGCCGACGACGGCAGCACGATGAACGACACGACAAGACCGATGAAGGCGCCCAGCGCCACCTCGAGCACGCGGAAGACCGCCGAATAGAACGGCGTCGTATGGGTGATGGTCGGCACCAGCAGCACGATGATGGCGGTGATCGGCACCACGTTCATGTTGGCGCGCGTGGCGGCAAACAGCGCCAGTGGCGCCACGGCGATGAACAGCACGATCAGCAGCGCCCACTCGGTGTCGTGCGGGATGACGATCGCGACGAGACCGCCGTAGATCGCGCCGCCGATCGTGCCCATCATGTAGTCGGCGCTGGCCTTGAGCGAGCGGCCGACGCTCATTTGCGTGACGATCACCGCCGTCAGCACCGTCCAAAGCGGCAGCGGGATGTTCACCGCCTGCGCCACGACCAGCGCCGCGATGGCGGCCAGGGTGACCCGGAGCGCCAGCGCCAGATGAACCCGGCGCAGAGCCACGATCCGCGCCCACAGCCACCTCCAGGCGATTCCTGCCTGTTTCACAGGGGGTTAGCGCGAAGAAATTTCATGGCCGCGACAGGGAACCATTTCCCAAGGCCAAGCACAAATTCCCGCCGTCCCCACAGAAACCCGCTGAGTCGTGCAACCCCCTGCCATCGGGGTGCGTTTTTTTGGCGCAGAGTTTCACTCAAGCGAAGGAGGAGGCCATGAAGAAATCTGGAATGATCGCCGCCATCGCCTTCGGTGGTCTTGCGGTCGGCGCCACGGCATTCGCCTCGCCGCCTATTTCCTACAAGCCGAGCTCAGCCCAGGTGCGCGCCGAGCAATCCTGCCGGAACCAGGATGTTCGGCCGAATTCGGCGGCCTGGGAGCTGTGCCTGGCGCATGTGACGCGCGCCTATGAATGGGGCGAGCCGGCGCTTGCCAAGCAGCTCGCCCGCGCCGCCGGCCAGGCACGCGAAAGCTGCCTGAACGAAGGCCTGCGTGTCGAGAGCGAAAGCTTCCGCGACTGCATCGACCGCGAGATCGATGCGCGCAGCGACCTTCTGATCTTGGGCGACGACCAGAGCGGCGAAAACGTCGCGAAGGTATCGGAGTGATCATTCGCCCCTGATCATTCGCCGGTGACGCGGCGGAAAACATCCCAGAAGGCCGGCGGCACACGCCCGTAGGCCTTCTCCACCAGAATGGCGAGGTGGCACTGCCACCCGCCCGCGGTGCCCTTGAGTTCCTCTTCGTTGGGGAGCTTGCGATGCGTCAGGGTGAGCAGGACCTTGTCGCCCCGGGACTCCAGATCGAACACCACCTCCGACGTGCCGCCCCAGGTGAAGGCCAGGTGATGTGGCGGGTCGATCTCGGTGACGGTCTCCTCCGCACGATGGCCGGTGACGTCCATCTGCTTGTAGCGGTCCGGCGGGGCTGCCTTGTTGGGCGACAGGTCGGAATGCTTGAAGCGCAATTCGACCTTTCCGCCGACCTTCGGCTCCATCGGACCGGAGGCCAGCCACTCGCCGCGCTTCCTGTCGTCGGTGAGGAAGGCCCAGATGGTCTCGATCGGTCCCGGCAACAGGCGCTCGAAGCGGATCTCGGTGGGCGACAGGATTTCCGGTTTGTCGGTCATGGGCGTTTCCTTTTTCCAGCATGGCGGACAAGGGCGTTTTCGAGAGCGTCGAGCCGCATCGACCAGAAGCGCTCGTAATAGGCCAGCCAACGGTCCGCGGCCGCCAGCGGCCCGGCGTCGATGCGGCAATGATGCGAACGGCCGTCGATCCTGCGCCGCAGCATTCCCGCCTCCTCCAGCACCTTCACGTGCTTGGCGGCGGCAGCGAACGACATGTCGAAGGGCGCCGCGAGCTCGCCCACGGTGCGCTCGCCCCCCGAGAGGTGGCGCAGCATCGCGCGGCGAGTCGGATCGGCTAGTGCAGCGAAGACTCGATCGAGCGGCGAGATTCTTTGTTCAACCATACGGTTGAATATAAGAGAAGAGGTAATTCATTCAATCTGTAAGTTGAATGTAAGAATTACGACGGTTCCGTGGAAATGTTTCACGGGCCCCGGAATGGCCCCAATCGAACCGGCAACGAATCTTTACAGGCAACGTTTTTCCAGCACAGGAGCTATCGCGCCATTTCAAGGAGGAGTGAAATGATGACCCGAGCAACCATGATTGCCATCGCCGTAGGCGGTCTCGCACTGGCCGGCACGCCGTTCGTCGCCGCCCATGCGCAGTCCGGCGATGCGCTGGCCCGCGCCGAGCGCGCCTGCTCGGACAGCGGCGTGTATCCCTACTCCAACGCCTATAACGCCTGCGTCGACCGCGCGGCCAACAGCTTCTATCGCGGCGCGCCGGACATCGCCTACGACACCGCGCGTGAGGTTGGGGGCGCCAGCCGCATGTGCCTGTCGTACGGCCTCGACCCGCACTCGCTGGGCTATAGCCAGTGCGTCGACAACGAGGTCGGCCGCGGCGCCGACACCGTGCAGGCTCTGAGCGTCGCCGACGACGTGCCGCACGTCGCCGTGGCCCGCGACTCCTACGGCTTCGGCTACGACCGCGAGGGCAACCTGCTCGATGCGGGCGGTTACGTGATCCGCCCGGTGCCGCTGCGTCCCTAACGTGGACCCGTAACGCGGAATTCGTTCAGCAAGAGTAGAGAGAGCCGGCCGGGTAGCCTTGCCCGGCCGGTTTCTTTTGTGGAATGTCTGGGCGATGGAACCCCTGCCCGCTTCAGTCCTTCCCGCCGGCGTCAGCGCCCGCATCCTTCCCGGCATCAATGGTCTCGACATTCACGTGCTCGAGGCGGGCGCAGGCAAGGGCCGGCCCGCAGTCATGTTGCTGCACGGCTTCCCCGAACTCGCCTACAGCTGGCGCAAAGTACTCCCCGCGCTGGCGGCCGCCGGCTATCACGGGATCGCACCCGACCAGCGCGGCTACGGCCGCACGACGGGCTGGAGCAAGGACTACGACGCTGATCTCTCGAGCTTCCGCTTCCTCAATCTGCTGCGCGATTCGCTGGGTGTGCTGAATGCGCTGGGCCATCGCACGGCCGAGGCGGTGGTCGGCCACGACTTCGGCGCGGCCGTCGCGTCCTTCCTGGCGCTGGTGCGGCCCGACGTCTTCAAGCGTATGGTGCTGATGAGCGCGCCGTTCGGCGGCGTGCCGGCGATACCGTTCGACACCGTGGGCAAGCCGCCTGCGCCGAAGGCCCCCGACATTCATGCCGCACTCGCAGCCCTGCCGCGGCCGCGCAAGCATTACCAGTGGTACCAGTCAACGCGCGAGGCCAACGAGAACCAGTGGCATGCCAAGCAGGGCGTGCACGATTTCATGCGCGCCTACTACCACTACAAGAGCGCCGACTGGAAAGGGAACAAGCCGCACGAGCTCAAGGGCTGGATCGCGGAAGAACTCGCCAAGATGCCGACCTACTACATCATGGATCTGGCCGAAGGCATGGCCGAGAGCGTGGCCAAGGAGATGCCGTCGCCCGCCGAGATTGCCGCCAACAAGTGGATGACCGACGCCGAGATGCGCGTCTACAGCACCGAGTACGAGCGCAACGGCTTCCAGGGCGGCTTGAACTGGTATCGCGTGCGTACGTCAGGCCTCGTGACCCGCGAGTACGAGGCCTTCGCCGGCCGCACCATCGACGTGCCCTCGACCTTCATCTCGGGCAAGAGCGACTGGGGCAACTACCAGACTCCGGGCGCGCTCGAGCGCATGCAGAAGGTCGCCTGCACCAACATGAAGCAGATCCACCTGGTCGACGGCGCCGGCCACTGGGTCCAGCAGGAGCAGGCCGACGAAGTGAACCGGCTGCTGCTTCAGTTCCTGAAGTCTACCTGACCCGCCACTTGGCGGCTTCGGCGGGACCCGCGTTGCAGGCTGCGGCGACGAATGCCGCCGTGAGCAGCGTGGCCTGGCGCAGCTCGCTTTGCGCCACCTTGTCCCGCGTGTCGGCGGGCGTCAGCACCTTGTGCAGGTGCGCGTTCGGATCGTCGAAGCCCGCGACAAGCCGGATCGCCGGGATGCCGCCCGCCGCGAAATTGGCGTGGTCGGAGTTGGTCATCAGCGGCCGCACGGTGCGCACGGATTGGCCGTTGGCTGCCGCAACGGAGAGCAGGAACGGCTCGACGCCGCCGTAGCCGCTGGTCAGCGCCGCGATGTTCGGGCTGCCCGCCACCGAGTCGAGATTGACGTTCAGCGCGATCTTTGCGCGCTCGGCCGCGCCCAGGGCTTCGACATATTGCGCCGATCCGGTCAGCGCCCACTCCTCGACGCTGAAGAACATCACCCTGAGGCCGCGCCGGTACGTCGCGGCGTGCGGCGACAGCGCGCGCGTCACGGAGAGCACCGACGCCAGGCCCGTGCCATTGTCCATCGCCGACTCGGCCAGGTCGTGGCCGTCGACATGCGCCGACAGCACGACCCACTCGTCGGTCGTGCCGGGATACTCGTACATCAAGGTCTCGGTCTCGGCCGGGCTTTCCTCCGTCTCGATCGTCATCGTGACCGTGGGCCAGCCCGTCGCCGTGCGGGCGAGTCGCGCCGCCACTTCCGGCGTGATGCCCAGTCCCGGAATGCCATCGCCACCCATGCGGCCGGACGAGCCGGTGACGACATGACCCGGAAGCGGCCCCGCGATCAGGAAGCCGACCGCGCCGTTGGCGCGCGCCATGTCGTACTTGCGCCGGCGATGGATGGTGCCCGCGGCGAACATCAGCTCATGCCGCGCCAGCACGATGCGGCCCTTGATCTCGCTCGCATGCTCGGCGAATTCCTCGGGCGTGCCGCGGCCGATGTCGATCACTTCGGCAGTGAGCCCGTCCTTCGCCGTGGCGATGCTGCGCACCAGCGGGTGGCATTTGGCCATCGTGCCGTCGGCCAGACGCAGGCTCGCCTTCTTCGCTTTCCAGCCGCCATAGGGTACCGGAATCGAACGGCCTGCGTTCGCGGGTGACGCCGCACGCACCCGTTCGCGCAGCAACGCGAAAGCCTTCTTCTCGCTCTCGGTGCCGGCGAGACGCCCGCCGGTGTTGCAGATGTCGTTGAAGTCGCGCCACAACTCGGGATCGGTGGCGAGGCGGGCGGCCACGTCGGGGTTCAGGCGAAGATCGGTCATCCGTTGAGCTTCTCGTCCAGCAATTGAAGGAAGGCCGCGGCCAGCACGGAAGGCTCGCGGTCGCGGCGATGGAAGGCGCCGATCTCGTAGATCACGGCGGGCTCGAATGGACGCGCCACCAGGCCGAGATGGGCGAAGCTCGCGGCCGACAGCCGATCGACGACCGACCAGCCGGTGCCGGCGGCGACCAGGGCGCAGAGGCTCGCGAAGAACTCGGCCTCGGCCACGATGTTGAGCTGGGCATCTGCGGCGGCGAAGGCTGCAAGAATGCGGTTCGGCACCTGATGCGAGCGCGCCGGCATCACCATCGGATATTCGGCCAGCAGCTTCGGCGTCACGACCTTGCGGGCGGCCAGCGGATGGCGCGGCGGCAGGATGGCGACGCAGCGCATCTGGTACTTCACGACCTTCACGTCGGTTTCGTCGAGCGGCAGCTCGGCGATGCCGATGTCGAAGCTCTCGCTGGGCAAGAGCTGGCTCACCACGTCGGAGTGGCGCGAGATCATGCGCACCGAGACGCCGGGACGCTCGCGCAGGAATTCCGCCACCAGCGGCGGCAACAGGGAGATCGCGGCCGACGGGTGGCTCGCGATCACCAGCCGTCCTGACTGACCCTCGCGGATCTGCATCGTGGTGGCCGCCAGACGATCGACCTCGCCCAGCACGCGACTGGCCTCGGCATAGAACAGCAGGCCCTCGGGCGTCGGCTTCAGCCGCCCGCCGGAACGTTCGAAGAGCGAGAATCCCACCGTCTCCTCGAGCTTGGCGATCTGGCTCGAGACGGCGGGCTGGGTGATGCCCATGGCCTGGGCAGCCGCCGTCACCGAGCGGCTGTCGACCACGGCCCGAAAGGCCTCGAGAAGCTTGACGTCCATAATCTATAACGTTCCTTTATCGACGTCTTATAGCGCCAGTGCAGGCTTTCTAGCAAAGAATCGGCCAACAGGCTCTCTCATTGCCGAGCGGCATAGGATTTGCTTATGCTGTGACATGACTTCGAGACCCATCATCGTCGCGGAAGGCGTCAGCAAGCGGTTCGGCGAGAACCAGGTACTGACGCGCGTCTCCCTGCCCGTCATGGAACGCGACGTCGTCTGCGTTGTGGGCCCGTCAGGTTCGGGCAAGACCACCCTGCTGCGCTGCCTCGCCCTCCTCGAGACGCCGAGCGAAGGCCGGGTCGTCATGGAAGGCGCCACGATCTCGACGCCCGAGCAGCAAAAACCGGTGAAGGCCGCAGCGCGCACGGTGCGCTCCAACATCGGCATGGTGTTCCAGCACTTCAATCTGTGGCCGCACATGTCGGTGCTGGAGAACCTGATCGAAGCGCCGATCCGCGTGAAGAAGATGCCGCGCGCCGAGGCGGTCGCCATCGCCGAGGCGCTGCTGGAGAAGGTCAACCTGACCGACAAGCGCGATGCCTACCCTGCCCGCCTGTCCGGCGGCCAGCAGCAGAGGGTCGCGATCGCCCGGGCGCTGGCCATGTCGCCCAAGGTCCTGCTGTTCGACGAGGCCACGAGTGCGCTCGATCCGGAGCTGCGCCGCGAGGTGTTGCTGGTCATGCGCCAGCTCGCTTTGGAAGGCATGACCATGCTGGTGGTGACGCACGAGATGGGCTTTGCGCGCCAGGTCGGCACGCGCACCGTGTTCATGGATCGCGGCGAGATCGTCGAGGAGGCCGCGGGTGCGACCTTCTTCGAGGCGCCCAAGACGGAGCGCGCACAGCGCTTCCTGCAATTGTTCGAAGAGTGACGGGGAAGCACGAAGGGAGATCGATCATGGGTGTGAAAGCAATTCTGGGGGCACTCGCCACGGCGGGCCTGATCGGCGCGATGTTGGTGGCGGCCGTGCCGGCCGAGGCGCAGCAGACGCAGTCGAGGCTGTTCGAGATCACCAAGAGCCACAAGCTGCGCGTCTGCCAGTTCCCGCTCTATTATTCGATCTCGTTCCGCAATCCGAAGACCGGCGAGATCGAGGGCATCGACGCCGACCTGTCGAAGGAGCTGGCCAAGGAACTCGACGCCAAGCTCGAGATCGTCGAGACGAGCTTCGGCAGCTTCATCGCCGACCTGCAGGCGGGCAAGTGCGAGATCGGCATGTTCGGCGTCGGCGCCACGCTGAAGCGCGCCCAGGCCGTGGAGTTCTCCAAGCCCTACCTGGTCACCAACGTCTATGCCGTCGTGCGCAAGGACGGCCCGATCAAGAAGTGGGAAGACATCGACAAGAAGGGCATCAAGGTCGCCGTCTCGCTCGGCAGCTTCATCGAGCCCTTCATGAAGACCTACCTCAAGAACGCCGAGGTCGTCTCGATCGCGCCGCCCAACACGCGCGAAGCCGAACTCGTGGCCCAGCGGGTCGACGTCGACATGACAGACTTCCCGACCGCCATCAAGGTGACCGACGAGTACGATTGGGCAGCCTACGTGACGCCGGCCGAGAAGCTCGCGGTCACGCCCTACGCCTATGTCGTGGCGCCCGGCGACCAGATTTGGCTGAACTACATCAACCTGTTCGTCGACACGATCAAGATGGACGGCCGGCTGAAAAAGTTCGCCGAGAAGAACAAGCTCGGTCCGATCGTCGCGCCGTAACCCATGGCCCATGCTTCGAGACGGCGCTGCGCGCCTCCTCAGCATGAGGCGTGCGTGAACGACCACCTCACCCTGAGGAGCGCTCCGCAGGAGCGCGTCTCGAAGGGTGGGCAACCGAAGGCTCGCTAGCTCATGTTCAAGTACCAGTTCCGCTGGGACACGGTCCTCGGCAGCAACTTCGACTTCATGATGTCGGGGTTGCAGATGACCCTGATCATCTCCGCGATCACGCTGGTTGCAGCGATGATCGCGGGGCTGGTCATCGCGCTGCTGGACATGTCGCGCTTCCCGCCGGCCCGCTGGATCGGCCTCACCTTCGGCGAGATTATCCGCAATACGCCGATTCTGGTGCAGCTGCTCTGGGTCTACTACGTGCTGCCGATCGTGTTCGGCGTGCGCATCGAGTCTCTGCTGGCCCTGATCATCGGCCTGTCGCTCTACCAGGGCGCCTTCATCTCCGAGGTCTATCGCTCGGGCATCCAGAGCGTGCCGCGCGGCCATTCGGAAGCCGCGCAAGTGCTGGGCCTGACGCCGCTGCAGAACTTCACGCGCATCGTGCTGCCGCAGGCCATCCGCATGACCCTGCCGCCGCTTGCCTCCAACTTCGTGCAGCTGATCAAGTTCTCCTCGCTCGGCGCCGTGATCTCGGTGAGCGAGATCACGCGGCGCGGCATGGAGCTCAGCGCCACCAACTTCCGGCCGCTCGAGACCTTCACCTTCATCGCCGTCGTCTATTTCCTGATCTGCTGGCCCCTCGCCATGGCCATCCGCTGGTGGGAACGCAGGCTCCAGGCGCGCTGACCGATGGTTCACAGTCACGCCGATATCCGCAGCGAACTCGCGCGCCAGGTCGATGGTGCGCTCGACGGCCTGATCGCGGTGACGCAGCGGCTGGTCGCCGTCGCCTCGCCCAACCCGCCGAGCGACACCGAGGAAATCTCCAAGGTGGCCGAGGCGTTGCTGCGCGAGATCCCCGGTATCGAGATCGAGACGATCGAGCCCGCACCGCGCGTCAAAAGCCTCATCGGCCGCATCCGGAGCGGAAAGCCCGGCCGCCGGCTGATCTTCAATGGCCATCTCGACACCTTCCCGCTGCTCGAGGAGCTGCCGTGGACCGTGCCGCCGCTGGGCGGCGTGCTGAAGGACGGCAAGCTCTACGGCCGCGGCGTCTGCGACATGAAGGGCGGCATGGCCTGCTCGATCCTGGCAGCGAAGCTGCTGGCCCAGAACCGCGACGCCTGGTCGGGCGAGATCGTGCTCACGCTCGCGGGCGACGAGGAGAACATGGGCGCGCTCGGCACCGGCTACATGATGGATCATGTCCCGCACGCAAAGGGCGATGCCAACATCTGCGGCGACGTGGGCTCCCCCAAGGTCGTGCGCTTCGGCGAAAAGGGCCTGATGTGGGTCGAGGTCGAGGCCACAGGCTCGCCCGCGCATGGCGCGCATGTCCATCGCGGCACCAACGCCATCGACCGCCTGCGCACCGCGCTCGACCGCTTGAAGGATCTCGAGGACGTGCCCTTCCAGGCACCGCCCGTCGTGACGGCCGCGATCGCCAAGGCCAAGGCGATCTCCGAGCCGCTGTCGGGTGCGGGCGAGTCCGAGACGCTCCAGCGTGTCACCGTCAACATCGGCACGATCGAAGGCGGCACCTCGCCCAATCTCGTGCCGACGCATTGCATCGCACGCGCCGACATCCGCCTGCCGGTCGGCATCACGACCGACGTTCTCGTGGCCAAGCTCGACGAATGGCTGGGACCGCTGGAAGGCGTGACCTGGCGCGCCATCCGCCGCTTCGAGGCCTCGTTCACGCCGCCCGACGACGAGATCGTCACCCGCACCGCCAAGGTGGCGCACGAAGTGCTGGGCACCGCGCCGGCGGTCAACATGCGGGTCGGTGGCTCCGATTCGCGCTGGTATCGCCCAGCGGGTGTCCCCACGGTCGTGCTGGGCCTCACGCCCTTCAACATGGGTGGCGCGGACGAGTATGTTCTGGTCGACGAGCTTTTGGCCGTGGCCAAGATCCACACGCTCGTGGCCTTCGACTTCCTGACAGCGGGACAATGATCATGGAACGGCTCTCCGAAGACGAACTCTTTACCTCGCCCCTCACCTTCATGGGCGCGCCCTATGGCCGGCCAGGTGCCGCCAACAAGGCGGCGATCCTGGGCATCCCGTTCGACTGCGGCACCAACATGCGCATCGGCGCGCGCGGCGGCCCCGATTCGGTACGCCACCAGTCGCAGCTCATGCGCCGCTTCAATCCGACCAACGCCGACTTCGATCCGGTGACGGCGCTGGGCCTCGTCGATTGCGGCAACGTGAGACTCACGCCCGGCAAGATCGTCGATGCCTTCGAGCGCACCGAGCAGGCCGTCGACCGCATCGTGCAGGCCGGCGCGGTGCCGATCACCATCGGCGGCGACGGCTCGGTCACGGTCCCGGTCGCGCGCGCGGTCGGCAAGAAATATCCGAAGATGGCCGCGCTGCACATCGATTCGCACACCGACTCCTATCCCTACGGCAGCGAAGAAAAATACAACTCCGCCACCCAGTTCACGCACGTGGCCGAGGAAGGGCTGGTCGACCCCGAGTTCTCCTGGCACGTCGGCATCCGCAGCACGACCTACGCGCAGGGCGTCGTGCCGCGCGCCATGAGTCTGGGCTACAAGGTCGTCTCGATCGACGAGCTGATCCGCGGCGGCTTCGCCCAGCGCATGGCGGAGTTCCGCGACAAGGTCGGCAAGCGGCCTGTATACCTGTGCTTCGACATGGACGTGTTCGATCCCTCCACCGCGCCCGGCGTCTGCACGCCGTCGTGGGGCGGCCTCTCGGCGCGCGAGGGCATCGACCTGCTGCGCTGCCTGACGGACCTCAACATCGTGGCGATCGACGTCAACACGGTGAGCCCGCCGCAGGACGTGAACGGCATGGCAGCCCACCTCTGTGCCCACGTGATCTACGAGACGATGGTTCTGCTCTCCCGCCAGATGGGCCTCGCATGAAGCGGCTGGTCGCGGGGATCCTCCTGCTGCTGGCGGTCGCGTCGCCGGCCTGGGCGGAATATCCCGAGCGGCCGATCCGCATGGTCGTGCCCTTCCCGCCCGGCGGCGTCACCGACGTGGTGGCGCGCCTGATGGCCGAGAAGCTCACCGCCGACTTGGGCCAGCAGGTGATCGTCGACAACAAGGCGGGCGCGGGCAGCGTGATCGGCACCGACATCGTGGCCAAGGCGGCGCCCGACGGCTACACGATCCTCTTCACCACGCCCGGCCTCACGATCAACGCGGCCTTCCGCGCCGCGCTGCCCTACGACACCGAGAAGGACTTCACGCCGATTTCGATCGCGGGCCAGGTGCCGATGCTGCTGGTCAGCCATCCCTCGCTGCCGGTGACCGACTACAAGGGCTTCATCGCCTACGCCAAGGCCAATCCCGGCAAGATCAACATCAGCCACGCGGGCAACGGCACGCTGCCGCATGTCCAGATGGAACTGCTGATGGTGAAGGAGCAGATCCAGGTCACCCATGTGCCCTATCGAGGGGCTGCCCCCGCACTGGCCGACCTCGTGGCGGGTCAGGTCCAGGCCAAGCTCGACAACTACACGACGGCGCAGTCGTTCGTGGCGCAGAAGAAGCTGAATGCGCTCGCCTTCACCAGCGCCAGGCGCCAGAAGCAGCTGCCCGACGTGCCGACGATGATGGAGCTCGGCGTCAAGGATTTCGAGGGCTATCTCTGGATGGGCATCGTCGTGCCGGCCGCCACGCCGCAGCCGGTCGTCGACAAGCTTGCGTCTGCCGCGCGCCGCGCCGCCAGCGCGCCGGATACGCTCGCGCGCTTCGACAAGGACGCCATCGAGCCGGTCGGCAACACGCCGGCCGAGTTCAAGGCGCTGATCTCCCGCGAGATTGGCCAATGGCGCGACCTCGCCAGGCAGACGAAGATCGCTATCGAGTAAGCGCGCGCTCGAAGAAGGCTCTGGTGCGCGCCTCGGCATCGGGCGCGGCCGCGGAGTCGTAGCCCAGCCTGTGCCCGAACGCGCTACGGTCGGGCACGTTGCTGTCGAAGCTGTGGCGGGCGTTGGGATAATAGACCGCCTCGACGAGCTCGGGCCGATCGAGGCCCGCCGCCTGCAGCTTTCGGCAGCTGTCGGCCGGCGTCCAGTCATCCTTGTCGCCGATCAGGATCAGCAACGGCACATCGACGTGCGTGTCGAAGGCTGCGTTGCACGATGGATAATAGGCGACCGCCGCCTTGAGCCCGCGCCGGGCGAGCCCGTAGTTCTTTTGCGCGGCACGCACCGCCGTCCAGCCGCCATGACTGTGACCGATCAGGCCGATCTGGCCCTTGCGCACGAAGGGCTGGGCGTTGAGGAAATCGAGCGCGCCCGCCACGTCGGCGACCCGCATGTTGCCGCTCACGATGGTTCCCTTGGAGCACACGTTCTTCTCGCCGCGCGGCCCGAAGCTGTCGGGTGCCAGAACGACATAGCCCCAGTTGACCAGCCGCTTGGCCCACGTCTCGGTCTGTTCGTTGACGCCCGCGCAGGTGTGGGCGAGCACGATGGCGGGGAACGGCCCGGCGCCGCTTGGCCGATAGAGCCAGCCCGAGATCTCCGGACCCGCCGGCGCGGGACCCGTCGCAACGCTCGGGAAATGTACGCTCTCCGCCCATGCGGCCGGCGCCACGAGAAGCGACAGCAGGAGCGCGAGCAATAGCCGGATGCTTTTCATTCTGGTTCGATCCCTGCTTCCTTGGCGACGGCGGCCCACAGGGCAAGCTCCTCGTGGACCTGGCGCTCGAAGACGTCGGGTGGCTCGCCCCCGGGCTCGGCGCCGAGATCGCGCACCCTGGCGAGCGTCTCGGGCTCGGCGAGGACAGCCGCTACGTCGCTCTGGATCTGCTTCGCCAGCTCGGGTGTCATGCCGCCGGGTCCGAACATCGAGAACCAGTTCACCTGGTTGACGCCCTGGATGCCGGACTCCTCCATGGTCGGCACGTCGGGAATGACGGCCAGCCGCTTCTTGCTCGAGATCGCCAGGATGCGCGCGGTGCCGGCGCGATGATGCGACATGGTGGACAGCGGCGTGCTGAACGCGACCGGGATGTGACCACCGATCAGGTCCTGCATCATCGGCGCCGCGCCCTTGTAGGCCACGTTCTCCATCTTGAGGCCGCTGCGCATGCGGAACAATTCGCCGCCGAAGCGCGTGGTGTTCTCGCTGCTGCCGAACTGATACTTGCCGGGCGCCGCGCGCGCGGCGGCCAGGAACTTCTCCATGCTGGTCATGCCGGCCTTGACCGACCCGATCAGCGCCAATGGGCTCGCGGCAACGGTGGTGATCGGCGCGAAATCGCGTTCGGTATCGTACGGCAGGCGCTTCAGCGTCACCGGATTGACCGTGTGCGCGCCGGTCATGATCATCAGCGTAAGGCCATCGGGCGGCGCATGGGCCACGACCTCGCTGCCGACGATGCCGCTCGCACCCGCCTTGTTTTCGACGATCACCGTCTGCTTCCAGCGCTCGGTGAGGCGCGGCACCACCAGCCGGGCCACGATGTCGGTTCCGCCACCGGGCGGATAAGGCACGACGATCCGGATCGGCTTGGAGGGAAAGGCATCGGCCGCCGCCGTCCGCGGGGCGAGCGCCACTGACGCCGCTGCCGCCGCTGCCGCCATGAACCCGCGACGCTTCAATTCTGCCATGCGTCCCCCCCGTTCCCTTTTCCCTGCTTCGGACTAACATCGGCGAAATTGGAGGAAATGGCCATGTTCGATCTCGTCATACGGGATGTGGAGATCCACGACGGCGCGGGAAGCCCGCCGGTGCGCGGCGACCTCGCCGTCACCAACGGACAGATCGCCGAGATCGGCTCTAACCTTGGCGCGGCAAAGGAGACCTTGAAGGCCGACGGCCTCGCGCTGGCGCCCGGCATCATCGACGGCCACACCCACTACGATGCGCAGATCACCTGGGATCCGTTCGTCGATCCCTCGCCTGCACTTGGTGTGACGACGGCGGTGCTGGGCAATTGCGGCTTCACCATCGCGCCCTGCAAGCCTGCCGATCGCGACATCACCATGCGCCACCTGACGCATGTCGAGGGCATGTCGCTCGAGGCACTGCGCGCCGGCATCAACTGGGGCTTCGAGAGCTTCCCGCAGTATCTCGACATGCTGGAGAAGAACGGCGTCGGTCCGAACGTCGCCTGCTTCTCGGGCCACTCCTCGGTGCGCACCTGGGTGATGGGCGCGGAGGCGACCGAGCGTGCCGCGACCGACGCGGAGATCGCCAAGATGGCGGCGCTGGTGCGCGAAGCGATGGCGGCGGGCGCCGTGGGCTTCGCTTCGAGCACGGCGGAGGCGCACAACGGCGAAGGCGGCACGCCGATGCCTTCGCGCCTGGCCGACGACAAGGAGCTGCGCGCGCTGGTGCGCGCCATGGGCGAGAGCGGACGCGGCGTCTACATGCTGACCAAGGGCAGCAAGACCACCATCCCCTATCTCGAGGAGATCGCGGCCGAGGTGAAGCGGCCGGTGGTGATCGCGGCGCTGTTCCACTCCAACACCAACCCCACAGCCGCCTTCACGACCCTGCGCCAGGTCAACGACGCCCGCGCGCGCGGCCGCCAACTCGTGGCCCAGACGTCGTGCTGCCCGCTCAGCATGGATTTCACCTTCAAGAGCCCCTACCTGTTCGAGAGCATGCAGGCGTGGAAGCCCGCGATGGCCGCGCACGGCGCGGAGGCCCTGAAGAAGATCTATCGCGATCCCGAGTGGCGCGCTTCGGTGAAGCGCGAGCTGGCCGAGCGCCGCGGCGGGATGGTCTTCAACGGCGAATGGAACAAGCTGTTCGTCGTCGAGACGGCCAAGGCCGAGAACCGCAACCTCGAAGGAGCGACGCTCGACGCGCTCGCCAGGAAGGCGGGCCAGGAGCCGCTCGACTACATCCTCGACTTCGCCCTGTCGGAGGAGCTCGACACACAGTTCGTGGCCCAGCTCCTGCACAACGACGACAAGGAGGTGGCCAAGATCCTGGCCGATCCCAACACCCATATCTCGCTGTCGGACGCGGGCGCCCACCTCACCTTCTTCTGCGACGCAGGCTTCGGCCTGCACCTAATGGGCCACTGGACCCGCGAGCTGGGTGTGCTCGACCTGCCGCAGGCGGTGCATCGCCTGACCGGCCAGCCGGCGAAGCTGTTCGGCATCCAGAACCGCGGCCTGCTGAAGCAAGGCTACGCCGCCGACCTGATGCTGTTCGACCCAAAGACCGTCGATCGCGGCCCCAAGCGCCGCGCGCACGACCTGCCGGCGGGCGCCGCACGACTCACCGGCTCGGCGATCGGCCTGCATGGCGTGTGGGTGAACGGCGCGAAGGTCACCGACGACAAGGGCTTCTGCGCCGATCCGAAATCGCGGCCAGGCAAGGTGCTGCGCTCCTTCACGGCCTGATGCGGGCGAGGAAGAGCTGGGTGACGTGGCCCACGCTCTCCTCGAAGAAGGTTTCATCGTCGAGCGTGCGGCCGCTCAACGCCTCGATCTGCGCGCCGAAGTCGGCGAAGTGCTGCGTCGTGGCCCACAGCGAGTAAAGGAACTGATAAGGGTCGACCTTCGCCATCTGGCCCGCCGCGATCCAGTGCTCGAAGACCGCCGCCTTCTCGTCCATCACCGGCCGCAGCATCTCGCGCAACCGGCCGCCCAGCACCGGCGCGCCGTAGAGGATCTCGAAGCAGAACAGGCGGCTGGCCGCGGGCTGGTCGCGCGAGAAGGCGATCTTCTGGCGCACGTAGCTCGCGATCGCCTGCTCCGGCGGATTGGCCGGATCGATCACCTCGAGCGGCACAAGCCAGAGCGAGAGTACGTTGTTCAGCACGGCGCGATAAAGCGCGTCCTTGCTGGGATAGTAGTAGATCAGGTTGGTCTTGGAGACGAGGGCCCGCTCGGCCACGCTGTCGAGGCTCGCCCCGTCGACGCCGCCACGCGAGAACAACTCGAGTGCCGCAGCGAGAATGACCTCGCGCTTGCGGTCGGATTTGCGCGGCTTAGGCGCGGCCTGCATGGCGATCCAGGAAGTCGAGCAGGAGTCTGTTGAACGCATCGGGCACCGTGACGTTGATGCCGTGCCCACCCCAGTCGGCCAGGTGAAGTTCAGCGCCGGGGATGGCCTTGGCCAACTCCTCCGACCTGGTCGCCGGCACCAGCACGTCGTCGCGCGAGCCGATGACAAACACCGGCAGCCGCATCTCGGGCAGATCCAGCGTCGCATCGAAATGCAGCAGCGCATCGATCCGGCGGCGCAGCGTATCGGCGCCCTGAAAATGCGCCAGCCCGTGCGCGTCCTCGCTCCTGGCCCGCTCGACATTCGTCGCCAGCCACATCGCGGGATAGAGGAAGATCGGCTGCGCCCGCACATAGGCGGCAGGCCCAGCATGCTTCAGCAGCAGCAGGCGGGCCTCGAAGCAGCGCCGCGTATGCTCGTCGACCACGGCCCAGCCGTTGACCACGGTAAGCGAGCGCAGCCGTTCGGGCCGCCGCCGCGCGATGTCGAGCCCGACCAGCCCGCCCAACGCGTGGCCCACGAAGTGACAGCGCTCGGTCTTCGTTTCATCGAGGATGCCTAAAACCTCGTCAGCCATGGCGTGGATGCTGTGATCGGCGGGCAACTCGCGCTTGGCCCGTCCCGTGCCCGCCTGGTCGTAGGCGATCACGCGATAGCGCGCGGCAAGTGCGGCGAGCTGCGGCGTCCAGTAGCCCGCCACACCGCCCAGCCCGGACGAGAGCAGCATGGTCTCGGCGCCGGGGCCGGCGTCGTCGTGGACGTCGAACGTCACGCTATTTCTTGCCGATATGCGCCGTGGTGGCGATCTCGATCAGCGCGTCCTTCTTCACCAGGCCGCACTGGATGCAGTAACGCGCGGGCTTGTCGCCGGGGAAGTACTTCGCATAGACGGTGTTGATCGCGGCGTAGTTGGCCCAGTCGGTCAGGAAGATCTGGTTGAAGGTGACGTCGGCCATCGTGCCACCGGCCGTCTCGATCACCGACTTGATCTGCTCCAGCACGTGCTCGGTCTGCTTGGCCGCGTCGCCGACATGGACGACGTTGGTGTCCTTGTCGAGCGCCAGGGTCCCTGAGACATAGACGATGCCGTCGGCCAGGGTGCCGGGCGAGTAAGGCGCCAAGGTCTTGCCGGTGCCGGCGGGAACGACGGGCTTCATGGGCATCAGGGTTCTCCTTCGAACTTCAGCGAGGGGTTGGCGTTGGATTGCAAAGCGGTCCGGAACTCCTCGACCGAGGACACCCAGCCGAAGAACTTCTCGATGTTGAACAGCGCCGCCTTCTGCATGAAGTCGGGGCCAGCATGATGCGTGGCGTCGTGCAGCACCACGCCGAAATATTCGAGGAAGAAGCCGTCGCGCAGCGTCGACTCCACGCAGACGTTGGTGGCGATCCCCGTGAACACCAGCGAGCGTATGCCCCGCGCGCGCAAGGTGCTGTCGAGGTTGGTGTTGAAGAAGGCGCTGTAGCGCGGCTTGGAGATGACGATCTCGCCCTTCTGCGGCGGCAGCTCCTGGATCAGCTCGTAATCCCAGCCGCCCTTGGCCAGCAGCTTGCCCTGCAGCTCGGGCCTGGCGCGCATGGTCTTCATGGCGTTGGACTTGTGGTAGTTGGGCGAGCCCGGCCCGCCTCCCTCGACATAGTCGGGATCCCAGCCGTTCTGGAAATAGATCACCTGGATGCCGGCGGCGCGCGCGGCCTCCGCCGCCTCCTTGATCTTGGCGATCGCGGCCGGTGCGCCCGAGATGTCGAAGCCCGCCAGGTCGAGATAGCCGCCGGGCGAGGCATAGGCGTTCTGCATGTCGACGATGATCAGCGCCGTCTCCGACGGCTTGATCAGCAGCGGCTCGGGCCGCGCCTCCAGGTGACGGCCAGCGGGATCGTCGGGCGGGAAGTAGCTGACGGGCTTGGTCATTCGGCGGCCTCCGCAACCACAGAAGGAGCATCGGACTTGACGTGCTTGCGGCACTTCATCAGCGGCTGGATGCGGGTGCCGAAGATCTCGGTGCCGGTCACGAACTCGTCGAAGGTGAGCAGCACGCCCGCCATGCCGGGGATGGTGGCGACCTCGTCCATCATGCGCGCCACCGAGGCGTGAGAACCGCACAGGAGGCCGATGTTGAGGTTGACGTTGCTCACCTCCGACGACATGTGGCGCACGTTCGTGTCGGCACCCGACTTGGTGTCGGCCGAGCTCTGTGCGGTGAGCCACTTCAGCGCCTCATGGTCGGCACCCGACTTGTAGAGGCGCCACTTGGCCAGCGCCTCCTCGTCGGTCTCGCCGGCGATGATCATGAACAGGCCGTAGGTCGCGACCGAGCGCCCGCTGGTGGCGCTCGCCTTCTGCAGGCGCTCGACCGTGGGCGTGCAGGCGGTCGGCGTGTTGAAGCCCATGCCGAAGACGAAATTGTAGTCGGCATGCTTGGCGATGAAGGCCATGCCGGCGTCGCTTTGGCCCGCCGAGATCAGCTTGATCGGCGTCTGGGGCTTGGGCAGCAGGCGGCAGTCTTCCATCTGGAAATGCTTGCCCTTGAAGTTGGAAGCGCCGGTCTCCCACAGCTCGCGCATGATCGTCACATACTCGGCGGCATATTCGTAGCGCTGGGCGAAGTACTCGTCGCCCGGCCACAGCCCCATCTGCGAATATTCCGGCCGCTGCCAGCCGGTGATGACGTTCAGTCCGAACCGACCGCCCGAGATGGAATCGATGGTCACCGCCATGCGCGCGGCGATCGCGGGCGGAATCGCGAGCGTCGGCACGGTCGCGTAGAGCTTGATGCGCGACGTTACCGCGGCGAGCCCCGCCATCAGGGTGAAGGATTCGAGATTCTGGTCCCAGAAGCCGCTCTCGCCGCCAAAGCCGCGCAGCTTGATCATCGAGAGAGCGAAGTCGAAGCCGTAGCGCTCGGCGTTGAGCGTGGTCTGCTTGTTGAGCTCGAAGCTCGGGTTGTATTGCGGCGAGGTCGTCGAGACGATCCAGCCGTTCCTGCCGATCGGAATGAAGACGCCAATTTCCATGAACACACCTCTTGGCCGTCCTTTAGCAAAGGCCGGACCATGCGGTCCGGTTTGCCGTTTAATAAACGGCTGGTAGACGAGAGCGCCTTGCCAGTTACCAAAAGTGACGCTTTTAAATACGGAGGAAAAAACGTTACGAAAAGTGACCGTTAACCTACGGGCCAATAGTCGACCCGCGCGCGGTGAAGACCTCACCCGACGCCATCATAAGCCTCTCCGCGTGGCGCCCCAATTACGGTCCTTACTGGCGATAAAAGCCCGGAAAAGCTGAGAGTTTCGCGCGCGGGCTAGGGGCTCACCAGACGTAGCGGACGCCGGCCGAGAAGACGTGGCTGGTGTTGCCGCCCTCGAGATCGCCGTCGTAGCGGGCATAGAGGCTGGTCTGTTCGGCCAGCGGCGCATCGACCGAGAGGCCGAGCACGACGCCGTCGCGCGGTGCAGCCGCCCCGTTCGTCGTGAACGCGAGCGCCGGCGCACCGGCGAAGCTCGCCGTCACCGGCCGCGAGGTGTCGGCGAACTCATGACTCCAGCCGAGGCGGAACTTGGTCGTGGCCTTGCCGATGTTCCCGCCCAGGACCGCGCCCAGCACCGTGCGCAGCGAATTGGTGGTCTGGCCCGCCACGGTGAGGTCGAGCGAGTCCGCGCCGGTCTCGGTGAAGCCCGCCTGCGTTGCCGTCGAAGCCTGCAGGCGGGCAAACGGCGTCACGAACGCCCGCGCCGTGCCGCCGAGTTCGACCTTATAACCCGTCTCGAGCTGGCCGAAGAACTGGTCGACCGTGGTCTGGCCCGACGCCGTGCGCGGCTGCAGGCCCGGGATCACGATCGGCCGCTGCATCTGGTTCTGGCCGCGCGCGTAGCCCGCCAGACCGTCGACGTAGATTTGGCCCTCGGTGAACTGGCCGTAGAGCCCCAGCTGGACCGTGCCGCTGTGGCCGGTGCCATCCATGCCCTGGGTATAGAGGTTGGCTGCCGTGTAGCCCGCCGTGACGCCGGCCAGGAATTTCTCACTGAAGCGATAATCGAGGCCGGCGACAGCCCCGCCGAAGTTGTAGCTCGTGCCATGGCTGTTCTGATCGCCCGCCACGGTACCCGCGCCACCGATGCCGCCACCCCACACCCCCCAGCGCGGCAGCCCGAAGTCGCAGACGATGTCGCACGCGCCGTCGAGGACCGACGATTCAGGCGCCAACGCCACTCGGCCGTTGTTGCCGCCGTTGCCACCGCCGACCTGGCTCGCGAAAGCGTTCATGAAGGCCGTGGCGCTCTGCACTGCCGCGGTCGAGAAGCCAGCGTAGTTCTGGCCGCCGATTGCATCCAGAACACGGGGGCCCTGAGCCGTGTCGAGCGCGACGATCGCGTTCAGCACGTTGGCGAAGTCGCCGGTCGCCGTCGGACCCGCCTGATCGAGCACCGCGCCCACCGCGCGCTGGTTGCCTGTCTGGGCGCCGCTCGAAAACGCATTACTGCTCTGGAGCAGATTCAAGGTCACGTCGGTCGTACTATAAGTGAGACTCGGAGTTAGAAACGCAAGATTGCTGGAGACGCTCGAAAACGTGCCGGTGAAGGTATTCGACGCCGTGAAGATCGTGTAGCTCGTGTTGCGCGCATAGGTGCCCGCGACGGCCTGAACGCTCAACGCACCGCCCAGAATCGCCTGACCCGTGACCGCGAGCTTGCCGTTCTGTCCCGCGCCGTTAACCGCGATCTGGAGCGTGCCGCCGCTGTTCTGCGTATAGAAGCCGGTGAAGGCGAGCGTGCTGAAGTTCGTCGGCGCGATGGTGCCGGAATTGGTGACGTTGCCCACGATCGAACCGGTGCCGCCCAAGGTCGCGCCGCTGGCGACGGTGGCGTTGCCCGTCAGCGTATTGGTCAACATGACCCCGCCCGCATTCACGAGCAGATTGACGCTATCGGCGCCGGACAGCGTGAGCGTACCACTGCCGACCTTCGTGAGGCTACCGCCCGTAATGGTGCCGCTGGCGATGGTCGACAGGCCGTTGCCGCCGACGGTCAGGTTTCCGACGCCGAGGTTGTAGGTGCCCGCGCCCTCGATGGAGCCAACCGTCACCGAGCTCGCCTGTAGATTGAACGTGCCGCCTGCATTCGTGATGAGGCGCGTCATCGACGTGGTCGCATCCGAGAAGGTCGTCGTGGCGCCAGAGTTGGTTGTGATCATGGTCACGCCCGAGATATCGGCAAGGATCGTCTGGAAGGTGGTGTTGTTGACCACCGCGCCCGTGATCGAACCGATCGACAGCGCCTGGCCGAGCTGAAGCGTACCGGCGTTGATCGTCGTACCACCACTGTAAGTGTTGGTGCCGATCAGCTTGAGAATACCGGCGCCCGACTTGGTCAGCGCGCCCGTGCCGTCGATCGCGCCGCTCATGGTCAGCGTCTGTCCGGAATTGACGTCCAGCGTGCCGCCGCCGGCGTTCAGCGTCGCCGTGCGCGCCGTGCTGAAGCTGGTGGACGCATTGAGGGCGCCGCCGTTGAAGATCAGGCTGCCGCCGTTGCCGAGATTGGCATCGGAGGAGACGCTGAGCGTGCCCCCGTTGAGGAAGGTCGAACCGGCATAGCTGTTGGTGCCGCCGAAGGTGACGACGCCGCTGCCGGCAATCGTGACCGTGCCACTGCCCGACAATGCGCCGTTGTACGCGCCGTTGCCCGACTGGTTGAAGGTGACGTTGGCATTGTCGACGATGGCGCCCTGCACGCTGGTCGTCGTGCCCTCCAAGGTGCCGCCGCTCACCGTCGTGCCGCCGTCATAGGTGTTGGCGCCGCCCAGGGTCAGCGTGCCGGTGCCGGTCTTGGTGAGCGAGCCGCCGGTGCCGCTGATGACGCCCGTATAAACGGTCGAGAGATTGTTGTTGCCGACCGTCAGGGCCGCGGCGCCGAGATCGACGGTGCCACTGCCTTCGATCGAGCCCAGGCCGATGGTGCCGAGGCTTGAAACGTCGAGCGTTCCGCCGGCGCCGATATAGCGCGCCGAGCTGGTGATGCCGTCGACCAGGAATTGCACGGTGCCGCCGGTCCCGGCGGTGATCGTCGCATTGCCTGCCGCCGTGTTGTTCTCGAACTGCAGGATGCTGCCCGTGCCGGTGACCGTGATGTTCGCCGTGCCTGCCGTGGCGTCGTTGCAGAAGCACATGAAGGCGCCGCCGCTGACCGTGATGGTGGCGCTGCCGGCCGTGGCGCTATCGTCGAAAGAGAGCGCCGCGCCGATGCCGCTCATGTTGATCTGGGCGCTGCCGGCCGACGAGCTGTCGAAGAAATTGATCGAGCCGCTCGCGTTCAGCGTCAGCGACGATCCCGCGCTCGAACTGTTCGAGAATGTGATCATCTCGGATCCGACATCGAGCGTCTGCGTGCCGCCCGAATTGTTGACGATGCCCGCGCCGGTGAAGGTGAGAGCGCTGCCCAGGGTGATGGTGTAGGCGGGCGCGCCCGAATTAAAGGTGAAGCCACCCGGGCTCACGTCGCTGCTGATGGTGATCGTTCTTATGGCCGTGTTGCCGAACGTCGCCGTGCCGCCGTTATCGGGCACCGTGTTGGATGCCCAATTGTTGGAGCTGTTGTAGTCGCCACCAGGGGGGTTGAGGAGCCAAGTGTCGCTGGTCTGTGCACGTGCCGGAAAGGCCAGCGCCGTTGCCGCCGCCAGAACGCCGATAAAACCTGAAAACCGGACCATGTCCCCCCACACGGGGCGGACACTACTCCAAACCAATTGCAGCCGACATGGCCTCTAAAGAGAATTCAGGCCCGTTAGCAGCATTTAGCGACCGTACGCCGCCTGCAGGCGCTTTTCGCGACGCCGGCTCCATTGCGACATCGCAAAGCAGGCGAACCAGTAGATCGCGCCCGCAAAGACGTAGGCTTCCATGTTCATGCCGACCCAGGCGGGATCGGCAAGGGCTGCCTGGGCGATGCCCAGCAGGTCGAACAGGGAGACGATCAGCACCAGGGTGGTGTTCTTGAACAGCGCGATGAACTCGTTGGTCATCGCGGGCAACGCGATGCGCAGCGCCTGGGGCAGCACGATCATGCGCTGGATGCGCCAGTAGCCGAGGCCAAGCGCCTGTGCTGCCTCCGCCTGGCCTTCCGGCAGCGCCTGCAGGCCGCCGCGCACGGCTTCGGCCATGTAGGCTGCGATCACGAAGGCCAGGCCGACGATGGCGCGCGCGAGGCGGTCGACGTCGAAGCCCGCCGGCATGATCAGCGGCAGCAGCAGCGAGGCCAGGAAGATCACGGTGATGATCGGCACGCCGCGCCAAAACTCAATGAAGACCACAGAGGCGAAGCGGATCAGCGGCAGACGCGAGCGCCGGCCGAGCGCGAGCAGGATGCCGAGCGGCACGGCGATCAGGCCGGCGTAGATCGTGATGAAGAGCGTCAGCATCAGCCCGCCCCACTCGCGTGTCTCGACCAGACGCAGCCCGGTGCCCCAGCCGCCGTGCAGCAGCAGGATGCCGATCACGGGCACGACGATCGCCGTGGCGATCGTGATCTTCCCGCGCTGCGGCAGGCCACGCCACGACAGCAGCAGGCCGGCGGCGACGCACAGCACGCCCAGGAGATCGACGCGCCAGCGTTCCGGCCCGGGATACTGGCCGTACATGAACTGGCCGAAGCGGGCGCGGATGAAGACCCAGCAGGCGCCGTCGGCCGTGCAGGCCTCGCGGCTGGTGCCGTTCCAGGTGGCGTCGAGCAGCGCCCACTGCACCAGCGGCACAGAGATGCGCCAGACGATGTAGAGGCAGACCAGCGTGATCGCCGCATCGACCGGCGTGGCGAACAGCCGTTGCCGCAGTCCCTGGTACCAGGTGCTCTTCATCGCACCACCAGCCTGTGGCGCGCGTTGTACCAATTCATGAAGATCGACACCGCGAGGCTGAGCGTCAGGTAGATCGCCAAGGTGATGGCAATGATCTCGATCGACTGGCCGGTCGACACGAGTGCCGAGCCCATGAACACCGCCACGATCTCAGGGTACGCGATCGCGGCACCAAACGAGGAGTTCTTGATCAGGTTGAGATACTGGCTGGTGATCGGCGGGATGATCACCGGCATGGCCTGCGGGATCACGACCAGGCGCACGATGCGGCCCTGCGTGAGGCCGAGCGCCTTGGCGGCGTCGATCTGCCCCTGGCGCACCGACTGGATGCCGCCGCGCACGACCTCGGCGATGAAGCCCGCCGTATAAGTGGAGAGCGCGGCGAACAGCGCCACGAACTCGGGCACCAGGATGAAGCCGCCGCGATAGTTGAAGCCGCGCAGGATCGGCAGGTCCCACGTGGTGGCCATGCCGCCCACGACCAGCGCCGCGATGGGCAGCACGCCGCACAGCACGAAGCCCACCGGCCAGACGGGAAAATCCTGGCCCGTGCGGGCCTGGCGCGCCCTGGCCCAGCGCGCGATGCCGTATTGCGCGGCGATCAAAAGAACGATGGCGAGCAGCGCCAACCTGAGACCGGTCACGTCGTTGGGCGTCGGGATGGAGAGGCCGCGGCGGTTGAGGAAGATCACGCCCAGAAAGTCGACGCTCTCGCGCGGCGTCGGCAAAGCGGCAAGCACGCCGAAGTACCAGAACAGCACGAAGAACAGCAGCGGGATGTTGCGCACGAACTCGATGTAGAAGCCCGCAAGCGTCGACAGCAGCCAGTTGCGCGACAGCCGCAGCAGCCCGACGGTGAAGCCGATCACGGTGGCCACGACGATCGACGCCGCCGACACCAGCAGGGTGTTGACGATGCCGGTCCACAGCAGCGACAGCAGGTTGTCGGAGGGCTTGTAGCCCGTGATGTTGAACGGGACTTCGATGCCCGAGTCGCGCCACAGGAAGCGGAAGCCGGACGCGATGCCCGCCTTCACCATGTTCTCCGAGGCGTTGCGCACGAAGAACCAGATGACGGCGACCATCAAAAGGGTCGCCGCCACCTGCCAGAGGATGTCGCGAACCTTGCGGTCGCGGAGGAACGTCAGCAGATCAGCACTCGCTGTCGATCACTGGAACGATTTACTGGAACGGCGGCGTGAACAGCAGGCCGCCCTTGGTCCAGAGTTCGTTCTGGCCGCGCTTCAGCTTCAGGGCCGAGCCCATGCCGACCGTGCGCTCGTAGCTCTCGCCGTAGTTTCCGACCTGCTTGACGATGTTGTAGGCCCAGTCGTTGCTGATCCCCATCATCTCGCCGAACTTGCCTTCGACGCCCAGCAGGCGGCGGACTTCGGTGTTGGTCGACTTGGCCTTCATCTCGTCGACGTTCTTGGACGTGACGCCGAGCGCTTCGGCCGCGATCTGGGCGTTCAGCACCCAGCGCACCACCAGCTGCCAGCGCTCGTCACCCCAGCGCGTGGTCGGGCCCTGCGGATCGTTGGAGATCACCTCGGTCAGGATCTGGTGCTCTTCCGGGTTCTTGAACTTGATGCGCTGGCCGGCGAGCGCGCCCACGCCCGCGGTATAGGCGTCGCAGCGGCCCTGGTCGTAGGCCGAGATCGCATCGTCGTTCTTCTGGAAGTTGATGACTGTGACCTTGAGGTTGCGCTCGCGGAACCAGTCGGCGGCCGTCTTCTCCTCGGTCGAGCCGGCGGCGACGCAGATCGTGCCTTCGGCGAGATCCTTGACCGCGGACACCTTGGCCTTGGTGCGCACCACGAAGGTCTGGCCCTCGTAGAAGTTGATGCCCTGGAAGTTCACGCCGAGCGTCGCGTTGCGCGAGAAGGTGATAGTGGTGTTGCGGGCCAGCAGGTCGACCTGCTTGGACTGCAGCACCGGCCAGCGCTGCTGCACCGAGGTCGGCGTGTACTTCACCTTGGTGGCGTCACCCAGCACGGCGGCGGCCAGCGACTTGCAGTAGTCGACATCGAGGCCGGTCCACTCGCCCTTGTCGTTGGCGAAGGAAAAGCCCGGCAGGCCGAGATGCACGCCGCATTCGATGTGGCCGCGCGCCTTGACGGCGTCGAGCGTCTCGCTGGGTGCCAGCTGCTGCGCCATCGCGGGTACTGCGATCAGAGAGGCCGCCGCGGCGACCAGACCGTAAAACTTCATGTAATCCCCCCTCAACAGGTGCTGCGGGATACCGTACAAGCCATCGCATGGCGAGTAAATTGCACCTCGAAACGGCGCTTCTTCCCGACGGCTGGCGACAGGATGTCGTGGTTGCCGTCGACCATGGCGTGATCACGGGCGTCGGGGCGGCGGGATCGGGCCCGGCAGAGCGCATTTCCGGCGTCGCGGTACCCGGATTGCCCAACCTGCACAGCCACGCCTTCCAGCGCGCCATGGCCGGACTCACGGAGCGGCGCGGCAGCGAGGCCGATTCTTTCTGGACCTGGCGCGAGCAGATGTATCGCTTCGTCGAGCGGCTGGCGCCCGACGACCTCGAGGCGATCGCCGCCCTGGCCTACATGGAGATGCTCGAGGCGGGCTTCACTTCCGTGGCCGAATTCCACTACCTGCACCACCAGCCCGACGGCCGGCCGTACGACACTATCGGCGAGATGTCCGAGCGCATCGTGGCCGCCGCCGACGCCACCGGCATCGGCCTCACCCTGCTCCCGGTGCTCTATCGCCAGGGCGGCTTTGGCGGCAAGCCGGCGAGCGCCGGCCAACGCCGCTTCCTCAACACGCGCGAGTCATACGCGCGGCTGATGGAGACCAAGGTGCCCGGCGGCACCATCGGCATCGCGCCGCATTCGCTGCGCGCCGTCACGCTCGACGATCTCAAATGGGCTGCGCAGACTTTCGCCAAGGGGCCGGCACACATCCACATCAGCGAGCAGACGCGCGAGGTCGACGAGTGCCTGGCCGCGCACGGCAAGCGCCCGATCGACCTGCTGATGGACACGGTCGAGGTCGACGCGCGCTGGTTCCTGATCCATGCCACGCACGCCGACGCGAACGAGATCGCGCGCATGGCCAAATCCAAGGCGACTGTCGGCCTCTGCCCGATCACCGAGGCCAACCTGGGCGACGGGCTGTTCGACGTCCCCGCCCTGCTCGAACACGGCGGCCGCTTTGGCGTGGGCTCCGACTCCAACGTCCGCATCTCCGCCGCCGACGAGCTGCGCACGCTCGAATACGGCCAGCGCCTGACGCGCCGCCAGCGCAATGTGCTGGGCGAGCCCGCGCGCTCGACCGGCCGGCGCCTGTTCGAAGCCTCGCTCGGCCCCAACGCGATCGCCGCCGGCCAACGCGCCGACTTCGTCGTGCTCGAGAGCGAAGGCTTCAAGGACGACGCGGTGATCGACCACTGGCTGTTCGCCGCCGACAATTCGGCGATCAAGTCGGTCTATTGCGGCGGCGTGCCGGTGGTGCAGAACGGCCGCCACAAGGAGCGCGAGAGCATCGCCGCACGCTATCGCACGGTATTGGGGCGCTTGATGTACGGCTGATCGCTTGGCAGACTGCGGGCCAATGGAAGAAAGCAACTTAGGGTTGTGGTGATGGAACGGCAGAACTGGCTTGCGATAACCGGCGCGCTTCTTGTTACGGCGTGCGCGCCGACGATGAGCGTCTACAGTCTTTTCGGCGACGAGATGTATACCGGTACGACGTCAGGGCAAGCCGCTTCTGGACAAATCAACCTCAGCAACGGCAATGGGACGACCTGCATCGGTGAACGACACGGCGTGGCGCTGTTCGGCACCGGCAATGGACACGGCCTGCTCACGTGCAGCGATGGCGCGCAAGTAATCTTCCAGTATAAAAACGTCGGTCACTTCAGCGGCTACGGCTTCGGCACGACATCGACCGGCAAGACCGTACGCTTCACCTTCGGGCTCACTCCTGACGAAAGCGCCCAGTATATCGGCAACGTCCCTCAACAGGCGGCTGCCACCCCAGGAACGCCTTCGGATTCCACCAGGCCGAAAGGAACCGGCACCGGATTCTTCATCACGCAGCAGGGGCACCTGCTGACCAACGCCCATGTCGTGAACGAGTGCAAGGAAGTGACAGTCGCCTCTCCCGGAGGCATCGCATCGACCGCCAAGATCGTGGCGTGCGACAAGGAGAACGACCTGGCGCTGCTCCAGAGCCCCAACCGACCAGCGGCGATCGCGACGTTGCGCGGCGCTCGGCCGATCCGTCCCGGCGAAACGGTCGTGGCCTATGGGTTTCCGCTAACGGGTGCGCTGTCGTCCGGCGGCGTCCTCACGAGCGGCAGCGTCAGCGCCTTGACCGGCCTGCGCGATGATACCCGCTATCTCCAGATGTCGACGCAAATCCAGCCCGGCAACAGCGGCGGCCCGCTTCTGGACACGACCGGCGCGGTGGTCGGCGTAACGACCTCTCGCCTCTCGCCCCGATCAGGCAACGCGCCGCAGAACGTCAATTTCGCCCTCAAGGCCGCAGTCGTCAGCACGTTCCTCGACTCCGCAGGCGTCTCCGCCGAGACTTCTACAGGTGGACGCGACCTCAGCACGCCCGACATCGGTGAACGTGCCCGGGCCTTCACCGCTCTGGTCGAGTGCAGGATCTAGCCGCTTACTTCTTCTCGATGTTCCAGAAGACCGGCACGGGCGACGGGACGGCGCCCGTGACGTTCCGGCGGATGGCCGCCGCGTCGGTGTACTGGCCCAGGAACGCATGCGTCGGATTCTCCGCCGCGCGCAGCTGGATCTTCTCGACAATCTCCTTGCGTCTGGTCTCGTCGGGTTCGTCGGCGAAAGCCTGACGCAGTTTCGTGATCTCGTCGTCGCACGGCCAGCCGAACCACGCCTTGTCGCAATTGGCGCCGATGAAGTTGTAGGTCAGTGGATCGAGCGAATCGACGCCGCCGGTCGAGGTGATCATCGCATTCCAGCCGCCCTTGTCGGGCGTCTCCTTGCGCGCACGGCGGCTCACGACCGTCTGCCAGTCGGAGGACTGCATGTCGACCTTCATGCCGATCTTCTCCATTGCAGCCTTCGCCACCGGCGCCACGTTGGTGAGCACGTCGAGGTCGGTCGACTGCAGCAACACGACGGGCGTGCCGTCGTAGCCACCTTCCTTCAGCAGCTCCTTGGCCTTGGCGATATTGCCCTCGTATTTGTCGGCAAAGCCTGCCGTCGTGGCGTAGGGCGTGTCGCAGATGAACATCGCCTTGCAGACGCGGTAGTACGCGGGATCGCCGATCGTGGCGTCGAGTACGTCCTTCTGCACGAAGGCGTAGAGCAGCGCCTGGCGGATCTTGGCATTGTCGAACGGCTTGAAGAGCTGGTTGAAGCGGAAGATGTACTGGCCGCCCCACTTGATCAGCGTCACGAGCTGGACGTTCTTGTCGGCCTTCAGCAGGCCGTAGAGGTCGTGCGGCGGCTGGGAGATCATGTCGATCTCGTTGGCCAGCAGCGCATTGACCGCCGTCTGCTGGTCGGCGATCGCAAGCCACTCGACGCGGTCGACCTTCACCACCTTGCCACCCGCCAGGCCGGAGGGCGGCTCGGCACGCGGCTTGTAGTTCGGGTTCTTGATATAGATCGTCTTGGCGCCGGGCCTGGTCTCGTCGGTCTTGAGGATGAAAGGACCCGAGCCGGTATAGTCGGTGATCTGCTTGAACGGATCGGTCTCGGCCACGCGCTTGGGCATGATGAAGGTCGCGCCGGACGGCTTGGCGAGCGCCTGCAGCACCACGCCGGTCCTTTCCTTGAGCGTGAAGCGGAAGGTTTTGGCGTCGAGCGCCTCGGCCTTGTCCATCTTGCTGTACAGGATCTGGCCCAGCGTATCGCGCGCGGCCCAGCGCTTCAGCGAGGCCAGCACGTCTTCCGACGTCACCGGCGCGCCGTCGGAAAAGGCAAGCCCGTCGCGCAAGGTGAAGGTCCAGACCAACTTGTCGTCGGAGACCTCCCATTTGTCGACCATCTGCGGCTTGATCTTGAGATCGCCGTCGAGCGCGAACAGCGTGTCGTAGATCATGTAGGCGTGATTGCGCACAATGAAGGCGGTGGTCCAGATCGGATCGAAGATTTTCAGATCCGAGTTCATCACCACGCGGAGCGTCGTCTGCGCCGATGCCGCGCCCGGCAGAGCGAGTGCTGCGGCGGCGAGAAGGCCGACTATCCGTTTCATCGTGAGCTCCTCCGGCCGTCCTCAAGCACCATTCTTGCCGCCTTGTCGGCGATCATGATCGTGGGCGTGTTGGTATTGCCCGAGGTGATGGTGGGCATCACCGACGCGTCGATCACCCGCAATCCCGCGAGCCCGATGACCCGCAGCCGCTCGTCGACCACCGCCATGGGATCGGACGGCAGGCCCATCTTGGCCGTGCCCACCGGATGGAAGATCGTGGTGCCGATGTCGCCCGCGGCCTTGGCGAGCGATGCATCGTCGTCGCCGACCGAGGGGCCCGGCAGGTATTCCTCGGGGTGATAGGGCCGCAGCGCCGGCTGCGCCATCAGGCGGCGCGTGACCCGGATCGCATCGGCCGCCACGCGGCGATCCTCCGGCGTCGAGAGATACTGCGGCGCGATCACCGGCTTGTCCGCCGGATCGGCCGAGCGGGGGCGAATCGTGCCGCGCGACGTCGGCCGGAGGTTGCAGGCGCTGACCGTGATCGCGGGGAAGCGATGCAGCGGCTCGCCGAACTTGTCGAGCGACAGCGGCTGGACGTGGAACTCGATGTTGGTGCGCTCGTGATCGGGCGAAGACGTCGTGAAGATGCCGAGCTGCGAGGGTGCCATGGTGAGCGGCCCGGTCTGGAACAGCGCATATTCCGCGCCCATCAGCGCGCGCCGGACCAGCGAATGATAGGTCTCGTTCAGCGTCTTGACGCCCGCGACCTTGAAGATCGCGCGCTGCTGCAGATGGTCCTGCAGGTTGCGGCCGACTCCCGGCTTGTCGAGCACCGGCATCACGCCGAGCTCGCCCAGCCACTCCGCCGGACCGACGCCCGAGAGCTGCAGGATCTGCGGCGAGCCCACCGCGCCCGCCGCCAGGATGACCTCACCCTTCGCCCGCGCCTCAACCGTGCGGCCTCCTTGGCGGAACCTCACGCCCACGCAGCGCTTGCCCTCGAACAGCACGCGCTCGACAAGCACGCCGGTCTCCAGACGCAAGTTGGGCCGCCCGAGCACCGGCTTCAGGAAGGCGCGCGCCGCCGACCAGCGTACGCCGCGCTTCTGGTTCACATGGAAGTAGCCCACGCCCGTGTTGTCGCCGGTGTTGAAGTCGGACGTCACCGGGATGCCCATCTCGGTCGCGGCCTTGGTCACGGCATTCAGCACATCCCATTTCACGCGCGGCTGCTCGACCCGCCACTCGCCGCCCGCGCCATGATGCTCGGTGTCGCCCAGGAAGTGATCGTCGAGCTGCCTGAACACCGGCGCCACGTCGTCCCAGCCCCAGCCGGCAAGCCCGAGTTGCCGCCAATGGTCATAGTCCTGCGCCTGGCCACGCATGGAGATCATGGCGTTGATCGCCGAGCAGCCACCGATCACCTTGCCGCGCGGATAGGCGAGGCTGCGGCCGTTCAGGCCCGGCTCCTTCTCGGTCTGGAACATCCAGTCCGAGCGCGGATTGCCGATGGCGAAAAGATAACCGACCGGAATGTGGAACCAGATCCAGTTGTCCTTGCCGCCCGCCTCGAGCAGCAGCACGCGCGTCTTCGGGTCTGCCGACAGCCGATTGGCCAGCACGCAGCCCGCGGAGCCCGCGCCCACGACGATGTAATCGAAGTCTCCCTCGAGACGGGTAACGGCATTGGATGTCATGCCCGATCCTCTACCGTCCCGGCGGCCACTCGGCAAAACTCTTCACGTCCGGCCCGTCGGCGCACCACGGCACCTCGTGGCTGCGCCAGATATGGATCAGCGGACGCGCGCCGGGATCGTCGTCCAGAGTGGCCACACGCAGGACGATGTGCGGCTGCGCAGGCTGGTCGACCAGCACGTGGCTTCCGCAAGTGGAGCAGAAACGGCGGAGCTTGCCCGGCGAGGACTCGAATGACCTGAGCTTGTCCTCCCCGGACAGGAATCGGAATTTTTCGCGCGGTACCCGGGCTGTCGCCGTGAAGGGCGCGGCCTGGGCCTTGCGGCAGGTCCGGCAGGAGCAATGGCCGATCTTCATGTCGAAGGGATCGACCTCGTAGGCCACCGCGCCGCACAAACAACTGCCTTTCATGCCTCTCTCCCCTGTCGAAACGACGGCAGTCTAACCGCAAACCGGCCCATTGCCCGCCCCGCCGCCGGGCGCGCATACTTTGACCAAGGAATCCAAAGGGAGCGACCATGAAGTACACTCGCATCTCCGCCGACAGCCATCTCGACTTGC